>Ga0209382_10001579_pt1 | contig 35386 bp, 30 predicted proteins | sample SoiMetdeltSBSDD5_FD_187599 | JGI IMG/M metagenome (GOLD analysis project Ga0209382, IMG submission 187599) | Bulk soil microbial communities from a Populus tree surrounding site in Tennessee, USA - Soil MetaG P. deltoides SBSDD5 (SPAdes) (version 2) | ecosystem: Environmental > Terrestrial >... | reverse complement strand
CCGGCGGCAACGTCACCAGGCCCGGCGCCGTCGCGGTCGGCTCGTGGCCGTTCCTGCTGCCCACGTCAGACCGGGCCGGCATCTCAGGGCAGGCCCGGTTCAGGTCGATCCGGTCCCGCCAGGCTGTTGCGTGCTCGTCCGAGAGCAGCCGCTCGATCGGCACCGGGTAGAAGTCCGGATCGCCGATGTGGTGGTGCCGATCCGAGAACGCCGCCTTCAGCGCCTCGGTGATCAGGTGGAGGTACTCCACGCTGTTGTGGCCGAGCGCCTTGACGTCGTACCCCTCCAGGATCTTCAACGCGATCGGCAGCGTCGGCCCCTGCGACCACGGCCCGCACCCGTAGAGCTCGTAGTCGCGGTACGTCACCCGGATCGGCGGCTCCAGCTTCACCGAGAAGCCGGCGATGTCGTCGTACGTCATCAGGCCGCCGTTCTCGGCCATGAACGTCGCCATCTCCCGCGCGATCTCGCCCGTGTAGAACAGGTCTCTCGCCGCCTTGTACCCGGCCGAGCGCCCCTGCGAGGCCGCGCCCTGGTACGCCGCGATCAGCCGGCGGAACGTGTTCGCCAGGTCCTTCTGGATCACCAGCTCGCCGACGCCGAGCGGCTGCCCGTCCCGCATGAACACCTTTGACGAGCCCGGCCACTCGCGGAACTTGCCGGCCTTGCCGGCGACCGCCGTCGCCAGCAGGTCGTACATCACGTAGCCGTTCTCGCACAGGTCAATCGGGTCGGCCAGGATCTCGGCCAGCGACATCGTCCCGTACCTGTCGAGCGCCAGCAGCCATGAGTCCATCGCCGCCGGCGTCACGCACTGGCGCAGGTCACGCGCCATGTTCCCGGTCTTCGGGTCGCGCACGCTCTCGACGTTCGCCGCCTTCGGCCACCGCCCGACGCCGCTGATCGTCTGGGTGTCGCCTGACGCCACATGGTGCAGGATGATCGGCGCGACCCCACCCACGTTCACCAGGTCCGGCAGCAGCAGGCCGATGCAGATGCCGGCCGTGACGCCAGCGTCGATCGCATTGCCGCCCCGATCGAGGATGCGTTGCCCGGCCAGCGCCGCCAGGTGGTGCCCCGCCGAGATCGCGCCGCGCCGGCCGCGCACGTTCGGCCGCCGGGTCTGGCGTGGCCCCTCGAACAGCTCGCTCGTGTCGATCGTCCGCGTCTGCGTGATAGCCATCCGCTGCCTCCTCGCGACCTGCTCGCTCCGGGTCTCCCGGTCGCCGCTCCCCCGTCCTGCGCCCTTGCTCCCCTCTCCCTCGCAAGGCCCGTGGGGATGTGGGGCCCCATGGTAGGTGTGATGAGGGGTTGGGGGTGAGGGCCACCCGGCGGCGACTTTTGTCATTTTGGCGGTTTTGTCACCGGGGGGTATGCACACACACGCCCCCACTCCGCCGATACGCCCTTCCCCCTATGGTAGCCCGGTCCACCCTTCACCACCCGTCCGCTACCATCTTCCCACGCGCAGGGAGGGATGACGGTATGCGGTTGGCGGCGCTCGGGCTGGCTCACGAGACGAACACGTTCTCCAGCGTGCCGGCCTCCTACGACAGATGGGAGATCCTGCGGGGCGACGAGATCCGCCAGAAGCACGCCACAGCTACCACCTCGATGGCCGGTATGCTGGCAGCCAGCGAGCGCCTCGGCGTCGAGATCGTCCCGCTGCTGTTCGCCAACACCGGCCCGATCGGCACCATCACCAGAGATGCCTTCGACCGGATCGTCGGCGAGATGATGGCGCTGCTCAGAGAGCGCGGCCCCTGGGACGGCGTCCTGATGGCCCAGCACGGCGCCGCCGTCTCCGAGGAGTACCCCGACGCGGATGGCGAGATCGTGCGCCGCGCCCGTGAGGTCGTCGGCCCGAACGTGCCGATCGGCGTCACGCCGGACATGCACGCCAACCTCAGCCAGAAACTGATCGAACAGAGCACCGTCACCGTCGTCTACCGCACCAATCCTCATCTGGATCCGAAGGAGCGTGCCGAGGAGTGCGCCGAGCTGATCGTCCGGACCATCAAGGGGGAGATCCGCCCCGTCCAGGCGCTGGAGATGCCGCCGCTGGTGGTCAACATCGTCAAGCAGTACACCGGCGAGGAGCCGATGAAGGCGATCGTCGAGGGCATCCCGGCCGTCCTCGCCCGGCCCGGCATCCTCTCCGCCAGCGTCGCCGAGGGGTATCCGTACGCCGACGTCGAAGAGATGGGGATGGCGTTCCTGGCGATCCACGACGGCGATCTGTCCGCCGCCCAGGATGCCGCCCGCTATCTGGCTGATCTCGCCTGGGAGCGTCGGCTGGCCCTCCAGGGCGACGTGCCGTTCCCGACCGAAGCGCTCCAGTACGCCGACGCCGCTCCCGAAGGCCCGATCGTCCTGATGGACGTCGGCGACAACATCGGTGGCGGCTCCTCGGCGGACTCGACCTACCTCCTCGCCGAGGCGAAGCGGCTTGGCATCAAGCGCTTCCTCCAGACGCTCTACGATCCGGAGGCCGTGACCGCCTGCGAGGCGGCCGGCGTCGGCGCCACGGTCACCCTGCCGGTCGGCGGCAAGACGGACGACCTCCACGGCTCGCCGGTGACCGTCACCGGCACCGTCCGGGTCCTGTTCGACGGCCTCTACGAAGACCCCTTGCCGACCCACGGCGGCTGGCGCTTCTTCGACGGCGGCACCACCGCCGTCCTCGACACCACCGACGACCACACCCTGATCCTGACCAGCAAACGCGCCGGCAACACCAGCCTCGAGCAGTTGTACTCGGTTGGCGTGGACCCTGAGCGGTTCAAGGTCGTCGTCGCGAAGGGGGTCGTCTCGCCGCGACCGGCCTACTCGCGCGTGGCGAAGGAGATCGTTCTGGTCAACACCCCTGGCGTCACGACCTCGGACCTCTCGTTCTTCACCTACCACCGCCGTCGCAAGCCGCTCTACCCGTTCGAGCCCGACGCCACCTACTGAAGGGAGGGTAACGTGGCGCGCGAGATCAAGCTGTTGGACACGGTCGCGTTGCTCCAGGATCTTCCGGATTCTGGACTGCTTCGCGGACAGGTCGGGACGGTCGTCGAAGAGCTGGCACCGGGCGTCTTTGAGGTGGAGTTTAGCGACGACCAGGGGCGAACCTATGCGGCTCGTGCCGTGGACTCGTCCAGGCTCCTCGGGCTGGTGTACGAAGTCGTTGGCTCAGCCGAATAGCTTCGGTAGCGTCTGAGCTTGATACCGAGCGAGAACCGGACGGACTCACCTCGTGTCCGGTTCATCACTGAGGCGCTGGCGGAACACGTCCCAGCCGGGCACGGCCGGTTGTGCCGTGGACGCCTCTTCGGCGTCCGGTTTCGCCGTCTGCCGCGCACGTGAATGCCGATTGTCTCGGTGCGCGCGAGAGGCCGGCCGATCTGGCGCCTCGATCAAGCCGAGCTTCTCCAGCCGACGGATGACAGCGCCGTCGTGGCGATCGAGTTGCCGGGCGATCTCCGGGCGGGGTGTGCCGGCCCGAAACAGTGTTTCGAGACGCGCGTCCTCGTCTCGCGACCAGCGGGTGAACGCTCGACCGTGCGTCGCTCGGGCCCGCTCGACGAACGACAGGCGCTTCGGGACAGGTGTCGGTGCCGGTCGCTCGACAGTCAGCTCCGAGAAGTCGTCCAGCGGTGGTTCGGCATGTGGCAGCACGTCAACCGGCCGGGTCTCGACAGTCGAAAGCCGCGACGGCGTGAGCTGCGCGAGCTCCAACGCCTCGCGCGCCGCCGCGAAGATGGCGAAGTAGGTCAGCTCAGGGTGCTGCTGGAGGATCTGATCGTAGCTGCGTCCCTCAGCAATGTGCCCGAGGATACGGCGCGTCGTCTCTGACAGCATCCCGACCAGATCCCTTCGTCCTCACACATGCCGAGCACGCGCCCGGCGCTACGCTACGGGGTGATCTCCTGCCAACGCCGCGTCGCGACGAACTGTTGTAGGTGACGAGCGTTCGTGGTCACCACGACGACGGGCTCAAGGATCGCCTCGGCGAACAACTGCGTCTGTGCGGCGAGGATGACGTCCGCGTCGAGGGCGGCGGGATCGGCGGTTGGCCGGCCTCGACGTCGTGCGTCGGCCCACAATTCCGCCGCCCGGAGCATCGTCCTCCGATTGAGCGGCAGGATATCAAGCTGCACCATCAAGTCGTCCAGGCGAGCGATGCTCTGCGGCCGACCCACTCGCAGTAGCTCCCGACGCACCTCGTAATCACAGATATCGGACGTCAGCACACGATGTCCATTGTCGATCAGTGCGTCAAGCCATTCATGACAGTGAACGGCGTCTGGGTTGGCGAGAGGGTTCGACAGCAGGCCGAGCGGACCACTGTCAAGCACGTGGATCATGTGCTTGAAATCGCCTCCTCCGCCAAGCACGCACCGTCACCCTCGAGTGACGCCCTGACGAGCTCCCAGCTCTCCCGGTGCTCCTCAGGATCGCCGCGCAGCAGGGCGGCCAGGCCGGCTCGCGTGCGACGGATGCGCTCGTCTCGATGCTCGGGGGCTTCGTACAGAACGAAATTGTCCGGAACCGCGGACATCCGTTCGTCACGGCTCAATCGGTCCATGATCTCGTCCCACGAGAGAGCTTCTCTGAGCTCCTCGTCGCTCTTGGGGACTTCCTGGTCGCCGAATCTCGCCTTGTATGCCCTGATCAGATCCTGGGTATCGGGCCGACGTCTCGCGTCGCTTTGCATCGGTCCACCCCCTGGCAGAATGGTACGACACGGCCTCGCTCGAAGGCTACATGCCGCGCAGGTTCGGGTCCAGCACGTCACGCAGGCCGTCGCCGAGCAGGTTCGCCCCCAGCACCGCCAGCGAGATCGCGATGCCCGGCACCGTCGAGATCCACCAGGCGTTGCTCAGGTAGTCGCGGCCCTCGGCGAGCATCCGTCCCCAGGAAGGCGTCGGCGGCTGGATGCCGAGCCCGAGGAAGGAGAGGCCCGACTCCAGGAGTAGCATCGTCGCCAGCTGAACCGTCGCCACCACGATGATCGGCGCCATGGTGTTCGGTAGCACGTGGAGCAGCACGATCCGCACGTCGCCAGCGCCGAGCGCCCGGGCCGCGCCGACGTACTCCTGCTCCTTCACCGAGAGGACGTTCGCGCGGACCGTCCGCGCATAGATGACCCAACCAGAGAGCGCCAGCACGCCGATCAGTGCCGTCGTGCTGGTGCCGATCACGGCGACCACGGCGATCGCGAGCAGGATCACCGGAAACGCAAGCTGCACGTCCACGATCCGCATAATCGCGTCGTCCACCCGGCCGCCGACGTAGCCGGAGACCAGGCCAGCCGCGACTCCGATGATCCCCGACAGCACGACCGATGCCGCCGCCAGCGACAGCGACAACTGCCCGCCGTACAGCACGCGGCTGAGGATGTCCCGGCCGAGGTTGTCGCTTCCGAGCACGAATCCCGAGGACGTCCCGAGGATGGACGGTGGGCGCACCCGCGTCGAGAACCCGGCCTGCGTCGGGTTCGCCGGCGCGAGGACCGGCGCCAGCACTGCCGAGAGCACCAGCAGCAGCAGCAGCCCGCCCCCGATGACGATCGTCGGGTTCCGGCGCAGGCTCCGCCCGAGGACCTGCCGCCACGATCCTCCACGTACGAGCGCTCGCTGTGCGACAGGCGCGCCCTCGACGCTCGTTTCGGCCGCCGTCATGAGTACCGAATCCTCGGATCGAGCACCGTGTACAACAGGTCCACGATCAGGTTGATCACGATGAACACCGCCGCGGCCAGGATCAGCACCACCTGGATCACCGGGAAGTCGCGCTGGAAGATGCTGTCCACCGCCAGCTTGCCGATGCCCGGCCAGGCGAACACTGACTCGGTGATGACGGCGCCGCCCAGCAGCACCCCGATCTGGAGCCCCAGGATCGTCACGACGGGGATCGAGGCGTTCTTGACGCCGTGTAGCATCACCACCGTCCGCTCCGCCAGACCCTTGCTCCTGGCCGTTCGGATGTACTCCCGCCCGAGCACCTCCAGCATGCTCGACCGGGTCAGGCGGGCCACCAGCGCCATCGGGTACGCCGCCAGGGTTACGGCGGGCAGGACGAGGTACGCGGGCCCCTGATAGCCGGACGTTGGCAGCCAGCCGAGCGTCACTCCAAAGAGCAGGATCAGCATGATCCCGAGCCAGAAGTTCGGCAGCGACTGCCCGAGCGCGGCCAGGAAGATACTGCCGTAGTCGAACATGGTTCGGTGGCGGGTCGCGGCCAGGATACCGGCCGGCACCCCGAGCAGCACCGTCAGCGAGAACGCCGCCAGCGCCAGGTGGAGCGTCGGCCAGATTCGTTCGCCAACCACGGACCGTGCGGGCGCGCGGAACTGGAACGACTGGCCAAAGTCACCGCGCACGATGCTCGACAGAAAGGCGACGTACTGGACGTGGAGCGGCTCGAGCAGCCCGAACTGCCGCCGCAGCTCCTCGACCTGAGCTGCTGATGCGTTGTCCGGCAGCATCATCTTGGCCGGGTCGCCCGGCAGCACCCGCAGGATGCCGAACACGACAAGCGAGACGCCGAACAGTGTCAGCAGCGAATGGAGCACGCGTCGGAGAACGTACGATCGCATGAAACGACAGTCTCTCAACCCCGCACGGACGCAGCGTGTGCGAGCCGTGCACCCCTCCCCGCGGACGGGGGAGGGGTTGGGGGTGGGGGACTTCCTAGCCGACCATCACGTTGTTCAGCAGCACGTAGTAGTCTGGCCGTGCCTCGTAGCCGCTCACGCGGTCCCGGGCGCCGTACACGGCCGTGCTGTAGTACGGCCAGATCGTCGCCTCTTCCTCGTCCCAGACGATCCGCTGAATCTGCTCGTACTTCTGCTGCCGCACGGCGTTGTTGGTGGAGCGCGCATCGACGATGAGCTGCTCGACGACCGGGTTGTTGTAACGCGTCAGAATCGCGGCGCCCTTCGCCGTGAACCACGAGCCGAAGTACCAATCAGGATCGTGCGGCATGTGCGCCCAGCCGGAGTAGAACATGTGGTAGTTGCCGGCTGCGCGCAGCTCGATCGCGGCGGCTCGCTCCAGCTCCTTGATCGTCAGCGTAATCCCAATCTCGCCCAGCATCGCCTGAACCGCCTCGGCGATCTCGAGCTGCTTGGTATAGACGCCCTTCATCAAGATGAAGTCCAGCGACGGGTTCGAGACTCCGGATTGGCGGAGCATTTCGCGAGCACCCGATGGGTCGTACACCTTTGCGCCGAGATTGACGTGGCCAACCAGGCCGGGCGGGATCGGGCTGACGGCCGTCTCGGCGTAGCCGAGATGGAACTCGTTGACGATCGTGGCACGGTCGATCGCCATGCTGATCGCCTTGCGGACCATCAGATTGTCGAGCGGCGGGTTCTGAAGCTGGAAGACCCACTGCTGCGTCTCGACGGACGGGCGGGTGAGCACCTGGACGCCGGGGCTGTTCTGGAGCGTCGATACCATGTCTGCGGGGATCCGGTCGATGATGTCGATCTCGCCGGTGCGCAGACCTGCCGCCCGCGTCGAAACTTCCGGGATGAAGCGGAACGTCGCTGAGGAGACCTTCGGCGAACCACTCACCCAGTAATTTGTGTTGGCGGCGAGCTGGACCTCCTCGCCGAGCGTCCAGGACGTCAGCTTGAACGGCCCGGTGCCGACGGGTGCCTGGAAGAACGCATCCTCCCGGCCCGCCGCCGACGCCGGCATGATGCCCAGCATCGTCAGATGGCCGAGCAGCGAGCCGAACGGCGATCGCGACCGCACGATGACGCTGTTTGCACCTTCTGGCTCGACGCTGGAGATGTCGCCCAGGACCGAGTTCTTCTGCAGCTTCGTGTCCGTCGCCGGACGGGCGAGCGAGTAGACGACGTCGGCCGAGGTGAGTGGGGTGCCGTCGTGGAACGTGACTCCCTGGCGTAGCCTGAACCGCCAGGTCAGGTCGTCCAGGATCTCCCACGACTCCGCCAGCGCCGGCACGATCCTGCTATCCGAGGTCACGTCCACCAGCGGATCGTAGATGTGCCGCTGCACCGTCGTCGCGGCGATGCTGATGTGGTTGGCAGGATCCATCGTCAGGAGGCGCTCGGCCATCGACGCCACCACCGACGAGCCGCTCTGCTGCGTCACCGCTGCCAGGCGCGGCACGCTGCTCTCGTCGAGCCCGGCAGCAGACACGCCGGCCGCGGAAGCCTGGAGCCCCATCAGTCCAACCGAGACGCCGCCAACCACTGCCGCGGCGCGTCCGAGGAAATCTCGACGTGACACGCGGGACCGGTACGTCCTCATCTGGATGTCCTCCCTCTCGAGGTCGGGCGCTCGAGCCCAACTACTGACCAGGCAAGCGTCGCTCTGTGACGCCCGTCGCCCACCGTCTGGCCGAATGGCGACAGTATACGCGCGGCCCTCTCGAATATCGACCGGGGCCATCACGCCCTGACACGATGTGCCGCTCTTGCGGGCAGGCTCGGGGATCGTTACCTTTCGTCTCGTGAGTCTCAACACTCCGAGTCAGTCCCGCTCTGACGACCGGGTCGTCACGCTGGTTGCCGTCCACGGGAACGGTGGCGGTGCCCACCGCTTCGCGAGGGTCGTGCCGCTGATGCCCGCGGACGTCTCGCTCGCCGCCGTGACCCTGCCAGGGTTCGCTGCTGTGCCCTCGGATCCCGCGCTTCGGTCGCTCGCGGACTTCGCCGGCTGCCTCGCTCGCCTGGTGGAACCGCTGCCGCGACCGCGCATCATCCTGGGCCACGGGATCGGCGGCTCGATTGCGCTGGAGCTGGTGCAGCGGCACGCTGATCTCGTGGACGGGCTGATCCTCCACGCACCCGTCGGCACGCGCCTTGACCGGAGGATCTTCCCGAAACTGATGGCGATTCCAGGTGCGCGGTCGCTCGGCCGCCGCCTGTTTGCCTCGCGTCTGCTCCGGCCGATCGTCCGCCGCATGCTCTTCTCACGCACCGTGCCGGCACACTATCTCGACCGCTTCTTCGAGGAGTATCGTCAATGCTCGGCGTTCAGCCAGATGTTTGACCTGATCACGCCGGCCTGGTTCCAGGGGCTTCGGCCGACCGAGCTGTCATCCGCGTTGCTCTGGGGCGAGGACGAGCGTCTGCTCTCCGTGGACCAGCTGACCGACTACCAGGCACTGCTACCGTGTGCCGTCACCAGGCGCGTTCCGGGCTGGGGCCACTTCCCGATGATCGAGCGGCCGGAGGAGTACGCGGCCGAGATCGCCAGCCTCGCGCGCTCGCTCATCTCACCGGCGGCCGATGCTAGCGGAAGTACGGACCAGGACGAGCCTGCTTCCCCTCTCCCGCTTGCGGGGGCCGTGGGGATGTGGGGCCCCATGGTAGGTCTGATGGGGGCTGGGGGGTGAGGGCTGCATGACCGCCCCCCGTTCAGCCCCGAACTGGATCGTCCTTGGCGCCGGGCGCTCGGCGAACCTCGGCGTCGGCAACAAGGCGCGGTTCCTGGACCTCGCGGCACGGGCCGGCCTGCCGGTCCCGGCCGGCGTCGTCGTGCTCGACGATGCCTGGCACGCGGCCTTGCGCCTTGGCCTGCTCCGGCAGGAGGCGTCCCGCTTCGAGGTAGCTGACACCCGGGGGCTCCTCGCACGGCTCGACCTGCCCACGTTCGCCCGGCCGATCGCCGTGCGCTCGGCGTTCGCCCTGGAGGACGCGCCAAGCCAGTCGCTCGCCGGCTACTTCTCGAGCCGGCTGAACGTGGACGCGCGCGACGGCGAGGCGCTGGCGACGGCGCTGGCCGACGTCTGGGGCTCCGCCAACCGGGCACGGGGTGCGTTTCGGCGTGATCTCCTGCTACTCCAGATGGTCGACGCTCGCCACGCCGGCGTGGCGTTCAGCGAGCAGGAGCACGAGGACGACCTCGTCAACGTCGTCGCGGGCACCGCCGATCGGCTGGTGGCCGGCGCCGTCGCCGGCGAGGCCCTATTGCTGCCCAAGCTTCGCCGTTGGGAACGGTCTCCCGGCACCGGCTCGCTGCTGCCGACTCGCGCGTTCGCTCCACGCCTCCAGCGTCTCCTCCGCGACATCCGGCGGGTGTTCGGGCCGGGCGACTGGGACGTGGAGTGGGCGGACGACGGAGAGCAGTGCTGGCTGATCCAGTTGCGGCCGGTCACCCGTCCGACCCGGCGCAACGAGGCGTTCACCCTGGCGAACCACAAAGAGATCCTGCCAGAGCTACCATCACGGTTCATGGCCAGCCTGGTCGAGTCGTGCGCAGACCGTCTGTTCGCCAACTACCGCCACTTCGACCCGAGCCTGCCGGCCCATCGCCCGTTCATCGAGACGTTCCTTGGGCGACCGTACATCAACCTCTCGCTGCTGAGCGAGATGATGCGCGTCTTTGGCCTGCCGACTCGCCTCGTCACCGACTCGATCGGCGGCGAGCCGGACCGCCCGGCCGGCCCGAACATCCGGCGGCTCCTCCGGAAGGCGCCGATCCTCGCGCGGATGGGCGTGGCGCAGCTCACCGCCGTGGAGTCGGCCGACCTTCGCATTCGCGAGATCCGGCGCCACGCTGAGCAGCCGGGCGACACGTTCTCCGAGTGCGTCGCCACCCTCGCCTGGCTCTACACGGCGCTGGTCGGTGGGATGATGTCGTTGGCGGCCGCGATGAGCGGTCCACTGGCCGCGCTGCGCGCCCTCGGCGTGCTGGAGGAGCACACCAGCCGCCACCGCACCGTCGCGACCGCCATCTACGACGACCTCGCGCCGCTACGAGCCCTCGTTCATGCCGATCCGGAGCTGCTGGAGACAGTGTCGCGCGGGGCCGTGCCGACCGACTCACGCTTCCAGGCTGCCTGGCAGCGCTACCTGAAGCATCACGGCCACCGTGGCATCTTCGAGAGCGACATCGCGCGCCCCCGTTTCCGCGAGGAGCCCGGGCCGTTGCTGGCCGCCATTGCGCACGCCGACCCGCCGCGCCACGAGACGCCGCCGCGCACCGCGCGCGGGATCGGTGCATCGCCGCTCTGGTGGCAGTCGAGCCGAGCGATGCGCGCTCGCGAGAAGCTCCGATCCGCTGCGATGGTCGCGTTCGAGCGCGTCCGCGGCCGGCTGCTGGCGCTTGCCGATGAGGCCGTGGCACAGGGCATCCTGCCCACCCGCGAGACGCTCTGGACCCTCGACATCGCCGAGGTGCGCGCCATCGACGCCGGCTGGCGACCTGACGCCGCCTTCTTCAACGCCCGAACCGCCGAGATCGCCCGCCTCTCTGCGTACCACCTGCCGGATCTGATCCACCGACTGGACGATCTCGAGGTGTACCGCGCCGGCCGCGACGATGCCCGGGCCGGCTCGATCGTCCGCGGCCTGAGCCTGGTGAGCGGCGATGTGCTCGGCCGGGCCTGGGTCCTGTCCGAGCCGAGCACCGCGCTGCCGCCGGTCCTGGAGTCCGAGACGACGATCCTGGTGGCGCGCTCCGTCGACGCCGGCTGGATCCCCACGTTCGGGCTGGTGGCCGGGGTCGTGGTGGAGACCGGCGGCGATCTCTCGCACGGCTCGATCATTCTGCGGGAGATCGGCTTGCCGGCCATCACCAACGCCCACCATGCAACGCACACGTTCCGGAGCGGCGACCAGATCTGGCTGCGCGCCGCGAGCGGCACGGCCGAACGCTTGAGTTTTCCCGACAATTCGTCGCCGCTCGACGAGCCGTCCGGTAGACTCGAAGGTGAGCAGTGATAGGGGAGGTCGAACGGTGGCCGACACGCTGACGAGCAAGCACTGCGTGCCGTGTGAGGGCGGCATTCCAGCTCTGACTGACGATGAGATCCAGCCGCTGATGGCGCAACTCGACGGCTGGACGGTTGTGGGCGGGAAGCGGCTGGCGAAGACGTACCGGTTTCCGGATTTCGTGCAGGCGCTGGCGTTCGTGAACCGGGCCGGCGAGATCGCGGAGGCAGAAGGTCATCACCCGGACCTGTACCTCAGCTGGGGGAAGGTCGGCGTCGAGTTGATCACCCACGCCATCGGCGGCCTGAGCGAGAACGACTTCATCCTGGCGGCGAAACTCGACGAGGCCCGCCCCGCGGCCTAGCCAGATTACTCGTCCAGGACGCACAATGGCCCCGCGAAACTCGCGGGGCCATCATCTGGGGTGGGCGATCGGGGACTCGAACCCTGGACCTCACGGATGTGAACCGTGCGCTCTAACCAACTGAGCTAATCGCCCGACGTGCCCTCTAGTATACGCCCTCTCCGAACGACGGGCAACGAACGGCGCGACCCGGCGACGTGGAGGCCAGACCGATGAGCGACGCGGCCCGCTACCACCATCTCCCGCAGCTTCGGATGGAGATCCGGGGCGTCGCCGAGCGCTTCGCCGGCGACGGCAGGCCAACCCCGCCGGCCGGCTACGGTTTACGGACATTTCGTCCTGGCGACGAGGACGCCTGGCTGGAGTTGCTGCTGTCCGGCGCGTTCGGCGCCTGGACTCGCACTCGCCTCGATCTGATGCTCGGACATCCCCACGTGCGCGTCCCACGCGGCGGGATCTTCTTCGCGACGGTAGACGACCGGCCGGTCGGGACCGCCTCCACGTACCTCCATCCCGTCGACGACGGCGGCATCGATCCGGAGCTCGGCTGGGTGGTGGTGGCGCCCGACCATCGCGGACGCGGACTCGGGCGGCTGGTCTGCCGGACTGTCCTGCAGTTCATCGGGCGGCTCGGCTACGAGCACGCCTACCTGCTGACCGACGACTTCCGCCTGCCGGCGATCCAGACGTACCTGAAGCTGGGCTTCGAGCCGGCGCTGGTCGATCCGAGCCACCCCGAGCGCTGGGCGGCGATCCACCGCCAGCTCGCCACCGATCCTGCTCCTGCTCCCCCTCTCCCTTGCAAGGGAGAGGGGGCTGGGGGGTGAGGGCCTCGCTACTTCTTCTCCTGGGCGCCGTAGGTCGTGCCGGCCGAGAGTGCGCGGAGGTCGGCCGCCGACTTCGCCGTCTTGAACCGCTTCACCTGCTCGGCTTCCTTGTCCAGCATCACCTTGGCGTTCTTCAGCACGATCTCCAGCTTGTCGGCCGGGAACTTGACGGCGCCATTCTCGTCCATGTGGACGATCTCGCCGGGCGCCACGTCCATGCCGCCGACCGAGACCGGCACGTTGACGGCCTGAATCGCCATCTCGCCGTGGCCGGCCGTCACCCCGCCGAGGAGCAGCTGGAAGTCCATCCGGCGGATCGCGTCGACGTCGCGCGAGGGGCCGTTGGAGATCATCCCGACGCAACCGACGATCTTCATCTGGGTGACCATCATCTCGCCGGCCAGGCCAGCCTTCGCCAGCAGCTCCGGCGGCCACTTCTGCTGAATCACCAGGATCGTCGGCTTCTTCGTCGCGTCCAGGGCGTCCAGGACGTCGTTGAACGAGAGGCGTCCACTGAAGTTCGGATCGGGCAGGCCGTAGACGCAAGTCACGGCGTACCCGACGGTCGGCTTCATCTCCGGGTAGATGCAGCGGATCGAGGTGTCCGAGTACCAGTTCTCAGTCCACGGGTTATAAAGCCCGAGGCAGAGCGGGTTCTTCGGGTAGGTGGCGACGACGTTGGTAATGGTGGGGGTATCGACGGTGCGCAACCCCTCGAAGATCTCATCTTCAGACATGGGCATGAGAGTGCCTCCCTCACAGCTTCGTGACCGACATTAAGCCACCCGAGGATAGCCGCGCAGCCGGACCACATTCAACGTTGAGGTAGCCATCCGATCTCATCGAATCGGGCTAGCATCGCATCGAGATCGAACGGGTGCGCGTCCGCGCGCACGACGGCACGTAGCTCGCGGTGGAGTTGGAGATCAAGCGCCTTGCGGCGACTGGGCGTGAGGCCGAATGATTTGGCCTGCTCGGCGAGCGGTGGGGCCATCAACTCGGCAAGCTTCTGGTCAACGAGGAGCTTGAAGTCCTCCGTCTCGAAGTCCTGGCCCGCTTGCAGGAGTTGATCGAGGTCGTAATAGTCCCGGATGGCCTCGCGCGTGAATGCCCGCGGACCTTCTCGGCACGCGCTTCATCAGCATCAAGAGCCCAACAGTATGCCTCGCTGTAGTCGCCGACCTGCGGATCGCTCAGGAGCTGGGACAACGCCGCTCTTCGCGGGGGTCGGAGCGGCAGTCTCATGGAGGCTTCAACATTGATCGTCTGCGGGCCAAAAGTCGATTCATAGGATAGGGTCCAGATGCCGTGCGCGCCCTTTTCGAAGACTTCTCCATTGTGATTTGCGAGCTGCAGCCCAACGATTTGGGCCGGGCATCGTAGCGTATCGCGAATTTGATTCGTCTCAGCAACATTCGTGCTCCGATAGCTGGTTGCGTTCTTCGGAATCAGAAGATCCACGTCCTCGGACATGCGCCGGTATCCAAGATCGACCTTGCTGAGCAGGGTGCCGCCGTAGAGCAACAGTCGCTCGCCGCGCGCCTGGGCTAAGGCCCAGATCAAGCGCGTCAGATAGAAGTCCTTCTCAATGGTAAATGGCTGTACATGCTCAGCCTCAGCAGCCTCGCTGCACAGGTCGGCGAGGAGGCTAAGGTCGGGAAGGTCTGGCAATTGGATCATGATGAGTGAGTTTCCGCCTCCTCGGCTGAAGTGTGGCTCGGATCACAAGCGTCGTTCTCAACGACGCGCCAGGCCTTATTGATCGGGCCGACGCTCGGTGCATCAGGGATGTAGGGGAGCACACTGGCGGTCTCACGCACACGGCGTGCGAGCGGCGCTAGGTGCCGTTTTGAGGTGCCGCGCCGCTCCAGCAATAAGCCTAGCCGTTGACAGGTACTAGGGCGAGATCCACGCGCAGCGTATTCGACAATCTGCCCGGTATCGACCCGTTCTATTGCCCTCTCAACGAGTTGGATGGCAGTTCGCATGCTGCCAAACGTCGTCGGATAGTCCAGCGCGTCGAGGAGCGTGCGCGCGGCATCGCTGACGCGCACAGGAACGTCTTCCACCCGGATTATCTCAATTCCATAGGTAAATGCGTCCGGCGAGAGTACGTGGAAGATCAACACCGCCGCGTGAAGGCGTCGTCTGCGGTGTTCGCGCGTCACGTAAGCGTCAAGCAGTGAGCCATATTGCTGTTGTGAGAGATGATGGATCGTGACACCCCACCAGCCGCCGAGATAGTACGGCTCATCGGCAAGCAGCGCTGCCGCAATGACTGGCGCCGAAACCGCCCGTCGGTGTCCGAAGCTGCGAAACGGTTGGATCAGGTAACGCCCTGGGGCTATGCGCTCGAGGAGCCGCTTCTCTATCAGGCCATCAATCGTCGACCTTGCCTGAGGCCCCAGACGTTCACGCAACTCAGCTAGCGTGATGAAACGCTTGCGCTCTCGTTCCCATGCAATGAGCAGCGCTGTCTCCGCAGGAGAGAGGACTAAGCCGTTATAGGTCACCCGACGATTTTACACGGTTCTATCTGGAGCCATCGTAAAAACGTCGATCGATCTATAGCGTACTGAGCCTGCAATGGGAAGTTAGCCGGGGCGGAGCCAGAGCCACTCGCGCAGCTCTTCCACCAGCCGGTTCGCCGTGTCGGGGTCTGATTCCGCGCGGTCGTGCAGCTCGTTCGGGTCGTCGCCCAGGAAGTACAGCTTCGCCGTCTGCTCCCGGCTTGACCAGATCAGCTTCCAGTAGCGGTCCGCCACCGCCACCTCGGAGCGATCCCCCAGCTCCGTGAACGCGAGCCGGTCCTCGCCGGCGCTGTGCCCCAGAATCAGCGGTAGCAGGCTCTGCCCCTCGAAGACGTCCGGGATCGGCGTGCCGATCGTGTCCAGGACCGTCGGGGCGAGGTCCACGCTCATCGCCGGGGCCATGATGGCACGCTGGCGCGGCAGCCGGTTCGGGAAGCTGAAGATCATCGGGACCCGCGTCGTCGCGTTGTACAGGGACGAGCCCGCGAACCAGGTGTCGTGCTCGGCGAAGCTCTGCCCGTGATCGCTGGTCAGGATGACCAGCGTGTTGTCGTCCAGGCCGAGCTGCCGCAGCCGCTCCATCAGCCGGCCGATCTGCTGGTCCGTGAACGCGATCTCGCCGTCGTAGAGGCCAACGAGGTGATTGATTTGAGCGGCCGAGAGCTGGGCACCATCCTGCACCTCGCGAATCATGCGGGCGCTGCCGTCCGGGCAGCCGTCGCCGCAGCCGGCGTCCTCGATCTCCTCGAACGGCTGCGGCGGCGTGAACGGCGGACTCGGATCGACATAATGGACCCACAGGAAGAACGGCGAGCCCTGGTACTGGTCCAGCCAGGCGATCGCCGCCTCGGTCGTCACGTCAGCCCGGCCGTCGATCGCCTCGTCCACCCCCTGTGGCAGCGAGAACGCGTCGCCCATCGCGCCCGGCAGCGTCAGGTACGCCTTCAGCCGTTCGTACGTTGCCGAGAGCACCTGCGCCCTGTTGTCGGCGAGGTACTCCGGGCGGTTGATCGTGAGGTCCAGGTAGTCGTGAAACCCGCGATCCAGCCCTGAGTAGGCCGGCTCGAAGCTGACCCAGCTGTAGACGGCGCCCGTGCGATAGCCGCTCTCGGCAAGGGTCTGCGCCAGCGTCGGCGCCTCCGGGTCGAGTCGGTCCACCAGGTCCTGCCGAACCCCGTTCGTCGCCGGGAACGTCCCGCTCAGGATCGCCGCGTGGGCCGCGTTCCGATCTGGTTGCTGGCTCAGGGCGTTGTCGAAGCGGACCCCGCGCCGCGCCAGCTCGTCGATCGCCGGCGTCCGCGCCTTCTCGTAGCCGTACGCGCCCAGGTGGTCGGCTCGCAAGCTGCTGACCGTGATCATCAAGACGTTCGGTCGGCGCGGGCCGGGCGGAACCACCGCTGTGTCCGGGGGCGTCGCGGCGATCGCCGATGCCGTCGGCTCGGGGGCGGGCGGCTGCGCCTCTGGCGAGCGCGGCGTCACCATCCGCCGTGCCGAGAACGACGTCGGCGACTCGGCCAGGCGGTGGGCCACCTGGTCCCTCCCCACCAGCACCGTTGCCGCCGTCAGGATCACGACGAGCGTCAGCGATGGAGCGGTACGCAGGACGCCGTTGCCTCGCGGCCAGCGCTGGCGAATCGAGACCAGCGCGAACGCGACGATCAGTGCCAGCACGGCACAGGTCAGCACCACGAACGCCACCGGGTACAGCGATTCCGGCGCGTCGAACGGCGTGTCCTTGTTGAACAACTGGTTCCAGCGCAGCCCGACCAGCACGCCGACCAGGATCAGCCCGGCCGAGGTCATCCCGAGCGTTGCGTGGACCGGCCGCATCTCCCGGCCGGACATCCGCGTCAGCAGTGCCGCCACCAGCGTCACCAGCCCGCCGACCAGCGCGAACGCCAGCCCGTCGATCAGGACGGCGTAGCCGAACAGGTCCATGAAGCTCTGGGCTTTGCGCAGCGCCGCCGACGAGATCAGCGCCTCGACGATGCCGGCCGTGGCCCCGACGAGCGCCGCCACCAGGATGCCTCTAGAGAGGACCGGCCAGAGGCGTGGCACCACTGCCGCCGGCGCGCCGATCGTCTCCGCCGGCGCCTCAGGTTCAGGCGCGGGCGCCGGCTCGACACGGAACGGCAGGCTGATCGAGAACGTCGTCCCTTTGCCGACGGCGCTCTCCGCCGAGATCGTGCCGCCGTGGGCGCGCACCAGCTCGCGGGCGATCGTCAGCCCGAGCCCGGTCCCACCGCCGCGCCGCGCCCGCGACTTGTCTACTCGGTAGAACCGCTCGAAGATGTGCTCCAGGTCGTCGGGCGCGATCCCCTTGCCGGTGTCGGCCACCGTCACGATCGCGGCACCATCGCGCTGGCGGACGCCGACGACGACCTCGCCCCCGTTCGGCGTGTGGGCCAGGGCGTTGCGGATCAGGTTGCCGAGCACCTGGCGGATCCGGCCGGCGTCCACCTGGACCGTCGGGACCGAGGCCGGCGCGTCGAGCTTCAGCTCGATGCCCTGGGTCGCTCCCTGAGGGAGGAACGCCCGGACCTCCCACTCCGCCAGCTCGACCAGATCCACCTCTTCGCGATCCAGGTGAAGCTGGTGGGCCTCGGCCAGCGAGAGCTCCTGAAGATCGTCGATCAGGCGCGTGAGCTGCAGCATCTCGTGGTGGATCGTCGCCAGCGTCTCGTCGTTCGGCTCGACGATGCCGTCCTGGATCGCCTCCAGATAGCCGCGAATGCTGGTTAACGGCGTTCGCAGCTCGTGCGCGATGTCGGAGACCATGTTCTGCCGAAGCTGCTCGACCCGCGCCAGCGAGGCGGCCAGCGAGTTGAACGCCTCCGCCAGCGCACCGACCTCACCGCCCACGGATGTGTCGATCCGCTGGACCTCGTCGCCGCGCTCCAGCCGCCGGACGGCCCGAGTCAGCGCCTCCAGCGGCGACGCCAGCAAGCGCGCCATGCCGACGCTTAAGACGATCGCCGCCAGCAACCCGACCAGCAGCGCCCAGACCAGATAGCCGGCGAAGGTGCTCAGAAACAGGTGAGCCCGAGGGTCGAGGATCGGCTGATCGACCCGGGCCGGCGAGATGTACAGCGTGCCGACGGCGAACTCCTGCGATCGCAGCGAGACCCGCCGGCCGCGCCAGTCGTCGTTGGCGATCTGGCCTAGCAACTGACCTGCCGAGTCGGCCACGATCTTGCCCTGGGCGTCGGCCAGCACCAGGCGCTCGCCCATCAGGTCGGCCACGGACTGGACGAGGCCCGAGACGCCAGTCCACTCACGCTGTCGATCGTAGTAGCGGCTCAGGATGCTCTCAGCGCGCTGAACGCGCGCCGACTGCTGGTCCTCGACGTAATCCTGGAAACTGCCGGTCAGCGCGCGGCTGACCAGCAGGATCACGGCGCCCAGCGTAACTGCCAGCACCAGGCAGGTGCCGATCAGAAGGCGAAACCAGAGCCGTCCGGGCATGTTCGTGGCGTCCTACGTCCTTGGACAGGATGAACAGGATTGACAGGATAGGAAGATCGTCGTCCTGTCAATCCTGTTCATCCTGTCTCATCTCGTTCTGGCGGATCAGGCGGGCGTCGCGGCCGGCGCTTCGAGCTTGTAGCCGAGCCCGTACACCGTCTTGATGAAGCGCTGGCCGCCGGCTTCCAGCTTCCGGCGTAGCGACGTGATGTGGACGTCCACGTTCCGCTCGAACCCTTCGAAATCGTAGCCGAACGCCTTCTCGATCAGTTGCGGACGGGTGAACACCTGACCAGGCGCTTCGGCGAGCGTTCGGATCAGGTTGAACTCGGTGGGGGTCAATCTGATCGGCTTGCCGCTGACCTCGGCCTGGAAGCGGCGCGGGTACAGTGTCAACGATCCGACCCGCATCTCCTCCGGCCCGAGGTCGTTCGTGCCGGGCACGCGCCGCAGGACAGCCCGAATCCGGGCCAGCAGCTCTCTGGGGCTGAATGGCTTGGTCACGTAGTCGTCGGCGCCCAGGTCAAGGCCCGTCAACTTGTCGGCCTCGGTGGTCTTCGCCGTGAGCATGATGATCGGCGTGGACGTCTCCCGACGGACCTCGCGGCAGACGTCGAGGCCGCTCATCCCGGGCAGCATCAAGTCGAGCACGATCACGTCCGGCCGGCTGCGGCGCATCTCGGCCATCGCCGAGGGACCGTCATAGGTACACCAGACCTGATACCCATCGCGCTCGAGGTACATCCTGACAAGCTGGACGATATTCTCGTCGTCGTCCACGACCAGCACACGCCGCCTGGGCACGATCCCGCACTCCTTTGACGACAGATCGTAACGAGAGAAGTTTAAGCGATTGTGAAGAAAAACGAAAGCGTTCAGGCAAGGTTCTTTGCGAGGGCGGCGGCGACCTGGCGTTCGGTCTCTTCGAGCGTGCCGCCGTTGTCGATGACGACCGTCGCGTGGCGGACCTTCTCCTCCTGCGAGCCCTGCGCCGAGATCCGGGTCTCGGCCCGATCAGACGTCATGCCGCGCTCGGTCATCAAGCGCCGGACCTGTTCGGACCGCGGGCAGGTGACCACCCAGACGGCGTCCATCTCGCGGGCCAGGCCGCCCTCGATCAGCTTGATCGCGTCCACCACGAAGATCGGCGCCGTCGATGCAGCCAGCCGACGCCGGATCTCGGTCCGCACGCCAGGGTGAAGGATCGCCTCCAGATCCTGAAGTGCCGCCGGGTCCGCGAACACGATCCCGCCGAGCCGCGGTCGATCGATCCGGCCATCAGGTGCCCGGACCTCTGGCCCGAAGCGCGCGACGATCTGGTCGTTCTCCGGCGTGCCCGGCTCCATCAGCGCGTGCACCAGCCGATCGGCGTCCAGGTACTCGGCCCCCCTGGCAACCAGCAGCTTGCCAACGGTGCTCTTGCCGCAGGCGATGTTGCCGGTCAGGCCGATACGGAACGGCATCCCGAGACTCTCCTGGCCCAGGCGTGACGGACGCAGCGCAGTGCGTCCGGAGGACCGGACGTCCCTCTTCCCACGCATCCTGGGGAGGTGCAGGGGGTAGGGGCCACCTTCGCGAGCTATGGTATCATCGCGACAGCCATGAGACTGAAGCCGAGCATGCAACTGAAGTCCAACCCGAAGTCGAACACCGACCAGGTCATCATTCTCAAGTCCCCGGCCGAGCTGCGCATCATGCGCGAGGCCGGCCTGGTCGTCGCCCGCACGGTCCGCGAACTGGTGGCGGCGATGCGGCCGGGCATGAGCACCAAAGACCTCGACGACATCGCGCTCACCAGCTTCTCGCGCCAGAACGCGGTGTCGACGGCGTACAAGTACCCGCCCGGCGGCGCGAACCCGTTCCCCGGCCGGGTCTGTGTCTCGGTGAACGACGAGATCGTCCACGGCATCCCGAAGAAGAAGATGCGCATCAACGACGGCGACCTCGTCAAGTTCGACGTCGCGGCGCAGCACCGGGGGTACGTCGGCGACACCACCCTCTCGGCGACGGTCGGCGGCAAGCCAACGGACGAGCAGGCGTTCGTGATGGCCGTGGCGTACGGCGGGCTGATGGCCGGCATCGACGCCGCCCGCGTCGGCAACCGCCTCTCGGATATCGGCCACGCGATCCAGAGCTTCGTCGAGAGCAAAGGGCTGCTGGTCGTTCAGGAGTTCGTCGGGCACGGCGTCGGCCGCTCGATGCACGAGCCGCCGCAGGTCTCGCACCACGGCGCGCCCGGCAGGGGGCCGGTCCTCCGGCCGGGCATGGTCCTGGCGATCGAGCCGCAGGTGAACCTCGGCGGACGCGAGGTCAAGATGCTCGCAGACGGCTGGACCGCCATCACCAGAGACGGCAGCATCTCGGCGCATTACGAGCACACCGTCGCTATCACGCCGGACGGCCCGTGGATCCTGACCGAGCCCGAAGAGGGCACGATCAGCCACGAGGAGCGCCTAATCCAGCGGCTTGCGGCTGAGATCTGACGGTCGCCGACCCGGTTCTGCCGGCAGCAGGGACGGTCGGTCGTCTCCCAGGGGCGGCCGGTCGCTCGATCGGAACAGCGGGCGCAGCGTGTCGAGCCAGCTCCGGTCGTCGTGTCGCTCCTGCCGCATGTACCAGTGCTCGGCGCCCCACAGCAGGATCGTCCCGAAACCGCCGCTGCTGAGGCGCCCAAACGTCGAGGCGGCGGTGCCAGGCTGCACGCTTCTGCTCTGCCCGTCGTCCAGGTAGACCAGCCGAGACGGCTCCCACGGCTCAGCCTGGGCCTCCATGATCCAGGCGTCCTTGCCCTGCTCCATGGCGAGCTGGCGCAACGTCATCGCCGGCCGCTCCCAGGCCCAGCCCGACCAGTCCAGGTAGAAATCGCGGCCGAACATGTGGATGCCCCGGCTCGGATAGACGTCCAGCCCCAGGATGTCGGCCATGTCCAGGAGCGTCCGGGCCCGGTTCTCGTCGTAGGAGCGCCAGGGCGGCAGGCTGGCAAGCGGCGGCGGCGTGTCCACGAACATCGTCAGGATGATCGGCCGTCGATGCGGGTCTAGCGCACGGACCAGCGCCACCTCCTGGGCGACGAAGTCGGCGCCGATCTTCCAATGCCGGGGACCGGACGCGTCAAGCGGCTCGTTCTCGACCTGCCAGTACGCGATGGCCGGGTGGTCCTGGTAGCGGTTGATGACGGCCTCAACGAACCGCAGCGCCTCGGCCCGCACGACGGGGTCATCGGAGACCGTCCGGTACTGGCCGACCCTCGTCTCACGCATCAGCCAGGACGGCAGGTAATACTCCGGCCAGCGGGGCGCCTTCATGCCGACCGTCAGGACGACCCGGTAGTGCTGGGCCGGCAGGCGATCCAGTTGCCAGTCGAGCGTCGAGAAGTCGTAGGAGTCGCGGCGTCGCTCGATCTCGTCCCAGTACGCCCCGAGACGGACGACGGTCGGCGAGAGGTCCATCACGGCACTGAACGTCTGCTGCCAGGGAAGGCCCAGGTACTCGGCCTGCCGGCGGCTAAACGTCACGCCGACGTCCGTCTGGGGCGTCCCGCCGACCACTGGCGATCGCACGGCACCGAGGCCGCACAGCACCGCCAGGGTGAGTCCGAGGTTCATCACGCTCACCAGCACACGCTGCCGCTGTCTGCCGAGCGCACGAAGCAAGCGCCCGAAAATCGAGTGTCGGAACGGCGACGCTGTCGTCGGCATCGCGCTGCGAGCGGTGTCCGCCCGCGCACCTCGCCTGAGGGGGTTCATGGATGGGGTTCCTGAGACGTCCGTCGCCGATGTCCACCTGGGACGGGCCGCCCGCCATGGCGTCGGATCGTCTCCTGCCGGATTCTACCAGCCCGTGCGCCGCTCCACAGAGATTTCACGTTCAGTTGCCTTGACAGGTTGGCGCGGCAGTCGGTACACCGACGGCCGTGGCAACCGGAGTCAGCACAGAGCGTCAAGAGAACGTGATTCGCCCGTGGAAGGGGCCGGGTCGTGGCCGCCTGGTCGCGGCCCGCCTGCTGCTCGTGCTCCTGGCCGTGCTGTTGCCGCTCGCGGCGCTCGAGGTCGCGTTCAGGGTGGCCGGTCCGTTCATCCCCGGCAACTACGATACCGGCTCCTACCTGACCCGCCATCCACGGTACGGCCACTACCATCCGGCCAGCTACAGCGGCTGGATCAAGCGCGACGAGTACGTCGTCCAGGTCCGCACCAACGCCGAGCGCCAGCGCGGACCGGCCGTCCCGTTCGAGCGGACGCCGGGCACCTTCAGGATCCTGGTCCTCGGCGACTCGTTCGTGGAGGCGGCCCAGGTCGCCGAGCACGAGCGGTTCATCGCCCGCCTCCAGGAGCTGCTGAACGTGAGCGGCGGCCCGATCCACTACGAGCTGGTCGACGGCGGCTGCGGCGGCTGGGGCGCCGTCCAGCAGTTGCTCTATCTTCAGGAGGAGGGGCCGCGCTTCGCTGCCGACCTGGTCCTGCTCGCGTTCTTCACCGGCAACGATGTCGCCAACAACAGCTACGAGCTTGAGCTGGAAGGGAACGTCAACGCCGCCCTCAAGCCGTACTTCGAGCGCCAGCCGGGCGGCCGGCTGGCGCTCCTGGAGCCGAACCCGCCCACGCCGTCGTTCGGCGAGCAGCTCGGCTTCTTCTTGCGCGAGCGATCCGCCCTCTACAACGTCGTCGAGAGCGGCGTCCTCCAGAAACTCTCGCTCGACGACCTCTGGGCGCACTGGCGAGACCTGGACGCCCAGGTGGAGTTGACGATCCGTGAATCCGAGGTGTACGCGACGCAGCTCGACCCTCGCTGGCGAGCCGCCTGGGCGATGACCGACACGCTGCTCGGCCGGATCGGCGCTGAGGCGAAGACCCAGGGAGCGCAGTTCGGGTTGGTGATCGTGCCGACGCGCGCCCAGGTTCTCCCGGAGGCGTGGCGCCAGCTGACCGGCTCGGCTGAGGGACGTGACAAGTCGTTCGACCCGATGCAGCCGAACAACCTGCTCTCGGGCATCGCCGGGCGGACCTCGACGCCGCTCCTGGACCTGACGCCGACGTTCCGGGAGGCCGGGCGTGGGCGCGGCGCGGCCCCGGTCTACTTCGCGCGCGACCAGCACTGGACCGCCGCCGGTCACGAGCTTGCCGCCCGCGCGATGGCGGACTGGCTGAAAGGCTCTGGACTGATCCCAGGCTGACGCGGCCTGTGCGCTCGCGCTACAACATCGGCACGGTCCGCGCGGAGAGGCGAGCGACTTTCACCGGGGCTGGTGACCGCTGGCGCCGCCCCTCGTTTCTAGCTCAGATGGTCGTGTAGATCAGGTGCATGGTGCGCCCCGGCCGTTGTGGAGAGCTGAAATGTCGCTTCGCGCAATCGCAGTGGTCGTGCTCGCCGTGGCACTCGTGCTCGGCCAGATGCTTGCCAGCATTGCCGCCGATCGCCGCATCAGCAGCCCTGCCATCACCGCCGCCGCCATCTTCACCAGAAGCGCGGCCGCCCAGGACGACAACGACAACGACGATGATGACTGCGATGACGATGCCGACGACAATGACAACGCCGGAGATGATGACTGCGACGACGAGGACGGCGACGATGAGGACGGCGAGAACGAAGACGGCGACGGCGACAACGGCGACGCCGACGACGATGATGACGATGACGACGACGATACCGACGACAACGACGATGATGATGACGACAACGACAACGCCGCGCCGCTGCCTGGAGTCCAGGCCCCGGCGCCTGTCCCAGCGGGCGAGGGAGCTCCGGCGCCTGTCCCAGCCGGCGAGGGCGCTCCGCCGCCGCCCACGGCCACGCCGATCCCCGTGACCCCCACGCCGACGCCGCGTCCGACGCGCACGCCCACGCCCACGCCTATCCCGACCACGGAAGACCAGGCCGTCACGAACGGCCAGGTTCTGCGCATCTCGCTGACCAGCGATCGGGTCGTCGTTCAGGTCTTCGCGTCGACGCCGCCCGGGATCACCCTCAAGCTGTTCCTGGTGGATCCGAACGCCCATGCACGGACGGCGGGTGCGCTGGTGGGCGATCTGATGTTCCGGATCGAAGCGATGGATGCCACGGGTGCGCCGCTGGCGACGCTGCCCGCCGAGGTAAATGTGAGTGTCCACTACAAAGACGCCGATCTGAACGGCCTGGACGATACTCGGGTCACGCTGACACGGCTCGATCCGGCGGATAGCCAGTGGAAGACGGCGCCGGGCCTGCTCTCCGATCCGGCGACGAACTTCGTGGCGGCCTCGATCCGGGACCTCGGAGTCTACGCCGTCACCGTGCCGTAACCGACCGGCAACCGCGCTGCAGCACGCGAAGCTCGGCTTCGAAGCCTCGCGTATTCCATGCCTGGGGCGCGCCCAAACTTGTAAGGTATGCGCAGAGTTCCGCGCGCGGCGTTTCTGGTCGGACGTGTCATGACATCGCCATCTACGACGAGCTTTTGGATGGTCTCACTCGGAATGGGCGACCGGCGGCGTCGTGCAACGTTTCTTGTACTGTGGGTCATGATTGTGACATCGTGAGCCACGTCGTGGGAGCAGCGGGCTGCGCCGGGGCGCGGCATCCGTGACGAGCCGACGGCCGGAGCCCGTCGGGAAAGCTGATGCGGAACCGCTCGAGCGTGGGTTGGAACGACCGGCGTGTGCCGGCCTTCCGCCCAACCCGTGGAAGTGCCTGACTCTCGTGAGAAGGCGCTGGCCACTACCCTGGAGAGAGATCTGTCATGTGGCTTCGTGCAAACGTCGTGCTCGCCGTCGCCGTGGTGTTTGCGCTCGTCCAGATGTTCGCGAGCGTCACCGGAGGGCCGCGCACCGGCGACTCCGGGGCTGTTTCCAGTCCGCCTCGTCCGAGTCTCGTTCAGAGCGTCGCCGCTCAAGACGACGACGACGATGACGAAGAAGACGACGACGATGATGACGATGATGACGATGATGATGACGATGATGATGACGATGACGATGACGATGATGACGATGACGATGACGATGACGACGACGACGACGACGAGGATGATGAAGACAACGAAGGCGATGACGACAACGAAGATGAGGACAATGACGACGACGACGGCGACAACGCCTGCGACGACGTAGACGACAACGAAGAGGACGAGGACGACGACAACGTCGATTGCGAGGACGAGGACGACGAGAACGACGAGGACGACGAAGACGACGACAACGAGGATTCTGACAACGACGACGAGGAAGACTCGGACAACGGCGAGGAAGACGAGGAAGACGCGCTCGCCGATGACGATGACGATGATGACGACGACGATGACGACGACGAATTGCCGACCACGACGGCCGCGCAGAGCCAGTCGTGTGCACCAGCCCAGGGCGGGCCGTCGTCAAGGCCGATCGCCGAGGTTCAGCAAGTCACCAACGGCCGAGACATGCTGATGGCGCTCCCAGGTAATCGCCTGTCTGTCCAGGTCTACGCGGGCATGCCGGCTCGCACTTGTCTGGTGCTGCGCCTCGTCGACCCGCTCAATCACTCGGCGCCGCCAGGGGTTCGGGCTGGCAACTTCATCTTCGAGCTCCTGGCGTTCGACTCGTCCGGCTCGCCGGTGACGTCGCTCCCTGCCGAAGTGACCCTGAACGTCCAGTACGCCAACCCTGACGTCGCCGGGCTGGACGAGACGGTCCTCACGTTCTCACGGCTGGACCCGATGGATCAGACCTGGAAGGTCGTCCCCAACGTCCTCGTCGATCCGACGACGAACTGGGTCTGGGTGTCGGTGTTCGACACGGGCCTCTTCGTTGTCCACCAGCCTTGACGGAGCGCATAAGCAGACCAGCAGAGCAGCTCAGAGCAGACGAGAACGTAGAGACTGCTACGGACTCGTCTGCTCCGAACTTCGAACTGGTCTGCTCAACTGCTCGCCTTCTCCGGCAGCTGTTCCGCTGTCTCCGGGGCTGGCGCCCGGCCAGTCGATGCGAGCGCGGCCAGGGCGAACGCGATCAGGTACGCGCCGGCGTTCGCCAGCAGGGCGACGCTCAGGCTGATCTGGCTGATCAAGCCGGCCATCATTGGCGAGAGGGCACCGCCTAACTGGCCGCCGCTCGAAAGCATCGAGAGCGTCAGGCCGGACTGCGCGGGCGGCGCGAGCCGGGCGCCCATCGTGTACGCCAGGCTCATCGTGCCGCCGGCCAGCAGGCCCAGGATGATCCGCACCACGACGACCTCCGGCCAGCTACTGACCACCGCGAGCACGGCCGAGAAGACCGCGCCGCCGCCCAGCGCGATCAGCAGCAGCTTGCGGGTCCGCTCCGGCCGAGCCCACCGACCGTACAGCATCGAGGAGCAGGCCGCGGCGACGGCGCCACACGCCACGACGAAGCCGGTGATCGTCGCAAGCTGGGCTGACGGCGTGTTCAGCTCGATCAGGTAGAGCGGCAGGATCGGGGGTAGCGCCCGGTCCGTGAAGCGGGCGAGGAACATGATGCCGACCCCGGCCGCGAAGCCGGGCAGCGCCAGGAGCGTTAGCATGGAGCCGCGTGGGCCCCGTTCCGCGCCCTTCTTGTTCGCCGAGTCGCCGAACCCGGGCTCCTTGACCATGAACCAGAGCAGCGCGGCCGGGATCAGCAGCAAGACCCCGGTCAAGACGAAGTTCGTGCGTAACCCGAGGGTGTCTGAGATCAGCCCGCCGATCGTCGGGCCGATCGCCAACGGCAGGAACGTCGCCGCCTGGACCATCCCGATCGCCTGGGCCATCTTCTCGCGCGGGGTGACCGAGATTGCGAGCGCCATCACCATCGGCGTGAAGCCGGCGAACAGCCCCATGATGACGCGCAGTGCCAGGAGCACCTGGACGTTCGGGGCGAACGCCATAGCGACCTGCATGATGCCGATCATGATCATTGCCCGCAGCACCATCGGCTTGCGGCCGTACCGATCGGCCATCGCGCCCCAGACCGGTCCCATCAGTCCACTGCCGAGTGGCCCGGTCCCGATGATCACGCCCGACCAGAAGGCCGCGTCCGCGAGGTCCGTGACGCCGAGTTCGAGGACGTAGAGTGGGATGAACGGCTGGGTGAGATCGAATGCTATGTGTGCGAGGGCGACCGTCGAGACGACGACGTACTGATCGCGCTGCCACGGCTCGAGTGGGCCGAAGCGCAGTCGGCGCCTGAGCCACGAGAGCATCAGGCGTCCCCGGTGAGGAGTACGATCGAGCGCCGAGGTTCGCCGCGATCAGCGGCGCGGCACGTGTACCGGCGCGCCTCTACGGACGCCTCAGTCCCCGAGCCTGCTACCGCGACATGACAATCCATTCACGGCGCAGAATAGCATGCTGCTCCACGGAATGCTCGCCGAGGGGTGGGAACCGTTGAGCCGTCCTGGTTGTAGTACACCACGACGATCGCTCCCGGGAGGGCCGGCCGCTGGAGGACTCCGCACTCGTCGAGCGAGCACAGCATGGGGACGTCGAGGCGTATGAGGAGCTAGTCCGGCTGCACCAGGAGCTCGCCGTGCGGACGGCGTACCTGGTGGCGGGTACCGGCGTCGATGCCGATGAGGTCGCCCAGGAGGCCTTCGTGAAGGCGTACTATGCGCTGCCCCGATTTCGGCCAGGTGCGCCGTTCCGGCCCTGGCTCCTGCGCATCGTGGCCAACGAGGCCCGCAATCGACGAAAGGCGTCCAGGCGACGAGAGCACGCGGCGCTTCGGCTCCAGGCGAGCGTTCCGGCCATCCAGGCGGCCCCATCCCCCGAGGAGGAGGTGCTGGCGTCGGAGCGCCGGGCCTCCCTGCTCGATGCCCTCAATAGATTGCGGGAGGAGGACCGTCTGACGGTCGCGTATCGATACTTCCTCGGCCTCTCGGAGGTGGAGATGGCGACGGCGCTCGGCTGTGCCCGCGGCACCGTGAAGTCGCGCCTGTCGCGCGCCCTGGGGCGGCTCCGGGAGGTACTCGCCAGGGTGTCAAGCGTTGAGGCGGGCGACCGTTCGCGTGCGCCGGGAGCGACCGATGCGTGATCTGCCGCCGCGCCGGGACGCCGCCGACCCCGATGCCGATCTGGAGCGCTCTCTGGTCGATTTCGGCCGTCATCTCGACTACCCGCCGACGCCGGACCTGTCCGGCGTGGTTCGTCACCGACTGGAGGCTCCACCGTCCCGCTCGCAGGCGTGGCGCGCGTGGCTGCCCTCACGTCGATCGCTGGCGTGGGTCGCGCTCCTCCTGGTGCTGCTGGTCGGCGGTGTTCTGCTGCTTCCTGACGGTACCCGGCGCCTGATCGCCCAGCGGCTCGGGCTGCCGGGGATCACGATCACCCGCCTGGATGGGCCATCAGGCCGCTCGTTCGGGCGGGAACCGACGGACTCGGCTGGCGAAAGGCTCGGCCTGGGGACGCGCGTCGAGACACTGGCCGATGCGGAAGCCGGGGTCAGCTTCAGGGTCTTCCGGGTGACCTTGCCCGAGGCCGGGGAGCCCGATGCTATCTACCTCGCGGCCAGGCCGCCCGGCGGCCACGTTGCACAGGTGTACCGCGCGTGGCCCGGACTGCTCGCTGCCAACGAGACCGGAGTCGGACTCCTGTTCACCCAGTTCCGCGGAACCCTGGAGCCGGCGTTCTTCGGCAAGGGACTGCCGCCGGGCACTCGACTGGAGCAGCTTACGGTGGCGGGGAAGCCGGGGTACTGGATCGAAGGTCAGCCTCACTTCTTCTTCTACCGGGATCAGTCCGGCCGCCAGTCCGACGAGCGCTTCCGGCTTGCCGCCAACGTGCTGCTCTGGGAGCAGGACGGTCTGACCCTCCGGCTTGAGGGCGCATTCTCGAAGGCGCAGGCGCTGCGGATCGCCGAGTCCATTCGGTAGCCCGCCCTGGGAGCGCAGCGATCCTCGCCGCTACGTCCGGAGGCATGAAGTATCGCTGCGCAAGACTGGAACCGTTCGGTGCCTGGCGGTGTACAGGGAGGTAGACGCTCAACCGGAGCGGAGGAGGCGCGCCATGTGGTGGTCCCGAGTGGCGGCTGGCGTTGCATGTGCAACCGTTGCCCTCTTGACGCTGACTGGCTCGGCGCTGGCCGGCGGCTGGGCCGTGACGACGATCGACGCGCTGCCCGAGGGCGGCTTCCAGGCCGGCCAGACCTACCGGCTCGGCTACACCATTCGCCAGCACGGCCAGACGCCGTTCGATGGCGCCAAGACGACAATCGCGATCACCTCGGCGGTCAGCGGCGAGCGTCACGTCTTCCCGGGACAGCCGGACGGAGCGGCCGGCCATTACGTTGCCGAGGTCACGTTCCCGTCCGAAGGCGCCTGGGATTGGGAGGTTTCGCAGCACCCATTCGCGGTACAGACGCTTGGGACTGTCACCGTCGGGCCGGTCGCCATGTCTTCATAGCGCCGCGCTTGCCAGCGTGCACCCCTCGGACATCGCCGCCAGCTTCGCCCAGGCGATCTCGGCGTGGCCGACTCGCGTGCCCAGCCCGCAGTCCGTCCCGGCCATCACGTTCTCAGGACCGACCAGTCGGGCGAACCGCCCCAGGCGCTGCGCGATCAGCTCCGGGTGTTCGACGATGTCCGTCGCATGCCCGACGACGCCCGGCATGATCACCTTGCCATCGGGCAGCTTGACGTCCTCCCAGACCACCCACTCCCACTCGTGGCGCGGGTTGGACGCCGCCGTGCGAGGCCAGAATTCGCGTCCTGGTGCTCACGATGATCCTCCTGTCAATCCTGTTCATCCTGTCTGGCCCGTCCGTCTACTCCAGCCAGGCGTGGGTGAAGGTGTAGCCGCCGTGCGCCGTGGTCAGGATGTTCTTGACCGTCGAGCGGGCCAGGATCCGGGCCGGGAACGACGCCAGCACCATCAGGAACGACTCGTCCAGGAAGAGGTCGTTGAGCTGCACGTACAACTGGCGCCGCTTCTCTTTGTCCGGCTCAGAGTTCGCCGCCGCTATGAGCTGCGTGTACGTGTCGCTCAGGAAGCCCGAGCTGTTCGCCGTCGGATCGAGGCCACGGCTGTTCTGGAACGTCGTGGCCGGCTCGAGCTGGGCGAACGCGATGCTGCCAAGCCAGATCCCACGGTACTTGACGTTGTTCACCTGGTCCAGCCAGGCCGCGGCCTCCATCTTCTGGATGTTCAGCTTGACTCCGACCTTCGCGAGGTCTGACTGGTAGACCTGGGAGAACGCGATCAGCTCGGCGTTGTTCGCCTGGATCAGGCCGTCCATCTCCAGGTTTGTCACGCCGGCCTGGAACAGCAGCGACTTCGACTTCTCCAGGTCAAAGGCGTAGTGGTTGTTCTTGGCAGCCTCGTAGCCGGGCGACGAGGCGGTCCAGGGGAGCGAGGCCGGCTCGCCGGTGCCCAGCAGGATGTTCTCGGCGTACCGCTTCCGGTCGAGCGCGAAATTCAGCGCCTGCCGGACCTGCTTATTGTTGAACGGCTCCTTCGGCACGCTCATCCCGATGGTGGTCACACCGCCACTTGCCGGGTGGACCAGGCTCTGGTACTTCGGGTCGCCCTTGAGGCGATTCAGATCCTGCAACGGCGGAGTCAGGATCACGTCGAGCGAGCCAGCCTCGAGCTGAACGACCGCCGCCTGGGTGTCGTTCAGGATCTTGACCTCGAACGTATCGACGTACGGCTTGCCGCTCTGCCAGTAGTTCTTGTTCTTCGCGAAGACCAGCCGGTCACCCTGAATCCACTCGCCGAGGGCGAACGGCCCCGTGCCGACAGCCTTGCTCTTTGAATCTGGCCCCTCCAGGATGTCCTTGTCCTGGATGTTCAGGTACTCGAAGAAGTCGAACAGGTTCGGCCGTGGCTGCTCGGACTTGAGCACGATGGTGTGCTTGTCTGGCGTCTCAATCGTCGTCCACCACTTGCTCTGCTTCTCGATCTGGCCGTTGAAGCTCTTGCCGCTCGCGACACGCCGGATGTTGTACTCCACGTCGGCGCTGGTGAACTCGCGCCCGGAGTGGTACTGGACGCCTTTGCGCAGGTTGAACGTGATCTGCTTCGCGTCGCTGCTCAGGTCCCAGCTCTCGGCCAGCATCGGCTGAGGCTGGAGCTTCTCGTCATAGGCGGTGAGCCGGTCGTGGATCGCCCAGGCGATCTCGGCAACGCCGGGCGTAAACGTCCCGTCCAGCGTCGCGACGTCGCCGACCTGGCCGACTCGGAGCGTGCCGCCGGACTTGGGCTGGCCGGCCGGTTTTGCCGCTTCGGCCGGCTTCGCTGCTACCGCCGCTGGCGGGGCGGTGGCTGCGATCGGCGCCGCTGGTTTGGCGGCTATGCTCTCGGCAGGCTTGGCGGCCTCGGCCGGCTTCGCGGGCGCGGCGGGAGCTGAGGTGGGAGCCGGTGCTGGCGCCTGTGGCGCGCAGGCCGCGAGCAGGCCCAGGCTGCTCAGCCCGGCCAGCCCCAACTGCATGAACCGTCGACGGGACAGGTCTGGCGACGATGCCATCAGGATACCTCTCATGTCGGGTGCGACAGGTGCCGGAGCTGTTCGCGCCCGCGCCCTCCAGAGCGGACCCTACAGCTTTGGCGCTCGACGGCGGCTACTCGATCCACGCCTCGTTGTAGAGGAGTGAGCCGTGGCGGCTCCCGATGATATTCTGAACGGCCGCTCGCGTCACCATCCGGTTCGGGACCGAGGCGAGCGGCATCGTGAACGACTCGTCCAGGATCAAATCGGTGATCTGGGCGTAGAGTGCCTTCCGCTTCGCCAGGTCTGGTTCAATCGAGGCGGCCGTGTGCAGCTCGCGGTACTTCTCGCTGGTGAAGCCGGAGTTGCTGTTCCCCGTCGAGTCGAGGTGGCGGCTGTTGGCGATACAGGTGATCGGCTGCATGCTGGCGTACGCCGTGTTCCCGACGTAGATGCCCTGATAGCGACGATTGTTGATCTGGTTGATGTAGGCGCCCGGCTCATACGTCTTGACGTTCAGCTTGATGCCGATCTTCGCCAGCTCGAACTGAAGGATCTGGGCGACGCCAAGCTGGTCGTTGACGGCCGTTGAAGTGGTGACGTCCAGCTCGATGTTCGAGAGGCCCGTCTGCGCGAACAGCGCCTTCGACTTGTCGAGGTTGAGCGAGTAGCTCTTCGCCTTCTCGGCGTCGTAGCCGTCCGAGCTCGGGATCCAGGGGATCGAGGTCGGGTTGACCGTCTTGTGGAACACGACGTCGGCGATGCGTTGGCGGTCGATCGCCCAATTGATCGCCTGGCGCAGGATCTTGTTGTTCGTCGGGTCCATCGTGGTGTTGGCGCCGATCACGAACGTCGTGCTGGGGACCGTCACGCCTCGGTACTTCGGGTCATCGATCAGGCGGGCGTAGTCGCCGACCGGCGGTGCGATCGCCACATCCAGGGTACCAGCCTCGATCTGGGCTGCCATCGCCTGCGGATCGCGGTGAACGGTCACGTGGATCTCGTCCAGATACGGCTTGCCCTTGTCCCAGTAGTTCTTGTGCTTGACGAAGCGAAGGCGATCGCCCTGGATCCACTCGGCCAGCGCGAACGGCCCGGTCCCGACCATTTTCGTGGTCGCCTCCGGCCCCTCGGCGGTCTCACGGTCGACGATGTTGAAGTACTCGAAGAAGTCGAACGTCGCCGGGCGCGGCTGATCCGACTTCAGAATGACGGTGTACTTGTCTGGCGTCTCGATCTCGGTCCACCACTTGCTCTGGTTGATCAGCGCCCCCGAGGCGATCTGCGGCTGGCGGACCCAGATGACGTTCCACTTGACGTCCTCGCTGGTGAGCTCGCGGCCGGTGTGGAACTCTACGCCCTTGCGCAGGTTGAGCTTGATCTGCGTCTGGTCTTTGTTCTGCTCCCAGCTTTCGGCGAGCATCGGCTGCGGCTGCAGCTTCTCGTCGTAGGCCGTCAGGCGGTCGAACGGGATCCAGGTGGTGTCGCTGCCGGTCGTCAGGTGCCCGTCGATGCGCGGGATGTCCCCCACCTGCCCGACGCGCAACGTCCCGCCGCTCTTCGGCTGCCCGGTCGTTTTGGCACCTGAGGCGGTCGTGACGGCCATCGTTGGCGCGGCCGGCTTCGCCGCCGTGCTGTCGGCCGGTTTGGGAGCGTCGGCGGGCTTCGCGGCAGCAGCCGGCGCCGTGGTGGCAGCTGGCGCTGCCGGCTTCGCGGTGTCCGCCGGCTTGGCCGGTGCAGCCGTGGGCGCGGCTGACTGGACTGGCGGCGTCGGCGCACAGGCGGCGAGCAGCATCACGCCGCTGCCGGTCGCCAGGAGCCGCAAGGCGGCGCGTCGGGTCAGCCGCGGCCGACTCGTGGTCGTCGCGTTCGGCGCGCTGCGATTCGCCGGATTCACGTCCACGTGGATCCCTCCTACACTGGCTTCTGAGGCTGGCCCACGCGCTCGTCGCGTGGTGTCAGCCTGCCTATGCGTACGCCGACGGCTCTGGCGATCTCGCCGTCTGGCCCACGACGCCCCCGGGTAGCGAACCGACGTGATCCTGATCGACGGCGGATCGCTCCGTCTCGGACGTACGCTACCGAGGCTAATCGACTCTGAGCGCTCCGTCGCGCGCACTGGCTTCCAGTGTGCGGGGATCTTGGCGCGCGATCATTAGGGCTGAGCCACAATCTTTCGACAACCCGGTTGTGGCCGCCTCACAAGGCAACATCTGCACCGAAGGCCCCTTCTTCACCGCGAGCGTGAGCGAGCCGGACCTTCGAACGCCGGGGTCCGGCTCGCTCACGCTCGCGGTGCGGAACGCTGCATGTGCCTACGCGAACACGATCGTTTTGTTGCCGTCCAACAGCACACGGTCGTCGACGTGCCATGCCGCCACCCGTGCCAGCACGACTAAGTGGTGCATCCACCAGGTTCATGCGACACGCGGGAGTCGTGCGAGCCCGGTCTGACGGCGTGGCTTGTGGCGTCGTCGGCGTCCCCAGACGAATGGGTGACGGTGAGCGTTCCAGTAGGCGGTGGCGACGGCGACCGCCTCGGCGATCTGGTCCCAGGTGTCGAAGCGACGGCCCTTGAGAGCCAGCGAGCGGAGGATCCTCCACCAGGGCTCGATCAGATTGAGGTAGGCGGCGTAGGTCGGTTGGAACACGAACTCCCAGCGCGGATGGGCCAGCGAGAACAGCAAGACGTCGGTCGCCCGGTGGACGTTCAGGTTGTCGACGATGGCGTGCACGCGCTCGATCTCCGGCGGGATCCAGGTCTCCACCTGGCCGAGGAAGGCGACCCAGTTCACGATGGTGCGCCCACGATACGGCGCGGTGAACGCCTCGCCGGTGGCCGGCTGGAAGGCGCCGAAGATGTACCCCTTCCCGCGTCGGCCGTAGTCGATCTCCTGGGTGGCGCGCTCGGCGGGCTGGTCGGCGCCCGTCGGCACGGCGCGCACGAGCTGCTGACCAGGAAAGCTCTTGGCCGACTCCGGCCCCAGTTGATCGAGGCAGACGGTCACACTGGCTGGAGGTGGGGCCGTGTAGAGCGTGACGATGGCCCCCTTTTTTCGGCGAACTGGGGATCCACCCGTTCGCCGAACCAGGTCTCGTCGGTCCGCCAGCGGAGCCCCTCGGCCACCAGAATCTCATTGATCCGGCTG
>Ga0209382_10001578_pt1 | contig 35388 bp, 33 predicted proteins | sample SoiMetdeltSBSDD5_FD_187599 | JGI IMG/M metagenome (GOLD analysis project Ga0209382, IMG submission 187599) | Bulk soil microbial communities from a Populus tree surrounding site in Tennessee, USA - Soil MetaG P. deltoides SBSDD5 (SPAdes) (version 2) | ecosystem: Environmental > Terrestrial >... | reverse complement strand
ATCGGTCTGCCCGCCGGGACGTACCGGGCGCGGACCAGCAACACGCAGGGCTACATCAACGAGCTCTACGACGACATCGCTTGCCCGCTGTCCTGCTCGGTGACGGCGGGCGCGCCGATCACCGTGGTCCTCGGTGCGACCACGGCCGGCGTCGACTTCGCGCTCGACGAGGGCGGCCGGGTGACGGGCCAGGTGACGAGCGGCGGCTCGCCCCTCAACGGTGTCACCGTGCGCATCATGAACGCGGCCGGCCTCACGCTGGCCAGCGCCACCACCGACCTCACCGGCCACTACCTGACCGCGAACGGCCTGCCCACCGGGACCTACTACGCGCGGACGTTCAACTCCCAGGGCTACATCAACGAGCTCTACGACGACGTGCGCTGCGTGGGCACCTGCACCACCGGGCTCGGCGCTCCCATCGCGGTGACCGCGGGGTCCACGACCGCGGGCATCGATTTCGCGCTCGTGGTCGGCGGCCGGGTGAGCGGCGTCGTGACCGACTCCGCCACCAGCGTGGGCATCGAGAACGTGAGCATCAGCATCCTCGACGCCTCGGGACGCGTGGTCGCGTTCGGGTTCACCGACGGCTTCGGTGTCTACACCACCGGGGACGGCTTGCCGACCGGGACCTACTACGCGCGGACGTCCAACTTCGCGGGCTACCTCGACGAGGCGTACCCGAACACGCCGTGCCTCGCCTCCTGCCCCGCGGTGACGGGCGTGTCGTTCTCCGTGACCGAGGGCGCAACGCGGACGGGCATCGACTTCGCGCTCGACGCGGGAGGCCGGATCTCGGGCCACATCACGGACGACGCCACCGGGAATGGGCTGGAGTCGGCCAGCGTCTCCGTCTACGACGCGAGCGGCTTGCTCGTGGCGCGGGGCTTCCCCAACGAGTCGGGCTACTACACCACGGACACCGGCCTCCCGCCCGGCACGTACTTCGCGCGCACGACGAGCTCGGGCTACATCAACGAGCTCTACGGCGGGGCCATCTGCGCGGGCGGCTGCGTCGTCACCTCGGGCCTGCCCATCGCCGTGGTGGGCACCGCGACCACGACCGGCATCGACTTCGCGCTGGCCGTCGGCGGGCGCATCGCGGGGCAGGTGACGGTGGGCGGCGTCGGAACGTCCGGCGTGTCCGTCCAGGTGTACGACACCGCCGGCCGCCAGGTGAGCAGCGGCTTCACCGACTTCACCGGCGCGTACCGCACCTTTGACGGGCTCGTCACCGGCAGCTACTACCTGCGGACCTCGAACGGGATCGGCCTGGTGGACCAGATCTACTCCGGCTTGAACTGTCTCGGCTCCTGCACCGTCACCGCCGGAACCGCGGTCGCGGTCACCGCGGGCGCCACGACGCCGGCCATTGACTTCGCGCTGGCTGCCGGAGGCCGGATCGCGGGCACCGTGACCAGCACGGCCACCGGCCTGCCCCTGCCGAACGTCACCGTCGCGCTGTACGACGGCGCGGGCACCCGCCTCACCACGGGCACGACGGACGGCATCGGCGCGTTCCTCACGCAGCAGGGCGTGCCCGCCGGGACCTACTTCGCCCGCACCGAGAACACCTTCGGCTACGTGGACCAGGTCTTCGCCGGCATCGCCTGCGCGTCTTCATGTAACCCGGCCACGGGCACGCCACTCACGCTCAGCGCGGGGGCGATCACCCCCGCCGTGAACTTCGCGCTCGACGTCGACACCGATCCGGACGGGGACGGCATCGCCAGCACGATCGACCGCAACGCGGCCACCGCGGCCGACGAGAGCGCTGTCGCCTCGAGCGACTTCAACGACGGCCCGCTCGGCGGCACCACGAGGGGCACCGTCGCCCTGCGGTCGGGGTGGACGGTGCGCGTCGGCGACCTCAGTCCGGGAGGCGTGCAGGCGCGCCTCGAGGGCGCGGGGGCGGGAGCGGCGCGCATCGAGACCTGCCCGGCGGGCGGGGCGGAGGCGATCCTTCTCGACGTGGCGGGAGAGACGGCGCGGGTCGGTTGCTCGGGCAACACCACCATCGTCACCGCCATCGTGGCCACCCCGGCGATCCAGCTCCGCGAGCCGCCGACCGGCGCGGGGACGGTCGTGGACCTCACGACGGGCCAGACCGTCAGCCTGGGCAGTCCCATCGCGGCCAGCGCGGAGAACACGCAGCCCGTCGGTGTCCGGTTCGTCGATGCGAGCGGCACGACGTTCGGCACCCTGGTGCTCGATCCCGGCGAGACCGTCGACGCGTCCGTGACCGCCGGCCTGAGCGTCTCCGTCACCGTGATCTCGGGCGTGGTGACGGCCACGGTGCGCGGCGAGGCCGTGACCCTCTCCGCCGGCCAGACCCACACCTTCGCGAGCCCGGACGCCACGCCGCCGCAGATGAGCTGCTCGGCGACGCCCGACGCGCTCTGGCCGCCGAGCGGCCAGATGGTCGCCGTCACCGTCAGCGTCTCCCTGACCGACACCGGCTCCGGTCCGGCCGGGTTCGTGCTCGACTCGGTGACGAGCAGCGATCCGAGCGACCCGCGCCGCGGACCCGACGTGCAGGGCTTCGTGACCGGGACGCCGTCGACGGTAGGGGCTCTCCGGGCCACGCGGTCCGGCGCGGGCAGCCGCGTCTACGTGCTGGCCTACTCGGGGCGCGACGTCGCCGGCAACGTGGCGACCTGCCGCGTGACCGTGACCGTGCCGCACGATCGGCGGCGGTGAGGGACCGAAGCCAGCACCGATCTCAGGCCGTTTCCGTCGCCGCCGCCTTCTGCAGCCCGAGCTCCTCGATGGAGATCTCGCGCATGCGGTACTTCTGGATCTTGCCGGTGACGGTCATGGGGAACGCGTCGGTCAGCTTCCAGTAGCGCGGGATCTTGAAGGTCGCGATCTGGCCGCGGCAGAAGGTCTCGAGCGCCTCCGGCTGGACGGTGCGACCCTCCTTGACCTTCACCCACGCCATCACCTGCTCGCCGTAGACCGGGCAGGGCACGCCGATGACCTGCACGTCGGCGACGTAGGGATGCGTGTAGAGGAACTCCTCGATCTCGCGTGGATACACGTTCTCGCCCCCGCGAATGATCATGTCCTTGATGCGCCCGACGATCTTCAGATAGCCCTCGGCGTCCATGGTGGCGAGGTCGCCGGTGTGCATCCAGCGCGCGGCGTCGATGGCGGCGGCGGTGGCGCCGGGGTCGTCCCAGTAGCCGAGCATCACGCTGTAGCCGCGCGTGCAGAGCTCGCCCGGCACCCCTCTCTCCACGACCGCCCCCGTCTCCGGGGCCACGATCTTGATCTCCACGTGGGGGTGCACGCGGCCGACGGTGGAGACGCGCCTCTCCACGGAGTCGGTGGTGAGGGTCTGCGTGGACACGGGCGAGGTCTCGGTCATTCCGTAGCAGATCGTGACCTCGCCCATGTGCATGAGTGACCGCACCTTCTTCATCGCCTCGATGGGGCAGGGCGACCCGGCCATGATCCCCGTCCGCAGCGAGGTGAGGTCGTAGTCGCACAGGCGCGGGTGCTCGAGCTCGCCCAGGAACATCGTGGGCACGCCGTACAGCGACGTGCAGCGCTCCTCCTGGACGGTGGCCAGCACCGCCGTCGCCTCGTAGGCCTCTCCCGGCACCACCATGCACGCGCCGTGCGTGGTGCAGGCGAGGTTGCCGAGCACCATCCCGAAGCAGTGATAGAAGGGCACGGGAATGCAGACGCGGTCGTGCTCGGTGTAGTGCAGGGCTTCCCCGATGAAGTAGCCGTTGTTGAGCACGTTGTGGTGGGAGAGGGTGGCCCCCTTGGGCCGGCCGGTCGTGCCCGACGTGTACTGGATGTTGATGGCGTCGTCGAACTGGAGGCTGGCCTCGCGCTCGGCCAGCGCGGAGAGGGGGACGCGCTCTCCCTCCGCGCGTAGCGCGTCCCAGTCGTCCTCGAGCACGAGCGCCTGCTCCAGACGCGGACAGTGCGGTCGCACTTCGCTCAGCAGCGCGCGATAGTCGGTCGTGCGGAACCCCCGCGCGAGGAGCAGCAGTCGCGTCCCCGACTGGCCGAGGGCGTGCGCGAGCTCGGACGCCTTGTAGGCGGGATTGATGTTGACGAGGATGGCCCCGACGCGCGCGGTGGCGTACTGGATGATCACCCACTCGTAACGGTTGGGTGACCAGATGCCCACGCGATCGCCCTTGGCGATGCCACGAGCGAGCAGGCCTCGCGCCGTCCTCGTCGTCTCGTCCCAGAGCTGCCTATAGGTGGCCCGGTAACCCTGGTGGCGCACCACCAGCGCCTCGGCATCGGGAACGCGCTGCGCGGTGCGGCGCAGGTTCTCGCCGATGGTCTCGCCCAGCAGGGGCACGTCGCTGCCGCCGTGGGCGTAGGAAACGCTCGGGATCATGAGGACTCATGATCCTGCCGCAGCCACCCGTTGACAGCCAATAATATTGTATATCATACTCCGATCGGGCTTATGAAGCGGCCCCGAGCGTGCGGCTCTCGCGCTCCAGTGTGGTGCAGGTCAACGACTTAAAGAAGACCCTCCGGAAGAGTTGTCCTTCCGAAACAACAGGAGAGTGGATGAACGGGAGCAGGTCGCAACTCGATCCAGTGCGCTTTGGCGGCTCGCCGCGGGCATGATCGCCCTCGTCTCCGTGCTCCTCCTCGCCGGCTGGGCGACGTCCCATCCGGGGATCGAAAAGGGCCGGCAGATCTTCGCCCAGTCCTGCACCCAGTGCCACGGCCAGGACGGCCGCGGCAATCCCCAGTGGGAGAGCGAGGTTCGGCCGGTCGACATGACCGACTGCGGAACCACGGCGGAACCGACCGAGCTCTGGGAGTCGATCGTCCGCAGCGGCGGGCCGCCCCACGGACTCTCCTCGGTGATGCCCGCATTCGGGGAAGCGTTCGACAAGGAGGAGGTCTCGGCCGTCGTGGCCTACCTCCGCACGTTCTGCACCACGGCCGACAGATATCCCGCGGGCGATCTGAACTTCCGCCGCCTGCTCAAGACGGGCAAGGCCTTCCCGGAAGCGGAGTGGGTCCTGCGCCTGTCCGACGGTGGCAAGGGACGCGCTCGGGAGGGCGAGCTCGAGCTCGCCTACGAAAACCGGATCGGCCCGCGCTTCCAGTACGAGATCGAGGCGCCGCTCCGTTACGCCGCTCCCGAAGGCGAAGGACGCGGCCTCGGCGACCTCACGCTCGCGGCCAAGCAGGTCCTCCACTTCGACGTGCCGCGCAAGGAGATCCTCGCCGCGAGCCTCGGCGTGACGCTGCCCAATGGCAGCGAGTCGAAGGGGCTCGGCAACGGGGTCTGGGCGCTGTCGCCCTCGCTCGCCTATGGCCGGGCGTGGGGCCGCAACCTCCTCCAGGCGACGGTGGGGGCGGAGCTGCCGACCGATTCCAGCAAGGCGCCGCGGCTGGCAACCTATGCCATCGGGCTCTCGCGCGCGCTCGGCCCCGCGCGCTCGGCCTGGACGCCCGGCGTCGAATGGGTGGGCGAGGTGGAGACCAGGACGGGCGAGCATCGGTACGGCGTGTGGCTCGAGCTGTCGAAGCCGCTCAATCGCCTCGGGCACGTGATCGCGGCGGCCGGTGTGCAGATCCCGGTGCGGCCGCGATCGGACCCCACGCGGCTGGAGCTGTACCTCCTCTGGGACTTTGGCGACGGCCCCTTCTGGATAGGATGGTGACGATGCGAGTCCACGTGGCGCTGGTGGCGACGATGCTGGTCTCGGGCCAGGCCCAGGCCGAGACGAGCGGCGGGGGAGTGATCAAGGGGCGCGTGCTCGTCCGCGGCACGCCGCCCGCTCCGCGGAAAGTCCCGGTGAGCGCCGACGCCCAGTGCCAGGCGCTGCATCCCCAGGGCCTCGAGCAATCGGACTTCTCGGTCTCGAACGGCGGGCTGGCCGACGTCCTCGTCTACCTCAAGTCGGGCGTCCAGGGCTCGTTCAAGGCCCCCGCGGAGCCAAAGGTCCTCGACCAGAAAGGCTGCCAGTACTCCCCCGGCCTGGTGGCGATCCAGGCCGGGCAGGCCCTCACCATCCGCAACAGCGACCAGACGCTGCACAACGTCCACTTCCGGCCCGCCTTGAACAAGGAGATCAACGTCGGCCAGCCTCGAGCGGGCATGGAGTCGTCGCGGGTGTTTCCCAAGCCCGAGGTGCTGGTGCCGATCGGTTGTGACGTGCATCCCTGGATGCGCGCCAACCTCGCCGTGCTGTCCCATCCGTTCTTCGCCGTGAGCACGGCGGGGGGCGCCTTCGAGATCCGCAACGTGCCTCCCGGCACCTACGAGATCGAGGCGCGGCACGGCAAGCTCAAGCCGGTGTCGGCCAAGGTCGACGTGACCGGGGCGACGACGCCGGTCGAATTGACGCTGGTGATCGAACCCGGGAAGTGATCCAGCCGCCATGACGACGCTCGTCTGCGTGGACGTCGGCACCACCAACACGCGCGTCTGGCTCGTGGGAGGCGGCCGCATCCTGGCCCGGCGCGCGGCGCCCGTCGGCGCGCGGGACACCGCGCGTGACGGGCACGACCGCGCCCTGCGCGAGGGCCTCCGCCACCTGATCGCCGGCGTCCTCGGAGATCGCCCGGCCGACGTTGGCGCGCCGCGATGCATCGCCGCGGCCGGGATGATCACCTCGCCTCAGGGTCTGGTCGAGGTCCCTCACGTCGTGGCCCCGGCGGGACTGGAGCAGCTGGGGGCGGGAGCGCAGGAGCGCGTGGTCTCCGACGTCTCCGATCTTCCCTTCCTGTTCGTTCCCGGCGTGCGCACGGTGGCGCTCCCGGGAGCGCCGTCCGGAATCGGCGCCTCGGACGTCATGCGCGGCGAGGAGACGCTGTGCCTCGGCCTCCTCCGCCAGGGCCGCATCGCGGCCGGAGGCGCGGTCCTCAACGTCGGCTCGCACTGGAAGCTCATCCGCATCGACGAGCAGGGCCGCGTCGCCTGGAGTGTCACGTCCCTGGCGGGCGAGATGGTCCAGGCCGTCCGCGGCGAGACCATCCTCGCCTCGGCGCTACCGGCGGGGCCCCTCGCCGACCCCGACGGGCCGCGCCTCCTCGAGGGGTTGCGCGAGGCGCGCCGCTCCGGGCTCGCGCGCGCCCTCTTCTGCGTCCGGCTCCTCCATCTCTCGGGCACGACGACCCCCGAAGAGCGGATGTCCTTCCTGCTCGGCGCCTTCATCGGCGCGGACCTCGAGCGGCTGCAGACGACCGGGTCGCTCCCCGCCGGGACCCCGGTCGCGGTCACCGGCGGCGAGAAGGCGGGCGGCGCCTGGACGATCGCCCTCGATCAGGCCGGCTGCCCGGCGCAGAACATTTCCGCGGCGGACGTCGAGTCGGCTTTCGTCGGCGGCCTCCAGGCCATCGTGGAGGCCCATCGCTGAGCTTTCATCCCCGGCCCGCGCCGAGGACGCTCCGCGACTAGGTCGTGCCGATCGTGTAGGGCGCGCGCTGGGGCCGCGACCGCAGCGCGTTCGCCTCGTCGTCGTTCTTGAAGCTCTCGGCCTTGGGATCCCAGTAGAGCTTCCGCTTGAGCTTCATGGCCGCGTGATGGAGCAGGCACGCCGAGCAGGAGCGGTGCGCGACCTCCACCGGCGCGATCGGCTCCTTCCGCGACTTCACGGACTCGAGCCAGTTGAGGTGCTGCTCCTTGCTCTCCGGCAGGTGGATCTCGGTCGGGCCGATGACGGACTTGATGATCTTGGGGTCGCTGGCCTGGAGAGCCGTCGAGTCGTTGAGCTTCGCCACCGGATCGCTGGCGGTGACCTTCTCGTTGCCGCGCGAGACGAAGATCCAGCCGTCGGATCCGATGAACTTGATGCCGTTGGGGAAGTCGCCGCTCACGATCATGTGCACGCCATTGGCGTAGAGCGCTTCCGTGCGGAACGGGCCGTGGACGTCCCAGAGGCCCTTCTTGGGGAACTCCGCGGTGCCCCAGATCTCCACCGGCCCCGTGAGCTCGGTGTCCATGCCCCAGTGCGCGCTGTCGATGTGGTGGGCGCCCCAGCCCGTGATCATGCCCGCGCCGAACTGCTCGCAGCGCAGCCAGCCCGGGCGGTCGTATCCGACCTGCGGGTGGACGCGCTTCTCGGTGTAGTACACGACCGGCGTCGAGCCCAGCCACATGTCGTAGTCGAGGTTCTTGGGGACGGGCATCTCCGGCTCGTCGTCGCCGGAGGGATCGCCGGGAAGGCCGACCTCCACCGTCTTGAGCTGGCCGATGCGGCCGTTGCGGACGAGCTCCGCGGCGTAGCGGAACTGCACGGTCGAGCGCTGCTGGCTGCCGATCTGGAAGATGCGCCCGCTGCGCTGGACGGCATTGCTGAGTGCGCGTCCCTCGGCGATGGTCAGCGAGGCCGGCTTCTGGAGATAGACGTCCTTGCCCGCTTCCACGGCGTCGATGGCGATGAGGCAGTGCCAGTGATCCGGGGTGCTGATGACGACGGCGTCCACGTCCTTGTTGGCGAGGAGGTCGTGGTAGTTCGTATACGCGGCGACGCCGTCGTAGGGCTTGCCCGTCTTCTTGCCGTAGTAGCCGTTGATGAGGGTCTTGGCGTCGTCCAGCCGCCGGCGGTCGAGGTCGCAGGCGGCCATCACGCGGGCGATGTCGTGCTGCCAGATGCCGGGCAGGTCGTGCCCGCGCGAGATGCGCCCGGTGCCGATGGCGCCCACGTTGATGCGGTTGCTGGGGGAGGCGGCGCCGAACACGGAGGCGGGGACGACGGCAGGGAACCCGGCCACCACCGAGGAGGCCACCACGCCCTTGCCCGCCGTGGCCAGGAATCGCCGACGGCTCATCTTCCTCTTTGGCATGTTGGGCTCCGTTCCCGTCGAGTCTACACCCGCTACTTCGCGGCGTTCGCCCCCTTGACGCGCAGGCGCACGGCGTAGAGGCCCTTGCTGGCGGTGATGAAGAGGGTGCGGTGGTCGGGGCCGCCGAAGCTCACGTTCGCCGTCCAGTCCTCGGGCACGTCGAAGACCTGGATCTCCTGGCCCGCCTTGTCGAACACGTGCACGCCGCCTTTGCCGGTGAGGTAGAGGTTCCCTTCCTGGTCCAGGGTCATCCCGTCCGAGCCGAGCGCGCAGTGCACGCGCTTGCCCGCGAGGCTTCCGTCTTTCGCGATGTCGTAGGCGTAGGTCTTGCCGGCCTTGATGTCGGCGACGTAGAGCGTCTTGCCGTCGGGCGAACCGATGATGCCGTTGGGCTGCTCGAGGTCCGTGGCCACGCGCGTCAGCGTCTTGCGATTCGCGGAGAGCCGGTAGACGTGCTGTCCGCCCTGGGGTGGCGCGTCGTGCGTCCACCAGGGCCGCTTGTAGAAGGGATCGGTGAAATAGAGGCTGCCGCTCGGATGGACCCAGACGTCGTTGGGGCCGTTCAGCTTCTTGCCTTCGTAGTCCTTCCAGATCACGGTGACCTTGCCGTCTTTCGCGATGGACCAGAGCTCGTTCTTCTCGTCCGCGCAGGTGATCAGCTTCCCGTCGCGGTCGAAATACATCCCGTTGCTCCGTCCCGCGGGCTGGAGGAAGGTCGAGAGCTTGCCGTCCACGCTCCACTTGAGGATCCGGTCGTTGGGCTGGTCGGTGAAGAAGACGTTCCCCGCCGCGTCCGCGGTCGGACCCTCCGTGAACGAGAACTCGCCGGCCAGCTTCTCGACCTTCGCCACGGAGGCGTGCAGGTCCTCGAACGCAGCGGCGCCGGAGGCGACGGCCACGACAACGCCGGCGGTGACGGCGATCAGCGACGAATGAAGTGACATCTCCGGATCTCCTCGGTTGGGGATGCAAGGCTATCGCATCCCACGGCTCGGAATAAGACCACCTCCACCTCGGTAGCCCCGACACCGGATTACCATCCGTGCGCCCGGATCGTCGATCCTTGCTGAATTCCGCTCGACTTCCGACCGTCGAGCGGCGTCAAATGACCAGGCGTCTGCCGGTGGGAACGGAGAGGGCCGCGTGTTCAAGAAATTGACCGCACCCCATAGGGCCGCGATCTTCATCGCTTCCGTCCTCATCGCCGGCCTGGCCGCGCGCGCCTGGCGCAAAGACGACACGCGAGGAGGAGCCACGCCGGTGGCGACGGTGGAGCGCAAGGACTTCGTGCGCACCCTGCGCCTCCACGGTGTCATCGAGGCGGTCAAGTTCCACGGCGTCTCTGCCCCGCGCCTCTCCGGCCAGGGCGGCACGCCCATGATCATCACGCGGCTGGTGGCCGCGGGCACGCGCGTCCAGCCCGGCGACCTCCTGGCCGAGTTCGACCGCCAGATGCAGACGAAGGCCTACCTGGACAAGGAGACGGAGTACCGCGACCGCGTCGAGCAGATCCGCAAGAAGCGGGCGGAGCGGGACGCGGACAAGGTGCGGGACGAGCGCGAGCTCAAGGAGGCCGAGCACGCGGTCGAGAAGGCGGCCCTCGACGTGAAGCGCAACGAGATCCTCTCGAAGATCGACGCCGAGAAGAACACCCAGAACCTCGAGGAGGCGCGGGCCCGGCTCGAACAGGTCAGGAAGACGATCCGGCTCCGCCAGAGCGTCGTCGCGGCCGAGGTCCGCATCCTGGAGATCCAGCGCGACCGCGACCTCGCGGCCATGCGCAACGCGCAGCGCAACGCGGAGAAGATGGTGATCCGGTCGCCCCTGGCCGGCCTCGTCGTACTGGGCACGATCTTCAAGTCGAACGGCCCGGGCGAGGTCCAGGAGGGCGACGAAGTTCGGCCGGGCGTCCCGTTCCTGCAGGTGGTGGATCCGCAGGCCATGCAGGTCCGGGCCCGCGTGAACCAGGTCGACGCCTTGAGCCTCGCCGCCGGGCAGAAGGCGACGGTGCGGCTCGATGCCTATCCCGACCTCGCCTTTCCCGGACGCGTGGAGCAGGTCGCCGCCATCGCCCTGGGCGGATCCTTCTCCGACCGCATCCGCACCTTCCCGGCCCTCTTCGCCATCGAAGGGTCCGATCCGCGGACCATGCCCGACCTCTCGGCGGCGGTGGACGTGGAGCTGGAGCGGGTGGCCGGCGCGCTCGTCGCCCCGCGCGATGCCGTGGTCGAGGAATCGGGGCGGCATTTCCTGCGGATTCGGAGCGGCGGGAGCTTCGACAAGACGCCGGTGACCCTCGGCCTCGTCGGCGAGCAGGAGGTCGTCATCCGCGAGGGGGCCCGCGAGGGATCCGTGGTGCTGCGCGGAGCCGCGGCCGCGCGCGGGGACTCATGACCTTCTGGAGATCCATCCGCAACCGCCGGCGCCGGGCGGCCCTCGGCGTGTGCCTTCTCTCCCTGACCGGTCTCGGATCCGTATGGTGGCGTGCCCGCGGCGACGCTCCCCCCACGGCGGAGGTCAAGAAAGGCGAGTGGGTGGACTACGTGGAGCTGCGGGGCGAGGTCAAGGCCTTGAGGTCGCTCTCGATCTCCGCCCCCGCCAACGCCGGCGAGCTGCAGGTGCTCAAGCTCCTCCCCAGCGGCACCACGGTGAAGGCGGGCGACGTCGTGGTCGAGTTCGACCGCACGAAGAGGCAGCGCACGCTGGAAGAGGAGCGCACGGCCCTCAAGCAGCAGGAAGCGGAGATCGAGAAGGCCCGGGCCCAGGGGCGGCTGACCTCGGAGAAGGACCAGACCGCCCTCGTTCGGTCGCGCTACGACGTGGATCGCGCCCAGCTCGAGACGCGGAAGGCGGAGGTCATCGCGCCCATCCAGGGGGCGAAGAACCAGCTCGACTACGTCGAACGGCAGTACCGGTTGGGGGAGACGGAGGCCCGGACCACGGCGGACGAGATCGGGGCCTCGGCGGAGGTGGGACGGGCCAGCCAGAAGCGCAACAAGGCGCTCTTCGACGTCCGGCAGGGTGAGCGGGCCGTGTCCTCGATGACGCTGCGCGCGCCCGCGGACGGGATGGTCACGATCCTCCCCAACTGGCGCAACCAGGTCGGATGGAGCGAGGCCCCGGAGTTCAAGGAGGGCGACCGGCTGTGGCCGGGCGCGATCATCGCCGAGCTGCCGGACCTCTCGAGCATCCAGGTGACCGCGCGCGTGGACGAGATCGACCGCGGCCGCGTGAAGGTGGGGCAGGCGGCCAAGGTGCGCATCGACGCGGTGCCCGACCGCGAGTTCGATGCGAAGGTGGCGGGGGCCAGTCCCCTGGCCAAGCTCGACTTCTCGAACTGGCCGCTCACCAAGAGCTTCGACCTCGTGCTCGAGCTGGCCGCGGCGGACCCGCGCCTCCGCCCCGGCATGAGCGCCAACGCGAGGATCGCCGTCGAGCGCACGCCGGACGCGGTGCTGCTCCCCTCCCAGGCTCTCTTCCAGAAGGCGGCGCGGACGGTGGTGTACGTGCAGGGCACCTGGGGGTTCGAGGAGCGGCCGGTGGAGGTCGCGCACCGCACGCCGAAGCAGGTGGCGGTGGCGCGCGGGGTCCGCCCGGGGGAGCGCGTCGCCCTGCGCGATCCCACGGCCAGGGAGGCGGCACCGTGAAGCGCCGACGCCGGCTGGCGCTGGGAGCGGGGATCCTGATCGCGGGCGGGGTCGCCTTCGGCGCGACGCGTCTGCAGGCCCGCGTGGAGCGCACGAGCGCGGTCCCGACCGTCGGCGTGCGGCGGGGCGATCTCCCCATCCGCATCCACACGGTCGGCGAGCTGCGGTCCGCGCGCTCCACCATGCTGATGGGGCCAGCGGTGGGAGGCGCGCTGCAGATCGTGTCCCTCAAGCCGACGGGAACGGTGGTCAAGGCCCAGGAGGTCATCGTCGAGTTCGACCCGTCCGAACAGGAGTTCAACCTCCAGCAGGCCCGCTCCGAGCTGCTGGAGGTCCAGGAGGAGATCAAGAAGACGAACCTGGACGCGTCGATCCAGACCGCCCAGGACGAGGTCGCCCTGCTGCAGGCGCGATTCGCCCTGCGCCGCGCCGAGCTGGAGGTGACGCGGAACGAGCTGGTCAGCACGATCGACGCCCAGAAGAACCTCCTCAACCGCGAGGAGGCACGCCGCCAGCTCGCCCAGCTCGAGCACGACATCCCCGCGCGCCAGAAGTCGAACCGGGCCAGCCTGGTCGTGCTCCAGGAGAAGCTGGAGAAGGCACGGCTGAAGACGCAGCAGGCGCAGCGCGCGATCGAGGAGATGCAGCTCCGCGCTCCCGTCGCCGGCCTCGTCTCCGTCCAGGAGAACCGCGGGATGTTCGGGGGCTGGCGACCTCCGGGCATGACCTTCCCCGAGTACCGCGAAGGCGACATCGTCAATCCCGGGTCCGCCATCTCGGAGGTCCTGCAGGCGGACCAGCTCGAGATCAAGGGCAAGGTGGACGAGGCGGACCGAGTGAGCGTGAGCCCGGGGCTGCCGGCGGAGATCCGCGTCGACGGCCTGCCCGGCGTCGTCCTCAAGGGCAAGGTGAAGAGCGTGGCCGGCCTGGCCGCGCGCGGATGGGGCCCGTCCAGCCAGAAGAAGTTCGACATGGTGGTCGGCCTCGACAAGCCCGACGCCCGCCTGCGCGCCGGCCTCACCGCGGACGTCGTGGTCCTGGGAGCGGACGTCAAGGACGCCCTTCTCATCCCGCGCCAGGCCCTGTTCGAGCAGGAGGGCAAGCTCGTGGCCTACGTCCCCGCGGGAAGCGCCTTCGAGCCACGCGACCTGCAGGTGAAGCAGCGCAGCGAGAGCCTGGTGGCCGTCGAGGGTCTGGGCGAAGGGACCCTCGTCGCCCTCGTGAACCCGGAGGACCGCGACGCGAAGGCCAGGAAGGGGGCCTCGGGGACGGCCACGGGAGGGCCGCGATGATCCGCGCCCTGAGCCGTCACCCGCAGTGGGCGTCCTACTCCGCGGACCTGACCCAGGGGCTGGACAACCTGCTCTCGCACAAGCTGCGCTCGCTCCTCACGATGCTGGGCATGATCTTCGGCGTCGCCGCCGTCGTCTCCATGCTGTCCATCGGCGCCGGCGCCCAGCAGCAGGTGATGGCCTTCATCCAGCAGCTCGGGGTCCGCAACCTCATCGTGGAGGCGCGCGAAGCCGCGAACTGGCCGGACCTGCAGAAGGTGCGCAAGGTCTCGCCCGGCCTCACCTTCCAGGACCTGCGCATCATCCAGGCCAGCCTCGACGGCCTCGCCGCCAGCACCGCGCGCAAGCGCTTCGTTCCGGCCAAGGCGAACCCGAAGCCGCAGCGGGACATGCCGACGGTGTACGGCGTGGCCGCCAGCTACGCGGACATCGCGGGGCTGCGCGTGGCCCAGGGCCGCTTCTTCACCGAGGAGGAGAACGAGAAGGCGGTGCCGGTGTGCGTGCTGGGCGAGGGAGCCAAGGCGAACCTGTTCGGCCCGCGGGACGTGGTCGGCGAGTACGTCAAGATCAACGAGCAGTGGCTGCGCATCGTCGGGGTCGTGGCGCCGCAGCTCAGCCTCGACTCCGGCGTGGCCGGCCTGCCCGCCCAGGACGCGAACAACCTCATCTACGCGCCGATCCAGTCCGTGATCTTCCGGCTCGAAGAGACCATGAGCCGGATCAAGGACGAGGTGGACGGGCTGTACCTCCAGCTGCGGCCGGAGGTCGACAGCCTGGGCGCGGCCGAGGTGGTGCGGGGCGTGCTCGACATGACCCATCGCAAGGGGGGCGACTTCAGCGTCATCGTGCCCGCCGAGCTCCTGGCCCAGGAGCAGAAGACGCGCCGCGTCTTCGGAGTCGTGATGGTCGCGCTGGCCTCGATCTCCCTCCTCGTGGGCGGCATCGGCATCATGAACATCATGCTGGCCAGCATCCTGGAGCGGACGCGGGAGATCGGCATCCGGCGTGCCCTGGGCGCGCGGCAGAAGGACATCGTCCGCCAGTTCCTCACGGAAGCGGTGCTGATCTCCTTCGTGGGCGGGTTCATCGGGATCCTCTTCGGCACCGGGATGTCCCGCGTGATCGCGTGGCTGGCGGGCTGGTCGACGATCGTGACCCTCACCTCGATCGTCCTGGCCTTCGCCGTCTCCGTCTCCGTGGGCCTCGTCTTCGGCATCTTCCCGGCCACCAAGGCCGCCCGTCTCGATCCGGTGGAAGCCATCCGCTACGAGTGACCAGGGAGGGGGACGGCGCATGAACCAGGGCGGGCGGCGCTTCGTGTTTGCGGCGGCACTGCTGGCCGGCGCCGGCGCTGCGTACGCGGAGACGGCGACGGGCGCGCTGCGGGGGCCGGAAGGGCTGAGGGAGCGCGTCGTCGAGGGAAGCCTCCGGCTGGGCGTGGCCGACGCGATCCAGCTCGTGCTGCTCAACAGCACCGACGTCCGCATCAGCTATCTCGACTTCGACGACGCCCGCTATGCGAAGCTGGCCGCCCGCCAGGGCTTCGACCCGCTCTTCAGCACGTCCTTCAACCGGGGCCGGCGCCTTTCTCCCACGACCTCCACCCTGGAGGGCGCCGAGACCCTGGAGGCCCTGAGCCGGGACGGGCGGCTCTCCCTGGGCCAGACCCTGCCCTTCCTGGGCACGCGTTACGACCTCGCCTTCGCCGGGTCCAAGGCGGACACCAACAGCCGGTTCTCCACGTTCAATCCCGCCTTCAGCTCCGACCTCACGTTGCGGCTGACCCAGCCGCTCTTCGGACACCGAAGCCCATTTGCCACGCGCGCGGTGGTCCTCATCGCCGATCAGACGTTCCAGCAGTCGCGGGCCGCCCTCGAGGAGCGCCTCAGCCGCGCGATCGTGGGCGCGGTGGACGCGTACTGGGAGGCGGTGCAGCAAGGTGAAGGCCTGGCCGTGGCGCGCAAGTCCCTGGAGCTGGCCGAGGCCACCTACGAGCGCGACAAGCGCGCGCTGGAGCTGGGCGCGCTTCCTCCGCTCGACATCCACCGCTCCGAGTCGACCGTGGCCAACCGCCGCCTGCAGGTCATCCAGGCGCAATATGCGCTGAAGCGAGCGCAGGACCGGCTGCGCCGGCTGGTGGGCGCCGACCTCGATCCCCAGGTGGCGGGTCTGCCCATCGTCCTCACCGAACCGCCGGTCCCGTCGGGCGAGCTGCTGAGCGCCGATCTCGCCTCCGCCCTCGAGCAGGCGCGCGTGCGGCGGCCCGAGCTCGCGTCGCTCCGCCACCAGCTCGCGGCCACGGAGACCGAGGTACGCGTCGCGCGCGGCAACCTCCGGCCGGACGTGAGCGTCTCCGCCTTCTACTCCACGAGCGGTCGCGGGGGCACCGCCCTCGATCCCAGCACGGATCCGCCCACGATCCTCTCGCGCGGCGGCTTCCGTCAGTCCCTCGACCAGCTGCGGAGCCTCGATTTCTCGACCTATGGCCTGAGCGTGGTGCTGAGCCTGCCCTTGCGGAACCGGGGGGCCGAGGCCGAGCTGGGACAGGCCCGGGTGGACCGCGAGCGATCGCTCTACCTCCTCCGGGAGCAGGAGCAGGCGGTGTCTCTCGACGTGCAGACGGCGATCGACGACCTCGAGAAGGCCAAGCTCTCCCTCGCCGTCGCCCGGCTGGCGCGCGACCTGGCCCAGAAGACCCTGGAGGCCGAGGAGCGGAAGCGAGAGCTGGGCGAGAACACGCTCTTCCTGGTCCTGGAGGCCCAGGCCGGCCTGGCCAGCGCGGAGCTCGGCTTCCTGAGCGCGGCCGTCGACTATCAGCGGGCGGTCACGGGCGTGGCCCGCGCCACGGGCACCCTCCTCGAGCGCCACCACGTGCAGGTCGCCGAATCGGGTCGATAGCCGCCTCGAAAAGTCCTCCGAAAGTGCTTCGCCCGGGCGGTCTCTTGTGGCATAAGGGACTTCTCCCCTACGGAATCACGCGCCAGTGAAGAACGAGCGTCAGCAGATCGTTCGCAAGGAGCTGGATGAGCGGCTCCCGCGCGGCCCCCGTGGCAGCGCCCAGAACGAGCTGCGCATGCGCTTCAACGCCTGGCGCCTGCACGGCCTCACGTTCGAAGAGAGCGTGGCCCGCGCCGCCGAGCGCGTCCGCGAGCGGGACTCCGCCTTCGTGCCCATGGTGCTGCCGCGCCCGACGGACGAGGTCTAGGCCGGGTCGAGCCCGGACACCATCTCCGCGGCGCGCCTCGGAAAGCGGCCGCCCGCCCCCGCAGTCGGTCCTCCCCGGATGCTAGGCTGGAAGGAACGAGGAGATCTGCATGGACAACACGAGACGCACACGGCGGGCGGGACTGTTGCTCGTGATGGGGGCGCTGAGCCTGTCGGCCCTGGGCTGCGCCCGCACGACGATCTCGCGCATCCTGGCCGAGCCTCAGCGCTATACGCATCGCGGCGACGTCCGGCTCGACGGCGACGTCGTCGAGAGCATGTCCTTCCTCGGCCACGGCGCCTACAAGCTCGACGACGGCACCGGAACCATCTGGGTCATCTCGAACCACGGGGTCCCGCGGCGGGGCGCACGAGTGAAGGTGCACGGCCGGATCCGCGACGTGGTGGACGTCAGCACGATCATGCGGCTGCCGGAGCAGGTCGGCTCCGGGCTCGTGATGACGGACGCCAGCCACCGCGGTCGCTGACCGGGGCGGCCTCCGCGGTCACTTCCGGCGCGCGCGCTGACCCGCGTGTCGGACCGGCACCGCCTTCCGGGACGAGGCGGCGCGTCCGGACGAGATCTTCGACCGGTTGGCCCGGGCCGCGGTGCGGGCCGCGGATCCGGCCGCCGGGCCGGCGCTGGCCGCCCGCGGCCGGCGCACGACGCCCAGCGCTTCCGCGACCAGCGTCTCCGGCGGCCGCCGGCCGTCCGCGAACGCGAAGATGTGGATGTGGTCGCGGTTCTCCCGTAGCGCCTCCACCCGGCCCGCGCGCTCGTCCTGCGCGACCATGTCCATCAGCGCGTCCTGCTCCGGGCCCGAGAGGTAGTGGTAGTAGACGTCGTAGGCCAGGCCGGTCGTGTGGGGCGGGATCTGGATCCGTGTCGCATTCGGGTTGGTCTCGCCGAGCTGGCGCTGGTATTGCTCCGTGCGCACCAGCGACGTGATGGGCAGGGGACGCGCGAACTGCGCGCGATAGCGCGCGGCCAGGTCCAGGAGCCGATCCTTCGCGGGCGGGCGGATGAAGCTCAGCAGGCGCCCGCGGAAGGCGCGCCGATCCTGGGGATCGTCCAGGTCGTACTGGCGCTTGCCGAGCCGCTGCGCGAGGTCGTCGAGGGTCTGCCGCTCCGCGACGAGCAGCCGGCGCCGGTCCTGATCGTCGTACCAGGCCGCCACCTGGGCCCGCCGCTTCTCGATCGTGGCCGCCTCCTGGCGCGCCCTTTTCGCCTCGGCCAGGAGGGCACGCCGCCGCTTGGCCTGCGCGCGCGGGAGCTTCGCGGCCTGGGCGGCGGCGGTGGCCGCGGCCGCCTTCTTCTCCTCGGCCGCCGCCGTCCATTCCGCGGCCGCGTCCTCGAAGAGGTCGTAGCGCGTGTAGAGCGGGATCTCCCGGCCCGTGCGGCGGTCGAAGTGGGCGAGCGGCTCGCCGGTGGCGTTGGCGCCGACGCCGTAGAGGATGTGGTCCTTCCCCAGGGCGGGCACCTCCACCATCTCCCCGCGGTCGATCATCTGCGCGAGGTCCGCCTCGTCGGCCGGTATCGGATAGTCCTTCTCCATCCAGCCCGCCACCTGCAGGGCGAGGAATCGCTTCCGGTTCGCGTAGTGCCGCAGCTCGTCGGGGACGTGGACGCGCGCCGCTCGTCCGATCGGCGCCCCGCGGTCCTCTTCCACGAGCCGAGCCGCCTCGCGCCACGGATGCACCTCCGAAGGCACGACGGCCGGCGGCGGCGCGGCGGCCGATTCGCGGGCGGGCGCGGAGGCTCCTCCGCGCGGCCGGAAATGGAGGAGCGCGACCCCGCTCGCCAGGAGCACCCCGGCCAGGAGCCACCACCAACCGGCGCGGCTCTTGCGATGTACCCGACCGCCCCGCCGTGGTTCGTTCACAGGCCCTCCCAGTGTGCGGCGCCTGCGGAGAGTGGAGCAAGACCCGTTCCGTCGATTCTTTCGGCAAAGGCACCCGAGGCCCGGGGCTCCCGCTATAGTGGGGGAGCCATGCGCCCGGCCTCTCCGCCCATCGTCGTCCTCGTGGTCATGGCGTCGATGGGTTGTACGGCCCCGCGGACGGCGCCGTCCGCGCCGGAGTCCAAGCTGAAGGTGAAGGACATCGAGGTGGGCCGCGCCATCGGCGCGGACAAGCTCGTGACCGCCCCCGGCGGCGCCTTCGGACCGGCGGACACGATCTACACGTCGGTGGTGACGGAGGGGAAGGCGTCACGGGCCACCTTGTCCGCGCGCTGGACCTACCAGGGCGCCGTCCTCGAGGAGACCGCGCAGCGCATCGCGCCGGACGGCAAGGCGGTCAGCGAGTTCCACGTCTTCAATCCCGCCGGTTGGGCCCCGGGCGAGTACCGCGTGGAGATCCTGCTCGACGGGCGGGTGGTCGGGGACCGGGCCTTCCGCGTGGACGCGACCTCGTAGCCGATCGTCGTTCAAAAAGGCCTTGACCCCGGCCGCGCGGAGGCGCAGGGTAACAGCCGGAGACGACGTGATGGTGTCCAGGACGAGGCGAAAGTCGCGGGACGCCCGACCCGGCCCGCCGCGCCTGCGCGCGGTCGAGGAGTCCAACGGGCATCCCAACTGCGCGACCGCCGTCTCCGCCGAAGCCCTGCGCACCGGCGTCGTGCCCTGTGCCGGCCGCAACCGCCAACGCACCGAGATTCCGCGCGAGGGCGAGACCATCCGCGCCGGCGATCCGGATGACCGCGTGCTCGCCAACGAGTACGCGGGCGAGGAGACGCCGGGGGGCAGCGCCACGACGCCCGACCAGAACGAGGTCGACGCCATCGGGCGCGCCTACGGACTGCAGGAGGAAGACCAGGGCACGCTGCACTGCGCGTCCGAGATCCTGAGCCGGCGCGATCGCCGGCGCTCCGAGCTGACCCCGCCCCGCCGTCCCGTCTAGTGGCGCCGGCGCCGAGCCCGCCGTTCCCCGAGAGCCTGTGTCATCGGTGCGCGGCGCCGCCGCGCCTGGTGACGAGCGACCGCGGGTCGGTCTTCATCTATTGCCCGCTGCTGCAGCGCTATCCCGGCCAGCCCGTCCTGGCCTGCGACCTGTTCGTGCCCCGCGACGCCGGCTGAGCCGGGAGCGTGGTCAGGCGCGCTTCGTCCCGCACTCCGGGCAGAACTTCGCGCCCGCCGACATCTTCGCCCCGCACTGGGCGCAGGCGTCACGGGGACGCAGCGTGGCGCCGCACTCCGGGCAGAACTTGCCGCCGGCGGTCTGCGCGCTGCATTTGGGACACCGCGCGACCATGGGACTCTCGAGGTCGAGACCCCGCGTCTGGTCCCGCTCGCGCACCTTGACGTGGATCTGCTCGACCTGGGCCTGGGCCTGGGCGGCGGCGATCTCTTCCTCCGTCTGGGGCGCGCAGGTCGAGCACAGGCCGCGATCGGCGTTCCAGCAGATCGTGTTGCAGGCCCACTTGCCGCAACGCACGCACTGGGTGAAGTGGGGCTTGACCTCCGCCACCGCCGCCTCGAGGGCGGAGTCGTGGGCCTTGCCGCCCACCGCACGCTGGATCTCGTAGGCGCTGTTGCCGGCCTGGCTGAAGACGCCGCCGAAGATGTCTCCCGCGGCCCGGAAGAGGCTCCCCGCCGTCCCCACGATGGAGGCCTGGAAGCCGGACATGTAGCCGTTCCGGCACTTGTCGCAATAGAACTTGAACTGGAAGCCGCGGTCGGTCGAAAGGTCGTCGTAGTTCTCGACGAATTGGATGAGCGCCATGGTCCCCGGGATTTTACAATGGCGGATGCTCGAGCGCGCGCTGGCCGTCGCCGTCGAGTCCGCGCTCCAGGCGGGCGCGCTCCTGCGCGCGGACTTCCATCGCCCGGGCGGCGCGCGCGGGAGCGGCGACAAGGCCGACGCGGACACGGAGGCCGAGCGCGAGATCCGGGCGCGCCTCGTGGCGGCGTTTCCCGGGTGGGGATATCGCGGCGAGGAGACGGGCGTGCAGGCGGGCGAGCCGGGCGAGCCGATCTGGCTCGTCGATCCCAACGACGGTACGCGGGACTACCTGGCCGGCCGGCGGGGCAGCGCGGTCTCCATCGGCCTCGTGCACGAGGGCCGTCCCGTGCTCGGCGTCGTGTTCGCGTTTGCGTACCCCGACGACGCCGGCGACCTCTTCGCCTGGGCGGAGGGCACGGGTCCCCTGCGACGCAACGGCCGGCCGGTGGAGACCCGCCTCCCCGAACGCCTCGGGCCCGCCGACGTCGTCCTCGTGTCCAGCAAGGGCGACCGCGATCCCGAAGGCAACCTGCGCAACTCCGCGCCCGCGCGGTATCGCAGCCTGGCTTCGATCGCGCATCGCCTGGCCGTGGTGGCCGCGGGCGAAGCGGCCGCCGCCAGCTCGCTCTTCTCGCCCTGCGCCTGGGACTACGGGGCGGGTGATGCCCTCGTCCGCGCCGTCGGCGGCACCGTCCTGGACGAGTCGGGGCAGCCGGTGGCGTACGACCGGACCGGCGACAGCCACGCGCGCCGCGCCGTCGGCGGCGCGCCCGACGTCGCGGCGATGCTCTCCCGGCGGCCGTGGGACGTCCACGCCGGCGCCTGGGGCGCGGAGCGTCCGGCCCGGCTGCGGCGTGGAGAAGCCGTGGCCGATGCCGCGCGTCTGGCCCGCGCGCAAGGTTGCCTTCTCGGCCAGGTGGCCGGAGACAGCCTGGGTGCGCTCGTGGAGTTCCAGTCCGCGGCGGAGGTGCAACGCGCCTACCCGGAGGGACCGCGGCGTCTCGCCGACGGCGGACACTGGAACCTCCTGGCCGGCCAGGCGACGGACGACAGCGAGATGGCGCTGGCCCTCGCGCGCTCGATCGAAGACGGCGGCGGCTACGACCCGGGGCGCGCGCTCGAGGCGTACCAGCGCTGGGGGGCATCGCGGCCTTTCGACGTCGGCCACACCGTCTCCGCCGCGCTCCGGGGCCGGCCCGACGACGGCAGCCAGGCCAACGGCTCGCTCATGCGCGCGAGCCCGCTGGGCGTGCTCGCCCATCGCCTCCCCGCCCGGGAGGCGGCGGAGCTCGGCCGCATCGACAGCGCGCTGACCCACCCGCACCCGGTATGCGGCGATTCCGTGGCCGCGTTCGTCGTGGCCCTGGCTCACGCCATCGACCGCGGCGACGGCGGGGAAGCCGCGCACGCCGCGGCGCTCCAGTGGGCGCGGCAGGCCCCGGCCTCGGCGCCCGTGCGCCTGGCCCTGGAGGCGGCCGCGCACGGCGCGCCGGAGTGCGACGGCGCTTCGCGAGGCTGGGTCCTGATCGCGCTGCAGAACGCCTTCTACGAGGTACGGCACGCGGCCACGGTCGAAGAGGGAGTGGCGCGGACCATCCTTCGCGGCGGCGACACCGACACCAACGCCGCGATCGCGGGCGCGCTGCTGGGCGCGGTGCACGGTCGCGAGGGATTGCCCGCGCAGTGGCGGTCCATGATCCTGAGCTGCCATCCCGTGCCCGCCGTGGCCGCTCGCCCGAGGCCGATGGCGTACTGGCCCGTCGACGTGATGGAGCTGGCGGAGCGGCTCCTGCTCGCGGGCGAGCGCTAAGGCCTCGGGCGCCTCACCAGGCGGGAGGGCGCGCGAAGCCGTCGCCGCGTTCGCGCTCACGGAGGCGATCGCGCTCCCACGGGGGAGGGAGGACGCCGAGGGCCCGCAGCGCGGGCGCGTATTCGTAGCGAAGGGTCAGGACGTCGGCGGGCGCCGGGTGCGCGTCGAAGCGCACGACCGTCGCCGGATCCCAGGCCCGGCTGCCCCAACCCGTTCCCGGATACGATCCGGCCCCCGCCTCCGGCTGCTTCCTCAACGCGCCGTCCGCGGAGCGCGACTCGGGCGCGGCCGCCGGCGGTGCCGCTTCCGACTTCTCGGCGGCGTCCGGCCGCGCGCCTTCGCGGCGCGCCCGGTCCTCCGACTCCTCGGACGGATAGGACGGGCGGTCCCATGGACCCGGCCAGGGCGGCGCGACGCGCGCGCTGAAGCGCTCCCGATAGGCCCAGGCCTGGATCCATCCCATCTTGCCGTTCGCGCGGCCGGTGCGCGCCGCGTAGGATCCGCGCTCGTCGACGAACGTGAACCGGCGCACGTCCTCCAGGGACGTGCGCCAGCCGCGCACGCGCACTTCGTCCCAGGGGTCGATCACGTACATGCGGCCCCGCCGGGCCGGATCCGCCGGTCCCAGCTCACGCTCGCCGGTGATCGCGTTCAGGCCGTCCACGGCCAGCACCACGCCGATGCGCTCGGGGCTGTGGTTCGCGATGCGGATCGCGTAGGCGCATCCGGCGCGCGCCTCGAGATAGTACCGGCCGGACCCGTCGCGGGCCGGAAAGAGCGGGGCGGCGGCGCCTTCCACCTCGACGGAGAGATCGACCAGCGACCCGCTCGCCTGCCAGACGCCGGCCTGCGCCGCCGGCGCGGCGAGGAGCGTCGCCGCCAGCAGCGTCAGGGCACCGATCGACCGGCGCCGGGGGCCCGTGGGATCAGCGACATGCGGCGAAAGCATGGACCGTCCTCCTTGCGACGGAGATACGGCCCATGCCGCCGGGCTATTCCGCCTCCTAGTTCGAGGCCGCTTCCTTCTTCTTGCCCGCCTCGAGGTTGATCGACACCCAGACCTCGTCCCCGAGCAGCACGCCGCCGTTGTCGAGGGCCTTGTTCCAGACGATCCCGAAATCCTTGCGGTTGAGCGTGGTGTCGATGGCGAACCCGGCCTTCTCGTTGCCCCAGGGATCCTTGCCGAAGCCCAGGAACTGCACGGGCAGCGTCACTTCCTTGGCGACTCCGTGGATGGTGAGCGTACCCGCGACGTCGTACTTGTCCTTGCCCGTCGCCTTGACCTTCGTGCTCTTGAACGTGATCTCGGGGAACTTCTCGACGTCGAAGAAGTTCGGGCCGCGCAGGTCCTTGTCGCGGTTGTCGTTCGCGGTGTCGATGCTGGCCGCCTTGAGCGTGAACTCGACGATCGCGCTTTCCGGCTTGGCGGGATCGACGGTGATGGTGCCCGCGTAGTCGTTGAACTGGCCGCGCACCCTGCTCATCATGTGGCGGACCTGGAAGCTCGCGTCCGAATGGTTCTTGTCGATGACGTACGTGTCGGCGAGCACGGGGGAGGCGGCGAGAACGGCCACGGCGGCGGTGAGGGACAGCTTGCGGATCATTTCATCTCCTTGTTTGCGGGGCGGGCGCGCGGCCCGTCGGGCCGAGCGACGTCGGTGGATGGTCGTGGCGCGGGGGACGTGCCCGCGCGCAGGGCGTCGAGCAGTCGGACGAACGTCGTGACGTCGGCGGCGCTCAGCGGCGCCATGAACAGGCGTCCGCCGTCCTGCATCGCCGATTCCAGCCGGTCGAGCAGCGCGAGCCCGGCCGGAGTGATCCAGCATCGGATCTGACGCCGGTCGTCGGTCGACCTCTGGCGCCGTACGAGGGTCTTGGCCTGCAGGCGGTCGAGAAGGCGGGTGACACCCGGGGCCTGCTCGATCATGCGTCCCGCGATCTCGAGGGTGGGGAGGCCTTCCGCCCCCGCGCCCCGCAGGATGCGCAGCACGTTGTACTGCTGCAGCGTGATGCCGTGGGGCTCCACGAGATGGGTCAAGGCGCGGCGCAGCAGGTCGGCGGTCCGGACGAGGGCGACCACGGCTTCCTCGGCCGGGGACGAAAACGGCCGCCGCTGCTGGATCTCCTCCTGGACGCTGCGCGGTCGGGACACGAGGCGAACGTTAAGTCCTGAATACATGACTAGTCAAGTAAATTGCTGTGAACGGTCGTGACCGCCCGCACAAACCGTTGAAGGGCCGTCACGTACTGGATGGCTGGATCACGACATCAGGGGCCGACGCCACCCCGCCGCCCTCCAGCGGCGGGAAAGCACACGCCCGCGTGGTTCCGTGAGGACGACGATGCCCGACGAGATCCCCGAAGAGAAGAGCTATCGCGAGTGGCTGGCCGAAGCGCTGGCCCAGGATGAGAAGACCTGGGAAGCCCTCGAAGAGAAGGTCCGCACGATGCGCCTCAAGCAGGGAATCCTGGAAGAGAAGAAGTCACCGCGGGACTGCTAGGACGCAGCGGGCCGCGGCTCGGACGGCCGCGGGCTCACTCGACGCTCTCACAGCGAACCTTGGTCACGCCCGCCCGCGCTCCGCTGCTACGCTAGCCGGGATGAGGTGGTCCTCCGAGGTGCGGACGTCCTGGCGCACCTTCATCGAATCCGCGCGGTCCAGCCTCCTCGCCCCCGCGGCCGGCACGCCCGACGTCATCCTGCGGACCGCCCTGTTCGTGGTCGTGATCGTGGGCGCCATCGGCCTGGGCTGGACGGCGAAGCAGGCCTGGGCCGTCCACCGGCTGACGCGCGGGGTCGGCAACACGATCGTCTACGGAGCCGACGGCAAGGCCTGGTTCTCGCTGGACGAGCACCGGCGCGACGTGCCCCTGGCCGAGGTCGCACCCTCCCTGCGCGAAGCCGTGATCGCGGTCGAGGACCATCGCTTCTACCGGCACGGGGGCATCGACCCCATCGGCTTCGGCCGCGCGGCCTGGCTGAACATCCGGCGCGGGGCCATCACCCAGGGCGGGAGCACGATCACGCAGCAGCTCGCGCGCACGGTGTTCCTGTCCAACCAGCGCACCCTCGGCCGCAAGGGCAAGGAAGCGATCCTGGCCGGCCTCATCGAGCAGCAGCTCACCAAGGACCAGATCCTCGAGCTGTACCTCAATCGCGTGGCCCTGAGCGGGGGGACGTTCGGGGTGGAGGCCATGTCGCGCCAGCTCTTCGCGAAGCGGGCCAAGGACCTCAGCCTGCTCGAATCGGCGATCGTGGCCGGCCTCATCCGCGCCCCTTCCGCCCTCTCCCCCTGGTCCAACGAGGAAGGCGCCCTCGCCCGCAGCAAGGTCGTCCTCGCGCGCATGCGCGAGGAGGGGTTCATCAGCGCGGCCGCCGAGCAGGGCGCCAACGCCGCGCGCGTGCGGATGACGAGCACACCCCACCTGGCCGACGCGCATTCGGGGTACGCGAAGGAATACCTGCGCCAGGCCTTCCGCGAGCAGGTCGGGGACGACGACCCGCCGGACTGGGAGGTGCACACGACCTTCCTGCCCGTCGTCCAGCTGGCGGCGGAGCGCGCGGTGGAGGAGGGGCTGGCCCGTCTGGGCAAGCGCGGCCTGCAAGCGGCCCTCGTCGCCCTCGACCCGGAGACGGGCGACATCCTGGCCATGGTGGGCGGCCGGAACTTCAACGCCTCGCCCTTCAATCGCGCCGTGCGCAGCCGCCGGCAGCCCGGCTCCGCCTTCAAGCCGTTCGTGTACGCGGCCGCCCTCGACCGCGGGCTCTCGCCCGTCACCGTCCTCGACGACCTGCACTCAGTCAGCGCCCCCGGACGGCAGGAGTGGACCCCGCGCAACGCCGAGGAGGGAACGCCCGACGAGGCCACCCTGCGCGAGGCGCTCCTGGAGTCGAACAACCAGGCCGCCGTCGCCCTCCAGCTCCGCATCGGGAGCGGAGCCGTGCTCTCTCTCGCCTCCGACCTCGGCCTGCGCGATCAGCCCAACGTCCCTTCCCTGGCCCTGGGCTCCGGGCTCGTGTCTCCCCTGGAGCTGACGGCGGCCTACGCGGCCTTTCCCAACGGCGGCTTCGCGGTGACGCCGCGCGCCATCGTGCGCGTCCTCGACGCCAGCGAGGGCGTGGTGGTCGAGAACGCGGTGCGGCGCAAGCGGGCCCTGCCCGAGGCGGTGGCCTTCCAGACCCTGACCATGCTGCGGGACGTGGTCGATCTCGGCACCGCGTCGTCGGCGCGCAGCCTGGGCCTGCGCGGTCCGGCCGGAGGCAAGACGGGCACGACCAGCGAGTTCAAGGACGCGTGGTTCGTGGGGTTCAACACCTCGGTGGTGGCGGCGGTGTGGGTGGGCCTGGATCAGCCGGAGCCCATCGGTTCCGAGGCTTTCGGCGCGCGGGTGGCCCTCCCCATCTGGGCGGACTTCATGCGGCGCGTCGCGCGCGTGCTACCCGCGGAGCAGTTTCCCATCCCGCCCGGCCTGCGCGAGGTCGAGCTGTGCCGCGTCTCCTACCTGCGGCCGGTGGACGGCTGCCCGACCTACATCGAGTTCTTCAAGGAGGGCGACGACGTCCCGCGCCACCTCTGCCCGATCCACCAGGGCAGCTTCAAGCAGGAGGCGCGCCGCGCCCTGGACGGGATCTTCTCGCGCGTCGGGCGCAAGATACTCGACATCTTCAAGTGAGGAGGACGGAATGGAAGTGATACGTGAGCGGTCGGGCGTGCGCATCACGCTCGATGCGCGGGAGGTGACGCTCCTGCGCTACGCGCTGGAGCGGGCCTCGCTCATCGACACCCCTGCCGGCGAGCAGGCCGCGATCGCGAACTTCTGCGCGCGGGTGCTGGAAGGGCTGGCCGCCCCGCGGCCGTGACCTCCGGGCCCTAGGCCCGCCGCGCCGCGAGCATGCCGCAGGCGGCGTGGATGTCCGGCCCCCCGGAGTAACGCCGGACGAAGGGCAGCCCTTCCGCGGCCAGCGCGGAAAGGAAGATCCCGCGTTCCGCGTCCGAGGCGCGCCGGAAACGCCCGTCGGGATCGTTCACGTCGATGACGGAGACGCGGACGGGCGCGCCGTCCAGCAGGCGCGCGAGCGCGCGCGCTTCCTCCGGTCCCGTGTTGACGCCCGCCATCAGGACCCAGGCCAGGTGCACCGGGCCCCCGTGCCGGGCGGCGTGCCGCCGCATCGCGTCCACGAGGTCCGCCACCGCGTAGCGCTGGCCGAGGGGCACGAGCCGCGCCCGCTTCTCGGGGAGGGCCGACGTGAGCGACAGGATGAGCCGGTAGGGATGGCCTTCGTCCGTGTAGCGCTCGATCATGGGCAGCACGCCCGCGGTCGAGATCGTGATGCGGTCGCCACGGACGCGCGCGCCGCAGGGATCGCGCAGCACCTCCGCCGCCCGGATCACGCTGTCGTAGTTCTGGAACGGCTCGCCCTGCCCCTGGAACACGACCCCCGTGACCGGCCGCTCCTTGCCCTCGCGGCGGATCGTGAGCACCTGCTCCACCATCTCCCAGGCTTCGAGGTTGCGCGTGAAGCCGAGACGGCCCGTCTCGCAGAAGACGCAGGCCAGCGCGCAGCCGACCTGGGACGAGACGCACACGCTCCAGCGCGGGCGCTCGAGGGGGATGCGCACGGCCTCGAACACCTGGCCGTCGGCCGCGCGGAAGAGGTACTTCACGAAGGGGTCCACCTGGCTTCGCTGGCGCTCCACGACTTCGAGCCGCGTGGTCCGCCCGCGTCGCATCACCTCGCGCGCGGCGACCCGCGAGAGGCCCGGCACTCCCTCGAGGTCGTCCGCGTCGCCCCAGATGAGCCGGGCCTGGATGCGGCGGGCCAGGCGGTCGTCGAGCGGCAGGTCCGGCCAGAGGGCGCGAAGGTCCTGCGGGCGCAGGCCGCGGAGGTGCGACACGCTCAGAAGCGCAGGGTCGTGCGCCGCCCCCGGACCTCGACGTCGACCTCCGACGCCCGGATGGCGAGAACCCGCATCCCGTCCACCTCGTCCCCGACGCGCACGAGGTGGTCGTCGATGATCGCGATGGGCTGGCCGTCCCGCTCGCTGATGGCCTGAAGGCGCGGTCCGGCGTCGACGGTGGGGACCGCCGTGGGCGCAACCACGGGCTTCGGAGCGACACGGGCGGGCGCGGGGCGCACCACGGCGGCGCTCGTGCTCGGGGCCAAGGGCGGAGCGACCCTGACCGCGGTTGCGGGCGGGGCCGCCACCGCCGGACGCGCCGCGGATGGGGGAGGGAGCGCGGGCGACGGGCGCAGGGCCAGGACGGCCGCCACCGCGCCGACGGTCGCCACCGCGAGCGCCGCCCATGCCGGCCATTGCCGCGCCGCCCGCGTGGGCCAGGGCGCGGCCGCCATGACCACGAAGCCCCGCTCGTCGCGGCCCTTCTCGCGATCCAGCTTCTTCAGCGCCTCGAGCACGAGGCTCAAGAGATCCCTCCCAGGCGCGGCCGCGGATAGGTGCCGCGGCTGTAGAGCGTCATGAGGGTGCGGGAGCCGATGCGTCCGTCCGCGGCCAGGAAGGCGTCACGCTGGAAGCGCGTCACCGCGGAGAGAAGGTCCGTGTTCCGCAGGTAACCGAGGCGCGTGAGGCTCTCGCGCGCCCAGGCCTCGGTGCGGCCGGGATCGCCCGCCGCGGCCAGGGCGTCGAAGTCGCGCCAGAGGAACACGGCCTGACGGGTCCAGAGGCGGTCGACCTCGGCCAGGGGCACGCGCAGGGGAGGCTCGTTCCCGATGGCCACCACCGCGTCGCCGCCCTCCACGTGGAGGAGAGCGAGGTAGCAGGTGTCGGCCCGCGCGGGGTGGAACATCTCCAGCACCACCGGCAGGTCGAGGCGCCGCACCTGGTCCATGTGCGTGCGCAGCGCGGTGCGCTCCAGCGCGGGCGTGCCCCACAAGGTCTGGATGCGCGTGACCGCGTCCAGCATGGACGCGTCGTGCGGCAAGGCGAGGAGGACGGGCTCCAGCGCGTCGCGGGCGGGCGCGGCCACGGCGGCCGGACCGGCCGGCGAGGGGCCAGCCGGCGGAGCGGTCGCGCCGGCGGGTGCGGGCGTGGAGGCGGGCACCGCGGCCGCGGGCTCCGGGACCGTCCGGCTCGCGCCCGCGGGCAGGGCCCGCCATAGCACGAGGGGCGTGAAGGCGACCATGGCCACGCCCGCCGCCAGCGCGGCCTGGCGGCGGCGCGGGTGCGCCGGCCGTGCCGCCAGCACCTCGCCTGCCGCGCGGCGCACCATGGCCGCGTCGATCTCGCGCTCGCCGGCCACGTAGCCGGCCAGCAACGCGCGGTCGCAGACGAGGTTGATGAGGCGCGGGATGCCTTCGGAGAAGCGATGGACCGCGGTGAGGGCGTCCGCGCTGAAGGAGGCCTTCCCGTCCCCTCCGGCCACGGCCAGCCGGTGGCGGATGTAGTCCTCCGTCTCCTGACGGCTCAGGGCGGAGAGGTGATAGCGCGCGGTGACGCGCTGGGCCAGCTGGCGCAGCTCGTGGCGGCCCAGCATCTCCTGCAGCTCCGACTGGCCCATGAGCACGATCTGGATGAGCTTCTCCGTGTCCGTCTCCAGGTTCGAGATGAGCCGGACCTGCTCGAGCACTTCGGGGGCTAGGTCCTGGGCCTCGTCGATGAGGAGGACGACGTCGCGGCCTTCCGCGCGGGCCTGGAGCAGGAACCGGTGGAGCGCGTCCACGTGGTCCTTCAGCGAGGTGCCCGTGGCCGGGATGTGCAGGTCCTCCAGGATCGAGCGCAGCAGCTCGGCCGCGGTCAGGGCGGGATAGAGCACGAAGGCGGTGGCCGTGCGCCCGTCGAGGCGGGAGAGGAAGTAGCGGGCGAGCGTGGTCTTGCCCGTGCCGACCTCGCCCGTGACCAGGATGAAGCCTCCCTTCTCCTTCCGTCCGAACTCGAGGTGGGCGAAGGCCTCGGTGTGGCGCTGGGAGAGGTAGAGGTACTTCGGGTCGGGGGTGAGGTTGAACGGCTTCTCGGCGAAGCCGTAGAAGGGCTCGTACATCTACTTGCCCCCGCCCGCGTCGACGTAGCTGCGGATGCGGTCGCGCGCGCCGTCGCGCAGGATCAGGAACTCGATGCCCAGGCGGGGCGGACCCCCGTCTCCGGCCGAATCCTCGCGCACGACCTGGCCCACTGCCCGCACCGGCCCCCCGGTTCCGGGGAGGGTGAAGGTGAGGTCGAGCTTGGATCCGATGTCGAGCGGCTCCGCCGTCTCCAGGAGCATGCCCTTCACGCTGACGTTGACGCTCAGGCCGCGCCCGGGATCGGTGCCGGGCGCGGTGTGGGACCACACGGCGATGCTCACGGGCACGCGCGCCTCGCGGCGGCGGGGCACGTGCAGCAGCTCCTCGATCCAGGCGTCCCAGAGATAGGGCACGACCTGGCCGCCGAAGACGACGTTGGCGCCGGCCCGCCGGAGCTGCGTCTCCTCGTCGAGGGTGATGGTGCGGCGGACCACGCCCACGGAGACGCCGCGCGTCCGGCCGTCGCCCCGGATGCCGCCCAGGAGGGCGAGCGCGGCCGCCGTGTCCTCGCCGGCGAGGATGACGAGGTCCGGCCGGCTGGCGTGGATACGGTCGAGACCGCAGTCGGCCTCGACGAAGAGGCGATCCACGTCGGACCGCCACAGGATGGTGCTGCTCAGCTCCGAGACCATCTCCGCAGACGCCATGATCAGGACCCGAGGCATTCTGCTCCGCTCGAAGCCCGGGAGTGTATCACCCCCGGGCGTGAGCAGCCCGGCCGGGTCTATGCTGCCGTCATGAGCTCCATCGAGATTCCCACCGAGCACGGGGCGGTGAGCGCCTCCGTCCACGGCGAAGGCGGGACCGTCCTCGCCCTCGGCCACGGCGCGGGGGGCGACCGCCGGACGGGCCTCCTCGTCCGTCTCGCCGACGCTCTCGCCCAGGGCGGCCGGCGCGTGGTCCTCCACAACTTCCCGTACACGGAAGCCCGCCGGCGTGTTCCCGACAAGCCGGCCGTCCTGGAGGCCACCGTCTCCGCGGTGGCCGCGCACGCGCGGTCCGCGCTGGGGGCGTCCCGCCTGGTCCTGGGGGGCAAGTCGATGGGCGGGCGCATTGCCTCGCAGGCGGTCGCGCAGGGCCTGCGTGCGGACGGGCTCGTGTTCCTCGGTTATCCGCTCCATCCGCCCGGCCGCTTCGACACCTTGCGCGACCGGCACCTGCCCGCGATCACGGCGCCGATGCTGTTCGTGCAGGGCACGCGCGACGCCTTCGCGCGCGCGGACCTCCTCGCCCCCGTGCTCGCCGCCCTCGGCGATCGCGCCACCCTGCACTCGATCGCGGAGGGCGACCACTCGTTCGCGGTGCCGCGCCGGACCGGCCGCGCGGCGGCGCAGATCGAGGCCGAGGTCGCGGCCGCCATCGTGTCCTGGCTCGCCGCGCGCGGCCTCTGAGGCTGGAGGCCGCGTGTTATCATCGCGCCGCCGCGCAGAGAGGAGCGTGCGTGTCCGCGGTCTGGTGGCCGGAAGCCCGGACGGGTGAGCTCGTCGCCTACCTCGACGACCAGGAGCTGGCGCGCCTGATCGCGGTGACCGAGGTCGCGGAGGCGGGCGCCGGCGACTTCCTCCTCCACAAGGGCAGCCCCTCGCGCAGCGTCCTCCTCGTCGAGGACGGCCAGATCGAGATCATCGACGAGACGCTCGGCGAGACCATCGTGCTCGGCCGCGTGGGCCCGGGGGGCGTGGTGGGCGAGGTCGGCTTCCTGGATGGACAGCCGCGCACCCACCACGTTCGCGCGGGCACGGCCTGCCGCGTGCGACGCCTGACGCGGGAGGGGCTGCTCGCCCTGGCCCAGGCCGATCCCCAGCTCTTCGCGAAGGTCTCGATCGCCCTCGCTTCCCTGGTGGCGCGGCGATTCCGCAATGCCCTCGAGGAGCTCGACCCCCTGCGCGCCTTCGCGGCGTCGCTGGGCGACCCCGAGGACGGCGCGGAGGGCGCGGAGGAAGCGGAGCCGGCCGCGGAGGCCAGGCGAGGCGTCGCGCGCGACGACGGCGCCGACGACGGTCCGATCCAGTACGACGAGATCGAGGATCCCATCCTCGATCAGGCTCTGGACGTGCTGCGCGAGCTGGCACGCCGGCCGGGCAAGGACCTCGCGGGAGTTTGAGCACACCGCTGCCCAGGGACGCCACCCTCGTCGAGCTGCGGCCGGAGGCGCTCACCTTCCGCACGCGTGAGGGCCTGCTGCCCGGCACCGCCGTCGATCTCGTGCTGCGGCTCGAGGGCCAGCCCCTCGGCCTCCAGGCGCCCGTGGTGGGCTGCACGGTCGCGGAGAAGGACCGCAGCGGCTACGTCTTCCATTGCCGCCTCGACCTGACCGCGCTGCCGGGGCCCGACCTGCACATCATCGGCCTCTTCATCAGCAAGGGGCGCGGCAGCCCGGGCCTGTCTCCGAAGTGACCCTCGATCTCCGCGGCGCCGTGGTCGCGGTGACCGGGGCTTCCGCCGGCATCGGCCGCGAGTGCGTGCTGGCCTTCGCGCGCGCGGGCTCGTGCGTGGCCGCGGCCGCGCGCCGGCTCGACCGGCTGGAGACGCTGGCCGCCGAGGTCCGCGCTCTCGGCGCCGAAGTCCTCGTCCAGAAGACGGACATCGGCGTGCCCGAAGACGTGAATCGCTTCGTCCAGGCCACCGTCGAGCGATTCGGCCGCCTCGACGTGCTGGTCAACAACGCCGGCTACGGCGTGCGCGGCACGGTGGAGGAGACGCCCGCCTCCGCGTACGAGCGGCTCATGCGCGTCAACTACCTCGGAACCGTCTACGGCTGCCAGGCCGCGATCCCGATCATGCGCGGCCAGGGCGCCGGCGTCATCGTGAACGTGTCCTCGATCGTCGGGCATCGTGCGCTGCCGACGGGAGGCGCCTATGCCGCGACCAAGGCCGCGCAGATCAGCCTGACCGAGGCCCTGCGCGTGGAGCTGCGGGGCAGCGGGGTGCACGCCTGCTCCGTGCATCCCATCGGCACGCAGACGGAGTTCGGGGAAGTGGCACGGCGGGAATCGGGAAGAAGCGATGTGGCGGGAGGCGTCGGTCCCCAGCAGTCCGCCCGCGATGTGGCGGAGGCCATCGTGCGGTGCGCGCGGCGCCCTCGGCCCGAGGTGTACCCGTACCCGCCCTCGCGCGCGATCGTGTGGCTCAGCGCCCTCGCGCCGGGCCTGTCGGACTGGCTGGCCTGGAGGGCGGCGCGAGGGGCGCGCAGGTTGTAGTTGTAGATGTGCGTTCGTCGATGGCAGACCGACCTGGCCACAGCCTCTATCTGCTAATCGTGTCGATCGGTACTTTTTTGGCTGTTGTTGTTGTCCGTTGCTTTCATCCTCATCAGCCACGCCACTCCGCCCGCCTGCCCGAGTAGCGCCATCAGCGCAAACGGCGCCCAATTCCCCCCCGCCGCGTCGTACAGGAACACGAGCTGGTGGTCGCTCTTCAGCCGGCGGTTGATGTCGGAGTCGAACGGCGGCGCGCCCGAGATCAGGTTCGCGAGCAGGGCCCAGGTGACGGCGAACTCCAGCAGCACGCCCGCGATCACCAGCCCCAGCCCCCATCGCGGCAGCGTCGACACCCGCGCCACCGCGTAGACGATGGCGATCAGCACCGACGCCACCATCGCGTTCGACGCGACGCCGTCGATCTCGCCGCCCGGGTGGGCGAGCAGCCCGCCGAAGTAACCGGCGAGCGCGAACAGGATCGCGGTCAGGTGCGGCGTGTAGGGCATCGAGGTGTCGCTCGGTCGAAACCGCCAGGTCCACGCGCCCAGGGCCACGAGTCCGGCCCCATAGGCCCACACGAAGGGGCCGGGCCCGGACCACGCGTACGCATAGCGGGGCCGGCCGATCACGAGCGCGAGCAGGATGGACCCGCCGAAGACGAGCGCGACGAGCGGGCCTTGCAGGCGATGGTACCCGCGCACGAATGTGGAGGACGGCCGCCGCCACGTGCACAGGAGAGCGGCGATCACCGAAAGCGTCAACGCCCCGGCCAGCGGGTTCACGTAGAGCTGCACGAGCCGGAAGAGGAGCTTGTCCGCGGGGAAGCGGCCGCCACGCAGGAAATCGATGAAGGGAACGGGCACCAGCGAAGTCACGGCGTTCTCGGCTCCGCCGCGCAGGAGGCGCACGAGCGTGGGCGTGCCGCTGCTGAGCACGGGATTGGCCTGCACGGTGCCCACGACGCCGTACAGATGGCTCACCCACCAATGCCAGGGCCACACCACGAGGGCCACGATGGCCGTCGCCAGGCCCGCCTGCCGCCACGACAAGGGCGTCCGTGGCCGGAAGAGCCAGTGATCGGCCACCAGGGCCGCGAGGAAGTAGGCCGCGCTCTGGTGCGACATGAAGGCGAGCGCGCCGCAGAGGGCGCTCGTGCAGAGGAGCCTGCCGTCGGCGCCCTCGCGGAAGCGGATGTAGAGGGCGAGGGCCAGGAGCAGGAAGTACGCGGACACCAGCTTCATCCAGGTGAAGGTCGCGTCGTGGATCAGCCAGGTGTTGAAGAAGACGAAACCGGCGCCGAGGAGCGCGGCGCGCCGGCCGGCGAGGGTCCGCGCGAGGAGGAAGAGGGGAAGGATGAAGAGCGAGCTCGCGAAGGTCGAGGCCACCTGGTAGACCCAGAACCGGTCGCCGAAGACGGACAGGGCGAAAGCGGCGGCCAGGCTGAACAGCGGCGTGCGCGAGGCGAGGTTGTAGTCGCCGAACCAGACCGTCGCGTGGCCGCCCTCCGTGCCCAGGTAGGCCTGCGCGATCGAGTAGTGCTCCCACCAGTCCCCGTACCAGTTGCCCCCGGCGTAGACCGGAATGAGGCCCTGGACGCCGACGAGCGTCAGGTAGAAGAGCGCCCACAGGAGGACGAGGGGCCAGGACACGGCCGGTAGGGAGCGCCGTCCGGAGGCGGCGAGGGCCGCCACTGCCGTCACCACCGCCA
>Ga0209382_10001577_pt1 | contig 35390 bp, 25 predicted proteins | sample SoiMetdeltSBSDD5_FD_187599 | JGI IMG/M metagenome (GOLD analysis project Ga0209382, IMG submission 187599) | Bulk soil microbial communities from a Populus tree surrounding site in Tennessee, USA - Soil MetaG P. deltoides SBSDD5 (SPAdes) (version 2) | ecosystem: Environmental > Terrestrial >... | reverse complement strand
TAAATGTGCTCGATGAGTTTCCCGAGCAGCAGCGGCTCGTGCGCAACGAGGCGGCCAAGAAGACCAGGCATCTCACGGTGCGGCGGCTGTTTGAGCAGGCGCCGCAGGCGCTCGTCGCGCTCAAGCCTTGCTGGGCGATGAGCCCGCTGCTGGCCAGCCAGGTGCTACCGGCGCGCACGCTCTTCGATGTCGTCATCTTTGACGAGGCGAGCCAGGTGGAGCCGGTCGACGCGATCACCGCGATCATGCGTGGGCGCCAGGTCGTGGTCGCGGGCGACGAGCACCAACTGCCGCCGACGGCGTTCTTCAACCGCGCCGAGCCGGACGAGGAGGACGCTCTCGATTTCGACGGCGACATCAACGGCCGCGAGGCCGACCTCCCCACGGACAACATTGAATCGCTGCTGCAGTCGTTCGCCAACACGCTGCCGCTGGATCAGGTGAAGTACCTGTCGTGGCACTACCGCAGCCGCGACGAGCGCCTGATCGCCTTCTCCAACAAGCACATCTACGCGCCCAGCGGCAACGAGCTGGTGACCTTCCCCGGCGCCGACACGGTGGAGTGCCTGAACCATGTGCTCGTGACGGGCGATGGGACGACCGGGGCTGGGATCACCGGGGCTGGGATCACCGGGGCTGAGACTACCGAGGTGGGCGAGGTGGTGCGGCTCATGCTGGAGCACGCCGAGCAGCGGCCCAACGAGTCATTGGGCGTCATCACCATGGGCATCAAGCATGCCGACCTGATCGATATGGCGCTGCACAAGGCGTTGGCGAAACGCCCCGATCTCGCCGCGTTCTTCACGGAGTCGGGCCTGGAGCCGTACTTCGTGAAGAACATCGAGCGGGTGCAGGGCGACGAGCGCGACGCCATCATCCTTTCCGTCGGATACCCGAAGGGTCCGGACGGGCGGATGCGTTACCTGTTCGGGCCGTTGAACCAGAAGGGCGGCGAACGGCGGCTCAACGTCGCCGTCACCCGGGCCAAGCATCGCCTGACCCTGGTGTCCTCCTTCGGCTTCCTCGACATGGACCCCAACAAGCTCAGAGCCCAGGGCGCCAGGCTGCTGCGCTCGTATCTCGAGTATGTCCAACTTGGAGGGATCACCGATCCCAAGAGCGACGCGGGTCTTGTCAACTCGTTCGAGGCCGACGTGCGCGACAGCCTTGCGGCGGCCGGTATCCCGGTCATCCCCAAGTACGGCGTCAGCGGCTTCCGGGTCGACTTCGCCGCGCACCACGCCAGCGACCCACGCCGGATGGTGCTCGCCATCGAGACCGACGGCAACACCTACCGCGCCGGACCGACCGTGCGCGACCGCGACCGGCTGCGCCAGGAGCATCTTGAGCGCCTTGGCTGGCACTTCCACCGCATCTGGTCGCCGGACTGGTTCCTCGACCGCGAGCGCGAGATCGGCCGCGTGGTGCAGGCGTACCGGGCGGCACTGGTGGAGCCGGTGCCGGTCGTGGAGGAGCCGGCACCCGTCAGCGCCCCGGCCACCATCAAGCAGCGCGGGGCAAGGCCGCAGTTGCCGGAATATGACTCCATCTCCGACCTGCCCGACCACCTCCTCGCCGAGCTGGTCAAGTGGGTGGAAAGCGACGGCCTCAACCGCACCGAGGAGGAGGTCGTCACCGAGACCATCGCCGAGCTGGGCTTCACCCGGCGCGGCAGCCGCATCGTGGAGGCGGTGAAGCGCGCCCGGCAGATGAGTCGCTGAAAACGTTCACGACTCTGGCTTAAATAACGTCGACCTTCACGCCATCGGTGGCGAGGTTGGCGATGGCGACGGTGCCGTCGGACATCACCGCCATCCACGACAGTTTGGTGCTTCCCGGCGGCTGGTCGGGCGGGACGTAGGCGCGCATGGTGAAGCTGACCGGCGTGTGCGCGGGGAACGCCTTGAGCCGGTCGCAGTTGAGCCGTCGCCAGGCGACGCGCGTGCCCAGCCGCTGGAGGTAGACGGGGCAGTCGCGCAGCTTGAACGTCCCCGGGACGCTTAGCACGGTGACGACATAGTCGAAAAACTGTCCACGTTGGACGGTGGTCGGGGCTTTCATCGTCACGGTCAGCGGCGCGTTCAGCAGCGGCGGCTCGACGTACCAACCGGTCAGGCTCGGCGGGCAGTCGGTGCTCAGATCCAGCTCGTACGAGCGGCCCAGCACGCTCAGCACGAAGTCTTCGAAGCGTTGGCCGCAGCCATTGCCTGCGGTGATGTCCAGGCGCGCCGGCTCGCCCGGGTCGATGGTGGCCGGTGACTGCCACGCGCCGCGCGGCGTCGCGCTGCCCGAAGTGAACACCTCCCGCAGGCCGGTGCCGGCGTTGGTCACCGACAGGACGGTCTGCGCGGCCCCGTCGCGCAGCGTGCAGCGATGGCTGGAGGCGTTGGGCAGCATGACCGTGCTGCCTTCCATCCACGCTTGCTCCGCCAGTTCGGTGCATGGTTTCGCGTCGGCGCGCGGGGACCGGCGCGCCAGGTGGGCCGGTGCCGGCACCTCGGCGTCGCCGGGGAAGGCGATCGGCGAATCGACACCGGGCGTCGGTCCCGCCCAGTAGCCCGGCCAGTAGCCGCCCCAGTAGCCCGGCCAAAGCACCGCCGGGATTGCCAGCAGCAGCGCGGCAAGTATGCATGTGACAGTGGAGGCGAGCACCAGGCGGTGACGGCGGCGGCGGCGGATGCCCGACGCCACCCGCCCCACCGGATCGTCCCAGCCCGGCAGCTCGAACCCATTGTCGCGCAACACATCGCGCAAACGTTCATCAAGCGCGCTGTCAACGCTCGGGCTGTCAACGGTATTGTCGAGGCTCATGAGATCACCTCCGGCGTGAGCGCGTTGCGGAGCTTGGCCATCGCGCGTGACGCATTGCTCTTCACGGTGCCGGCGGAGCAGCCCAGCGTCTCGGCGATCTGCGCCTCCGAGTAGTCGAGGTAGAACCGGAGCACGATCACGGCGCGTTGCTGGCGCGGAAGCTCCGACAGCAGGCGCCGCAGGTGGTCATCTGGCGGTTCGGACTGTTCGGACTGTAGAACCAGGCCCTCTGGAACTGAGTCGGTCAGCCGCTCCCGCCGCATCACCCGGACCTGGTTCAGGTAGCGGTTCGTGATGGTCTTGCGGACGTACCCCTCCGGGTTGTCCTGCCGCTCGATGCGCGCCCACGCCATGCCCACCCGCTCCAGCGCGTCCTGCACCAGGTCCTCGGCCAGATACCTGTCCCCGCACAGCACGTGCGCGAAGCGCAGCAAATCACCATGCCTGCCACGGACAAACTCCGCGAAGGATTCCGGGGCCGCCCACCGGCTCATGTCATCATGGACACCCGACCGGCCCGAAAGGTTGCACCTAATGTCGCAACGCACGTTCATACAGGTCACGACCACGATCGACTCGCTGGAGGTGGCACGGGCGCTCGCCCGGTCCGCCGTCGAGGCGCGACTGGTCGCCTGCGCCCAGGTCTCCGGGCCCATCGAGAGCGTCTACCGCTGGCAGGGCACGGTGGAGGAAGCTCGAGAATGGGTCATTGTCTTCAAGGCGCGCGGGGATGGGTACCAGATGCTGGAAAACCACATCAAGGAAAACCATCCCTATGAGGTACCGGAGATCGTCGCCACGCCCGTAAGCGAGGGAAACCCGGCCTACCTTTCCTGGGTCGAGGACAACGCTTCGTAGAGCGGGCGCAGCTTGGCGACCAGCGAGCGGCCGCCAAGCGCCGCGCCGGGGGTGGGAAGCTGGCGCAGCAGCAGGTCGGGGGCGGTCTCGAGCACCGGCGGGCGTTGCGGCAGCGGCACCGGCATCACCCAGAACCGGTCGCGCAGCTCGTCCAGCGACGGCAGGTGTACATCGGCAAACACTGATGTCCCATGGTCGGGATGCTGGGCGTTCTCCTGCCAGAGCGGGTCGGCGGACCCGAGGTGGGCAAGCAGCTCCGTACGGGTGCGGCCGCGCCACAGCAGGATCTGGAACGGGTCGTCGTCGAACGCCTCGGCGATCAGGTAGAAGGTGGCCGCGATGTGCTTGCACGGCACGGCATGGTCTGGGCACGAACACTGCATGGCCAGCTCGCCGACCGCACGCGGGAACAGCGGCGCCCCGGCCGAGGCGAAGACCTGCTCGAGGTCGGGCGGCATCTCGCCGGCGAGCAGCCGGGCGCTGTAGATGGCCTCGGCCGCGATCGCCGTCTCGACCGCTTGCCAAGCCTTGTCCCCCAACGGTTCCAGCGTCACCGTCACGTCGTACGGCTTCTTGCGCGAGCCTTGGACGGTCGAGGTGACCGCCCCAGGCGCGATGTCCAGCGAGATCACCTGGCCCTTGCGCGCGTAGGCCCGGCCGCGCGTGAGGCGGGTGCCGAGGGCGAACGACTCCAGCACCGCGATGAACCGCCGCGACCACCAGGTTTCACCGATCGCGCCACGCGTGCTGCGCGCCTTGAGCCCGCCCTCGACCTTTCTCGTCTTCCCGTAAGGGAAGCCGCCGCTGGGGACAGTCATTCCGAAACCGCTCCTTCCTCGAGGGCGAAGAGCGAGCGAAGCTCCGATGTGGACAGCTCGGTGATCCACTGCTCGCCCGTGCCGACGATCCGGCCGGCCAGCCCACGCTTCTCCTGGATCATCGCGGACATCTTCTCCTCGACCGTGCCGGCGCAGACGAACTTGCGCACCTGCACGTTGCGTTTCTGCCCGATGCGGAACGCCCGGTCGGTGGCCTGGTCCTCGACGGCCGGGTTCCACCAGCGGTCAACGTGGATGACATGGTTGGCGGCGGTGAGGGTCAGGCCGGTGCCGCCCGCCTTGAGCGACAGCACAAACAGCGAAGGCGAACCAGGGTCGCTGGACTGGAAGCGTTTCACCAAGGCGTTGCGCTCGCCTGCCTTGACCGCGCCGTGCAGGAACAGGATCTCGCGCCCGAAGTGGGCGGACAGGTGCGAGCGCAGCATCGCCCCAAACGAGGCGTACTGCGTGAACAGCAGTGCCTTTTCCCCGCTGGCGAGCACCTCGTCGAGGATCTCCTCCAGCCGGGCGAGCTTGCCGGAGCGCCCGCCCAGCCGCGACCCGTCGTGCAGCAGCTGCGCCGGGTGGTTGCACACCTGCTTGAGCTTGGTCATCGTCGCGAGCACCAGCCCGCGCCGCTCGATGCCGGTGCTGTTTTCGATCTTGTCCATCATGTCGTCGACGATCGCCTGGTAGAGCGACGCTTGTTCGGCGGTGAGGTTGCACAGCACCTCCATCTCCAGCTTCTCGGGCAGGTCGGAGATGATGGTCCTGTCCGTCTTGAGGCGCCGCAGGACGAACGGGCCGGTGATCCGCTTCAGCCGCTCGGCCGCCTCTGTGTCGCTGTGGCGCTCGATCGGCACGGCATAGCTGCGCTTGAACGTGGCCGCGGGCCCGAGCAGGCCCGGATTGGCGAACTCCATGATCGACCAGAGATCCGCCAATCGGTTTTCCACGGGGGTACCGGTTACCGCGATGCGGTTCACCGACGGATGCACGGACGAAAGGGAACGGACCGCCGTCGCCTGCCGGGTCGCCGCATTCTTGATCGCCTGTGCCTCGTCGACGACCACGCGATGCCATTGAACCTCGCCCAGCAGCGCGGCATCCCGCGCCGCCACCGAGTACGTCGTGATCACCAGGTCGGCGTCACCGATCTTGGCTATATCGCGGGCGGCGCCGTGATGGACGTGCACGGCCAGTTTCGGGGTGAAGCGGGCCGCCTCGCGCTCCCAGTTGCCCACCAACGACATCGGGCAGATGAGCAGCGTGCGCCCGGGACTGTTGGCCATCAGCGCCAGCAGCTGGATGGTCTTGCCCAGACCCATGTCGTCGGCGAGCACCCCGCCAAGCCCAAGGGACTCAAGGAAACTCAGCCACGACAACCCGCGCCGCTGATACGGTCTCAGCTCGCCGACGAACGTGTCGGGCGTGTCGATGAGCTGCAACGGGTTGCCGGAGAGCAGGTCGCCCAGCGGGCCGTCGGCCGCCACCTCCAGCACGGGAAGGCCGAGACGGTCGTCGTCGGTGCCCAGACCCGCCTGAAGCAGATCGGCGATCGTCATCTGGCCACCGTGCTGGCGCAGCAGCTTCAGCCCGTTGGCCAAGCGCTTGGCATCCAGCTCCACCCAGCGGCCGCGCACCCGCACAAGAGGCGTCTTCAGCTCGGCCAGGCTGCGCAGCTCGCTCTCCGACAGCGGCTCGTCACCGAGCGCCAGCTCCCACTCGAAATCCACCAGCGAACCGAGACCGCTCTTGGCGGCCACCGTGCCGGGCGCCGTCTTGCTCGAGGCCCGCAGCTTCAGGCCGAGCTTGGAGGAGGGCTTGCCCCACCACGTGGGCAGCAGCACGCCGAAACCGGCGGTGTGCAGGAGAGGAGCCGCCTCGCTGAGGAACTCGTGCGCGCCGGCGGCGTCGAGCGCCATCTCGGCCGGCTTAGGCGTGCGCAGCGCCTCCTCCAGCCGCGGCCACAGCCGGTTGGCCCGGCCCAGTTCGGCCAGGAGTGTCTCGCTCCCCAACCGGACGGGCATGCCGATGCGGCGGGGAAGGGATTTCGCCTTCCACACCTTCTGCGCGGGGACGACAAGGCTCGGCTCGTCGGCGGGTTGCAGCGCGAATTCGACCAGCCAGCCCGGCTCCATCTGGCCTTCGGGCTCGTCTTCCGGTGGCTCGATGAGGCGGAAGCAGGCGCGGACCGAACCGCCAGAGGCGTCGCGCTGCCAGGCTGTCAGCGCTTCCCGCAGATGGGCCGTGTCAGCGGTGAGGCCCTTGAGCCACGCCTGATCGTTGATGCCGCCCAGCGCGGCGCGAGCCGCGGCGTCGACGAGATCGTCAAGCGTCCGATCGACACCAGCGTTTTCGTCTGTCGCCGCACGGGCGACCGCCGGTTGCGCTTGGGCGAGCGCACGGGCCCACACCGCGTCGGCGCCGGTGAGCACCGGACGCCAGACGCATCGACGGTCCTCGTCGATCCACGGCAGCACGCGCCCGCGTTTCACCAGGTCACGAGCGAACTCGGCGAGCTGGGCAAGGTGGCGCACGGAGGCACCCACGGTCTCCAAAGGCAACCCGGTCAACATCTCCAGCGCCTCGTCCGGGGCGAACTCGGCTGTCGGGACCACCCAGGGCTCAAGTTTCACCTCGCCGCCCGTGGCCGGCTCCTCGTCGCGGACCAGTTCGGGTGAGTCCATGGGGCGGTGCCCGGCTGTCGGGGTCAACGGCGGCGGGCTCGACAGCAGCGGGCTCGGCAGCAGCAGGGTGGGCAGCAGCAGCGTCACCTCGCCCGCTTCACAGCCGCTCACGTCCGGTCGCACGGCGAAGGGGTGTGCGGGTCCCGTGCCCTCGTGCGGTAACGAGGAGTCCTCGGCCCAGAGGGCCAACCGTCCCGATCTCCAGAGACCGTGGACGACCAGCATGCGCACTACGATATACGCCACCTCCGACACCGATGCCACAGCGATGCCACACTTGTCCGCATGGAGCGTCCCGAGCTTGCCGAACTGCTTGACCTGGAGCCGCATCCCGAAGGCGGGTGGTTCCGTGAGACCTGGCGCACCTCGGCCGGGTTCGAGCCGGATGGTTACGGCGGCAGGCGGGCCGCCGCGACCGGGATCTACTTCCTGCTCGGTCCGGGCGAAAGCTCACGATGGCATGCCGTCCGCTCCGATGAACTCTGGTTCTGGCATCGTGGCGGCCCTTTGACGCTTCGATTGGGGGGTACCGGGGACAAGCCCGGCGAGGTCCAGGAGGTGACCCTCGGTCCGGATGTAGCCGCCGGCCAGCGGCCGCAGGTGCTCGTGCCCGGGGGTGTGTGGCAGTCGGCGGCGCTGGCCACGGGCACGCAGGTGCTGGTGAGCTGCGTCGTGGCGCCAGGGTTCGACTTCGCCGATTTTCGTATGGCCGATTTTCGTACGGAGGATTGAATGCCAGCCCTGCCGGTCATAGACCTGTCGCGGCCGCTGGCCTCGGTCGCGATGGACATCGAAAAGGCTTGCACCGCAAGCGGTTTCTTCTATGTCGACAATCACGGGGTACCCCCTGAAAAGCTGAAGGAACTCGATGAGGCTGCCCGCCGTTTCTTCGCCCTTCCCGAGCCGGACAAGATGGAGATCGCGATGGCGCGCGCTGGGAAGGCTTGGCGCGGCTTCTTTCCGGTCGGGGCCGAGCTGACGTCGGGGCGGCCGGATCTGAAGGAGGGGCTGTATTTCGGGACGGAATGCGATCTGGACCTGCCACTGCACGGGCGGAACCTGTTCCCGGCACAGGTCCCGGAGCTCGGCCCGGCAGTGCTGTCCTATATGGATGCTATGGAAGGGGTGGCGCACCAGCTGATGCGGGCCGTCGCCATGAGCCTCGGCCTCGATCCCGGGTATTTCCACGACAATTACACGGCCAACCCGACGATCCTGTTTCGTATCTTCCACTATCCGCCTTCGGAGCCGGTCGATGACGGCTCGTGGGGTGTTGGCGAGCACACCGACTACGGGCTGCTCACGCTGCTGGCGCAGGACGGCAACGGTGGCCTGCAGGTCCGATCGCCGCAGGGGTGGATCGACGCGCCGCCGATCCCCGGCACGTTCGTGTGCAACATCGGGGACATGCTGGACCGGCTGACCGGCGGCTACTACCGCTCGACGCCGCACCGGGTGCGCAACACCAGCGGCAACGAGCGGCTCTCGTTCCCGTTCTTCTTCGATCCTGACTTCCATCGTGAGGTGCCGCCGCTGCCCGGCGGTGCCCGGCTGTCCGGGGATGGCCAAGCCCCCTGGGACGGCAGGGCTCGTTGGGACGGCAGGGGTCGTTGGGACGGCAGGGATCTGCGGGCGTTCGAGGGGACGTACGGCGAGTATCTTGTGGCCAAGGTGGCGAAGGTGTTCCCAGAGTTGGCGGCTGATTCGCCCGGGGTATGACATACCGCGGGTTGACGTGGCTGATCCCACCCGAGGGCTACCCTTGGGCTCGATGATCGGCATTCTGCGGCGCCTCGGGCGGGACCTGCGCACCACGCTGGTGGGTGCCGATCCGGCCCGCCCCCTGATGCCGCCGCGCCCGCTGCTGACGGCGATCGGCATCCTTGTGATCATCTCGCTTGGCGCCTTGGCCACCCAATACCTGACGGAGAACCGCGATCTCGCGCTGCCGGTCGCCGCGGCCGTGGGGACCCTGACTGTGCTCTCGCTGGTCTTCGTGCGTTACAAACCGTTGTGGGCCTGGCGGTTCGCCGCGGTCTCCCTGCTCGTCGGCTTGGTGGACTACAGCCCGCCGATGGAGGCGTGGCCGTGGAACCCGGTGCAGATCCTCGCCACACTCGTAGTGCTGTTCGTGGTCGGGCTGCGCGAACCGGTAGGAGTGATCTTCTGGTCCGGCCTGATCACGGTGGTGATCATATGGGCGATCATCAACGCGAAGGAAATGATCGGCATCACCATCCTGATCGCCGCCATCATGCTCTTCGCCGAGCAGATCCAGCGCCGCCGCCGGGCGCAGCGGGACCTCAAGGAGCAGGCCGAGCGCAGCGAGATGCTCACCGAACGGGCACGCATCGCCCGCGAGCTGCACGATGTGGTCGCGCATTCGCTGTCGCTCGTGGCGGTACGGGCCGAGACGGCGCCCTACCGCCTGCGCGAGATGCCCGGACCGGCGCGCGAGGAGTTCCTGGCGCTGGCGGGGACGGCGCGCGAGTCCCTGACCGAGCTGCGGCGGCTGCTGGGCGTGCTGCGCACCGAGCGCGGCTCTGATATCAGCTCTGATATCAGCTCTGACACCGGCTCCGGTGCGGCGCGCACGCCACAGCCCACGCTGTCCGATGTGGACGAGCTGATCGGCACGATGCGGGCTGCCGGGATGGACATTTCCTATGTGGGTACCCATTTCGAGCTCCCGGCCGCGACCGGGCTGACGGTATACCGCATCGTGCAGGAGGCGCTGTCCAACGCGGCGCGCCACGCTCCGGGCGCGCCCGTGCGGGTCGCCATCACGCGCGCTGATGAGTCAGGGGCTGGGGAGCTGAGGGTGGACGTCCACAATGGACCGTCGTCTGACGCTGTTGTCCCGACGGGGAAGGGCGGGCATGGGCTTGTCGGCATGCGCGAGCGCGTGCTGCTGCTCGGCGGGAGCCTCCAGTATGGGCGGTCCGAGGACGGCGGATTCTCCGTTTCGGCGGTGATGCCGCTTTGACTAGCAATGGTGGGGCGGGCGTCATCAGGGTCATCGTCGCCGATGACCAGGACATGGTGCGCGAGGGTTTCGCCGCGCTGCTGGGCGCGCAGGCTGACATCGAGGTGGCCGGGCAGGCGGCCAACGGCATCGATGCCGTCGCGGGGGCTCGCGAGCACAGGCCCGATGTCGTGCTCATGGACGTGCGCATGCCCCGCATGGACGGCATCGAGGCCACTCGGATGATCGCTGCGGAAGGACTGGCCCGGGTACTGATGCTCACCACCTTCGACCTCGACGAATATGTCTATGAGGCACTGCGCGCCGGTGCCAGCGGATTCCTGCTCAAGGACGCTCCGGCGGCCAGCCTGGTGGAGGCGGTACGTATCGTGGCCGCCGGTGACGCGCTGCTCGCCCCTTCGGTGACGCGGCGCCTGATCGAGGACTTCGCCCGCCGTCCGGACAGCGGTCTCGGGGCGAAACCGCTGTCGCTAAGTGGATTGACCGCACGGGAGACGGAAGTGCTGGTGCTCATCGCGCACGGGCTGTCCAATCAGGAGATGGCGGCGCGGCTGGCGGTGGCCGAGCAGACGGTCAAGACACACATCGGCCGGATCCTCGCCAAACTTGGCCTGCGCGACCGGGCACAGGCGGTCATCGCCGCCTACGAGACGGGTCTGGTGGTCCCTCGGGGGTCGTAACCCCCTAGTGCTATGGGAAAGGCGGCTCCGTGGTGTGACGCGGCAGGGGCGGGTCGACGGCGAGCCTAGGGCTCATGTTGGCTCGCGGCTCCTTCGTTCGTGGCACCGCCCTCGCTCTCGTTCTCACTACCAGCCTTTCCACCTCCACGGCGCTGCCGGTCGGTGCTGCCACCACACCGCTCGCCGTGTCGGCCGACTACTCCATTACGGCTCGGGCGATGTCGGCGGCGGGCTACGGTGACATGGCGGTGGGGCGGCGCTTCCTCGCCTTCGACCCGGCCGGCGACGGCCGTGCGGTCGAGGTGATCGGCGACCTTGCTACGGCCCGCAGGATCGTGATCCTGGTGCCGGGCAACGACACCACGCTGCGCGACTTCGACCGGGGGCTGGGCGGGGTCGCCCGGCGCGCCCCGGCCGTGCAGGCACGCACCGTCTTCGACGCCGTCAACAGACCTGTTGCCAGATCTGATGCCGGACCTGATGTCAGACCTGATGTTGCAGTTGTGGCTTGGCTGGGTTACGACTCTCCGGAGGGGCTGGGCATGGCGGCGATCCGGGAGGAGCGGGCGCGGGCCGGAGCGGTTGAGCTGCAACGCTTTGTCGGGGTGTTGCCCGTGGAGGCGACCGTCGTTGTCGTCGGCCACAGCTACGGCTCGGCGGTGGTCGGGCTGGCGGCGCCCGGGCTCGGGCCGGCAGTCACCGACCTGGTGGCGCTCGCCAGCCCCGGCATGGGGGTCTCGGGCGCGGCGGAACTCGGGACGGGGGCGCGGATCTGGGCCGGCACTTCCGATCGGGATTGGATCCGGCGGGTACCGCATGTGAAAATCGCGGGCTTCGGCCACGGTGCCGATCCCACAGCGCCCGGCTTCGGCGCCCGGATCCTTCCGACCGGCAACGTATCCAATCACGACTCCTACCTGGTCCCGGGCTCGGCGACGCTCACCGCACTGGTGCCGATTGTCGTTGGCGGATAGTCTTTCCGTCCATGAGGAGAATAGTCGCCGCCCTATGCGCCGCGGTGCTCGTCCTGTCCTGGGCCTCCACCGCGCAGGCCGACCAAGGCACCGTCACCCGGGTAACGCTGACCAGCAACCGAAGCTTCGCCCCGAGCGCGACGACGCTCATCGTCTCGAAGTCCGTCACCATGGTGGCGGGCGAGTCGCGTCACGTGCGCGGGCGGCTGGAGGCGACAAGCAGCACCACGCTGATCGTGGCGCTGACGGTCACCGTGCGCTGCGTCAACTCCTCGGGCACGGCCATCGGCGTCGGCGGCGCCACCGCCCGCAACCACGAAGGCAGCGACACCACCTACTATGCGATCCCCGGGCACCTTCCGCTCTACGCCGACCTGCTCTTCACTGCACCGGCCGCCGGCACCTACACCTGCGGCGTCTACGGCTGGACGGCGTCGAGCGCCACCACCTCTTATCGCCTGACCACCGTCGCGAACAGCACCTGGATCGAGGTCAGCAACACCGCCCAGGCCGGGGCGCGCTGGTGGGAGAACCCGGCCTGCTCAAGCGATGGCAGCTCATCCGGTTGCAGCTACGTCTGGCCGGGCAGCGCGCCGGTGTGGGTGTTCTACAACGACGGCACCCCGGTCTACAAGTGGACCGCGGCGAGCAACGCCACCTCGGTCGAGGCGCTGGCCGACCTGACGCTCACGACCTGTTACGCCAACACGGGCTCGTGCCAGGACAGCACCGTCATCCCGAGGGAGAAACCGCGCGGCACCAACGCCACCGTCGACCTGCGCTTCGAGGTGATCCAGCTCGACACCACCGCGCACACCTGCCGCGTCACCACGGCCGGCACGACACGCCGGACCATCCGCGACGACGCGCACCACTACGCCGCCTACTTCGCCCTCAGCGGCATTCCCATCGATTCTTCCTGTGGCACAAGGCAATTCATCATGCGCATCTACGTCGCGTCGGTCTCCGGCAATCCCGTGAAAATCGACGGACGTCAGGGCACGACGTCGCTGACGAACGGCATCGCGATGAACCGGTTCTAGCCGTGTCTTCCGAGCCGGTTTATTCGAGTCGGTTTAGTGGGGGGTATGTCACGGTGATGAGCCCACCAACGTAAGAGGCTCGTTCGAACAGCCACGGGGGAAGCCATTCGAACGAGCGCTGCGGGCTAGCATATCCCGTTTTCGCGGAAAAAGCCACAACCCATTACCCATTTGTTACCTGAGCTTCACGGCAGGCCGTTCAGGAACGGCTCATGGCTGTTCATGAACTCCCATCCGTAGTACCGATCCCAGTTGATCGACCATGTCATGAGCCCCCGGATGGCGGGAGACGTGCCGCCCCGAAGCGTGTAGCCGCCGCAGTTCGTCCCGCGCGCCAGGCAGTTGAGCGCCTGCTGCACCACGGCGGGCGAGGTGTAGCCGTTGCCGGCGCTGACCGCGGCCGGGGTACCGAAGGCGATCTGGTCCGGGCGCAGCCCCGGGAACGTCAAACCCGTTCCGGCGACGGGGAATCCGGCCTTGACCATGTCGGTCATGGCGATGTGGAAGTCGGCCCCGCCCATGGTGTGGTACTGGTTGTCGAGCCCGAAGATGGGTCCGGAGTTGTAATCCTGGACGTGCAGCACCGTCAGGTCGTTGCGCATGGCGTAGATGACGGGCAGGTATGATCCGGCCCGGCGGTCGCAGCCGCCGCAGTTGCCGCCGTAGAACTGGTAGCCCAGCTGCACGAAGAACGTCTCGGGTGCCATGGTGAGCACGAAACCCGCGCCGTAACGGGCCTTCAGCGTGCGCAGCGCCGAGATCAGGTTGACGATCACGGGAGTGGTGGGCGCGCGGAAGTCGTTGTCGCCCGCGTTGAGGAACAGCGAGTGCCCCTCGAAGTCGATGTCCAACCCGTTCAGCCCGTACCGGTCGATGATGGCGCTGACCGAGGAGACGAACGTGTCACGCGCCCCGGCGGAGGTCAGCTGCACCTGGCCGTTCTGCCCGCCGATGGACAGCAGGACCTTCTTGCCCTGCGCCTGCTTGGCCCGGATGGCGGTGATGAACTGCGCCTCCGTCTCCACGCTCGGGCATTCGGCGACGGGGCAGAGCCGGAACCGGATGTCGCCGGAGGTGACCGAGGTGGGCTCGCCGAAGGCGAGGTTGATGATGTCCCATTCGGCGGGGACGTCGGCCATGCGAAGGTAACCGGACCCGTTGGCGAAGCTGGCGTGCAGGTACCCGATCAAAGCGTGCCGGGGCAGGCCGGGGTTGGTGCATCCGCCGGTGGTGCCGGAGACGGGCGCGCTGCGGGCCGATTCGCCGCTGGCGTTGACCGCCGAGACCGCGTAGGAGTGCGTGGAGCATGCGGCGAGGCCGCCGATGGTGGCGCTGGTGCCTGTGGGCGAGGCGACAAGGGCGCTCCCCTCGTAGACCCGGTAGCTGGTCGCGCCCGTGGAGGAGTTCCATGCCAACGAGATCGACGAGTTGGTGGTGCCCGTGACGTTGAGCCCGGTCGGGGTCGGGGGTGCTGTGGTGCAGCCGCCGGTTGTCGCCGTCACGCTGTTGGACGAGACGGACTCGCCGTTGCCGTTGAAGGCCCGCACCACGTAGGTGTGCGTGGAGCACGTCGCCAGGCCGCCAATGGTGGCGGTGGTGCCTGCGGGGGAGGAGACCACGGTCGTGCCCTCATAGACACGGTAGCCGGTGGCGCCGGTGGAGGCGTTCCACGCCAACGAGATTGACGTGTTGGTGGTGCCGGTGACGGCGAGCCCGGTCGGAGCGGCGGGAGGGTTCGCCCCGCCTGGGCCGTCGAGGGAGATGTCGTCGGCGTAGTAGGTTCCCTGGCCGTACCAGCCGTGCGTGTAGACCTGGACGGAGGTCTGCGAGGCGCTGGTGGTGAAGTTGACGGTGAGCAGGGTGTAGGTGGTGGCCGAGGGCGTCCACGTCGACGCGCCTCCGGTCACCCCGAGGTAGACGTAGTTTCCGCGCACCCACGCCGTGAGCACGTAGGCCGTGTTGGCCTGCACGCCGACGGTCTGGGTGCACTTGGCGTTGTCCGATGTCGACGCTGCGCCGGACAGCGCCCTTGTCCCGCTGTGGACGGGGGTGGACACGACCGTGCCGAGGCCACCGGTGCACGACCACGGCGCGAGCGTCCCGGTCTCAAACCCCGGATTTCCCAACAGGTTTGCCGCGAGAGCGGGGCCGGCTCCGGTGAGCACCGGTGCGAGCAGGACGGCCGCGGCGAGGACGGTAGCCGTGACTAGCTTCTTCATCCGTTAATTATTAGGAAAGCTTACTGTAAATGTCTACCGGAGAAACGGCGCGGATCTATACATCTAAATGACGCCACACTAGCCTCTTGGGCAACCCTCAAGAGGAGGCACCCTTGAAAAGACTCAACAGAGCCATTGTGGCAGCTGCTACTGGGCTCGTCACCGCGATCGGGACCTTGGCGATCACCAGCGCCGCCCAGGGCGATGACAACGTCCGCACGCTGACGATAGCGGGCGAGCAGGAGCAGGTCAGGCTCAGCTCGACCGGTACCCACCAAATCAGCAACGACGCAGGGCGCACCTGGAGCAGTGCGCTGCCGGCGCCCACCCTGATCCACCTGCGCTCCCGCACCTTCGATCCACTCGCGACAGTCACGCCGCAAAAGGCAAGCGCCGCCTACATCGTGCAGTTCGCGACCTCGCCGCTGGACAGCCAGCGCCGCGACCTTCGCCGGCTCGGGGTACGCCTGGGCGCCTACCTGCCCGACGCCGCCTACGTCGTGCGCATGACCCCCGAGGTGGCCGCCCGCGTGGCCCAGAAGCCCTACATCCGCTGGGTCGGCGCCTACGAACCGGCGGACAAGCTGGCCCCCGAGGTTACCGCCGGGCGCGTGCGCATCTGGCTGGTCGAACCCGACGTGGTCGAGCAGGGCGCGCTCATCAACCGCATCGAGCAGATCGGCGCAACCGTGCAGCTCGCGTCCGCCAGCCAGGCGGTCATCGAGGCCACATTGGACGGTGCACAGCTGCAAGCCATCGCCGCCGAGGGTGCGGTGCTCGCGATCGACCAGTGGTCGGCGCCGGAGACCGACATGAGCAACGCGCGCGAGGACGGCGGTGCCAACCTCATCGAGACGGCGCGCGGCTACCGCGGCCAAGGCGTGCGCGGCGAGGTGATGGACGGCGGCCTGCGCACCACGCACCAGGAGTTCCGGGCGCGCCCGCCGATCCTGCACGGCAACAACACCACCGACACCAGCCACGGCACCTCGACCTACGGCCAGATTTTCGCCCAGGGCGTCAGCGCCACCAACCGCGGCCTGCTGCCCGAGGCGCAGGGCATCATCGCCGCCTACAGCCAGGTTTCCGACCGATACGCGCACACCGCGCAGCTGGTCAACCCGAGCGGAAACTACCGCGCCGTGTTCCAGAGCAACAGCTGGGGCAGCACGCTGACCACGGCGTACAACACCATCTCGGCTGACATGGACAGGATCGTGTTCGACCATGACATCCTGATCTGCCAGTCGCAGAGCAACGCCGGCACGCGCAGCTCCCGCCCGCAGGCTTGGGCGAAAAACGTTGTCAGCGTTGGCGGGCAGTATCACCGCAACACCCTCGCCCGTACCGACGACGCATGGAGCGGCGGCGCCTCGATCGGCCCGGCCGCCGACGGCCGCCTCAAGCCGGACCTGTCCAACTACTACGACCAGATCAACACGACATCGAGCACGAGCGATACTTCCTACACGTCATCATTCGGGGGTACCAGCGGCGCCACGCCGATCACGTGCGGCAACTTCGGCCTGCTGTTCCAGATGTGGGCCGATGGCGTGTTCGCCGGCGGGCCTGGGCTGGGCCGTGACGTGTTCGCCTCCAGGCCGCACGCCGCGACCGCCAAGGCGATGATGATCAATCAGGCTAACCAGTACACGTTCAGCGGTACCACGCACGACCTGACCCGGGTGCACCAGGGCTGGGGGACGGCGAGCGTGGGCAACCTGTACAACCGGGCATCCGCCAACGGCTGGCGGCTGCCGATCCTGGTCAACGAGACCGATCTGCTGACCGCCGGGCAGCGCAGGACCTACAGCCTCACCACCGATGGGACCCAACCGCTCAAGGCGACCCTGGTCTGGACCGATCCGGCCGGATCGCCCAGCGCCTCCAAGGCACAGGTCAACGACCTTACGCTGAAGGTCACCGCGCCCAACGGCACAGTGTATTGGGGCAACAACGGGCTGAACGCCGGCAACTGGTCGACCGCGGGCGGCGTCGCGAACACCGTCGACACCGTCGAGAACGTGTTCGTCCAGAACCCGGCCGCCGGCACCTGGACCATCGAGGTCTCGGCCGTCACCATCGGCGCCGACGGGCACCGGGAGACCACCGCCACCGACGTCGACTACGCGCTCGTCGTCACGGCCAAGACCGGCCCGCCGCCGACCGGCACGCCGACGGCATCCCCCACACCTTCGCCCACACCCTCGCCGGTCAAGTTCACCAACGAGACCGACTTCCCGGTCAACGACAACACGACCATCGAGAGCCCGATCACGGTCACCGGGATCCCGGGCAACGCCCCGGCGACGCTGCAGGTCGAGGTGAACATCACTCACACCTACATCGGTGATCTTGTCGTGACCCTGGTCGCGCCGGACGGCAGCCTCTATGTCCTGCACAACCGGGCCGGCGGCAGCGCCGACAACATCGTGACCACCTACACGGTCAATGCCTCCAGCGAGGTGGCCAACGGCACCTGGAAGCTACGCGTCAGCGATCAGGCGAACATCGATGTGGGTACCCTCAATGTCTGGTCATTGGTTTTCTAGATAGGACCTGAAACGGTCCAGGATGAACGGCCAGCCCTCCGGTGACGCCAATGCCTTGCGGTAGTCGTCGCCGGGGGGCCCGTACCGCTCGAAGCCCCGATGCTCGAACTCCACCTTGCCATCACGGAATCGGACCTCGACCTCGCTCGCGCGGGCGGGGTCGGGCACGGGCTCGCGGTTCGGCCCGATCTGCCAGGTGAAGACCAGCCGGCGCGGGGGATCCCAGGTCAGCACGCGGCCCCAGTCGCAGTGAAAGCCGTGCGGCCCGATCTCGAAGCACAGCCCGCCCGCCCCGGGCTCCATGCCGATATCGACGAGTGCCAAACTCCCCGACCAGGTGTAATCGGCCGGCCACCAGTTCATCAGCTCACCGGTGAACGCCTCGAAGGCGCGCTCCGGGCCGGCGACGACTTGCACCTCGTGACGGATTTTGACCATGGGGTACCCTTACCCCCGCCCGTGGCGCCGTAAGCTTCTATGAGCACTTAGTGCTCGGGGCCTACCTAGGCTCCGGCCCCGGCATGGACAAGCGGTGGGTCCGTATCAGCACATGAGCGGCAGACATGAGCGGCAGACATGAGCGGCAGACATGAGCGGCATACATGAGCGGCTCCGCCACGGGCCGGCCCGAGATCGCCGCGATGTCCGGGACATCCCGACGACCCTCGGGCCGGCCCGGAGCCTCAGGGTGCCAGGGAGATGGTCGCCGAGGCGGAGACCTCGTTGACGGTGACGGTCAGGGTGAGCGTGCCGCTCGGTCGCAGCGAGACGAGCCGGCCGGTCTCCGGGTTGAACCACGCGTCGTGCCACGGCCTCAGGTCGCGCAACCCTCCGATGTGGAGGTTGGACGATCCGGTCCAGTCGGCGCTGACCGGCAGCGCCACCGGAACCGCACGCGCGCCCTGCATGAGCGAGGCGGTCACATCGACCGACTGTCCAAACCGGACCGACTGCGGCGCCGCGATGCTCAGGGCGTCGACCTGGGGCCGGATCTCGGCGCGCAGGCCGTCCGGTGAGGTGCCGAACATGGTCCAGCCCAGGAAGCCGCCGCGCTCCGGCGGTGTCGCCGGGGCCTTGCCCGAGTTGCCGTTGATGAGATAGGGCACGCCGTCGACCCGGTCGGCGTGGAACGTGCCGACGTGGGCGCCGATGTAGCTCGCCTCCTTGCCGCTGCGCGCCTCGAACTCGGCGAGCCACTGCTCGACCAGCGCCGCTTCCTTGCGATCGCTGAGCTGGCTTGCCTTGTTGGGCTCGGGATCGCGCGGCGGGATGTGGAACAGCAGCGCCACCGAGCTGACCGACGGGTCGGTCGCGGCCGAGTCGAGCGCCTGGCGCAGCCGCACGAGCTGGTCGAACCCGCCGCCGCGCAGGGTGCCGTCGGCCGAGTTGAGGGTCACGAAGCGGGTGCCCTTGTGGTCGAAGGTGCGTTGCGTGTCACCGAAGACTGCCTTGAAGTTGGCGATCGGTGCACCCATGATCTCGTGGTTGCCCGGCACGTAGTAGTAAGGCAGCTCGCCGCCCAGCTCCTCGTCGAGGATGCGCTTGGCGAGAGCGAAGTCGGCCGGGAACGCGGTGTCGACGAAATCCCCGTTGATGACGAGGAAATCGGGGCGCTGCGCCTTGATCTCGCGCAGCGTCCGCCGCGCGGACCGGACGATGTCACTGTCCGGATTGGACGCCACGAACTGCGCGTCGGACATCACGGCGAAGCGCCACGGCGCCGAGTCCACATTGCCGTCGGCCACCACGATTTTGTCGGTGAGGTTGGGCTCGGCGGGCAGGTTCACCGACGGCGGCACCTTCGCCACGATCTCGTCGATGATGAGCTCGCTCTGGTACTGGGCGGCCGCTTTGATCTCCGGGGCATAGAACCTACGGATCTTCAGGGGGTACGCGATACCAGCCGGCACCACGAAAGTGACCTGCTGCCAGCCGTTCCACGTGATGTTGCCACCGCGCAGCACCTGCGCGGCGCCGTTGGCGTCTACGAGGTGCAGGCTTGCCCATTCGCCCTTGCCGTTCCCATAGATCCACATGGTGAAGGCCTGTGGCTGCCCGGGAACGTCGATGAACGCGGGCGGGTTGGCGTAGGCGGCGCGGGTCACCGTGTGCTGGGCGAAGTTGGCCGACAGCCGCAGCCCCATGCCGACCTTGCCCTCCGCCGGGGCGACCGAGCCGATGATGTTGGCCGGAACCGAGTTGTACCACCATTGTGCGGCGTTGTCGAAGTTGGCCACGACAACGTCCTCGAGGCCGATGGTCACGGCCATGACCGTCTTCACCGAGCCGACCGAGGCCGTGATCAGGCCGGCGCCGACCGCCTTCTTCGCCGTGATCTTCAGCTGGCCGTCGGCTCCTGGTTCGACCGACAGCAGCGATGTGTCGTACTCAAGGCGCAGGTCGGTGGGTTCGATCGGGGCCGAGCGGCCCTCGGCGTCATAGCCCACGACGCCGAACGAGCCGGTCGCGTCAAGCCCGGCCAGGCCCACCTTCTTGGAGGTGGCGTCGAGCCGGTCCAGCGCGCCGAGCACGGTCAATTGCAGGTCGCCCGAAGCAGGGCCGGATGGGGTTCCAGCAAAGGCGGTGACCGTGGTCGTGCCCGGGAACATCGCCCGGAATACTCCCTGCGAGTCGACCAGGCCGTGCACGGCGGGGTTGGCCCGCCAGTGGGCGGAGCCGGCTGCGGGGCCGTAGGTCTCGTCGTGGCCGGCGGCGGTCAGTCTGCGGGTCAATCCCTGGAAGACGCGGTCGGGGCGGCCGCCCTTGACCGGGCTCAAGCCGGGCGCGCGCAGCGGGTCGATCGCGGTCTCCACCCAGAACCCGCGCAGGTCCCCGCTCCCGGCCGGGGCGAAGATCGCCAGGCCGTTGGGGATGGGACGCTCCCCGCCGTCGGATGGCTGGTTCTCCACCTGTACCGCGCTGCTTCCCGGCTCGCGGGCCAGCATCGTGGAGGACCCGCCGCCGTCGAGGTTCAGCGCGTGGTGCGCGCCCAGCTCGGCCATCATCTGGCCGAGCTCGGTCAGGGTGACGCCGCGGCTGTCGGCCTGCCGGCCGTCCACCGTCATCAGGAACATCTTCCGCCCGTCGGCGGAGAAGCCGACCGCGGTGCGCGGGTGCATCGCCGGGTCGCCGATGTTCTGCGGCACGCCGTCGCGCACGATCACGACGTTGCCGCCGATGGCCGCCTTCAACGTGCTGCCGTCATCGGCCTTCGGGCGGTAGGCGGCGTCCACGCGGGTACCCACTGAAAGCGAGGCAAGCGAATCGGCGCCCGCTTCGCGGCCGAGCAGGATACTCGTGCCGGCCGGGATGGGACCGCTTCCGGCCACATTGGACGCCGATGTCACCACGCCGTCCACAATGGCCACTTCGGTCACGCGGGCGGCGCCCTCGACGGCCCGTGCGCGAGTGTAGCTTCCCCAAAGCGGGGTGAACATCCCCACGCCGTTCGCCTCGATGAGGTTGTTGAATTGGGTGAGCGTGACTGGAGCGCCGCCGGCCGGGGTCGCGGTGCCCTCGAAGTACACCGACAGCACCTTGCCCAGGCCCTCGGAGGTGACGGCGACGGCGCTGTTGTGGCCGTGCACCGGCGACTGGATCAGCTGTCCATTTTGGATGCCGATGCCCTGCGCGGCACTGGAGTTGTTGATGTCAAAGAAGTCCCCGTTGACGGCGGCGACCGCGTGGGCGCGGCCGGCCGGGCCGGACAGCGGCTCCGGTTTGGACACCTGACCGGAGTAGAGGTAATCCACCGAGGCGCCGCCTGTCAGGTCGGTGCTGACGGCGTCGGCGCGCAGCCAGCCGGCCGCGTCGATCCGGTCGAAGGAGGTCAAGGAAACGCCGGGGGCGACCGGCCGTGTCTTCTTGTCGGTCTCGATGACGCTGACGGGCGCGGACTGCGCCGCGGTGCCGGCCGCGAAGCTGGAGGCGGCCGACGCCGGCACCACGAACAGCGGCAGCATCAGGCCCAGGACGGCTAATTTGTTGCGCATGGGGCCGAGTCAACCGAACGCGGTTAGAAGTTTCAAGGGTCATAGAGTGAACGAAGGAAAACTTCGAGACTCCTACTCGCAGGAGGGGTTCCGGGTGCGGTTCGACTGGGGGCCGGCCGGGGCCGAGGCCATCGCTGACGCGCCCGCATCGTGGCGGTGGTCGACGTGCTGTCGTTCACGACGGCGCTGACCGTGGCCTTGCTTTCCGGCGAGTCGTTCACTTCAGCGGCTTCAGCATGACCGTGCACACGGTTTCGTAGCACCCGTCGTCTGTCATCCAGGCCTCGCGCACGTCGTGATCCGCGACATAACCCAGACGCTCGTAAAGCTTGCGGGCGCGGGGGTTGTCCTGCTCGACGCTCAACCGGGCGGTATCGATGCGGCGCGCCCGGATGCGCTGCTCGGCGTAGGCCAGCAACGCGGTGCCGATGCCCAGGGACTGCAATGCGGGGTGCACCGCGACCTGCCAGATGGTGCCGGTGCCGGGCGCGGCACGGTAGTCGATGCCGCACTTCGCCACGGGTATATCCGAGGGCGGGCAGGCCACCACATAGTCGACGTTACCCGCCTCGGCCCGCTGGAGCTGCAGATGCATGTTGCTCAGATGTGCTTGACCGCCCGACCACGACATCGTCTCGATGTCAGCCCGGGTCATGTCCCGCAACGTCAACGGCAGCGCAAACCGCGCAGCGATATCAGGCATGATCCGATATCGTATGCTGTGCTCGCCGATCTCTTGGCACTGACCGTGCCGCACGAGGACATCGATGAGGTGCTGGCGCTCTCCCGCACCGTCGATCGGCGCCTGCTCGAGCCCCACGTCTCGTCGCTGCTGGAGCACATGGGCTCGTTCGAGCGCCCGCCGCGGCTGGAGCCGCTGCCCGGCCGGCACCCGCTGTTCTACGTGATGGTGTTCCTGGAGGTGCTGCCGCACGTGCGTGAGTACCATCGCGCGCACGGCATCTCGGAGACCGACTCGCGGGTGATCCTGGCGGACCTGGGGCGCCACCTCGCCGGGCACAGGCGGCGCTCCGGCCGGCCCGGCCTTGACCCTCCCAACTGGCTCAACTTCGCCTTCCGCGGGATGATCTATCAGTTGGGGCGGTTGCAGTTTGAACGGGTACCCCTTGGAGAGCAGATGAGCCTATCCATGACCGCTCTTGGATCTCCCTGCGCCCCAACGGATCTGGCCCTGTCCGTGCACATCCCCGATTTCTGCGGGCCGCTGGAGCCCGAGGCCGTCGGCGATGCGCTGCACCTGGCGGCCGGGTTCTTCGAGCGCCATTTCCCAAGCGAACGTTACGATTTCGCGATCTGCCACTCGTGGCTGCTCGGGCCGCAGCTCGACGAGCACCTGCCGCGGGAGTCCAACATCATGCGTTTCCAGCGCCGTTTCACGCCCGCCTATGCCACCGAGAACAACGAGACGTTCCTGCGCTTCGTCTGCCCGGACACCAGGCTGTACGCGATCGTGGAGGAGCGGATCGCGCACGGCGAATCATGGCTTGCGGGATCGGGATTCCTTCGGCTTGGTCAATGAGATGTCCGCAAGCCGCCTGGCGCAAGCGCGTCGCTTCCTCCCCCTGCGCGACACGATGATCCGCCTCGCCCTCGCGGTCGGCCCACCCAGCTGACGGGCAGTGGGTCAGAAGTCGAAGCCGCCGGGACGGTTGTTGCGGTCGGCGATGAGCCCGGCGAGCGTCGCGACCGCGATCTCGGCCGGGCTTTTCGAGCCGATATTCAGACCGATCGGGCGGTGGACGCGGGCTATCTCGGCGTCGTCGACCCCGAGGGCGCGCAGGGCCGGGATGTGTTGCGCCACATGGCGCGGGCTGCCCATGACGCCGATCCAGCGGGCGCGGGTGAGCAGGGCCGCGCGCAGCATCGGCCCCAGCTCCGGGCGGTCGTGATCGGTCACGACCACGTCGGTGTCCTCTCCCGCGAAGGAGGGGTCGACGGTGCTGGCAAGTTCGGCGCTGGCCGCGGAGGTCGCCCGATCGATGTCGGGCTCGACGAGCACGCACCGGAAACCGAGGTTGTGGCCGAAGTGGAGCAGGTGCGTGGCGACCGGCGAGGCGAAGACGGCGACGAGCGTACGGGCGCCTAGGTCGGGCGGGATCTCGCCCGCGGCCATGGCGCAAGCGGGTTCGGTGTGCATGTATGGAGTCTAACCAGCGGCCTACTTTTGCTGGTCTAAACAAAAGTAGATAACAAATGGGTAGAAGTTATGGACATGTTGTTGGAAAGCTCGTAGCCTCTGCGACACACATAGCTGTTCGCAAGAGGAGTCGTAAATGGTTCCGCTGCACGTTAGGGTCCTGCGATCGTTGCGTGACGACGGTCCGCTCTCGCGTGCCGAGCTCGCCGACCGCCTGGGCATCCCGCGGCCGCGGCTGCTGACCGAGCTGGAGCGGCTGCTGGCGGCGAGCATGCTCGCCGAGGCGGGACCGGCCGAGTCGCGTGGCGGCAGGCGCTCCACCCTGGTGGAGCTGAACCCGAGGCTGCGCTTCGCCGCCGTCGACCTGGGCGCCACGTCGATCGACGTGGAGGTGGTCGACGCCCGGCTGGAACCCGTTGCGGCGTATAGCGAGCCGGCCGACATCCGGGTCGGTCCCAAGGCGATCCTGGCCCGCGTCAACGAGCTGCTCGGCAAGGCCAAAGTGGAGGGTGCCTACGAGCGGCTGGACGCCATCGGCATCGGCGTCCCCGGGCCGGTCAGCTTCCGCGACGGGATACCGGTGTCGCCGCCCATCATGCCCGGCTGGGATCGCTTCCCCGTGCGCGAGCTGCTAAGCCGCGAGCACGCCTGCCCGGCGGTCGTGGACAACGACGTCAACATCATGGCGATCGGCGAGCATCACAGCGGCGTCGCCAACACCGTCGACGACTTCCTTTTCGTGAAGATAGGCACCGGCGTCGGGTGCGGCATCCACCTCAACGGCGAGGTCTATCGGGGCAACGACGGATGCGCCGGCGACATCGGCCACATCCAGGTCGACGCGAACGGGCCGGTCTGCTCGTGCGGCAACGTGGGTTGCCTGGAGGCCATCTTCAGCGGTTCGGCCCTGGCCACGCTGGGGCACGCCGCTGCCACGTCGGGCAAGTCGTCCTCCCTTGAGGAGCGCCTCAAGGTTAACGGGGTAGTGACGGCGCTCGACGTGGCGGTCGGCGCGATCGAGGGCGATGTCGCCTGCATCCAGATGATCAGGGAGGGCGGCCGCCGGGTGGGAGGCGTCCTGGCCGGGCTGGTCAGCTTCTCCAACCCGTCGATGATCGTGATCGGCGGAGGGCTGGCCCAGCTCGGCCACATCCTGCTCGCCGAGATCCGTAGCATCGTCTACCGCCGGTCGCTGCCGCTGGCCACCGGCAACCTGCCGATCGTCCTGTCCGAGCTGGGGCCCAGAGCCGGCGTGGCCGGGGCGGCCGTGCTCGCCAGCGAGATCACCTTTGAGCAGGTGTCATGAAGCCGGGCGAGACCATCCTGCGGCTGAGCGGGGTAGTGAAGGAGTTCCCCGGAGTGCGGGCGCTCGACGGGGTGGAGCTGGAGGTCCGCGCGGGGGAGGTGCACTGCCTGCTGGGGCAGAACGGCGCGGGCAAGTCGACGCTCATCAAGGTGCTTGCGGGCGTGCACCGGCCGGACGCGGGTGAGATCGAGTGGCTCGGGGAGAAGGCAGAGTTCGGCACGCCTCAGGCCGCGATGAAGGCCGGCATCGCGACGATCTACCAGGAGCTGGATCTGGTGGACGAGATGAGCGTTGCGGAAAACGTGTTGCTTGGGCACGAACCGCGAAGGTTCGGGTTCGTCCAAAAAGGAGCGGCCGTTCGGGGTACCCGCAGAATATTGAAAAACCTCGGGCACGACGAGCTGTCCCCGGACCGGAGGGTGGGGGATCTGCCGGCGGCCGGCAAACAGATCGTGAGCATGGCACGCGCGCTTTCGCACGAGGCGAGACTCATCATCATGGATGAGCCGAGCGCGGTGCTCAGCCACGACGAGGTGGAGAACCTGTTCCGGATCATCCGCGGCCTGACGGCGGGCGGCATCGCGGTCATCTACATATCTCACCGCCTCGAGGAGATCCGCGAGATCGGTGACCGGGTGACGGTGCTCAAGGACGGCCGAACGTCCGCGGTGAACCTCGACGCGAAGACGACTCCCACGCGCGAGCTTGTGCGCAACATGACCGGCCGCACCATCGAATACGTTTTCCCGCAAAGGGAATCGACGGTCGGTAAGGCGCTTCTGGAAGTGAAGGGCCTGGCGCGCAAGGGCGAGTTCGAGGACGTGTCGCTCACCGTCCACAGCGGAGAGATAGTCGGCATCGCCGGCCTTGTCGGGTCGGGGCGTTCCGAGCTGCTGGAGACGATTTTCGGCGCGCGCAAGGCGGACGCCGGCGAGGTCCTGATGGAGGGCAAGCCGCTCAACGGGATCCGGGGGGCGGTGCGCTCCGGGCTCGGGCTGGCGCCCGAGGAGCGCAAGAGCCAGGCGCTCGTCCTGGGCGAGCCGATCTACCGCAACATGACGCTGTCCACATTCGCGGGCATGGCGAAGGCCGGCTTCACCGCGATACAGCGGGAACGGAGGGCGGCGAGACTTCAGGCCGAGCGGCTGGAGCTGCGACCGCCCGATGTGGACCGTGAAGTGAGCACGCTGTCCGGCGGTAACCAGCAGAAGGTCGTGGTTGGACGGTGGCTGATCGGCCATACCAGGCTGCTCATGCTCGACGAGCCGACACGCGGCGTCGATGTCGGGGCCAGAAGCGAGCTGTACCAGGTGATCGCGGGCCTGGCCGCCACTGGCGTGGGGGTGCTGATGGTTTCCAGCGAGGTGCCCGAGGTGCTGGGCCTGTCGGACAGGGTGCTGGTGATGAAGGAGGGCCGGATGATCCGGCAGGCGCAAGCCAACGAGCTGAGCGAAGAAGACATCCTGGATCTGGTGATCTCGTGAAGCGCAATGCTGCTCTCATTGCCGTGCTGATAGTGCTTTTCGGCATCGGCGCGGCGATCCGGCCGGACCTGTACGGCGATCCGGCGTGGGTCGTCAACAACACGTGGGTCATCCTCCAGCAGGCGGCCGCGATCGGCGTGGTGACGATCGGCATGACCTTCGTCATCATCGGCGGCGGCATCGACCTGTCAGTCGGTGCGCTCATCGCTCTCGCCGGGGTGTGGTCGACAACCGTTGCCACGCAACAGTTCGGTGCGGCTGGCATGATCTTTTGCGCGCTGGCGGTGGGGCTGGGCGCGGGTCTCGTCAACGGCGTGCTCATCGCCTACGGGCGCCTGGTGCCCTTCATCGCGACGCTGGCGATGCTGGTCGCCGCGCGGGGGCTGGCGGCGCAGATCTCGGGCAAGCAGACCCAGATCTCCGGCGACCGGTTCATCAACTCCATTGCCACGACACGTCTTCTGGGCATACCCGTGCTCGTGCTGATCCTGGCCGCGGTGGCGGGGGCCGCGTGGGTTCTGTTGAACCGCACCACCTTTGGCCGCCGCACCGTCGCCATCGGCGGCAACGCGGAGGCCGCGAGACTGGCGGGCATCAACGTCCGCCGGCACACGATGCTGCTGTATGCGCTGTCCGGCATCTGCTGCGGCATCGCCGCGATCATGCTCACCTCACTGGCGACCTCGTCGCAGGCGGCCGCCGCCGAGCTTTACGAGCTCGACGCGATCGCCGCCGCCATCATCGGCGGCACGCTGCTCACCGGTGGCCGGGGCACGATCGTCGGCTCACTCATCGGTGTCGTCGTCTTCTCGACGATCACCAATCTCTTCGCGATCGCCAATCTCGCGACAGAGGTTCAGAACATGGTCAAGGGCGGCATCATCGTGCTCGCCGTGCTCGTCCAACACGGAGGTTTCCATGAATCGTCGCTTAGTGCTTGGCGGCGCCTTTATCGGCGCGGTAGCCGGCTTGAGCGCAGCCTGCACCAGCAATGAAACACCCAATACCGCGCAGACCAAGGGCGCGGATGGCAACAACCCCAACAGCCAACCGGGCAAGAAGGTCACCATCGGCTTCTCGGCCCCGGCCGCGGACCACGGGTGGATCGCGGCCATCACCAACAACGCCAAGGCGCAAGCCAACGCCTACTCGGATGTGACGCTCAAAACCGTCGAGGCGGGCAAGGACGCGGCGGCGCAGCGGGCCGCGCTCGAGACGCTCATCGCGGAGAAGCCTGACGTCATCGTGCTGCTCCCGCACGACGGCAAGGAACTCAACGCCTTCGGCCTCAAGGCGATGGAGGCCGGGATCCCGGTGATCAACCTCGACCGGGCCTTCCCCGACCCGCTGGCCTACCGCACCCAGATCAAGGGCGACAATTACGGCATGGGCGTGGCGGCCGGGCATTACATCGGCAAGGCCATGAAGGCCAAGGGCGTGTCCGCGCCGATCATCGGCGAGATCGCCGGCATGGACGAGCTGGAGCTGACGCAGGAGCGCAGCGCTGGTTTCAAGGCGGCGCTTGCCACCTACGGGTTCAGCGTGGCCAACCGGCGCGCCGCCCGTTTCACCGCCGACACCGGGCAGAAGGAGGCGCAGAACCTGCTGCAGGCGCTGCCCAGGATGGACGCCCTCTGGAACCACGACGACGACCAGGGCATCGGCGTGCTCGCGGCGATCACCGGCGCGAACCGCAGCGAGTTCCTGATGGTCGGCGGCGCCGGAAGCAGGAAGGCCATCGAGGACATCGCCGGTGACAAGACGGTGCTGAAGGCGACGGTCACTTACAGCCCGTCGATGGCGTCGTCGGCGATCTCGCTGGCACGGCTGATCGGGCAGAACAAGGGCATGGCCGATCTCGTGGAGCTCCAGGTGCCCAAAGAGATCATCCTTTCCTCGGAGACCATCACCAAGGACAACGCCGCCAACTACTTGAAACTAGGGTTCTGACAATGACATCTCGGCGGACTGATCTCCGGGTGGGCATGGTCGGGTACGCGTTCATGGGCGCCGCGCACTCCCAAGCCTGGCGCACCGTCAACCATTTCTTCGACCTGCCTTCGCGTGTACGCATGACGGCGATCTGCGGCCGCAACGCGGGCGCGGTCGAGGCGGCGGCGGCGAAACTGGGATGGGAAAGCGCCACAACGGATTGGCGCGAGCTCATCGCCCGCGACGACATCGACGTCATCGACATATGCACACCTGGAGACAGCCACGCCGAGATCGCGATCGCGGCGCTGCGTGCCGGAAAGCATGTGCTGTGCGAGAAGCCCTTGGCGAACACGGTCGAGGAGGCACAGGCCATGGTCGCGGTGCTGGAGGGTTCCGGTGCCACGGCGATGTGTGGCTTCAATTATCGGCGGGTACCCGCGGCCGCTTTGATGCGCCAGATGGTTGCCGACGGCCGGGTCGGCACCATCCGCCACGTGAGGGCGACGTACCTCCAGGATTGGATCGCCGACCCGCAGTTCCCCTTGGTGTGGCGGCTTCAGCGCGAGAAGGCCGGCTCGGGCGCGCTGGGCGACATCGGCGCGCACATCATCGACCTCACCCAGCACGTCACCGGCCGGCTCATCGAGGGCGTCAGCGCCATCACCGAGACGTTCGTCAAGCAGCGCCCGGGTGGGACGGTGACGGTCGACGACGCGGCGCTGTTCGTGGCGCGGCTGGACGGCGGAGCGCTTGCCACATATGAGGCTTCGCGCTTCGCCACCGGCCGCAAGAACGCGCTGCGGATCGAGATAAACGGGTCGCTGGGCTCGCTCGTGTTCGACCTGGAGCGGCTCAACGAGCTGCAGTTCTACGATGCGTCGCTCCCCGCGGCGGAGCAGGGGTTCAGCCGCATCCTGGTGACCGAGCCCGAGCACCCTTACATGTCGGCCTGGTGGCCGCCCGGTCACACCATCGGCTACGAACACTCCTTCACCCACCAGGCTCGCGACTTCGTGCGGGCCATCCACGACGGCACCGACCCTTCGCCGTCCTTTCGGGAGGCTCTCGGGGTACAGCTCGTCCTCGACGCCGTCCAGCGCTCAGCCGAGTCAGGCACGTATGTGGAAGTGAAATAGCGGAAGCGAAATAGAAGAAGTGAAATAGCGGAAAGTGAAATAGAGGAAGGGCCAGGAACTGCCATGCCACGACCCATCACCCTGTTCACCGGACAGTGGGCGGACCTGCCGTTCGAGCAGGTGTGCCGCCTCGCCTCGCAGTGGGGCTACGACGGTCTCGAAATCGCTTGCTGGGGCGACCATTTCGACGTCGCCGCCGCGCTATCGGACGAGTCCTATGTGGACGCCAAGCACGCGATGCTCGCCAAATACGGCCTGAAGGTGTGGGCCATCTCCAACCACCTTGCCGGGCAGGCGGTCTGCGACCACCCCATCGACGAGCGCCACAGGTCCATCCTTCCGGCGCGGCTATGGTCCGACGATCCGGAGGAGGTCAGGCGGCGAGCCGCTGCCGAGATGATGGACACCGCACGGGCCGCGGCGCGCCTCGGGGTCAACACGGTCGTCGGCTTCACCGGATCGTCAATCTGGCACACCGTGGCGATGTTCCCGCCCGTACCCGCCTCGATGATCGACGCGGGTTACCGGGACTTCGCGGACCGCTGGCACCCGATCCTTGACGTGTTCGACGAGGTCGGTGTCCGCTTCGCGCACGAGGTGCACCCCAGCGAGATCGCCTACGACTACTGGTCGACCAGGCGCACCCTTGAGGCGATCGGCCACCGTCCCGCCTTCGGCCTGAACTGGGACCCGTCACACATGGTCTGGCAGGGCATCGACCCGGCTGGCTTCATCCTCGACTTCGCCGATCGCATCTACCACGTGGACTGCAAGGACACCAAGGTGCGCATGGGCGACGGCCGCCGTGGCATCCTCTCCTCGCACCTGCCCTGGGCCGACCCGCGCCGCGGCTGGGACTTCGTGTCCTGCGGGCACGGCGACGTCGCTTGGGAGGACTGCTTCCGCGCCCTCAACGCGATCGGGTACGACGGTCCCATCTCCATCGAGTGGGAGGACGCCGGCATGGATCGGCTGACCGGCGCCCCCTCCGCGCTTTACTTCGTGCGTAGCCTCCTGTTCGACCCGCCCTCGTCCGCCTTCGACGCCGCCTTCGCCAGCCAGTGAAGGTCAGTGTGTGACGGTGGGGCGGACCTCGATGCAGGTGCCCAGCCGGATCGTCGGCCACTCGGAGGCCGTCTCGATCGCCTGCTCGATCGTGTCGGCCTCGATCACCATGAAGCCGCCGATCAGCTCCTTGATCTCGGTGTAGGGGCCGTCGGTCACGACCGTGCCGCCGGAGCCGTTGCGGCGGATGGTCCGCGCCGTCTCCGGACCCTGCAGCTCCTTGCCGCCGTCGACGTAGCGGCCGAGCTTCTCCCATTTCTCGACGTGGGCGAAGATCTCGTCGTAGGCCCGCTTCTGCTCCTGCTCGGTCAGGTCGTCGTAGTTGCTCGGGTCGTCGCAGATGAGCATCACGTACTTCATGGTCATCCTCCTGTAGGTGAGTGTGCTACAGGGGTGACGAATGGGCGAGCCCCGTTTTCGACAGAATGAGACCGTGAAGGAACTCGCCGGCGTGCTCGACCTGCTCGCCTGGTCTTCTTCGTGGACGTGGCGGAGGATCCAGATGCCCTCGCCTACATTGCCGGCTCGGAATTGCCGCGCTTCTTGGCGATGCTGCTGGGTCACCCGGGGTGGGTAGAGCAAACGTTGGATGGCGGCTACATCTTTCATATCGTCCAGAGTCGCCGGGCGTACCAAACGATCAGGCGCTGGCCAGGTCTATCGGAAAACCGATAGTGCCCGCAGGTCGATTCCTCCGATACCGTGAGTCACTTTTCTTCAGGGAGGGACGAGGCAGATGGTGACGCGCGCCCGCATCGCGGGGGGAGCAGCGACGCTTGTCCTATTAGGAGCGATGCTGGCTGCCGTGGGGACGAAGGCCCAGGCGGCGGTGCTGCCGGCCGGATTCGCCGAGCAGATTGTCTTCAGTGGACTGAGCCAGCCGACGAACATCGAGTTCGCACCGGACGGCAGGATCTTCGTGGCGGAGAAGGGCGGTGTCGTCAAATACTTCGACAATCTGGCCGATACGACACCCACTGTCTTCGCCAACCTGTCGGTCAACGTCCATAACCAGTGGGACCGGGGGCTTCTGGGCATGGCCCTGGCGCCGAACTTCCCCACCGATCCGTGGGTCTACCTGCTTTACACCTATGACGCGCCGCCCGGGCAGACCGCTCCGGTGTGGAACGACAACTGCAACTCGGTGCCCGGCGGGGCGAACGGTGGAAACTGCATCGTGCAGGGCAGGTTGTCGCGGATTCAAGCGGGCGGGGCCGAGCAGGTGCTGATCCAGGACTGGTGCCAGCAGTTCCCAAGCCACTCCATCGGCGATCTTCGCTTCGGCGCGGACGGCAAGCTCTACGTCTCCGGCGGTGACGGCGCGAGCTTCAACAACGTGGACTACGGCCAGTTCGGCAACCCGGCCAACCCGTGCGGCGATCCGGCCAGCGAGGGCGGCGCGCTGCGCTCGCAGGACATCCGCTCCAGCACGGACGCGACCCAGCTCGACGGCGCGGTGCTGCGGCTGGAGCCGTCGACCGGCGCGGCCGCCGTGGGCAACCCCAACATCTCATCACCGGACCTGAACGCCCGCCGGATCGTGGCGAGTGGACTGCGCAACCCGTTCCGGTTCACCATCCGCCCTGGTACCAATGAGGTGTGGCTCGGCGATGTCGGCTGGGGCACCTGGGAGGAGATCGACCGCCTCGTCAATCCCACCGCGCCGACGACCAACTTCGGCTGGCCGTGCTACGAGGGCAACGGCCGGATGCCCAGCTATGACAACGCAAACCTGCCCCTGTGCGAGACGCTCTACACCGGCGGCGGCGCGACGGCACCGTACTACACCTACAACCACTCCGGCGACATCGTGCCCGGCGAGGGCTGCGCCACCGGCGGCGACGCCATCTCCGGCCTGGCGTTCTACCCGGGCAGCGGACCTTACCCGGCGGCCTACCAGAACGCGCTGTTCTTCGCCGACTACTCGCGCGGCTGCATCTGGGCGATGAAACCCAACACCCCGGGCGGCCTGCCGGCCACAAACAACATCGGGATCTTCGTCAAGCAGGCGGCCGGACCGGTGGACCTGGCGATGGGCCCCGGCGGCGAGCTGTACTACGCCGACCTTGGCGGCACCGTGCGGCGGATCCGGTACACGCCGGGCAACCAGGCGCCGGTGGCGAGCATCGGTGCCTCGCAGACTAGCGGCCCGGCGCCGCTGACGGTCAACTTCAACGGCACGGGTTCGACCGACGCCGATCCCGCCGACGCCGGTCGCCTTACCTACCAATGGGATTTCACCAACGACGGCGTGTGGGACGCGACCACGGCGACGGCCTCGTTCACCTATAACGCTGCCGGTGTCTACACGGCGAAGCTGAGGGTCACCGACACGCTTGGCGCGTTCGGGGAGAGCACCATCCAGATCCAGCCGGGCAACGGCGCACCGACGGCGTTCATCGACACACCGGTCAACGGCACGACCTGGAAGGTCGGCGACACCATCAGCTTCAGCGGCCACGCCACCGACCCGCAGCAGGGCACCTTGCCCGCGAGCGCGCTCACGTGGGAGCTGCGGATGCAGCACTGCGCCAGCGTCGGCAACTGCCATACCCACATCGTGCAGACCTTCACTGGTGTCGAGAGTGGACAGTTCATCGCGCCCGACCACGAGTATCCGTCCTATCTGGAGCTTGAGCTGGTGGCGACCGACGCCCAGTCGCTGACGAACACCGTGGTGCGCCAGCTCAACCCGGAGACGGTGCAGCTGAGCTTCAACAGCAACCCCACTGGTCTCCAGCTCAGCGTCGGCTCCTTCACCGGCGCGGCGCCGTTCACCCGGGAGGTCATCAAAGGATCGACCAACACGGTGAGCGCGCCGACACCGCAAGGCGGACACACCTTCGAAAGCTGGTCGGACGGCGGGGCGCAGACCCACGTGATCACCGCGCCCAACGCGGCAGCGACCTACACGGCGACCTACGCATCCGGCGGTGGCGGATCGTGCGTAAGCTCCGCGGCGTATGCGTGCACCACGGCGCCAGCGCCGTTCGCCAGCGCCTCCAACCAGATCGGGCTCGGCGGCGACGACAATTACACGACGGCGACCCTGCCCTTCTCGATGCCGTTGTACGGCACCAGCTACAGCACGGCGTACATCGACACCAACGGTGTGATCAGTTTCGTCAACCCGGGCGAGTCCAAGCCGGCCAACGAGAACCTGCCGTCGGCCGCGCTGCCCAACGCCGCCGTCTACGCGTTCTGGGACGACCTCGTCGTCGACGGTTCGGCCAGCGTGCGCACCGAAGCGCTCGGCACCGCACCTAACCGCACGTTCGTGGTGGAATGGCGCAACGTGCACGTGTACGGCGGGACGGAACGGGTCACCTTCTCCGCCGTGCTCGGCGAGGACGGCTCGATCACCTTCCACTACTCGGGCATCGACGCCACCGAGTTTGACCGTGGCGGGTTCGCCACGGTCGGCATCGAGAACTCGGCCGGAAACACCGGGCTCGTCTACTCGCACCACCAGCAGCTGCTCGCGACCGGCACGGCGATCACCTACACGCCGCCGCTCGCGCCGCTGACCAACGTGGTCACGGGCGTCATCACGCAGACCGGCGCCGGCCCGGCGCCCGGCGTCACCGTCACCCTCAACCCCGGCAGCATGCAGACAACGACGGGAGCCGATGGAGGTTACTCCTTCAACCGCGTGCCCGCCGGAAGCTACACCGTGACGGCCAGCGGCGCTTGCGTGAACAGCGCCAGCGCCAACGTGGTCATGGACAGCGGCACCAAGACGGTCGATCTCACCGCCGTGTCGCGTTCGGATTCTTTTGGGTACCAGTGCGCCGCGACCACCGGCCTATTCGTTGCCGCCGCGAACGTCCTCGGGCTGTCCGGCGACGACAACGTCACCCAGATCACCCTGCCGTTCGCCGTGTCGCACTACGGAACCAGCTACACCACGGCCTGGGTCGACACCAACGGATACATCAGCTTCGCCAACCCCGGCGAGTCGCGGCCCATGAGCAGCGGCCTGCCCGGCACGGTCGCGCCCAACGCCGCCGTCTACGGCTTCTGGGACGACTTCGTCGTCGACGGGCAGGCGTCGATCCGCACCGAGACCCTCGGCGCGGCGCCCAACCGGCGGTTCGTTGTCGAATGGCGAAATGTTTACTTCTACAACACGTCCGACCGTGTCACCTTCTCGTTGGTCCTTGGCGAGGACGGATCGTTCACCACCTACTACAGCGGGATCGACAGCAGCCTGCGTGATCGGGGCGAGATGGGCACGGTCGGGATCGAGAACTCCGCCGGGACCGTCGCGCTGCAGTACTCCAACCACCAGATCCTGCTGGGGAATGGCTACATCATCCGCTTCTGGAGGCCCTGATCTCTGCAGGCCCTGATATCAGACCTATCTCCCCGCACCGGCCGCGGCAGGCACCCACAGGGCCTGCCGCGGCTCTTATACTTTGCGCTCCGGCGGCGGCAATGCTAGACGCAAGTTGTGTCGCGGTCTTGATAGATGTATCGATCGAGTTGCGCGGTGATGCTTTCCTGTTAGGTGCAGGGAGACAGATCCCGGCGGTGGGACTGGCGGCGGGCGGCGGGGCCTGCCGCCAGTTGTATTGCCGGGCTAACCTGTCGGAGTGAGCGACCCTGAACAACCGCCGTTCCCGCAAAAGGCATTCACAAAGATCCTGTTCATCTTCTTGACGCTGGGCTCGGTGTTCGCCA
>Ga0209382_10001576_pt1 | contig 35394 bp, 30 predicted proteins | sample SoiMetdeltSBSDD5_FD_187599 | JGI IMG/M metagenome (GOLD analysis project Ga0209382, IMG submission 187599) | Bulk soil microbial communities from a Populus tree surrounding site in Tennessee, USA - Soil MetaG P. deltoides SBSDD5 (SPAdes) (version 2) | ecosystem: Environmental > Terrestrial >... | reverse complement strand
GCCCGGCCCCGGTGACGATGACGACCTTCTCCATCATGTCTCTCCTTTGCGAGCCCCTCGGCAAGCAGCGGCGGACGCTGGCGGACATGCGCGCTGATGCAGGCGCTGACCGAGAAGCTGCAGGCGCTGAAGCCCTAGGAGAAGCCGGCCGCGCGAACGGCCGCCAGGATCTCGCCTGTTGACGCGGCGATCGTCAGTTTCTCAGCGCTCGCGCGGCGGCCATGACCTCCTCAGGCGACGGGAACTTCCCGAGACCGGCCGGGCCCTCGCTGGCCTCGACGTTGGCCCAGCGCACGATGCCGTTTCGGTCGATCAGGAACTGTCCCTTGAGCTGCGGCCACTGGCGCTCCATTTCGGTATTGTCCGTGGGCGTGTTGGCGTAGCCGTCGGCCTTCGTGATCGTCTGCGCCGCCTGCATGATCGACAGGGGCTCGGGGAACACCCCGCCGGGATTGATGCGCGTCGCCTCGAGCGCCTGCATGAATTCCGGCGTCGGCGCCGGCTTCGGCAGGCCGTAGGCGCGATGCGTGCTCAGCTCGGGATCGGACGCCAGCCGCAGCCGCGTAGGACGGAACTTGAAATACAGCCGGGCATTCTCGGGCGTGGTGGCGACGACGCCCAGCGTTTCGACGCCCAGCGTCTTGAGCTGGCTCTCGATGGGCGCCATCTGCGCGATCGCGCGACGGCAGAACGGGCACCAGAGCCCGATGAGCAGCGCCAGAAACAGCGGGCTCCTGCCTCGGTAATCGGCGAGCGACACCGTCGCGGGCTGATCGATCGCGCGAAGTGTGAAATCGGGCGCCGGCTCTCCCGGCGCGATGGGTGGGCGGGACTCGACCTTCGCCATCTCTCACGCTCTCCTTCATGGTTGTTCAGCACAAGAACGGAAGCACCATCAGCGCGTCCGGCTCGACGCCGGCCCGCGAGCAGGTCTCCTGCGCCTTCGTCAGGTACAGCTCGGCCTTCGCCTGGTCCCCCGCGTCGAGATACAACGTGGCCAGGCCGTCATAACACGGAAACAGCAGCTGCGGCTCCCCGACCGCCTCGGCGAGCACAAGCGCCTCCTCGTACATCGCGAACGCCTGCCGGTGCTCGCCGTGGCATTGATGGATCTGCCCCAGCACGACCAGCGGCACCGCGAGGTGGTCCAGCAGGCCCAGTCTACGATCGAGGTCGATCGCCGCTTTTGCGGCCTCGATGCCCTCCGCCTCGCACCGATCGGTGAGCGCACAGTACGCGACCGCGAGATTCGCGTAGAGCCGCGACTGGAATCCCAGGTCGCCCACTTTCTTCGCGGTCTCGAGCCCGCGCAGGCACGTCTCGATGCTGCGCCGGGGCTCGAGCGAGGCGTAGAGCACGCCGAGGTTCGTGTAGCCGCGGCACGCGGCGGCCAACAGGTCGTGCGTCTCGGCCAGCGCGATGCTGCGCTCGATCTGCTGGACGGCCTCGCTCGTGCGGCCCGTGCGCGCGAGCGAGACGCCGAGCGTGTTGTAGGCGTGCGCGCGCATCGTGGCGGCGTCGCGACGCGTTTCCGGCTCCGCGGCATCCCCGTCGAGCGCCGCTTCAGAGAGCGCGCGCTCGGCCCAGGCGATAGCGGACGCGTTGTCGCCGGCGCGGAACGCCAGGCGTCCCATCTCCTGGAACAGGTGCGCGCGCTCGATCGGATCGCCGTCGGCGCCGAGCAGCTCGAGCCCGGCGGCGAAACACGCGCCTGCGCGGTCGCGATCACCGGCGTCCCAGTGCAGCCCGCCGATCTTGCGCTGCAGGCGCGCGGCAACCGCGCGGTCTGCCGCGAGCTGCGTGTTCTCGAGCACCGACTCGTAGTGCGCGAGCGCATCCGTGCGTCGCCCGGTGAGCGCGAGCAGGTCGGCCAGTCGCTCGCGCGCGCCGCGCGCGTCCGCCTCGCAGCCCGCGGGGCACGCGGCCAGCGTCTGCAGCGCGCGCTCGTAGTGCCGGATCGCGTCCTGGTTGGCGTAGAGCGCGCGAGCGCGATCGCCCGCCGCCACCGTATAGCGTGCGCCACGCAGCTTGTCGGGGCTGAGGCTCCAGTGGTGTGCCAGCGCCTCGAGGTCGCTCAGACGCTCGGGCCGCACCCCGACCACGCGCTCGAGCGCGCGTCCGATGCGCTCGTGCATCTCTGTGCGGCGCGACAGCAGGAGATTCTGGTAGACCACTTCGCGCACGAGCCCGTGCGTGAAGCGATACCGGCCCTCCGCGCGCCGGCGGTCGACAGCCTGGAGCAGATCGGCCTCCACGAGTCGATCCAGCGCGGCGGGCAGCGTCTCCGGAGAGCTGCTGGTGGCACGCAGCAGCGGCGCGTCGAACTCCGCGCCCAGGACGGCCGCCTCCTGCAGCACCCGCCGCGCGTCGGCGGCCAGCCGATCGACGCGCGACAGCAGCAACCCGTGGAGCGACGGCGGCACCTCGACGCCTTCACACGCCGCGCGGCACTTCCAGCCGTCGGCGTCACGCTGCAGCACGCCGCGAGCGACCAGGTTGCGGACGATCTCCTCGACGAACAGCGGGTTGCCGCCGGCTCGCGCGGTGACGAAGTCGGCTATGTGCGCGACGACGTCCGGCCAGCCGGCGAACAGGCCGGCGATGAGCGTGTGGGTCTCGTCCTCGGAAAGCGGGGCGACCCTGATCACCGACTGCGCGGCGCGCGCGAAGAGCGGGGGCCGGGCTTCGGGCCGGAGCGTGAGCAGCAGCATCAGCGGGCGGTCCGACAGCACATCCGCGACGTCGTGCAGCAAATCCACCGAGGCGCTGTCCGCCCACTGCGCGTCCTCGACAACGATGAGCACCGGCGTGTTGTCCAGCCGCCGCTCGATGAGCGCGCGCGCGGCCAGCAAGATTTGACGCCGCAGCTGCTCGGGCTCGATGTCGGGAGCGCTCTCACCTTCGATCCCGAGCAGGTAGCTCAGCACAGGGGCGATGGCGTTCGCTTCGGCTTCGTGCGCGCCGAGCGCGCTCAGCGTCGCGGTGAGCTTCTGCCGGGCCACGTCGAGTGAATCCGCCGTGTCGATCTGATAGCCCTCGCGGAAGAGCATGCCGAAGATCCCGTAGGCGGCCTCGCCGAGCGACGAGCACGCGGCGTGTCGCACGGCGACGTCCGCCAGGAGGCCGTCGCGCTCCAGGCGGGCGATCAGCTCGGCGACCAGCCGCGACTTGCCGATGCCGGCCCCGCCCACGAGACTCACCGCCTGCGCCTGCCCGCGCCGCATGCGGCCGAACGCCGCGATCAGCTGGTCCAGTTCGTGGTCGCGCCCCACGAACGGCGACGTGAGGCCGAGCGCGGCAAGACCGCGAGCGGATCCACCCTGCGTCCGCGCGCCGATCAAGCGATGAACCGCGATCGGCTCGGTCTTCCCGCGCAGCGTCAGCTCGCCCGACGCCTCGGACTCGAAGCGATGTCGCACCAGCGCGTGCGTCGCGCCCGAGATCAGGATGGTGCCCGCCGACGCCGCCGCGAGCAGTCGCGACGTCGTGTTCACGGTGTCGCCGGTGACCGCGTATGCCGAGCCCGCGGCGCCGCCCAGGTGGCCCGCCACGACTGGGCCGGTGTGGATGCCGACGTGCAGCAGAACCGGCTGCCCCAGGCGTGATTCCCACTCGCGGCCGAGGATGTCCGCGCGTTCGAGCATCTCCAGCGCGGCGTCACACGCGCGCTCGGGATCGTCCTCGTGCGCGACCGGCGCGCCGAAGACGGCCAGCACCGCGTCGCCGACGAACTTCTCCACGAAGCCGTCGTAGCGGGTGATGACGCCGCCGAGCGTCTCGAACAGCCGGCTCTGGAACGCGCGCACGTCCTCCGGGTCCAGGCGCTCGGCCAGCGTCGTGAAGCCCGAGAGGTCGGCGAAGAGCACGGTGACGTGACGGCGGTCCGCGTGGCGGTCGGCGGCCTCCGGCGAGGCCGGCGTCACGGCTGGCTGCGCCGACTCTTCCCTGGCCGGCGTCGCCACCGGCGTTGCCGTGGGCGTGCGCTGCGGCGCGCCGCAGTGAGGACAGAACGCGAAGTCCGCGTCGCACGGCCGGCCGCACGCGGAGCACAGGCGGGGCAGTCGCTGCCCGCAGCGCGGACAGAACGCGAACTCGCTCGACGCCTGGTAGCCGCAGCCGGCGCAGGTCCCGCTCACACGGCGATTCTACCGGGCCCCGGTGACGATGACGACCTTGTCCATCACGTCTTTCCTTTAGAAAGCCGAATCGTTAGAACCCGAACCGCCTCGGAATCCACAACGGCACCGCGGGGAGGAGCGCCATCGCGACGGTGATGCCGATCACTACCACCATGAACGGCCAGATGGCCCGGTTGGCGTCCTTCATCGGCGCCTTCACGATCGACGCGACGATGTAGAGGCTCAGCGCCACCGGCGGGCTGATCAGCGCCGTCTGCACGGCCATCACTACGACGAGGCCGAGCAGATGCGGATCGATCTTGTAGGCCGCGGCCGCCGGCGCCAGGATCGGGATCAGCATGATCATGATGGGCACCGCCTCGAGCGCCAGACCCAGCAGGAACAGCACGCCGATGGCGACCAGCATGAACACCTCGGCGGAGGTGGTGAAGTCCAGCGACCATTGAGCGACGACCTTGGGCACCTGGTTGCGGACGAGGATCCACGACACGACGTTGGAGGTGCCGAGTAGCAGGTAGATCACCGCGCTCGTCTTGGCGCCGACCAGCAGCGACTTTCTGAGGTCCGCGAGCTTCAGCGTTCGCAGGACGAACACGCCGACCAGCACGCCATACGCTGCGGCGACGGCGCCCGCCTCGGTCGGCGTGAAGACGCCGCCCAGAATGCCGCCGATGATGATCGCGGGCACCACGAGGCCGAGCATGGCTCCCCGCAGCGCCCGTAGCACTCGACGAACGCTGAACCGCTCTCCGCTCACCGGGAACTTTCGCCGCCGCGCCTGGACGGCGACCAGCGCCATCATCGTCAGGCCGATCAGCACGCCCGGAACGATGCCCATGAGGAAGAGCTTGCCCACCGAGATGCCGCCGCCGTAGACGTAGGCGAAGACGAGCATGGCGACGCTCGGGGGGATGATGGGCCCCATGACGGCGGACCCCGCGATGACGGCGGAGGTGAAGCCACCGGGGTAGCCCTGCCGCACCATGCTTGGCGCCAGCATGGATCCGATCGCGGCGCACTCGGCCAGGGCGACGCCGGTCACGCCGGCGAACATCATGCTGGTGACGATCACGACGTAGGCCAGCCCGCCGCGGAAGTGACCGACCAGGCTGTTGGCGAAGGCGATGAGGTTGGGCAGGATGCCGCAGCGCTGCATGGCATCGCCCGCGATGACGAAGAACGGAATGGCGAGCAGCGGAAATGAGTCCATCCCCGAGAACATCAGCGTCGGCAGCACCGCGATCGGCACGACGCCCGAGAGCCAGATGAACGCGAGCCCGCCGAGCCCCAGGCAAAACGCGACCGGCACGCCGAGCACCATCGTCACGGCGAACACGGCCACGAGCGCAAGGATCAGCATGGGCTCAGAGGTCTTCGATGGGCAGGTCGCCGCGCTCGGCGTCGACCACGCCGAAGCGCCGTCCGACGATGACCAGCGCCATCAGCACGGCGCCGATAGGAATGGCGAGGTAGAACCAGAAGATCGACACGTTCAGCGTAGTCGTGAACTGGTCCCGCTGGTTCGGCAGCGTCTGAATGCTCGCCCACGCGAGCGTCAGGAGGAAGAGCAGCGCGAGGGCGTCCGCGACGAGGGAGGCGGCCTTGCCGACCGCCGGACCGAACCGATCGCCGATGCCTCCCGTCGCCACGTGGGCGCCGTCGCGCAGCGCGACGACGCCGCCAAGGAACGCGACCCAGACCATCGTGTACCGCGTCAGCTCCTCGGTGAAGATCAGCGAAGAGCCGAACCCGTAGCGGAGGACGACCTCCACCACGACGGTCAGGAACACCACGCCGATCCCGACGAGGGTCAGCGCCTCGAGGATCTGCGTCGCGCCGCGGACCAGCGCGCGCATGGCTACTTGTTGAGCGCGATCCCGATGTCGACCAGCTCCTTGCCCTTCGGCCCGAGATCGGCCAGCGCCTGGCCATAGAGGCCGTGCGCCACCTTGCGGAGCTCCGTGATGGTCGCCTCGGGGACCGCGTTGACCTGCATCCCCGCCGCCTCGAGCTTCTTGAGCAATTCGTCGTTATCCTTCTGGCTCTCGGCGCGCTCGAACGCCGCCGTCTTCTTGCCCGCCGTCACGATGGCCTTCTGGATGTCGGCCGGCAGCTTCTCGTACGCGGCGCGGCTCATCAGTACGTTGCCTGGCTCGTTCACGTGCTTGGTCAGCGAGTAATACTTCTGCACGTCCGGAAGCTTCTCAAAGAAGACGACGCCCGGCGGGTTCTCCTGGCCGTCAACCACGCCCTGCTGCAGCGCGGGATAGACCTCGGCCCAGTCCATCGGCGTCGGCGAGGCGCCCAGCGCGCGCCAGAACGTGACGTGGATCTTCGTCGGCAGCGAGCGCAGCTTGAGGCCCTTGATGTCCTCCGCCACCCGGATCGGCCGCTTGTTGTTCGAGATGTGGCGGAAGCCGTTGTCCCACCAGCCGACGACCTTGAAGCCCTTGTCCCAGAGGAGCGCATCGACGGTGTCCCCCATGCGGCCGTCGAGCGCCTTGAACATCGTCTCGGTGTCCTTCCACAGATAGGGCAGCACGAAGGTGCCCAGCTCCGGCACAAAGCGGGTCACGTGCGCGACCCCGCACAGCACGAAATCCGTGCTGCCCAGGCGCGTCATCTCGAGGCTCTCGCGCGTGGCCCCCAGCGCATTGGCGTGATACACCTGCACCTCGACCTGGCCCTTCGTCTCCTCGGCCACGAGCTGCTTGAACTTCTCTGCGCTGCGCCCCCACGCGTGCTCCTTGGAATTGGGCGACGAAAACCTGAGCACGTACTTCGGCTGGGCGGCCGCGTTTATCGCCAGCGCCGTCAGGACGATCACCGCGATCGAGCTCGCGAGCATCTTTCGCATGACTGGCTCCTCGTCACCGCGGTGGGTGAGCAATCGTCTGGGGCCGCGGTGGGCGGCCATCTTACACGAGCGCCGGCATCCTTGACTCGAGCGCCACCCGTGCCTAGCGGCCGGATGTCGTGCTGATTCCGATCGGCGGTCACTTCGTCATGGACCCGCGCGACGCCGCGTACGCACGGGGACGCCCTTGACAGTTGGGGCTCGGGTCACTACACATAAGCGATCGATCCGTTCCGACTCCGTCGCGCGCGGTTGGCGAAAGGAGACGGCCATGAGCAAGCAAGGGTTCCGGGTCCTGGACTCCGACCTCCACGTGATCGAGCCCCGAGACCTCTACGAGCGCTACCTTGATCCTCGCTACCAGTCCCGGGCGCCCCGACCGCTCGACAGCCGCCTTGCGTACGTGAGCAACTGGGTCGTCGACGGCTGGCTCTTTCCGCGTCCCATAGGTCGGGGCCGGCCCGATGCGGAAGCGCGGGCAAACGTGATTCTCAAGGAGTACGCCGCGGCGGGGTTCGACTCTGCGTCCCAACTCAAGGCGATGGACGTAGAGGGAATCGACTTCGCCGTGCTCTTCCGAACGCTGCCGGTCGTGTGCGTGGATGCCTTGGAGCCCGAGTTCGCGATCGGTCTCTGCCGAGCGTGGAATGACTGGGCTGCCGACTTCGTCCGGCCGGCGCCCGACCGCATGAAGGCAGCGGCGCTCTTGACGCTGCACGATGCCTCCCTTGCCGCTCGGGAGCTCCGGCGCGCCGTCACCGAGCTCGGCTTCGTCGCGGCGCAGATGATGTCGAACCCTGTGAACGGGGTGAACCTCCACGACCCGAGGATGGATCCGCTGTGGGCCGAAGCCGAGCGGCTCGGCGTGCCGATTTGCTTCCACCCGGCACCGAACAACTACTCGGACACGCATTTCGTGAACCGGTTCCTGACTCGGCCCAGTGCGACGATCTCCGGTGGGCTGAACAACCCGGTGGAGCTCATGTCCGCCATCGCCTGCATGACTGCGGGCGGCGTGCTGGAGCGCTTCCCGCGACTCAAGGTGGGGTTCCTCGAAGGTAACTGCTCGTGGCTGCCGTGGCTTCTCTGGCGGATCGACGAGTTCTGGAAGATGGCGAAGAGCGGAGAGACGGCGAAGCTCCAGGGTCTCCCCAGCGAGTACTTCATGCGTCAGTGCTTCATCAGTGTGGACGCTGACGAGGACCAGGTGGAGTGGGTGATCAGGAAGCTCGGCGACGACACCCTCGTCTTCTCGACCGACTACCCGCACTCGGACTCTCACTTCCCCGAGGCGACGGACCTCTTCCTCAAGCTCCCGATCTCCGAGGCGAGCAAACGCAAGATCCTCTGGGACAACTGCGCCCGGCTCTACGGCCTTCGCTGAGCCAGCGCTGGGAGGCCGCGATGTCGATCACCATACGCCGGCTCGCCTGGTCGCTGCTTCTGATCGTCGTCCTCTCGGCTCCGGTTGTCGCACCCGCAGCGACCGGGCCGCGCGGTACCCTGACCGTCGCTTATGCCACGCTGTTCGACGAGAACCTGAACCCGCTCCTGGGTCCGGCGCCGTCCAAGGTGTTCTACGACGTCATGTACGAGTACCTCGTGTACAACGATCCTCAGACCCTGAAAGCCGAGCCTGGGTTGGCCGAGCGCTGGTCGACGTCCCCGGACGGCAAGCGCTGGACCTTCTTCTTGCGCAAGGGCGTGACCTTCTCCGACGGGACGGAGTTCACAGCGGAGGACGTGAAGTTCTCACTTGAATTGCTCGTGCGGAAAGAGTCACGCTGGCCCTTTCGCTCGACGTACCTCCGGGTCGAGCCGAAGATCCTCGACCGCCACACGATTGCCTTCGATGCGAAGGACGGCGGCATCGCCGATCTCGATCAGTCATTCTCGTACTTTCTCGGCCTGCCGATCGTGAGCAAGACCCACTATCAGAAGGTCGGCGACCGGGGGTACGAGGAGCATCCGCTCGGGACCGGTCCCTACCGATTCAAGGGCAGGCGGGCCGGCGACTCGATGAGCTTCGAGGCACGATCCGACTGGAAGAGCCATTGGCGTGTCGGCGCTCAGTGGGAGAAGCACGGCGCCTTCAAGGACATCGTGTTCCGAAAGATTCCGGAGGTGGCGACGCGGGTCGCGACGCTGCGTACGGGTCAGGCGGACATCGTGGAGCTCACGCCCGAGGTCATCCGCGAAGTAGAGCGAGCGAAGTTCCCGATCGTGCGCTCACCTGATAGCTACACCCCGCTTGTCACATTCCATGGCGTGTGGCTTCCGTCCAAGCCGGGCTACGACGCGAGCCTTCCGTGGCTGAAGAAAGACGTGCGGCACGCGCTGAGCCTCTCGCTCAACCGAAAGGAGATCGGCGAGAAGTTCTACTTCGGCACCGCGGCGCCAACGCCCGGGCCTCACTGGTTCCATCCAAACACGCTCGGCTGGAATCCCGCGTGGCAGCCCGACCAGTACGACCCGGCGCGGGCGAAAAAGCTTCTCGCCGACGCCGGCTATCCGAACGGGTTCACGATTCCCCTCAGGTTGTTCACGATGCCAGGGACCACCGAGCTGCCCGCGCTGGGTGAGGCCGTCGCAGGCTACTGGGAGAAGATCGGGGTCAAGGCAGACCTCATCCGCACCGAGTGGGTGGTGCACCGGCCAGATCTTGTGGGCCGAAAATTCAAGGGCGCGACCGTCTACCGAGGCTTCCCTCAAGTGGAGCCGGTAACGGTCTGGCGGCTGGCGTATCACTCGAAGGGCGACTTCGGGGAGCGGGAGGACGCCTTCGTCGACTCGACGATCGACACGCTCGCTGCGACCGTCGACGGTAAGGAGCGAGAGGTGCTGGCCAGAAAGCTCGGAGATTTTTTGACGAACGACGCCGCCACGCTTCCCATCGTCTCGGCAAGCTATCTGTACGCGACCAACCCCAAGACGGTGAAGAGCTGGCAGCCCACGCGAGGAAAGTACCCCGACCGCTTCGAATGGGCGGTGCCCGCGCAGTGACGCCGGGTCGCTGAGGGCGAGCACGAGCGTGAGACGTTATCTCGTATCCCGGATCGTCCAGGCGATCGTCACGCTCTGGCTGCTGACGCTGGTCGCCTTCGTGATGGCGCGCCTCTCCGGAAACCCACTCGACGTCCTCCTCGACGCCCGCGCCACCGAGGAGGACCGGGCGGCGATGGCACAGGTCCTCGGGCTCGATCGTTCCCTCCCAGTGCAGTACGCGATTTACCTCCGAGACGTCGCGACGGGCGACTTCGGCACCTCGTTCAAGACCCGGCGCTCGGCACTATCGACGGTGATGGAGCGGCTTCCGTGGACCCTCGAACTGGGCACGGCATCGTTTCTCGTGAGCGTGCTGATCGCGGTGCCGATTGGCGTTGTGACCGCGGTGAAGAGGGACACCGCGATCGACATCGCGGGGAAGGTCGTAGCGCTCTTCGGTCAGTCCCTCCCGACATTCTGGCTCGGGCTAATGCTCATTCTGCTCTTCGCGGTCACGCTGGGATGGCTTCCGGCCGGAGGGACCGGAAGCCTCGCGCACCTGGTGCTGCCCTCGATCACGCTGGGCTGGTTCACTGTGGCGGGCATCATGCGACTGGTGCGCTCGGCCATGCTCGACACGCTTGGCGAAGAATTCGTAGTCACGGCCCGCGCGAAGGGCCTGGCCGAGCCCGGCGTGGTCTGGAAGCACGCGCTCCGTAATGCGGTGATTCCCCCGCTCACGTACGCCGGCGTCGTCTTCGTGGCGCTGCTGGCAGGCGCGGTCGTCACGGAAACGGTGTTCGCCTGGCCTGGTGTAGGCCAGCTCGTGATCGAGGCGATCACGTTCCGAGATTTCCCGGTGATCCAGATTATCTTCCTGCTTTTCGGCGCCATGTACATCGGTATGAACCTTGTGGTGGACCTGCTGTATGGCTGGGCCGATCCCCGCATCCGGCTCGCCGAGGGCGCCAGGCGCCGATGAGCCTCTCGGCACCTCCTCCGACCGGCACGCCGGCGATGTCCTCAATCGACGCGCGGACGCTCGGGGCGGCGTCGGAGTTCCGGGCCCCGACACGTCCGCGCGGGCAGCTCATCGAGCTCTTTCGTCGGCGCAAAATTCTCACCGTGCCGCTTCTCGTCCTCGCGGCGTTCGTCGCCGTCGGCCTTTCGGCGCCTTACCTCGCGCCGCTGTCGCCGACCGAGACGGCTCTGGGGATGAAGCTGACGCCACCCGCGTGGCTCGATGGCGGCGTCAACGAACGCCCCCTCGGAACCGACCAGCTCGGACGCGACATCGCGAGTCGCATCATCCACGGCGCCAGGCTATCGCTGCTGACCACGCTCGCCGGTATCGTTCTGAGCGGCGCTGTCGGGACCGCGCTCGGGCTGTTGGCGGGCTATTACGGCGCCTGGGTCGACGCGGTCGTCATGCGGGTCGCCGATATGACGCTGGCCGTTCACATATACATCCTGGCCATCGTCCTCGCGGTGGTCTGGGGACCTGGTCTCAAGAATGTGCTGCTCGTGACGGTGTTCCTCCTCTGGAGCCGCTACGCACGGCAGGCCCGTGCCGAGGTGCTTTCTCTCAAGGAGCGGGAATTCGTCGTCGCCGCGCGCGCGCTCGGCGTTTCGGCGCCGCGGATCATGGTGCGTCACCTGCTGCCCAACATCCTCGCGAGCCTCATCGTGCTGTCGACGCTCCAGGTCGGGTTCGTCATCGTGCTCGAGGCGACGCTGTCGTTCCTGGGCGCAGGCATTCCGCCGCCAAATCCATCGTGGGGCGTGATGGTGGCCGATGGCCGAGCGCTCATTGCGTCGGCGTGGTGGGTCTCCACTCTCCCAGGCCTCGCAATCCTGCTCGTCGTGCTCTCCGTCAATCTCGTCGGTGACGCGATCCGCGACTCCTTGGACCCGCGGCTCCGGCGCCTTTGATCGGCTTGAGCCGGCGAGCCCGATGCTCTGATATTCGGCGGGCTTCCAGAGCAACGCGAGGATCGCGCGGTACGTCCCCGTGGCATACTCGGCGCGACAAACCAACGCAATCTCCGCCGCAATCGCAGCAACGGGGGATCTCATGGAGTATTACGACCTCGGTCCATACACTCGCAAGATCACCGCCGCCGTGCCCGAGGCCCAGCTCTGGTTCGACCGGGGCCTCAATTGGCTCTACGGCTTCAATCACGCCGAGGCCATCGCCTGCTTCAAGAAGGCGCTGGAGCACGACCCTGGCTGCGCCATGGCCTACTGGGGCATTTCATATGCGGCCGGGCCGAACTACAACCTGCCCTGGCACCGCTACGACCCGGCCGGCAAGGCGGCCGCCCTCGCCGCCGCCTACGACGCGATGCAGGGCGCCCTCGCCTGTGTCGAACGCGCGAGCCCGGTCGAGCAGGCGCTGATCCGCGCCCTGCCCGCGCGCTATCCGCAGCGCGAGGCCATCGAAGATCAAGCGCCCTGGGACGCCGCCTATGCGGACGCCATGCGCCGCGTCTTCCACGCCTACCGCGATGACCTCGAGGTGCGCGAGGTCTTCGTCGAGGCGATCATGAACCTGACGCCCTGGAAGATGTGGGACCTCAAGACCGGCGGCGTGGCTGAGGGCGCAGGCACGCTGGAGGCGATGGAGGTGCTGGAAAGCGCCTTCCGCGATTTCCCCGGCGCGTGGGACCACCCGGGGCTTCTCCATCTCTACGTTCACCTGATGGAGATGTCGCCGTTTCCGCAACGCGCCCTGCGGGCGGGGGACCGCTTGCGCGACCTGGTGCCCGACGCCGGCCACCTCATCCACATGCCGACCCACATCGACGTGCTCTGCGGCCACTACCGCGATGTGCTGGTTTACAACCACAAGGCCATCGTGGCCGATCGGAAGTTCCTGGCCCGCGAAGGCGCGATGAACGTCTACGCGCTCTATCGCACCCACGACCATCACTTCGCGATCTACGGGGCGATGTTCCTCGGACAGTACCGGGCGGCCCTAGCGGCGGCGCAGGAGCTGATCGACACCACGCCCGAGGAGCTCCTGCGCATCCCCTCACCGCCGATGGCCGATTTCGTCGAGGGCTACCTGCCGATGAAGCAGCACGTCCTGATCCGCTTCGGCAAGTGGCGCGAGATCATCGCCCAGGAGCTGCCCGCGGACCGGGAGCTCTACTGCTCGACGACCGCCATGATGCTCTATGCTCAGACGGTCGCGCACTCGGCGCTCGGCCACATCGCCGAGGCCGAGGCGAGCCGGGCTGCCTTCATCGAAGCGAAGCAGCGGGTGCCGGAGAGCCGGCTGGTGCACAACAACACCGTCCGCGACCTGCTCGAAATCGCCCAGGCGATGCTCGACGGCGAGCTGGAGTACCGGCGCGGCAACCACGAAGTCGCTTTCGCCCATCTGCGCCGCTCGGTCGAGCTGGACGATGCCCTGCCCTACGACGAGCCCTGGGGCTGGATGCAGCCGACCCGCCACGCCTTGGGGGCGCTGCTTCTTGAGCAGGGCCGGGCCGCCGAGGCCGAGGCGGTCTACCGCTCGGATCTTGGCCTCGACGGCAAGCTGAGTCGCGCCTGCCAGCATCCCGACAATCTGTGGAGCCTGCACGGGTTGCACGAATGCCTCACGCGGCGCGGCGAGAAGGTCGAAGCGGGGCTGATTAAGCAGCGCCTCGATCTCGCGCTGGCTCGGTCGGAGGTGCCGGTGAAGGCTTCCTGCTTCTGCCGCATGAAGGTCGCGGCCTGAGCGGCCGGTAAGTCGCTCGATCTTCCGACGACCCGTGTGGAACATTAGATTGCCGCTGAAACAATTCCTGGGTGAAGTCTGAGGAACGAAAAGGGCTAGCGGTTGCTGCATCCGCTAGCCCTTCGTCGTTTATGGTTGCGGGGGCCCGCAACACAGAATGCTACACGGCCCCTGCGACATACTGGGTTGATCTCCGTTGACGGAACCGCTGGCTCGTCGCCGCGTTTCTTGTGTCCTTTCGAAGGGGACGATGGTTCTGTCTTCGAGGTCGAAGCTATCCGGCGTCGGTGCACACCCGGGCCGCTCGGCCATGCCGGCTAGCCCGGCTGGCCCTTCCGGTGCCGTCGCCCGACGCGGCAGGCTGTCTGCGAACGGAGCGGGAGGAAGAAGGACGTGCCGGTCGACGGCTTCTGGTCGATCAGCGTCTCCAACGCGAACGGATATTTCGAGAAGAACGACGTCGGCGCCCACTCGCTCAACGATCTGACCGCGAAGCCGAACCCGGAAGGCTCATTCACTGCGGCGCCTGCCAGAAAGAGACACCGAACTGTCTTGATCAGGCCTCTGCACTGGCGAAATGAAGAGCGCGACGCCCGGGAGTCTCCGTGGCGAAGGGCTGGAGGGAAACGTGACGCTACAAGCGAAACCAAAACGCGAGGCTCGATTGAGTTCTTCGGAGCTCGCGGGACGCACGGTGCACCGGCGCGCTGTGGAGGCCGTCATCTGGGGCATGCCGGCGGTCAACTTCGACCTCATGTATCAGGCGATGGTCCATGAGGCCAACGGCGCCTTCAACCAGATCGCCTACTGGTCGCGCCTTCCGGACTGGAAGATCCAGACCCTGACCCCGAACCCCGATTCGATCTACTTCATGCCCTTCATCAACACGAAGATCGTTGGGCCGATGGTGCTCGAGATTCCACCCGCCGATGAGGGTTCGATCACCGGCACCGTCATGGATGTCTGGCAGTGTGCCCTGGAGGATGTCGGGCCAGCCGGCGTGGACAAGGGCCAGGGGGCCAAGTACCTCATCCTGCCACCGGGTTACAGGGACGAGGTGCCCGCAGGTTTCATCCCCTTGCCGTCGGACACGTACGAAGGCTACGCCCTTCTGCGCTCCATTCCGAAGAGTGGTAGCGAGGCAGCCGTTGCCAAGGCCGTCGCCTATGGCGAACGGGTCAAGCTCCATCCGCTCTCCCAAGCGGCCAACCCGCCGGCAACGACCTTCGTCGACGTCGTCGACGTTGTGTACGACAGCACCATCACCTACGACCTGCGGTTCTTCGAGTCGCTCGACCGCATCGTGCAGGCGGAACCATGGCTGGAAAGGGACAAGGCGATGATCGATCCGCTCAAGTCGATCGGCATAGAGAAGGGAAAACCCTTCGATCCTGACCCGAAGACCCGGGACGTACTCAACGACGCCGCCCGCGAAGCGCACGCCTGGCTCGTGGCCCGATACGAGACGTCCTTTGCATCGCCCTACTACGAAGGTGGCCACTGGGCGCTGCCGGGATCGCGCGAACTGCTGGAAGGGCAGGCGAGCTTTTTCGCCAAGCCCGATGTCTACCCCGTCGACGTTCGCGGCGTCACGTTCTCCTATGCCTATTTCACCCCCAAGCATCTGGGCGCCGGTTCGTCCTATCTGCTGACCATCGCGGACAAGGATGGCCGGCTCCTCGACGGTGGCACCAGCTATCGCCTCACGGTGCCAGCGAACGCACCGGTCAGGCAGTACTGGTCAGCGACGGTCTACGACCGCGCCACCCATGCGCCCATACGCAATGCCCGATGGCCGAGCCGCTCGTCCCAGACACCGGGACTGCAACCGAACGCTGATGGGTCGGTGGACGTCTACTTCGGGCCCAAGGCACCAGCCGGCAAGGAGTCAAACTGGGTTCCGACGAGCACCGACCGAGGGTTCGAGGTGCTCTTCCGTTTCTACGGTCCCGAGAAGCCCCTGTTCGAGAAGACGTGGCGATTGCCGGACATCGAGAAGGCCTAAGAGCGTGACGTCGATCCGGCTGACGGCCACTGAGGAGAACATGTCATGACGACCGGCAAGAACGGATCGCAGCAGATCGAGACGCGCATCGGCACGCTCGAATTTACCCACGACTTCGCCAACGGCTTTCCGACCGACGCGACGGTCGAGAAGCTCTATGACGAGCGTGATTTTCAACGCGCCTGCCAGGCCTATCTCTGGTCCCTTCCGGCGGTCTCGTTCGCCGCGTGGCAGCGCGGCGTCACGAAGGGGCTCAGTGCCAGGAACGGACAGATCGTGGCGATCTTGTCCTACGAGTCCAGGCGCGGCGTCCTGACCGCCAACGCCACGACGCCGTACTACCTCGGGTTCGCCGATCTCTCCTCCGGGCCGTTGGTGTTGGAGATGCCGGCGCGCGGCGTGCAAGGCGGGATCTCCGACGCCTGGCAGAACAACGTCCCGGATTCGGAAGCGCCGGCCAAGTATCTCGTGCTGGGGCCAGGGCACAAGGTGCCAGACAACGTCGCCGGCTACGCCGTGCGTCACTCGCCGACCTTCAACATCTTTATCGGCGTCCGTCTGACCGACGCCGATCCAGAGAAAGCGAAGCAGGCACTGTCACACCTGCAGCTCTATCCCTACACGCAACGTGACCAGCCGCCGAGGATGGAGATCCTCGATGCGGGCACCAAGGCCTGGAGCGGTATGCCGCCGCGCGGAATGGAATATTGGGAGCGGCTCGACGACGTGATCCAGCGTGAGCCGCTCGAGCCGCGCGACATCTTCTTCCATGCGATGTTGCGGCCGCTCGGCCTGGAAAAGGGCAAACCCTTCAAGCCGGACGCGCGGCAGACGAAGATCCTGACCGACGCCGCGTTGGTCGGTGAGGCGATGGCGAAAGCCAACACCGCGGACCGCCGCTTCGCGGGTGTGAAATATCGATCCGACGCGCGCTGGGACTTCGCGCTGCAGCTGGACGCCGACGACCCCGGTGCGTTCTGGAACCTGCTCGACGAACGCGCCTCCTGGTTCTACGAGGCCGTCGGCGCCGGGCCGGCGATGGCGCCCAAGCGGCCCGGTCCTTCGTCTGCGTACCTCGGTGCGTACAAAGACAAGGCTGGCAAGTGGCTGGACGGCGGGGCGTCGTATCGTCTGCGCGTTCCGCCCAATCCGCCGATCGAACTGTTTTGGTCGGTGACGGTCTACGACATCGACACGCGCGCACTCATCCTGAACGAGCAGAAGATCGCCGATCGCTCGTCGCGCATGGACCTGCGCAAGAACGCGGACGGCTCGGTGGACATCTATTGCGGGCCGAAGGCGCCGGCCGGTTTCGAGAAGAACTGGATCCCGACCGTCCCCGGCAAGAACTGGTTCGCGTATTTCCGGTTCTACCGGCCGACCGAGGCCTACTTCGATCGGTCTTGGCCGTTGCCGGACTTCGAGCAGGTATAGACTGAAGCAATGCCCGAGGCCTCGCGTAGGAGCCGCTGCTGCGAGATCGAGCAATACTCTGAGCGATCTCGGACACTCCCGAGCGAGTGATCGGCTGACAGTCGACGACGCCGGGATCAGCGTGGTCGCGAGCGACGAATCATAGCACCAGAGATTGCGTACAGCGACTGCTTGGGCGATTCCTGGCTAAACGAAAAGGGTTAGAGGCTCTCGCGTCCGCTAACCCCTCGTCGTTCATGGTTGCGGGGGCCCGCTTTGAATTGTGGACGCGACCTCTTATTTTCGAGTTCCTGCTGAACTACTGATCGGTCTCACGAAGCGGGATCCGAAGCCGTGTTTGAGTCACGACCACGTTTTCGCCATCACAATCCGGCAGTTGCCGAGCAGGCGGTCCGCGACAATAGCTGCAGACTGGCGTCCAGGCCCTTGAGAGCGGTCGAGTCCAACCAGAGATCCCGGCAGAACCTCGGCGCTGATGAAGCGCACTAGAGCGTCGACCTGGCGCAGCCGGTCGCTGGAGCTACAGTGCAGCGCGCAGCGCAGCGAACGGCGCGGTCCAGCCGACGATCGCCCCCTGGGCGCGCACCATCTCCAGCGTCGCCTGCTTGAACGCCGGAAAGTAGCTCTCAGTCGCGTCGTCGACGAGCAGGCAATCGTAGCCGCGGTCGTTGGCTTCGCGCATCGTGGTCTGCACACAAACTTCGGTGGTGACGCCGGCGAAGATCAGGTGCGTCACGCCGCGCCAGCGCAACATCTCGTCCAGCGGCGTGGCCCAGAACGCGCCCTTGCCGGGCTTGACGATCACGGGTTCGACGTCGAGCGGCGCCAACTCGGCGACGATGTCGTTGCCGGGCTCGCCATCGACCAGGATACGGCCCATCGGCCCCTTGGCACCGATCCGCATCGAGGGCTCGCCGCGGTTGAGCTTCGCGGGCGGACAGTCGGCGAGATCGGGTCGATGGCCCTCGCGCGTATGCAAGACGCTGATCCCGTGACCGCGCGCCCAGTCGAGGAGCGCGCGGACGGTAGGTACGATCGCGCCGAGGCGCGCCACATCGTTGCCGAGCGCCTCACCGAAACCGCCGGGCTCGACGAAGTCGCGCTGCATGTCGATGACGATCAGCGCGGTGCTCCGCCGCTCGAACCGGTAGGGATACGGCTGCGCGGCGACTTCAGGCATCGAGAGGCCTCAGGCATGCCCCGCCATGCACGGGCCGATCACCGCTACGTCGGCGGCGAGGGCCGCCGTCTCGTGCACGATGCGACCGCCGAACATGACGACAATGCGGTCCGAGAGCGCCAGGAGCTCGTCGAGATCCTCACTGACGAGCAGCACGGCCGCGCCCCGGTCGCGCGCGGCGAGGATGCGGCCGTGGATCTCGGCCACCGCAGCGAAGTCGAGGCCGAAGACCGGATTCGCGGCGACCAGCACGGAGACCTGCTCGGACAGCTCGCGCGCGAGCACCGCGCGCTGCACGTTGCCGCCGGACAGCGTCGTCATTGGCGCGTCGGGGCCCGCCGTCTTCACCTTGAACTCGGCGATCCGCCGTTCGGCCTGCTCGCGCAGCTCGCGCCCGCGCAGCCACGGCCCGACCGCGATCGGCAGCAGATCGAAGTTCCGGAGCGCGAGATTTTCCGCCACGCTCATGCGCGGCACGCACGAGCTGCGCAGAGGCTCTTCGGTGAGACTGAACGCGCCGTGGAACCGAATCGCGCCGCGCGTCGCCCGGTACGGCCGCCCGTCGACCGTGATCGCCCCCGCCAGCGGGGGGCGCTGGCCGACCAGCGCCTCCACCAGCTCGCGCTGGCCGTTGCCCGACACGCCGGCGACGCCGACGATCTCAGCCGGTCGCACGGCCAGCGAGACGTGGTCAACGGCCACGCGGCCGCGATCGTCCTCGACGACCAGGCCGTCGATCGCGAGGCGCGGCGCCCGCGGCGGCTCGCCGCCGTTGCGGTGCGCGGCATGCGCCTCAGGAATCTCACGCGCGCCCACCATCATCTCGGCCAGGTGCGCGGGCGTCAGATCCGCCACGCGCCCTTCTCCCGACAGGCGGCCGCGGCGAAGCACCGAGACGCAGTCCGCGAACGCCATCACTTCGCGGAACTTGTGCGTGATCATCAAGACGGTGACCTCGCCCGCACGCGCCATCGCGTGAAGCATCCCGAGCACCTCGTCGGCCTCGGCTGGCGTCAGCACGGACGTCGGCTCGTCGAGGATTACCAAGCGCTGGCGCAGGTAGAGCTGCTTGAGAATCTCGACCTTCTGCTTCTGCCCCGCGGCCAGTCGCGAGACTGGCGCGTCAAGATCGAGCGCGAACGGGACGGTGGTCATGAACGCGGCCAGCCGCTCGCGCTCCCGCGACCAGCGCACGATGGCGGGGACGTCGTCCCGTGCCATCACGAGATTTTCGGCCACCGTCATGCTCGGCACCAGCGTGAAGTGCTGGTAGACCATGCCGATGCCGAGCGCGTGCGCGTCGTGCGGCGATCGGATATCGCGCTCGCGGCCGCCGACGACCACGCTGCCCGCATCGGGCTGGTGATAGCCGACGAGACACTTCACGAGCGTGCTCTTGCCCGCGCCGTTCTCACCGAGCAACGCGTGGAACGACCCGGCCGCCACGCGCAGCGAGACGTCGTCGAGGGCTGTGACGGCGCCGAAACGCTTGGTCATCCCGACCACTTCAACGTCCAGGGCGCGTGCCGTCGGCGTCACGCGAGCGTCTTGATGCCGTTGAGGAAGCGCGTGGAGCTCGACACGGCGCCGAACACGCCACCCTGCATCGTGATCATCTTGATGGCGGCCTGGTAGTTGCCGTAGTCGGTGGCGCCCGTACAGTCTTCGAGGAGCAGACACTCGAACCCACGGTCATTCGCCTCGCGCATGGTCGTGTGGACGCACACGTCGGTGGTGATGCCGGTCAGCACGAGGTTGTCGATGCCGCGCGTGCGGAGGATCAATTCCAGATCCGTCGCGCAGAATGAGCCCTTGCCGGGCTTGTCGACCATGACCTCGCCGGGCAGCGGCGCCAGCTCGGGGATGATCTCCCAGCCAGGCTCGCCGCGCACGAGGATGCGCCCACACGGCCCGGGGTCGCCGATGCCGGCGCCGATGCGGCGCGAGCGCCATTGTTTGTTCGCCGGCAGGTCGGAGAGATCGGCGCGGTGGCCCTCGCGTGTGTGGATGACGTGAAAGCCCGCCGCGCGCGCGGCGGCGAGCACGCTCTTGATCGGCACGATCGGCGCGCGCGTGAGGGAGAGGTCGTAGCCCATCTTGTCGACGTAGCCGCCGATGCCGCAGAAATCGGTCTGCATGTCGATGACGAGCAATGCCGTGTTCTGCGGCCGGAGGTCGCCGTTGTACGGCCAGGGATAGGGCTCGGCGTTTACGAATCGCTCGGTGGCCATCGCAGTCCTCTCAGCGGTTGATGCTCAGCTCGCCCGGCGCGCCGGCCAGCGTGCGTCGCGGCGAGCACGTGGCGATCATGATCCCGAGCGTGACAACGTAGGGCGCGGCGTTGAACAGGTAATAGCCCCACGTGATCCCGACCGACTGCAGCGCTGGCCCCAGCGCCCCCGCGGCGCCGAAGAGCAGGGCTGCGTAGAAGCACTGCAGCGGGTTCCAGCCGGCAAAGATCACGAGCGCCACCGCCATCAGCCCCTGCCCGCTCGACAGTCCCTCGCTCCAGCTGCCGGGATAGTACAGCGACAGGAACGATCCGCCGATGCCCGCGAACAGGCCGCCGAGGCCCGTCGCCAGCGTCCGCACGGCTCCCACGCGGTAGCCCATGGCGCGCGCGGCGTCGCTGCTGTCGCCAACCATGCGCACCACGAGGCCCCAGCGCGTCGTGCGGAAGGCCCACGTCAACGCGAGCGCCAGCGCGATGCCGAAGAGGAACAGCGGGTTGACCTGCAGCGCAGCCTGCACCTGCGGCGAGTCGCTCCAGAATCCGAACGGGATGGACGAAAGCGTGGGGGCCTTGGGCTGCACGTACGCTTTGCCGAGGAAGAACGCCAGTCCCGTGCCGAACAACATGAGGGCGATGCCGACGGCGATGTCGTTCACGCGCGGCAGCGTACAGAGGATGCCGTGCAACAGCCCGAGGGCGAGGCCAGCACCGCCCGCCGCGAGCACGCCGACCCACGGGTTGCCTGTCGCATAGGAGAGCGCGTACCCCGTCATCGCGCCCATGACGAGGATGCCCTCGAGCCCGAGGTTGATGCGCCCGCTCTTCTCGGTGATGCACTCGCCGAGGCTCACGAAGAGGAACGGCGTGCCGACGCGGACGGCGCCGCCGAGCACGGCGAGCGGCACGCCCCACCAGCCGAGCGCGCTGGTCACGCGCGGGCCCGCTGGAAAACGCGCAGGCGCCCGTACAACGCCTCACTCGCCAGGATCGTCACGAACGCCACGCCCTGCAGGACGAGCACGGTGGCGTCGGGCAGGTCCAGCCGGCGCTGCAGCATGCCGCCGCTGGCCGCGATGCCACCCACGAGCGCGGACACCGGCAGCACCGCGAGCGCGTTCTGCCGCGCGATGAACGCGATGAGGATGCCGCCGTAGCCATAGCCCGCGATGAGCGAGGCGTTGGCGCTGCCGTGCACCGCCGCGACCTCGACCATGCCCGCGAGCCCGGCCGCGGCGCCGCCCAGCGCGCACGCGAGGAGCACGAGGGCACCGACGTGCAAGCCGGCCAAGCGTGCGGCGCGAACGTTGCCGCCGACGATGCGCAGCGCGAAGCCCCACGTCGTGTGGCGGACGAAAACGTACATCAGCACCGCGAAGATGACGCCGAAGCCGAGCCCCCAGTGCACGTCAAGGCCGGGCAGCCGGCCGACCATGATGGCGTCGGACAGCGGCGGGGTCGACGGCTTGTTGAGGCTCGCCGGATCCTTCAGCGGCCCCTCGACGAGGTGATTAAAGATCGCGATGGCGATGTACGTAAGCAGCAGGCTCGAGATCGTCTCGTTGACGCCGCGCCAGTGCCGGAGCGCGCCGGCCAGCGCGATCCAGAGCGCGCCGGCGATCATGGCGGCGGCCGCCATCGCCGCCTGCGCGGCGAGCGGCGCGGCCCCGGCCAGCGCGTGTCCGACCACGGCGGCGACGAGGCCGCCGAGGACGAGCGCGCCCTCGCCGCCGATGATCATCAGGCCGGCTTGGGCCGGCAGCGCGACGCACAGCGCGGTGAGCACCAGCGGCGCCGCCCGCGCCAGCGTGTTCTGCCACGAGAACGCGCTGGCGAAGGCGCCGCGATAGATCAGCGCATAGACTTCGAACGGATTCTGCCCCAGCGCGGCCATGAAGATCCCGAACAGCAGCATGGCCGCGACGAGCGCGCCGAGCGGGATGATGACGGCTTCGCGGGTCACACGCGGCCGACGACTCCGTCGACGAGATAGTTCATCTGCTCGAGCACCACGTCGGTCTGCTTCTGCGCCACGCCCTGGTCGATGACGGACTTGCCGGTGTTGTCCTTGATCGGACCCTTGAAGATCACGAAGTCGCCCTTCATCATCTGCGCCTTCACGCCATCGGCCTTCTTGCGCGCCGCTTCGGACACCGCCGGGCCATAGGCCGACGGCTTCACAAAGCCGTCCTTGAGACCGCCGCGCAGGAAATTCACCATCGGCTTGCCGGCCTGGGCGTCCTTGACGTGCATTGTGTACGGCGTCAGCCAGTTCCATTCCGCGCCTGTGAGGTAACCCTTGGGCGCTAGCGTCGCCTGGTTGGCGTGATAGCCGCAGACGTAGATGCCGCGGCGCTCAGCGGCTTCCACCACGACCTTCGGGCTGTCGACGTGGCACGTCAGCACGTCCACGCCTTGATCGATGAGGCTGTTCGCGGCCTCGGCCTCCTTCACGGGCAACGCCCAGTCACCGGTGATGATGAGCGTGGTGGTGATCTTCGGATCGATGGAGCGCGCGCCGAGGGTGAATGCGTTGATGTTGCGCAGCACCTGGGGAATGGGCTTGGCGGCGATGAACCCGAGCTTCTTCGATTTGCTCGCGTGCCCCGCAACGACGCCGTTGAGGTACTGGCACTCGTCGATGTAGCCGAAATACGAGCCGACGTTCTTGGGGTGCTTGCCCTCCGTCCACAGACCGCCGCAGTGTGCGAATCGCACCTTCGGGTACTTCTCCGCCATGCGCAAGATATGGGGATCGAAGTAGCCGAACGACGTCGGGAACAACAGCGTCGCGCCGTCCTGCTCGATCATCGAGCCCATCGTCTTCTGCACGTCGGTCGTCTCCGGCACCTTCTCTTGCTCGACGACCGTGACGCCCGGAATCTTCTTGATGGCCGCCGCCGCCTGGGCTTGCGCCTGGTTGTATCCGTAGTCGTCGCGCGGCCCGACGTAGATGACGCCGATCACGACCTTGTCCATCGCCGCGTGCGCGCTCCGGTTGAGCGGCCCGATGGCGCCGGCGACGCCGGCGGCGGCCAGGGCCTTCAACATCTGACGGCGGTCGATTCGCCCCATGTCGTCGCTCATCTGTTATGCCTCCACCTGTGGCGGGAGCCCTGCGAAGGCAAAGTTGGGTCCAAGGCGCCGTCGCCGCAACCGCGCGATTCTACGAGACGGCGCCAGCCAGGCCGGTGCCTGAGCTTTGGGCAACCTACTCGGTGCTGCGCAGTCCGCGGGCGATGCGGGCCGCGGCGTAAAATCGCCGCGGGACCAGGCGTGGACACGCTATTTGCGGTGAACGGCACGCTGATGCGCGGTCTCGAGCTCAACGGCAACCTGCTCGCCGTTGGCGCGAGCTTCGTCCGCGAAGCGCGCACCGCGCCGATCTACCGGCTCTGGTCGATCGGCGATCGCCATCCGGCGATGATGCGCGTGGTGACCGGCGGCGCCGCCATCGCCGTCGAGGTGTGGTCGGTCCCCGCCGTCGGGCTGACGCCCATCTTGCGACAGGAGCCGCCCGGCCTCTGCATCGGCAAGATTCAGCTCGACGACGGCAGCGAGGTGTTGGGCGTGCTCGGCGAGGCGATCCTCTGCGAAGGTCAGCGTGAGATCACCGCCTACGGTGGCTGGCGCGCGTACGTCGCATCACGCACGACTCCAGCAGGTTGAACAGAGCAGGTTGAACAGCCGCGCACCGCCGCCGCCCAATTTGACGGCATCGATGGGCGGCGAATGACTACGACTTGGGCTGCCAGCGCGCGGCGGCATGGCCAACCCCGCATCGATTCGAACGGCACGGCTGGCATTTCCGATGCTACTCTCCCGCCATCCCTGATGAGCTACCCGCGCGATCTCGTCGCCTACGGTCGGCGCCCAGCCGCACGCGGAGTGGCCGCGCGGCGCGCGGCTGGCGCTGCAGATCGTCATGAACTGGGAGGAGGGTGGCGAGCGCTCGATCCTGCACGGCGACGACGGTGCCGAGACGTACCTGCACGAGGTTCCCGGCACGGCACCGATGGCCAGCGCGCGCAATCTCCAGATCGAGTCCACCTACGAGTACGGCACGCGCGCGGGACTCTGGCGGCTGCTGCGCCTGTTCGACGAGCGCGCGGTGCTGATCAGCGTGTTCGCGACGCCTTCGATGTCCTCTACGCCGAGGGCAGCGATCGGCCAAAGATGATGTCGGTCGGCCTGCACCTGCGGCTGGTCGGGCGCCCGGGGCGGTTCGGCCCGCTCGCGCGCTTTCTCGACCACGCTAAGCGTCATGACGCCGTGTGGATCTGCCGCCGCATCGACATTACGCGGCACTGGATCACGCGGCATCCCCATGGGCGGTAGCGGCGTGGCAGCGGTTCTCGAGCTGCGCGGCGTGAGCAAGCACTACGGCCCCGTCGTCGCCGTCGACGCCATCGATCTGCGGATTGCGGCGGACACCTACTGCTGTCTGCTCGGCCCCTCGGGGTGCGGGAAGACGTCGACCCTCAGGATGATCGCCGGCCACGACACCGTCACGAGCGGCGAGATCGTCTTCGACGGAGTGCCGATCACCGCGCTTCCCCCCGGACGCCGCGGCACCGCAATGATGTTCCAGAGCTACGCGCTCTTCCCGCACCTGAGCGTGCTCGACAACGTCGCCTTCGCGCTAAAAATGCGCGGCGTCGCCAAGGAGCACCGGCGCGCGCGAGCGGCCGCCGTGCTCGAGCTGATGGCCATGGAGGCCTACGCCGGGCGCTTCCCCGCGCAGCTCTCGGGCGGGCAGCAGCAGCGGGTGGCGCTGGCCCGCGCGCTCATCACCGAGCCGCGGATCCTCCTGCTCGACGAGCCCCTGTCCGCGCTCGACCCCTTCCTGCGCGTGCAGATGCGGGTGGAGCTCAAGCGGCTGCAGCGCGAGCTCGGGATCGCCTTCATCCACGTGACCCACGCCCAGGACGAGGCCATGGCGCTGGCCGACGTGGTCGTGGTGATGAACGAGGGACGTATCGAGCAGCACGGCAGCCCGCGCGAGGTCTTCAACCGTCCACGCACCGAGTTCGTCGCCCGCTTCATCGGCGGCCATAACCTCGTCACCGTCGGCGGCGTGCGCCTTGCTGTGCGCGCGGATCGGCTGCGGCTGTGCCGGCTCGACGCAGGTGGCGATGCCTGCGGGCGCCTCACGGCCGTCGTGATCGCGGTGGAGTACCAGGGCAGCGCCGTGCACACCGACCTGCGCGCCGACGACGGCACTGAGCTCATCGCCATTGCGGCCGATCATGTCTTCGATCGCGAGCCGCTCGAGCCGGGGGCGCGGGTAGCCGTGACTTGGGACGATGCCGGCGCGCACCGTCTTCGCATGACCGCGGACGCACACTGAAAGGAGACGCATCGATGAGGCCAAGCACGAAGGGCCAGGCCGGCGTGAGCCGGCGAACCGTTCTCAAGGGCGCCGCCGCGGCGATCGCAGGATTCCCGGCCATCGTCTCGGCGCAGCCCGTGACGCTGCGTTACCTCGGCACCGCCGTGAACCAGTCGAAAGAGATCGCGCAGAAAGTGAAGGCCGACCTCGGCCTCGTCATCGAGTACATCCCGGTCACGACGGACGAGGTCGCCAAGCGGATCATCACCCAGCCGAACTCCTTCGACGTCGTGGACGCCGAGTACTTCCAGCTCCGCAAGCTCATTCCGTCCGGCAATCTGCTCGGCATGGACGCCCGGCGGATCAAGTATGCGGACAAGATCACGCCGGTCTTCACCAAGGGCCAGGTCGCCGGCAAGACCATCGGCGATCAGGGCACGGCACCGAAGAAGGTCTTCTACCTGGAGGGCCCCACGTCGACGAAGTTCGCCGCAGCGCCGACGCCATGGATCACGCTCATCCCGACGGTCTACAACGCCGACACCCTGGGCATCCGCCCCGACCTCATCAAGCGGCCGATCGGCTCCTGGGCCGAGCTGCTTAACGGCGAGTTCAGGGGCAAGGCGGCCATCCTCAACATTCCCTCGATCGGCATCATGGACGCCGCGATGGTGGTGGAGTCGGTGGGTGCTTACAAGTACCGGGACAAGGGCAACATGACGAAGCCTGAGATCGATCTCACGATCAAGACGCTCATCGACGCGAAGAAGGCCGGACAGTTCCGCGCGTTCTGGAAGGACTTCAACGAGAGCGTGAATCTCATGGCGTCGGGCGAGGTGGTGATCCAGTCGATGTGGTCACCGGCGGTGACCAAGGTGCGGTCGATGGGGGTCCCCTGCATCTACCAGCCGCTGAAGGAAGGCTACCGCGCGTGGGCGGCCGGCTTCGGCCTGCCCAAGACGCTGACGGGCAAGAAGCTCGACGCCAGCTACGAGTTCATCAACTGGTTCCTGTCGGGCTGGGCCGGGGCCTTCCTGAACCGTCAGGGCTACTACTCCGCCGTGCTCGAGACGGCCAAGGCCAACATGGAGCCCTACGAGTGGGCGTACTGGATGGAGGGCAAGCCGGCCGAGAAGGACATCAAGGCGCCGGACGGCACGCTGCTCGAGAAGGCCGGCACGGTGCGGGACGGTGGCTCGTACGAGGCGCGCATGGGCGCAGTCGCGTGCTGGAACGCCGTCATGGACGAGAACGACTACATGGTCCGCAAGTGGAACGAATTCATCGCCGCCTGAGGCCGCTGATTGCGCCTGCCACGGCGCCTTACTGGCAGGTGGCGCCGCTGGCGGGCGTGTTCGCCGTGTTCTTCCTGCTGCCGCTGGCCATCACGGTGGTCGTCAGCTTCTGGCGCTACACCGAGTACTCGATGATCCCCGCCCTGGTCGGCGACAACTACGCGTCGGTCTTCGCCGGGTGCCTGGCCGAGCTGCCTGCCCTCTGCGTCACCTTCAAGACGTACGTGTCGACGCTGAAGTTTTGCGTCCTCGTGTGGCTCGTCACGCTCGTCCTGGGTTTCACCGTGGCGTACTTCCTCGCCTTCCACGTGCGCTCGCTCACGTGGCAGATCGTGCTCTTCCTGCTATGCACGATCCCGTTCTGGACGTCGAACGTGATCCGCATGATCTCGTGGGTGCCGCTGCTCGGCCGCAACGGCCTCGTCAACAGCGTCCTCGTGGCGTCGGGCGCCATCCCCGCCCCGCTCGAGTGGCTGCTGTTTTCCGACTTCGCCGTCATCCTCGCCTTCGTGCACCTCTACACGATGTTCATGATCGTGCCGATCTTCAACTCGATGAGCCGGATCGACCGCGCGCTGCTGGAGGCCTCGCGCGACGCGGGCGCCTCGGCCTGGCAAACGGTGTGGAACGTCGTCGTGCCGCTGTCGAAGCCGGGCCTCGTCATTGGCTCGATCTTCGTCGTCACCCTGGTCATGGGCGACTACGTCACGATCGGCGTCATGGGCGGTCAGCAGATCGCGTCGGTCGGCAAGATCATCCAGGTCGAGCTGAGCTATCTGCAGTTCCCGCTGGCCGCGGCCAACGCCGTCATCCTGCTCGGCGCCGTCCTCGCGATCATCTGCGCGATGACCCGCCTCGTCGACCTGCGCCGGGAGCTCTGAGCCCGTGGCCGAGCGACGGCCGCCCGCCTTCTACGCGCTCGCGACACTCTTCGGGCTCTTCGTGCTCTTCTTGTATGGCCCCATGCTGACGATCATCGTGCTGTCATTCCAAGGCCCGACGGGAGGCCTGACCTTCCCGATGCACGGCGTGTCGACGCACTGGTTCGTCCGTCTGTGGGGCGGCCTCAGCGTGGTCGACATCTGGGCGGCCTTTGTGCGGTCGCTGAAGCTGGGCGCGGTCGTCATGACGCTCACCGTGCTCATCTCGCTGCTCGCGGGCTACGCGTTCCGGCGGCGCTTCCGCGGCGCGGCCTTCGTCTTCTACACGGCGGTGGCGAGCCTGATCGTGCCGTCGATCATCGTCTCGCTGGGCATCGCTGTCGAGTTCCGGCTCCTCGACGCGCTGATCAGGTGGGCGGCGGAGGGCGTCGGCCTCGCCGGCTTCGTCGAGGGATTCACGACGAGCGCGGGCACGTTCACGTCGGGGCTCGGCGCCCATCTCACATGGACGCTGCCCTTCGGTCTGCTGATCATGTTCGCGGTCTTCAACCGTTTCGACCGCCGCTACGAGGAGGCCGCCCGCGACCTGGGCGCCACGTCGAGCCAGACGTTCCGTCACGTGGTGCTGCCGCTCATCGCGCCCTCGCTCGTTGGCATCGCCCTGTTCGGCTTCACGCTGTCGTGGGACGAGGCGGCGCGCTCGAGCCAGGCGCTGGGCGCCGACCAGAACACGCTGCCGCTCGAGCTCACTGGCCTCACGACGACCGTAACCAATCCCGAGATCTACGCCCTCGGCACGGTGACGACCGGCGTGTCGTTCGCTGTGATCCTGGTCTCACTCCTGCTGATCCGAGCGCTGGGGCGCCGGCGGGCATAGCGCCCCCCACCAATGGACATCCTGGTGGTAAACCCCAACACGACGGTCTCGATGACCGAAAAGATTCGGCGGGCCGCCGAGCGGGCGGCCACGCCCGGCACGCGCATCGTCGGCGTGAACCCGCCGGCCGGCCCCGAGAGCATCGAAGGCTTCTACGATGACGCACTCGCCGTCCCCGGCCTCCTCGCCGAGATCGCCAAGGGCGAAGCGCAGGGCGTCGCCGCGCACGTGATCGCATGCTTTGACGACACGGGGCTCGAGGCGGCCCGCGCGCTCGCCTGCGCCCCGGTCGTGGGCATCGGGGAGGCGGCCTTCCATGTCGCCAGCCTTGTCGCCGGGCGCTTCGCGGTCGTGACCACGCTGGCGCGTTCGGTCCCGGTCATAGAGTTCAACCTCTTGCGATACGGACTGGCCGCGCGCTGCGCCCGCGTGCGCGCGGCGGAGGTGCCGGTGCTCGCGCTGGAAGAGCGGCACCCTGATGCCTGTAATCGAATCGATGCGCAGATCGCGGCGGCCAAGTCCGACGAAGGGGCCGAGGCGATCGTGCTGGGCTGCGCCGGCATGGCGGACCTCACCGCCGAGCTCGCCACCCGTCACGGGTTGCCCGTGATCGACGGCGTCGCGGCGGGCGTCGCGCTGGCCGAGACGCTCGTCCGCCTGGGCCTCCGAACCTCGAAGCTCGGCGGCTACGCGCCGCCGCTTCCGAAGCGCCGGTGACCGAAGCCGCCTACGCCCGCCAAATACGGGCGAATATCGGTGAGCGACCGATGAATACGGAGGCAAATACGGATGCTGAACCGTAGCCGGGCACGGAATTTCGTGGCAGCTTCGCCACGAATTTCGCCGGCCGAAACGTAATTTCGTGAAGCCGCCACGAATTCGATCAGCCTCCCTCCCCGTTGCTCTATGATTTTCCGAAAGCAGGGTTTCTTGCCACCGGGCGCGAGCGGTGTGGGCCCTCGCCGGCGCCTGGCCCCAGTTGCGGTCGGGAATGTGACAATTTCTCACTCGCCGGCGGGACGTGGAGCCGCTCGTTACGCGCGCAAGTGACGACACCCGATCCGGCACGCGAGCCCCGACCGCGGTCGGTGTGACGGGCCCGGCCGTCCGCTACTTGTGCCTTCCATTTATTCGTCCGATCGGATCACGCCGCCAGCCGCAAGTATTCGTGATGGAGCCCACCAACGCGGGACACCTCCACCACCCTGCCCTGGCTAGGCCACTGCACAGTCCGATACTCAGGCGTGTCTTTAGTCAGGGCTAAATGCGTCCGCGTCCGATTGTAGTACTCGACGTACCTTTGACAGGATCTCGCGAAGATGTCGTTCGCCGATCACGACGACGTGGTCAAGGCATTCCCGGCGAATCGAGCCAATCACCCGCTCGCCATACGCGTTTTGCCACGGCGAGCGAGGCGCAATAACCGCTTCCCGGATGTCCAACGTCTTGGCCTGATGGGAAAACCGTTCGCCATAGACCTTGTCTCGGTCCCGGATGAGGTACCGCGGCGCCTCCTCCAGCGCGCATGCCTCGAGCAGTTGGCGTGCCGTCCATTCCGCCGTCGGATGCTCCGTGACATTGAAATGCACCAGCCGGCGCCGGCTGTGGGTTAGCATCACGAGCACGAACAGGACCCGAAAGGTCGCCGTGGGTACCGTGAAGAAATCCAACGCGATTAGATCCTTGGCGTGATTCTTCACTAGCCATCTGATCACGGCCACATAGCCGATCACTTCGCACAACGCAAGATCGTTGCGACAGACGAGTTTTTAGAAGGGACACCGTCACCTACGACCGACGGACCTTCGGTACCAGCACGCCGGAGCTCTTGGCGCTCGGCGATTGGCTCGCCACCCGTGGCTGCACGCACGTCGCCATGGAGTCGAGCGGCGTGTACTGGAAGCCGGTGTGGCATGTCCTTGACGGTCACTTCGAGCTCGTCCTCGCTAACGCGATGCACATCCGCAACATCCCCGGCCGCAAGAGCGACGTCAACGACGCCACCTGGATCGCCGACCTGCTGGCGCACGGGCTGATCCGCAGCAGCTTCGTCCCGCCACCGTCCGTGCAGGAGCTGCGCGATCTGACCCGCACCCGCAAACAGCTCGTGCGGGAAATCGCCCAACACACCCTGCGCATCCAGAAGACGCTGGAAACGGCCAACGTGAAGCTCACGAGCGTCCTCGCCGACATCATGGGCGGCAGCGGCCGCGCGATCCTTGCTGCCCTGGTGGCCGGCGAGACGCATCCGGAACGTCTGGCCGCGCTCGCCAGCGAGAAGGTCAAGGCGTCGCGGGCTGAGCTCACGGACGCCCTGCATGGACGGGTCACCGCCCATCATCGCTTCATGCTCAAGCTGCACCTTGGACAAATCGAGGCCCTCGAAGCGGCCGTACGCGATGTGGAGGCGCGCTTGGGCGAGGCCCTCGCCCCCTTTCGTGCCGCCCTCGAACACCTGATCACCATGCCGGGTGTCAGCGAGACCGTCGCACGCGTCATCGTCGCCGAGATCGGCTTCGACATGACGCGCTTCCCGAGCGCCGCTCATCTTGTGTCCTGGGCCGGGCTGTGCCCCCGATTGCACGAGAGCGCCGGCAAGCGCCTGTCTACCCGCACGCGGTCGAGCAATCCGTGGCTCAAGACAACCCTCGTCCAAGCCGCGTGGTCCGCCGCCCGTAAGAAGGAGTGCTACTTTCGCGCACAGTTTCTTCGTATCAAGAGCCGCCGTGGGCCGAAGAAGGCGATCCTCGCTGTCGCCGCGTCGATGCTCACCGCCGCCTACTACATGCTCCGGGACGGCGCCGACTATCGCGATCTCGGCGCCGATCACTTCGACCGCCGCGACAAGGCCAAGCTCGCCAAGCGTCTCATCGCGCGCCTTCACGATCTTGGCCTCATCGTCGATGTACGGGCTGCTTGACTCACGATCCATTTCTTTCTAGGCCAAGCGGACGCCGTGGCGGCCCAAGAGGTAATGAAAGAGGTGTTCGCCCCACTCGGGCACCGGCCGCCGCAGTGACGGAAGGCCTGATCCCGGTCAAGACGGGGACGGGCTCTCTTTGCTGGGAGACTGTCGACGAGCTGCCGCTAAGTTTGACAGTCCTCGACAAGCCGTGTAGCGTCCATCCCGATGTTCCGCCAAGTGGTTGTGCGCGGTCGCATCGTCTCGCACCTGCTCGTGGCCGTGGCGGTTTTTGTCTTTATCGGTCACGTCTGTGTGCTTCCTCATTCAGATTCGGCTGCGGTCGAGGCGAATCACGGCCATCATCACGACGAGTCGGATGACACTGAATCACATCAACACGGCTCGTGCGACGCGACGCTGTCTCAGGGTCACGTTGCAACAGCGGTCGGGCTTCAATTCGTCACAGCAATTATCCCGATCGTCGCAGTTGAGAGCAGGGTGCCGATCGGTGCAGCGTTGGTATCACCGTCGGTTGATCGCATCACCGCACATTCGCCGCCGCTCTTTCTTCGTCATAGCGCCCTCCTGATTTAGACCCGCGTAACGCCCTGTCCGCGCTCTGCGACGGCACCCGTCTGTCCCGGTGTGGTGTTGCATCAATCACTTTTACCTACGAGGGGGCGTTATGAGGCGCTGGCTTCCTGTTGTGCTCGCCGTGGTCGCATTGCTTCCGCTGCATGCTGACGCAGCTAAGAAAATACGCGTTGTCGCCACGATTCCCGACATCGCTGATATGACGCGACAAGTAGGAGGCGACCTGGTCGACGTTACAAGCATCGCGACCGGCGTGGAGGATATTCACGCGGTGCCCATGAAACCAAGCTACGCTGTGCTCCTCAGCCGAGCAGACGCCGTCATCTCTCTGGGCCTTGAGGCCGAGCACGCGTTTCTGCCGGCCTTGATCGATGCGAGCCGGAATCCTCGGATTCGCCGCGACGCTCAGGGGTACATCGAGTGCGCAACCTATGTCAGCCCGCTCGAAGCCCCCACACGTCTTGATCGAAGCCTCGGCGATCAGCACCCGATGGGCAACCCGCACATCAACCTCGATCCGGTCCTGGGCAAGAGTATGGTACGCGCGATCGCTGACGGGCTATCGCGTCTCTATCCAGAACACGCGGGGACCTTCCGCGCCAATGCGGCCACCTACAACGCGAAGCTCGATGAGGCGATCGCGCGCTGGATGCGAGAAGCCGCGTCGCTGAAAGGCAAGAAGATCGTTAGCTACCATCCCGATCTCATCTACTTCACCGAGCGCTTCGGCATGATCAACTTCGGCACGATCGAGATTCGTGCCGGCATCGACCCGACTCCAGGCCACATTGCCGAGCTGCGTGAGGCGATGCGCCAGAACAACGTGGACTTTGTTGTTCGTGAAATGCACTACCCCGCGGGTCTCGCGCAGTCACTCGCGCAGCAGACTGGCGCGAAGCTCGTCGAGCTGCCAGCGATGTCGGGCGGAATGCCGGAGACGAAGGACTACATCAGCTTCATTGACTACAACGTCAAGACGATGGTGAAGGCCGCAGCGGCTGCGCGGTAAGCGCCCGGAATCGACCGGTAGCCTGCGTACCTTAAGACGGACCGCGGCTACCGGTCGCCGCGTCACGAAACCACGTCCTGAGGAAAAGGGGTCAGGATGAGACGAACCACGCGTACGACTTGGCCGATTGCCGCGGTGCTTGTCCTCGCTGCGGTCGGCATGGCCTCCGCCGAATGCGCCTGGGTGTTGTGGTACGAGGAACGCGGCTGGATCAGCGCCGGGTTGCCGCTGTCGCCGAGCGAAGCGTTCGAGAGCGAGTCGCGTTGTGAAGCGCGACTCGCGAAACGAGTCGCTGAGACGCAGAGGTTCGTTGCGGATCTGAATCACGGGGCAGGTTCCACTCAGCGGTTCCAGCAGACGGTTGCACGCGGAGGCGCGACGGTAACGATAACGACAACGGATGCGGGCGACGGCTCGGTTTGGAAAATCGACATGCGATGCCTGCCCGACACCGTCGACCCGCGAGCGCTCAGCACACGTCGGCAGGATGAGACGAAGCGGTGATCTCAACTTGCGCGGCCGGGCGACGGACCTTCAGACTCGAACAGGCACTCGCGTACGGGATCGGGTCGTCGATAGGGTAGGAATAGGATAACTGGATAGGGGTATATAGGATATTGGGCTTGAAACGCGCATTTCAGTACCCAGGCAGTATCCCGAGAGTATGGCCGACAGTACATACTGTCGGATACTCTCGGGAATGCAGAACCAGCGCTCGAAAATCCAGGCACGGGGATAGGTAGAGGGGTATCTATCCGGGGACGAGAACGCGCATTTGAAGACCCCGCCGCGGACCGCGAAATGTGGATTCGAATGCCGTGGCAACGTCCGGCCAAGTCGCAGAACCGCCCTTTATTACATCGTCGTTTATTGCATCCTTAATAGCTGAGATCCTAAATAGCTGAGATCCTACCGAAGCGCCGGCTCATCATAGCGGCGCGTTCGTGGCCGCTCACATCGCGAGCATTCAATACGACTGTTTGTTACGCCGAAACTCACCCGGCGCGATGCCGCCGATGCCTTTGAACGTTCGAGAGAAGTTCGATGCTTCCGGGATGGTTTCACGCGTGGCTGTACTGCGGCATCTTCGCGCCACTGCAAATCGCGCTCTACTTCGGAGCGACGGATCGGGAAATGCTACGCCGAGAGCTGGAGCAACAACGCTGAGCCAGAACGGAATCGTGGTTTGTCGTACTCGATTGGCGCGCTGTCAGACACCTTTATCCAATGTCGGTCTGCCATCAACGCGTTGCTCGCGACGACAAAAGTAAGCCGCTTGAGTCGCTCCTGCTTGAGTCGCTCCTGAATGGTAGGCGCAGGATCATCCTTTGGCGCATGTCTGGCACGCGCCGTATTCGGACCTGTTCGACGCCGATGATCTTCCAATCACGAAGAAACAGCCGCATAATCACTTCGCTGAGTGGTTCGTCGCGATCCATCTGATCTTGAAGAACCCTCGCCTAATCGGCTACCGAGCCAGGATGCGCTGCGCGTGCGCGAGGTTCTGATGCGCCTCCTGGAGCCCGGGCTCCGCGCGAATCGCCGCCTGAAAGTGAACCAGCGCCTCCGGCAAGCGGCCCGTCTGAGCCAGGGCCAGGCCTAGATTGTTCTGCCCTTGGCCGAAGTTCGGATCGAGATGCACCGCCTCGGAGAACTGGGCCTCTCCTGCACGCGTCCGTTGTGCGCCAGGGCGACCCCGAAGTTGTTGTGAGCTCTGGACGAGCGCGGATCGAGCTGGATGGCCTGCTGGAGATGCTTGAGGGCGTCGTCCAGCCGGTGTCCTTCCTGAAAACTCGGGGTTCGCGAATGTCTGGCTGTTTGCGGACTGATCCATTATTGGTCGGTCATGGTCAGATGGCTTGGGATCGTCCTTGGGACACTGCGGTCAGCGGTTCACACGCACCGGGAGTTAGCATTGGAGAACCTTGCGCTTCGGCAGCAACT
>Ga0209382_10001575_pt1 | contig 35406 bp, 30 predicted proteins | sample SoiMetdeltSBSDD5_FD_187599 | JGI IMG/M metagenome (GOLD analysis project Ga0209382, IMG submission 187599) | Bulk soil microbial communities from a Populus tree surrounding site in Tennessee, USA - Soil MetaG P. deltoides SBSDD5 (SPAdes) (version 2) | ecosystem: Environmental > Terrestrial >... | reverse complement strand
GCGTGCGTCGACTTCACTTCCTCCAGCACGAAATACGTTTGCGTGTGGCGCACGCCGCGCAGGCTCGCGATCTTGTCGCCGAGCACGCGACGGTACTCCTCCATGTCCTGCACGCGCGTCTTCAGCAGGTAGTCGAAGCCGCCGGCGACCATGTGGCACTCGATGATCTCGTCGATCGCCTGCACCGTGTCCTTGAAGCGCTGGAACACGTCGGGGTTCGCGTGGTCGAGCGTGACCTCCGTGAACGCCAGGAGCTGCAGCCCGAGGCGCCGCGGGCTCAGCCGCGCGAAATAGCCTTCGATGAAGCCGTCGCGCTCCAGCCGGCGCACGCGCTCGATGCAGGGCGTGAGCGTCAGGTTGACGGTGCGGGCGAGCTCCGCGACGGTCAGTCGTCCATCCGCCTGCAGCAGCGACAGGATCTGGCGGTCCACGCGGTCCAGCTCGCGGCTTCCGGGGTCGGCAGTCATAGTAGTTTCTGCTCCAAACTGGCGCTCGTTTAGAAGAATCTGCTAGCTAACTGACGCTAATGTAGCACGTTCTGCTTCCACCCCCAGGATCCGACCCCATGTTCGACAACCCTGCTTTTGATGCGCACGAGCGCGTCGTGTTCGCCGAGGACAAGGAGTCCGGCCTGCGAGCGATCGTCGCAGTCCATTCGACGCAGCGCGGCCCGGGCGCCGGCGGCTGCCGCTTCTGGCACTACCGTTCGAGCGCCGAAGCGCTGACCGACGCACTGCGTCTGTCGCGCGGGATGAGCTACAAAAACGCAATGGCGGGCCTGCCGCTGGGCGGCGGCAAGGCGGTCGTGATGGTCGATGGCCGGCACCCCAAGTCGCCGCGCCTGCTCGAAGCGTTCGGCCGCCTGGTCGACTCGCTCGAGGGTCGCTACATAACTGCCGAGGACGTCGGCGCGACGGTGTCCGACATGGAAGTCGTCGCAACCCAGACTCCATATGTGAGCGGCCTGCCGCGCACCGCGGTCGATGCCGACGGCAATCCCGCACCGAAGACAGCGCTCGGTGTATACCTCGCCATCAAGGCGGCCGTGCAATTTCAACTCGGTCGCAGCAGCCTGCAGGGAGTCACTGTCGGCGTGCAGGGTCTCGGCGGCGTCGGCTATGCCTTGTGCGGCCTGCTCGCCGCAGACGGCGCCAGCCTGCGCGTGGCGGACATCCGGCCGGAAACGGTGCAGCGCGCTTGCCGGGAATTCTCGGCCCTGGCTTCGCAACCGAACGAAATCCTGTTCGAGCGCGTCGATGTCCTGTCACCCTGCGCGCTCGGCGCCGTGTTCGACAGCAACACCATCCCGCGAGTGCAGGCGACTATCATTGCGGGCGCTGCCAACAACCAGCTCGCGACGGCCGCTGACGGGGCGCGTCTGCATGCCGCCGGCGTGTTGTATGCACCGGACTATGTGATCAACGCTGGAGGTATCATCAGCGTCGGGCGCGAATACCTGGGCGGCGCGAGCGTTGCCGGCATCGAAGCAGAGATCAGAAAGATTCCCGAGCGCCTGACCGAGATCTTCGTGCGCTCGCGCGCGGAGAATCGCCCGACCAGCGACATCGCCGACGAAATGGCGAAGCGGCTGATCACACAAGCGTAGGTGACAGAACGATGAGTGCGATTCGAACCCGACTGCACGTTCCGCAGGCACCGGCCCGCCCGGGCGAGAAGCCTGACTTCAGCTATCTGCAGCTGTCGCCTGCGGGTGCCATGAAGCGGCCGGACCCGAACGCGCCGCTCGCGGAAACCGAATATCTCGCGAACGGACTCGTGCGCGTGCTCGGCGACGATCATCGCGCCGTCGGGCAGTGGGATCCGCACCTCGCGCCGTCGGACCTCGAGCTCGGCCTGCGTCACATGATGATGACGCGCGTCTACGACGACCGCATGCATCGCGCGCAGCGCCAGGGAAGAACGACCTTCTATATCAAGTCGACCGGTGAAGAAGCCGTTTCGGTTGCGGCCGGCATGGCGCTGCGCCCGACGGACATGCTGTTCCCCGGCTATCGCAATCAGGGCCTGCAGATCGTCCGCGGCCGCAAGCTCGTCGACCTGATGTGTCAGCTGCTCTCCAACTCGCGCGACATGTGCAAGGGGCGGCAGCTCCCGGTCATGTACCACTCGAAGGAAGCGCGGCTGTTCTCGATCTCCGGCAATCTCGCGACCCAGTTCCCGCAGGCGGTCGGCTGGGCGATGGCTGCGGCCATCAAGAACGAGGACGACATCGCGGCCACCTGGCTCGGCGATGGCAGCACCGCCGAAGCTGATTTCCACTACGCGCTGTTGTTCGCGCAGGTGTATCGCGCGCCGGTCATCCTCAACGTCGTCAACAACCAGTGGGCGATCTCGACGTTCCAGGCGTTCGCGGGCGGCGAGTCCAAGTCGTTCGCGGCGCGCGGCCCCGGCTATGGCATTCCCGGCATTCGCGTCGACGGCAACGATTTCCTCGCGGTGTACGCGGTCACGCAGTGGGCGGCAGAGCGCGCCCGCACGGGTGCCGGCCCGACGCTGATCGAGCACGTCACGTATCGCGCCGCGCCCCATTCGACCAGTGACGATCCGTCACGCTACCGGCCGAAAGACGAGCCCGAAGCGTGGCCGCTCGGCGATCCGATCGAGCGCCTGAAGTCGCATCTCATCGCGCTCGGCGGCTGGTCGGAAGAGCGCGAGGCGACGCTCGCGAAGCAGTGCGAAGAGCAAGTGACCGCGGCGTGGCGCGAAGCGATGACCTACGGCACGCTGACCGACGGTCCGCAGCTCGATCCGGACACGATGTTCGACGACATCTTCAAGGACCTGACGCCGCACCTTGCGAAGCAGCGGCGGCAACTGGCGGCCGAGCGGGCGAAAGCAGAGAAGAAAGACAAATGACGCAGATGAACATGATCCAGGCGCTCAACTCCGCCATGGACGTGATGATGGCGAAGGATGCGAGCGTCGTGACGATGGGCGAGGACGTCGGCTACTTCGGCGGCGTGTTTCGCGTAACCGACGGCCTGCAGCGCAAGTACGGCCAGCATCGCGTGCTCGACTCGCCGATCGCCGAGGGCGGCATCGTCGCGACCGCGATCGGCATGAGCGTCAACGGCCTGCGTCCGGTCGCCGAGATCCAGTTCGCCGACTACATCTATCCCGCGTACGACCAGATCGTCAGTGAGCTGGCGCGCATCCGCTATCGCACCGGCGGCGAGTTCAACGCGCCGGTCACGATCCGCACGCCGTGCGGCGGCGGCATTCGCGGCGGCCAGACGCACTCGCAGAGCCCCGAGGCGCTGTTCGCGCACGTGTGCGGCATCAAGGTCGTGATGCCGTCGAACCCGTACGACGCCAAGGGCCTGCTGATCTCCTCGATCGAGGACGACGACCCGGTCGTGTTCTTCGAGCCGAAGCGCCTGTACAACGGGCCGTTCGACGGCGATCCGCACAAGCCCGCGGTCGCCTGGAGCTCGCATCCGAAAGGCGACGTACCGGACGGCCACTACCGCGTGCCGATAGGCACCGCCGAGATCGTGCGCCCGGGCAAGCAGGTCACCGTCATCACGTACGGCACGATGGTGCACGTGTGCATCGCCGCGGCGGAATCGCTCGGCCTCGATGCGGAAGTGATCGACATCCGCACGATCGTGCCGCTCGACGAGGAAACGATCGTGCGCTCGGTGAAGAAGACCGGGCGCTGCGTGGTCGCACACGAAGCGACGCGCTTCGCCGGCTTCGGCGCGGAGATCCTCGCGACGATCCAGGAAGAGTGCTTCTGGCACCTGGAAGCGCCGATCCAGCGCGTCGCCGGCTGGGACACGCCGTACCCGCACGCTTTCGAGTGGGAATACTTTCCCGGCCAGGCGCGCGTCGCCGCCGCACTGAAGGCAACGATGGAGGCGAAATGAGCCGCCATGTGGTGAAGCTGCCGGACCTCGGCGAAGGCACGGTCTCCTCCGAGATCGTCGCGTGGCACGTCAAGGTCGGCGACAGCGTCGCCGAAGACCAGCCGATGGTCGAGATGTCGACCGACAAAGCCGTCGTCGAGATGCCCTCGCCGGTTTCCGGCCGCGTCGTTTCGTTGGGCGGCCAGCCCGGCGACCAGATCGCGGTCGGCGCGGAGCTGATCGTGCTGGAGACGGGCGACAGCGCGGCGACGGAGAAGAGCGAGCCGAAGAGCGAAGCGCCGGCTGCAAAAGAGAAGTCATCCGGCTCGCACCTTTCGCTGGTCCCGCCACCGACTCAGCCCGCCCCAACGGCTCCTCGCACCGGCCGCGTCCTCGCATCGCCTGCGACACGTCGACGCGCGCGCGAGTCCGGCATCGATCTCGCGACCGTCATCGGCAGTGGCCGCGATGGTCGCATTCAGCGGCAGGATCTGGATGCCGCGATCAATCAAGCGCAGCAAGGCGGTTCGGGTATCGCGGCACGCGCTGGCAACGGCCTGAAGCGCCAGCCGCGCACCGAGACCGAGGAGATTCGCATTCTCGGCGTGCGCCGCGTCAGCGCGCAGCGCGTGGCCGAGTCCAAGCGCAACATCCCGCATTTCGCGTACGTCGAGGAAGTCGACATCACCGAGCTGGAGCGCCTGCGCAAGCACCTCAACTCGAAGCTCGCGAAGGGCGCGCCGAGCTACACGTACCTGCCGTTCCTCGGCATGGCGCTGATCCGCGTGATCGAGCGCTTCCCCAAGTGCAACTCGCGCTACGACACAGAGCGCAATGTCCTGGTCCAGCATCGCGGCGTGCATCTCGGCGTCGCGACGCAGACGAGCGACGGCCTCAAGGTGCCGGTCGTGCATCACGCGGAAGCTCTGTCGCTGGGCGAGCTGACGGCGCAGATTCGCCGCGTGACGCAAGCAGCGCGCGACGGCACTGCAAGCCGCAACGAGCTCGGCGGCTCGACGATCACGATCACGAGCCTCGGCAAGCTGGGCGGCATCGTCTCGACGCCGATCATCAACGCGCCGGAAGTCGCGATCATCGGCGTCAACAAGGCGGTGGAGCGGCCGGTCGTGCAGCACGGCCAGATCGCGGTGCGCCTGATGATGAACCTGTCGTCCTCGTTCGATCACCGCTTCATCGACGGCTACGACGCGGCGGAGATCGTGCAGGCACTGAAGGAAATGCTGGAGCAGCCGGCGACGATTTTCATCGAAGAGTAAGCCGGGCCAGGGAAGCCCTGACTGTCGTTGACGTGTCATCGCTGCAGTGCATCTTGTGATGCAAGTCACACGTCGAGGCCTTTTGCACCAGTGCACGAGGGCCGGCCGCAACAAATGCCTATTCCTTTGCGACCGGTCTCTCATCAATCTGCTGACATTCGGCTTACGCTGGTTTCGACAGCAGCGCACACATGCAAAGTTGCAGGCCAGACGCTGCCCGTATTCGCACCATGTCAGCGTCCGCGGCGATCCGGCAATTTCTCTTCGAAGCGCAACAGCGCGTGCCGAGTCACGCCATCGCGTTCACACCGCCCTCGCGCGACCACTTCGAATTCCACTGCAGCGCCGCCGATGCCGCCGACGTGCGCCAGATCCTGCAGAACGTCGCGGATTCCTTTCTGCTCGAGTGCCGTAACCGACCCGAGCCGGTCGTCAGCAATCGCGTGCGCTACCAGGAGAATGGCCCGCTGCTCGGCCGCTTCCTGGCGGTCGGGATCCAGGACGAGAAATCGCAGCTCGCCGGCGTAGTGCTGATCTTCCGCACGATGGAGCAGCCGGCTTTCAGCAAGGAAGACGCGCGCACCATCGGCCAGCTCACCTACCAGTTGTCGAAAGTCATCGCGCTGCCCGCGGACCCCGTGACCGGCCTGCTGACGCGCAGTGGCGTCGAGAAACTCATCGAGTGGCGCTTGAGCTCGCGCGGCGCGCGCACAGTGTCGACGGTCCTGTACGGTGACATCGACCAGCTCCATGTCGTCAACGATCTGCTCGGCTTCGAATCCGGCGACCAGGTGATCGCCGCAGTGGCGCATGCGCTGCAGGAGCACCTCGCGAGCCGCGATGCCGTGGTCAGTCGTCTGTCCGGCGACCGCTTCACGATCTTCTTCGCCGACTGCCCGCTCGACCGGGCCCGCGCGATCGGCGACGAGCTGCGCGACGCGGTGAGTGCCGTGCCGTTCGCCATCGGCACCGATTCGATTCCGCTGTCGATTTCCTTCGGCGCCGCGACCGTGCGCGTCGGCGAGCGCAGCTTCGATCACGCGCTGGCCCAGGCTGAGGTCGCGTGCAAAGCCGCCAAGGATCGCGGACGCAACCGCGTCGAGTCGTACCAGGCCCACGATTCCAGCATCAACCGCCGCATCGACGACATCGCGATCGTCGGCCGGCTGCGCGTGGCGCTCGAGAAGAGCAACTTCCAGATCTTCGGCCAGCCGATCGCAGCGCTCCTGCAACCGGAGAAGGTGCGCCGCTACGAGATGCTGCTGCGCCTGATCGACGAGAAGGGCCGGCTGGTGCTGCCCGGACAGTTCATGTCGTCCGCGACGCGCTATCAGCTCCTGCCGCAGATCGATCGTTGCGTCATCAGCGACGTGCTGACGCGGCTCGCTGCGGCGAAGCGCGAGCCGGGGTTCGAGCCGATGCACTTGTCGATCAACCTCTCCGGCCCGACGCTCAGCGACCCGACGTTCCTCGACTGGCTGGTCGTGCAGATCGACAGCAGCGGCGTGCCCGGCGACTGGCTGGAGTTCGAGCTGACCGAGACTGCCGCTGTGAGCAACCTCGAGCACGCGCAGCGCCTCATGGCGCGACTCCACGAGTGCGGCTGCCGCTTCGCGCTCGACGACTTCGGCACCGGCCTGTCCTCGCTCGCGCATCTGAAGGCGCTCAACTTCTCGGTGCTGAAGATCGACGGCTCGTTCATCCGCGACATCCTGCACAACGACCGCTCCGAGTCGCTGGTGCGCGCAGTCACGCAGCTCGCGCACGGCATGGGCATGGAGACCGTGGCGGAGTACGTCGAAACGCCTGAGATCTGCATGCGACTGATCGAGCTCGGCGTGCAATTCGGGCAGGGATATGCGATCGGACGGCCCCGGCCGTTGGACAAGATCCTGCAGCCGGAATTGGCGCTCGCGAACGCGAGTTAGAAGAGTCGGGCCAAAGCCCGACCTGCAGTGACCGAGGGGAACTCTAAGGGTGGCTCGGCTCTTGAACTCAGGTGTTCAAGGGGAGCGCCGCGATGGAAACCCAGCCCCGATCGGGTACACGCCCAGCCCGCGGATTCGCACAGCGATTGAAGGAAGACGGCCGCCGCACGCTCGAGCAGCGTAAGCGTTCGGCCGCACAGCGCGTCGAAGAAATCGCGCAGGCGATCGAGCGCACCGGCGCGCAATTCGGCGAGACCGAGCCGCGACTGGCCGACGTTGCCAGCCGCCTCGCCACGACCGTCGGCAATCTTGCGACACGGCTGCGCGAGGGCAGCATCGACGAGCTCGTCGACGACACGCGTGCGTTGGCGCGACGCAATCCCGGCCTGTTCATCGCCGGCGGCCTGGTCGCCGGTTTCGTGCTCGCGCGTTTCGTGAAGGCGTCGTCGCGCCGCGCGCCGACACTCACCGAGGAAGTGGACGAAATGGCCGAGGTCGATGCAGACGACGAGGTCATCGTCTGACATGGAACACGAATCTGCCGCGACACTGCTGAGCCGCCTCGTCGGCGACTTCGCCGCGTTGGTGCGCAACGAAGTCGCGCTCGCCAAGGCGGAGCTCTCCGAATCGTCGATGCGGGCGAAGGCAGGAGTCGTCGCTCTGATCGGCGCAGTCTCGACCTTGCTCGCCGGCGCGCTCGCGCTCGTGGCCGCGATCGTCCTCGGGCTTTCCAAGGTGATGGAGCCGTGGCTCGCCGCGCTCGTCGTCGGTGTCGTGATCACCGCAGTCGGCTTGCTCCTGCTGCTCGGCGCGAGGAAGAAGCTGGTGCCGCCGCACGTGGAAATCGACCGCACGCGCCAGGCCGTACGGCAGGACGTCGAAGTGCTCGCGAGGAGAACCTGATGAACGCAACGTCGGACCGACCCGGCTCGAGCCGCGATCCGGAGCAGCTCGAACGCGCCGCGGACCGCATCCGCGAAAGCCTGGACCGCACGCTGGACGCGCTGGAGCGCAAGCTGCAGCCGAGCCGGTTGCTCGATCAATCGCTCTCCTACCTGCGCGAGCACGGCGGCGAAATGGTGACCGCCGTCGGCGATTCCGTTCGGCGCAATCCCGTGCCGATCCTGCTGACCGTCGCCGGCATCGGCTGGCTCGTCGCTTCGTCGCTCAGCATCCGCAAGACGATCGATGTCACGCCACCGGAGGCGACCTCTGCGACTTCCGGGGGCAGCAGATTCCGCGATCGCGCCTCGATGGCGCGCGCCCAGGCGCGACGTGCGCAATATCGAGCGATCTCGGCTCTCGAAGAACGTCCGCTGCTGTTCGGCGGCCTCGCCGTCGCGCTCGGCGCACTGCTCGGCGCCATCGTCCCGTCGACAGAATACGAAGACCGCGTCGTAGGACAAGTGCGCGACCGCGCAGTGGAGCGCGCCAAGCAGATGGGCGAGCGCCAGTACCAGAACCTGCGCACGCAGTTCGAACCGCAACGCGACGACCTAGAGGTCAGCGGCCAGGCTCACTAAGGACCCCTCATGGACAAACTGCCGGGCTTGATGCCCATCCTTCTCGTCCTCGCCGCCTGCGCAGGCACTCCCAGCGACCTTCCCATCGACGCCGGCAGCGGACCGAATCCCACGCTGCCGCAGCCGGAATCGAAGCCGATCCCGACCGTCAATGTCGCGCCCGCTAAAGGCTGGAGCGGCGAGCAGAAACCCACGGCGGCGACCGGCTTCGCCGTGTCGAGTTACGCGGCCGATCTCGATCATCCGCGCTGGCTCTATGTGCTGCCGAACGGCGATGTGCTGGTTGCGGAAACCAACGCGCCGGAACGTCCCGAGGACAAGAAGGGCATCAAGGGCTACTTCATGGGCAAGGCGCAGAAGAAGGCCGGCGCGGGGACACCGAGCGCAAATCGCATCACCTTGCTGCGTGACCAGGACGGCGACGGCAAGGCCGAGTTCCGCAGCGTGTTCCTCAAGGATCTGAATTCGCCGTTCGGCATGGCGCTGGTCGGCAACGACTTCTACGTCGCGAACACTGATGCGGTCATGCGCTACAGGTACCGGGTGGCTTCCTCGTTCATCGACGGCGCCGGTACGAAAGTCGCCGATCTGCCGGCCGGGCCCATCAACCATCACTGGACCAAGAACCTCATCGCGAGCTCCGACGGCAAGCGCCTGTACGTCACTGTCGGCTCGAACAGCAACGTCGCGGAGCGCGGCATGGAGAACGAGGAACGCCGCGCGGCGATCCTCGAGATCGATCCTGCGACGGGCTCCTCGCGCGTGTTCGCTTCGGGTCTGCGCAATCCGAACGGCATGGACTGGCAGCCGCAGAGCGGCGCGTTGTGGACTGCGGTCAACGAACGCGACGAGCTCGGCAACGATCTCGTGCCCGACTACATCACCTCGGTGAAGGACGGCGGATTCTACGGCTGGCCGTACAGCTACTACGGACGCCACGTTGACGAACGGCCGCAGCCGCCGCGGCCGGACCTGGTCGAGAAGGCCATCGTTCCCGACTACGCACTCGGCTCGCACACAGCGTCGCTGGGACTCGTGTTCTACGACAGCGATCTGCTGCCGCAGCGTTACCGCGGCGGCGCGTTCGTCGGCCAGCACGGCTCGTGGAATCGCCAGCCCCTCGCGGGCTATCGCGTGATCTTCGTTCCGTTCTCGGGCGGCCGTCCGACCGGCAAGCCGGAAGAGATCCTCACCGGCTTCGTCGATGATGAGGAAAATGCACTGGGCCGTCCGGTCGGCGTCGCGGTCGATGGGCGCGGCGCGCTGCTAGTGGCAGACGACGTCGGCAATCGCATCTGGCGCGTGACACCGTCGCAGCAGGAGTTAAGCTCCGCCAAATGAGCGCGAGCCAATCTGCAGCGAATGAGGGTGTGCATCTCGTCTGCGGCCATTGCGATGCCGTCGTACGGGTGCCGCCCGATCGTTTCGCCGAAGGCCCCCGCTGCCCGAGGTGTCACAACGCGCTGTTCGAAGATCATCCGCTCGAATTGAAGTCGGCGAGCTTCGACAAGCACATCGCGCGCAGCGACCTGCCGGTCATCGTCGATTTCTGGGCGCCGTGGTGCGGACCGTGCCGCGTGATGGCGCCGCACTACGAAGAGGCGGCGCGGCGGCTGAAGCACCAGGCACGCTTCGCCAAAGTGAACTCCGACGAAGAGCCCGCCTTGTCGGGCCGATTTGGTATTCGCGGCATTCCGACGCTGATTGCCTTCAAACACGGCCGCGAGCTCGCGCGCCAGGTCGGCGGCATGGATCTCAACGGACTGCTGCGCTGGGTCAGCGGTATTTGAGTCCAGTGCCGGTGTTGAACACGATCACGCGGTCGCTCGGGCGAACGAAGCCGCTGTGGCGCAATTGCGCGAGCGCCGCCCAGGCCGCACCTCCCTCCGGACACACGTCGATACCTGATCGCGCAGCGAGCTCGAGGGTCGCGCGCTGCATTTCTGCTTCCTCGATCGCGATCGCCGTGCCGTGCGTGTCGCGCAAGGCGCGCAGGCAAATGAAGCCGCCGAGCGGCGAAGGCACTCGCAAACCGTAGGCGCGAGTCTGCGCGTTCGCCCAGGCCTCGGTTCGTTCCGCACCTTCGTGGAAGGCCTTCGCGACTGGCGCACAGCCAGCCGCCTGCACGGACACGAACCGCGGTCGCTTGTCGGCCGGAATCCAGCCGAGTGCCGCCATCTCGTCGAACGCCTTCCACATGCCGACCAACCCGGTGCCGCCGCCGGTCGGATAGAGCACGACGTCGGGCACTGCGCCGCCGAGTTGCTCGACCAGCTCGTACGCCATCGTCTTCTTGCCCTCGATGCGATACGGCTCGCGCAGTGTCGACACGTCGTAGGCGTCTTTCGGACCGTGCTCGCGCAGGAATTTGCCGGCGTCCGCGATCGTCCCTTGCACCCGGTGGATCGTCGCCCCGTACAGCGCACACTCGTCGAAGAACGGCTTCGGCGTGTCGTCCGGCATAGCCACCGTGACCGGCAGTCCTGCACGTGCGCCATAAGCAGCCAGTGCGCCCGCGGCATTGCCCGCGGACGGCGCCGAGAACTTCTTCGCGCCCAGGTGCTTCGCCATCGAAACGGCCAGCGCCATGCCGCGCGCCTTGAACGACCCGGTTGGGTTGCGTGCCTCGTCCTTCACCCAGACGTTCTCTGCTACTGCGAGCAACGGAGTGAAGCCCTCGCCGAGCGTCACCTCGTCGCCCTCCTCCAGCGGCAGCAGCTCGCGATAGCGCCACAGCGTCGGCGGACGTGCAGCGACATCCGCAAGCTTCAGGCGGATCGAGCTGAGGTCGTAATCGACGCGCAGCGGCATGCCGCAACGCTGGCAGACCCCGAGCAGCGTGCGCGGATCGTGGCTGGTCTCGCAGGCGAAGCAGTGGATGCCGCGCAGGAACTTCGACAGTCGGGGTGAGGTAGTCATCGGCGCATGATAACGCAGCGTTTGGATGGAACCGCGAAGGCCGGTGGATGCTTAGAGCAGCCAGCACGCAGCCGATCTTCGGCACCACAAGGACTCCCATGGCCCGCGATCGCACCGTTGCCTATGACGACGATTCCGATGACATCGCGCCCGATGCGCTGAGCCTGCTCCGCCGCGATCACCGCCTCGCGGAAGAACTGTTCGCCGAGTTCCTGCGCGCCGCGCCCCAGCAGCTCGACCCGCTCGCGCGGCGGATCTGCAAGATGTTGCACGTCCATGCGCAGATCGAAGAGGAATTGTTCTACCCCGCCGTCAGCAGAGCCCTGACGCAACCGGACCAGGCACTGATCGAGAGCGCCCAGCGCGAGCACGAGCAGGCCAAGGAATTGATCGTGCGCATCGAGTCCATGACGTCCGAGAACCCGAGGTTCGGCGATGAGATCGCTGAGCTGAGCCAGCTTGTCGCGCAACACGTCGCCGAAGAGGAGCAGGAGCTGTTCCTGAAAGTGAGCGCGACGTCGCTGGATCTGACTGCACTCGGCATCGCGCTCGCCGAGCGACGCGACACGCTGCTGGACGTGCTCGGCCTGCACGGCGACGACGAGGAAGGGGCAGCGAACCAGCGAGAGACGCGACCGGAGACGGCCACCGCCGTGGCCCGGGCTACAACGGAACGAGGGACTCCTTGAGGGTGTAGCGGCCGACGTTGTTGCCGAGCTCGTTGCCGGCGACCGAGTCGTAGCGGAAGTGGATGCCGAGATAGACGCGCGATAGTGCGCACTCCAGCGCCGCGTCCGGGAAACTCTCGAAACTGCGCGTCGGCGGGCTCATCGCGATCTTGCCGGACCCCGGGCCGGCCTTGTCGACCTCGGGAATCACCATCGTGAACTTGCGCTTCTGGCCGAAGGTGTCCGCCATCACCGTCATCGCCGCACCGCAGACCGTGCCGTGCGCGGACGGGTACGACGGAAATGCATACGTGTGCCGGTGCAGGTTGTCCCACTTCGCATCCAGCGCCGTCGCCGGATTGCCGTCCTTGTCCGCCCAGTGGATGGCGGTGTACGGCCGCCAGTGGTTGTAGACGAACTTGCTGTCGAACGAGCTGATGTAGCCGTCGAAGATGCTCATGTTCAGCAGAGCGAACAGCCGTGCGGCGCGACGCACGTCCAGGCGATCGCGAACGACGAGGTCGCGAGCGAGGCGATTGTGCGAGGCCTCGACGAACTCCTTCCACCACATCGCAAGATGAGTTTGATCGGCGGTGCGCGTGCGGCCCGCGAGGCCGCCGACGTCCTTCACTTCCGCGAACGCTGCCGTGTACGCGGGACTGTCGATGGCCGGCGGCGGACCGACGCGAAACTGATCGGGCCGCTGCAGCACGAACGGCTTGACCGTCGCCCAGCCGGCACCGAACACGAAGCCTTCGGGCGTGCCGCTGTGCTCGCGGAACTCCGCGTAGACGCCCGGACCCATCGGATGAAATCGATACTCCGCCTGCTGGTCCCACTGGTCGCCCTTGCGACGCGCCAGGACGGCGGCGGCCGCAGCCTTGCCCAGCTCCACGGAGGACGTCTGCGCCGAGCCACCAGCACCAGCAGTGCGCGCGAGCAGCGCCTGCCATTGATCTGACTGCTTCGGATACTGGTTCGACGCGATCTCATAGGCTGCCTGCGACGCCGCAACGATCGGGTCTGCGTTCGGTGCATCTTGCCTCAGCGCGTACGGTGCATATTCGTGCTTGATCGCGTTCAGCGCGTCGTGCATCGCCAGATGCATCATTGCCGCGGTGCGCACGCCTTTCAGCGTCAGGAACGCATCCTCTGCTTCCGCCGCGGCGAGCAGACGTTCGTTCCACTCCACGACGACGCTGGCCTGCTGACTGGCCGGCCAGGCAACACCCGGCATGAGCAACGCGAGCACGACTACCATCTTCATGGGAGGATCCTTGCGTAACGACAGTGTGCAGCAGCAATCTAGCTCCGCTGCCACCGCGCCACTACTTGCCGTTCTGTACTGGTTGCGGATTCGTACCGCGAGGACAATGAGTCATGGCACACCAATACGGTCAGTACTGTCCGCTCGCGCTCGCCGTCGAGTTGCTGTGCGAGCGCTGGACGTTGCTCGTCGTCAGCCGGATCATCGATGGCTGCACGCAGTTCAACGAGATCCACCGCGGCGTGCCCCGCATCTCGCCTTCGCTGCTGTCGCGTCGCCTGAGTCAGCTCGAGCGCGCCGGGCTCGTGAAGCGCGGACCGGCGAAGAAGGGGTTGCCACGCAGTTGCATGCTGACGCCTGCGGGCCAGGAGCTGAGCCCGATCATCGACGCCCTGGCGATGTGGGGACAGCGCTGGAGCCGCGACATGAACCAGGACGATCTCGACATCGCGTTTCTCGCGTGGAGCATGCATCGAAGCATCGACAGCGCGAGCATGCCGCCCCGTCGCACCGTCATAGAGTTCCAATTTCGCAATGCGCCGCCGGACGGCCGGCGCTTCTGGCTGGTCCACGACAACGGCACGACGGACATGTGCCTCAAGTCGCCGGGTTACGAAGTGGACCTGCAGGTGCGCGCCGACCTGCGCCTGTTCATCGAGGCCTGGCGCGGCATTCGCGATCTGCGCCAGGAGATCCGGGCGGGCCACGTGCAGTTGCTCGGGCCGTCCGTGCTCTGCAAGCAATTTCCGAGCTGGCTGTTGCTGAGCGGTCTCGCCCCGCATCCACGTCTGCGCCCCGGGCGCGAGCAGCGACTCGCCGCGGCCTGCAGCACCGCCTGAATCGCAAAAGCTGCTATGCGGCCGGGGCTGACGCTCGGCCGCGCGCGTCTGCTAGAGTCGTCCGACGTCGATCCCCCTTCATCGATGGCCCCAGGGAGGCATCATGATTTTTCAACGTCGATTCGTCATTGCAGCGGCAACTTCCGCGCTCGCCTGCGCGGCACAGGCGCAGGAAGCGGCCAACGAGCCGCTCGAACAGGTGGTCGTGACCGGCACGCGCGTCGCGAACCGCTCTGCACTGGACACTGCTGTGCCGGTGGACGTCGTTTCCAGCGAGCAGCTCCAGAACGTGGGCATTGCCGAGATCAACCAGTCGCTCGCAGTCGCCCTGCCCTCGTTCAACTTCCCGCGGCCCGGTCTCGCGGACGGCACCGACACGATCCGCCCGGCTGCGCTGCGCGGCCTTGCGCCCGATCAGACACTCGTGCTCGTCAACGGCAAGCGGCGCCACCCGGCTTCGCTCGTCAACGTCAACGGCACGGTCGGCCGCGGCTCCGCTGCTGTCGACCTCAACACGATTCCAGCCGGCATGGTGCAATCGATCGAAGTGCTGCGCGACGGCGCCTCGGCGCAATACGGCTCCGACGCGATCGCCGGTGTGCTCAACCTGCGCCTGCGCGAAGCGCACGAAGGTGGCGACGCAACCGTCAGCTATGGCTGGCGCGATTCGAGCTACGACACGCCGACCGCTGCGGCGGACGATCGTTTCGCGGGCGCCGTGCTCACGCCGACGTGGTCCGCGCCGCCGAAGCTGTCGCGCGACGTTTCCGACGGCGAGACGCTGGTGGCGTCGATCTGGAAAGGACTGGCGCTCGGCGAAACGGGCTTCGTGACGATCGCGGCCGAGTACAAGGACCAGGAGCACACCGAGCGCGGCGGCTACGACATGCGCCGCCAGTATCCGCTGCTGCCCGGCAACCAGTTCGATCCACGCGAAGCGACGTTCAACCGGTTCAACTCCTGGTACGGCGAGCCGGAGCTCGATCAGAAAACCGTGTTCGTCAACGCCGGCTACGATTTCGCGAGCGGCGCGCACATGTACGGCTGGGCGAGCTGGCAGGACCGCGACGCGAAAGCGCCCGGCTTCTACCGCCTCGCCGACGATCCGTCGAACCGCAACGTGATCGAGATCTATCCCAACGGCTTCCTGCCGTTCATCGCGCCGGAAGTCACCGACTACTCGGCCGCGTACGGCGTGCGCTGGAAGCTCGGTGACTGGGACATGGATTCCTCGCTGGTGTACGGCAAGAACAAGATGGAATTCACGATCGAGAACACCCTGAATCGCTCGTACGGCCCGGCGAGCCAGACAGTGTTCGACGCCGGCGGCTTCGACTATGACCAGCTCGTGTTGAACGTATCGGGCGTACGGCCCGTCGAGGTGAGCGCGTTCTCCTCGCCGCTCAACATCGCAGTGGGCGTCGAGGCGCGACGAGAGGAGTACTCGATCTTCGCCGGCGAGCCGACCTCGTATGACAACGGCAACGTGCAGTTCAACGGTCAGCCGACCGCATCGGGCGCGCAGGTGTTCGCAGGCTTCCGGCCGGCGAATGCGGGAAGCGAAGACCGCACGGCTGTCGGCGCCTACGTCGACCTCGAAGCGAACGTCACCGAGAAATTCCTCGCGTCGGTCGCAATCCGCGGCGAGCACTACTCGGACTTCGGCGAGAACGTGTCGGGCAAGCTCGCCGGACGCTACGACTTCACCGACAGCTTCGCGCTGCGCGCCTCGGTGCAGAACGGTTTCCGTGCGCCGTCGCTCCAGCAGCAGTTCTTCCAGACGACCTCGACGAACTTCATCGGCGGCATCCCGTTCGACGTCACTACCTTCCCGGCGACGGATCCGATCGCGCTCGCGCTCGGCTCGCAGGAGCTGGACGCCGAGGAGTCGCTCAACTACTCCGTCGGCGCGGTGATCCGCCTCAACCAGGTCGACATCACGATCGACGCGTACCGCATCGACATCGACGATCGCATCGTGCTGTCGGAAAACCTGACCTCGGCGGCAGTGCGCAACTTCCTGACGTCGCAAGGCTTCATCAACGTCGGCGGCGGTCGCTTCTTCATCAACGGCGTCGACACGGAAACGCAGGGCGTGGACGTGGTCGTGAACTGGCCGTTCGAAACCGGCGTGGGCCGCTTCGATCTCACGTTCACGGCCAACTGGAACGAGACAGATGTGACCGCCGTGCCGAGCACGCCGGAACTCGCGGCGCTGAGCCCGCCGCCGGTGCTGTTCGATCGCTTCAACATCCTGACGTTCGAGGAAGGCACGCCGAGCGACAAATTCGGCGCCCAGGTCAACTGGGGCCTCGACCGCTTTGGCGCGACAGTGCGTGCTGTGCGTTACGGCGAAGTGTTGTCGCCGGACAGCGCTGCGACGTTTGCAACGGTGGCTGCCGGCACCGTGCCGAACGACATCACGCTCGGCGCGAAGACGCTGGTGGACGTGGAAGGCCGCTTCGACATCACGGACCACATCCGCATAGCGCTCGGCGCCGAGAACCTGCTGGACGAGTATCCGGACCCGAACACGCCGAACGCGAACCCGACGGGAACGACGTCGTTCTCGAACTACTCGCCGTTCGGACGCTCGGGGCGGTTCGTCTACGGAAGGCTGAGCTACAAGTTCTGAGCTGACGGAGCCCGGAGAAATTCTCCGGGCTCCTATCTCGTCGCAACCGCAACGGCCGCGCAAGCCATGGCAGCGCCAGTGCTGCGATTGATCGTGCGCACTGCGCGCTCGCTCTTGAACATGCGGCGCGCGCGGGCAGCGAGGAACACGTAGCCGCCGAGGACGAGCGGCAGCACGAGCGAGATCACGGCGACGATCTCCAGGAATCCGAACACCGTCAACTCTTCCAGCCGCACCACCGTCGGCAGCAGCGCCAGGAAGAAAATTGCCGTCTTCGGATTTGCGAGCGTCAACGCCAGACTGCCGAGGAACAGCTGGAACGGCTTCTGCCCGGTATCCACAGGTTCGACGTCAGCAGCGACTGCCGGCGGAGCCGTCCACAGGCGATACGCGAGGTACAACAGGTACACCGCACCCGCGTACTTGATGACGACGAACACCAACTGCGCGGTCTGCGCGAGCGCAGCCAGTCCGGTCGCGGCAACGGCGAACCAGATCAGGTCGCCGATCAGGAATCCGGCGATGAACGCCACCGCTCCTTGCGTGCCGCGCGCCAGCGAGCGCGCAATCACGGCGGCGACGCCGGGACCCGGCGTGGCAACCGCCAACAGGTAGACCGAGGAAAAAATCAGCAGGCCATAGAAGGACACGACAGCGCTCCGGCACATCCCGCGGGGAAGTGCCGGAGCTTACCCTATCCGTGCGTTACTTGATCGCCCAGGTCCCGTCGCCGGTGCGGCAGGCGCGACCTTCGGAAGTGCGCGAGCGGCCGTCGAGCGAGGCCTGCAACGTGAAGCGGCGGCACTCGCGCGGGTCGCCCTTGACTGCGGCGAGCGGTGTCAGCAAGTAGCCCACACGCGTCTGCTCGTTGGTCCAGCGCACTTTCTGGCCGATCTTGACCAGCTCCAGCGAATGGCCGACGCACGCTCGATCGCGATCATCGAGATCGCGGCCGATCTCGCGGCCGACGATGGCGCCGAGCACCGAGCCGACCACGATGGCGACGGTGCGGTTCGATCCCTCACCGACCCTCGAGCCGATCGCGCCGCCGACCACTGCACCGACAACGGTACCGATGTCGTCGCGGTTGCAACGACCTTCGATGATCCCGTAGTCGCGCTCCCACTCCCGGCCGGTGTAGCCGACATACGCGGGATCGTGTTTCTTGCGCCAGCCGTGCGCGGGCGCGTGATCCGGCGGATCCGCGAGCGCAGGCAGACACACCACAGTGGCAATTGCCGCGATCAGACGCGCGGCGACGACATGTCGTTGAGTACGCATGCGCGCTATGTTCAATCGCGCGGACGGGCGATTCTTCGACGCAAGTCGCAGTTCGCGAGATCCGCGGCCGGATGGGAACCTTTTCTACTGGAGCTGCGTGTTGAGGCGATCGACCATCGCCTGCGCGGGATCGCCGGGATAGAGCGTGCTGAAGTCCTGCAGCAGCGCTCGCGCCGTCGCGCGATCTCCGGCGGTTCGCGCGAGCTGGACGAGCGTCACCAGGTCGGCGCTGCTCGCCGGCCGAAACCGCGGGTTCTTCCGCAGCCTTTCGCGCACCAGGTCGAGCGCTTCGCCAGTGCTGCGTTTGCCGAGGAGGCGCGGCAACAGCTCGCGTGCAAGCCGATCGGCCAGCCGGCCGTCGGGCCACTGCGCCGCCCGTTGATGCAGCCAGCGCAACTCGCCGATCGGATCGCTGCTCTTGCCGACCAGCGCCAGCACGGTGTTCCAGGCGTTGGCGTGCGCGCCGCCGCGCCATTCCGCGTAGATGCGATCGATCTCCCGATCGCGCGCACGCTCATCCGGCGCGTCGTCATCGCCGTCGCCCGGATTCCAATGCTCGGGCGTGTGCACGTCTTCGAGGCCGATGTCGAGCCGGCGCTCCCACAGCACGCCGCCGATCAGCGAGAACATGGCGAGCCACGCATACATGAGGAGCGCGATGCGCAGCACGAGCGGCAGGTGATCGCCGAACGCCGATTCGAGCACGAAGCGCGAGAAGAAGTAGACGAGGGCGATGAACCCGAGGATCAGCACGTAGTCCCCGCGCAATCGCCCGATGAGAGACAGCACGCGGCGCGGATTCACCGATTGCACGACCGTGCCCGTCGCGCCCTGGACCGCAACGACCGCCGGCAGGATCGCGCCGACCGCAAACAGCAACACGAGCGCGCCGCGCTCGCCGATCCAGGCGCTCGCCGCCTCGATCCCGTAGTACAGCCCGATCCCCATCAGCAGCAGGATCAGCGGGCGCTGCTCGGACAGCGGGTTGACCATCTCGATCGACAGGACCGGCGGCTCGGCGACACCGTCGGCGAGATGATCCATGACCACGAACGCGTACTTGCTGAACCAGGACAGCACGATCAGCGCGAGCGGGATGCCCGTGATGCGAGCCTTGAATGCCAGCACCAGCAGCACGCTGAAGGTGCCGATCAGCAGCAGCGGCGCCGTTCGCAACGGGATGGCGAGATAGCGGAGAATCGCAGCCGCGCCCATGCGGCGACTGTACCGCATCCATCGCCTACAATTCTTGTTTGTCAGGACAGCGGCGCTTGCCTGTAATAGCGCGACAGAATCGCGGGGGAGACAGAAGAATGATCGCCAGAACCTGGAACGTGCTCTTCGCTGCCTTGCTGCTCGGCGCCTGCGCGCAACCGCAGCCTGCCCAGGAAACGTCGCAGTCGGCTGCGAAGCCCGCGATCGGCAATCCGCAGGCGATGGCCGCCGCGCAAGCCGCGATGGGCATGCAGACCGCGGACCATCCGGGCAAGGCTGTCTATGACCGCACGTGCGCCACGTGCCACAACAATCCCGAGGCGACGCGCTCGCCGTCGCTCGACACGCTCAAGGCGATGCGCTACCAGACGATCAGCTACGCGCTCACGCAGGGCAAGATGCAGGCGCAGGGCTCGGCGCTGAGCGCGCAGGAACGTTCGGACGTCATCGACTTCCTGGTCGGCCGCGAGGCGACCCGCGACGACTGGGTTGCGAAAACGATGTGCCCGGCGAGCCGCGGCAAGATCGACCTGAGCGCGGAGCCGACTGTGACCGGCTTCGGCTTCGACAAGAAGAATCATCGCCATCTCAGCGCGACGCAGGCCGGCCTGCGCACGCAGGACATGAGCAATCTCGAGCTGGCCTGGGCGTTCGCGTTCCCGAAGGCGACTGCGATGCGCTCGCAGCCCGCGATCGTCGGCAAGACGCTGTTCTATCCGGTGCCGGATGCGGCGCGGTTGTACGCGATCGACATCGACGGACCGCCGTGCGTGCGCTGGGTTTACGAGAACGAAGTACCGCTGCGCACGAGCACGGGCTACGGCGAGCTGCCGGGCTCGAAGCGCAAGGTGCTGGTGTTCGGCGATCTGGGCGCGAACGTGCACATGGTCGATGCGACAACAGGCAAACAGATCTGGGTCCAGGCGGTCGGCCTGCATCCGTTGTCGCTCACGACGGGCACGCCGGTGCTGCACGAGGATCGCGTGTACGTGCCGATCTCGCAGTATGAGATCTCGCTCGGCGGCAACGACGACCACGAGTGCTGCAAGAGCCATGGCGCGGTGAAGGCGCTCGACGCGCGCACTGGCAAGACGATCTGGACTGCGCACACGATGGAAGACGCGAAGCCGGTCCGCGATCGCGGCGACGGCAAGATGCTGTGGGGTCCGTCCGGCGCGCCGATCTGGACTTCGCCCGCGATCGATGCGAAGCGCGGCGTGCTCTATGTCGGCACGGGAGAGGCGACGTCCGAGCCCGCGGCACCGACGACCGATGCGATTCTCGCTATCGACCTGAAGGACGGCACGCTGCGCTGGAGCTTCCAGGCGACGGAGAACGACATCTTCCTGAGCGGCTGCGGGCGCAATCGCAAAGGGCTCAATTGCCCGAAGGAAACCGTGTTCCGCGACGTCGACTTCGGCGCGTCCGTGATCATCGCGCAGCGCTCCGATGGCAAGGACATCCTGCTCGCCGGGCAGAAGGCCGGCACCGTCTGGGCGCTCGATCCTGACAACGGCGGCAAGCTCGTATGGCGCCAGGACTTCGGCGAAGGCTCGCCGCTCGGCGGCATTCACTGGGGCATCGCATCGGACGGCGAGCGCGTGTTCGCGCCGATCAATCGTCCGTACGGCTTCACGCCGCCGAAGGACGGCACGATTCAGAAGCCCGGCATGCACGGAGTGAAGATCGACACGGGCGAAGTGCTGTGGACGTACACCGCGCAATCGGACTGCACTGGCGATCGTCAGACGCGCGTGAGGAGCTGCGCGACGAACATCGGCCTGTCAGCGGCGCCGGCGGTGATCGATGGCGCGGTCGTTGAAGGCAGCCTCGATGGCTACCTGCGCGCGTTCGATGCGAAGACCGGCGAAGTGCTGTTCCAGTTTGATACCGCACGCACGTTCGAGGCGATCAACGGTGTGGAAGCGCGCGGTGGCTCGATCGACAGCGCGTCGATCACGGCCGCGAACGGATTGCTGTTGGTGAATTCGGGTTACGGGATGTTCGGGCAGCTGGCGGGGAACGTGCTGCTGGCGTTCAAAGTGAAGGACCACTGAGAGTCGGGCTGAAGCCCGACCTACAGGTCTCCTGCGAACGTCTGTGCTGGCCCTGTAGGTCGGGCTTTAGCCCGACTCTTATTTATACGAAACAACCGCCTTCAAATACTCGTAAAAGAAATCCACGCCGTTATAGAACGCCTGCACGCCGATGCGTTCGTCCTGGCCGTGCGCTCTGTAGTCATCGCGCTCGAGCGCCGAGCCGCTCACCATGTACGTCGGCAGGCCGGCGGCATTCGTGTAAATGCTGTCCGATGCACCGATCGCCATAGCCGGCACGACCGGCGCGCCTGGCCACATCTTGGCTGCGATCCGTTGCAGCGGCTTCAGCACATCGGCGCGCAGCGGCGGCGGCGCGTAGCCGCGCTCGTTCGGTGCGACTTCGTCGAGTTGCTCCGTCAAGAAGTTGTAGTAGCGAACCCTGACCGTCGGATCGGCGACGACCTTGACGAGCTCCTGTCGCACCTCTTCCGGCGAGTGTCCCGGCAGGATGCGGCAGTTCACGTTTGCGCGGGCAGTCTGCGGCAGAGCGTTGTTCGCGTGCCCGCCTGACAAGCGCGTCGCGACGCACGTCGTGCGCACGACTGCGTTGTAGATCTGATCCTCCGAGATCGTCTTCAGCGCCTGCGGATCAGGCGGCGTCTGCAGGATGCCGCGCAGAATGGCGGCACGCGCTCCATCCGCATGCTCCGCCATGTGCTGGACGTACGCGCGAGTGACGTTGTTCAGTTCGAATGGGAAGTCGTAGCTCGACACGCGATCGAGCGCACGCGCCAGCGAGTAGATCGCGTTCTCGCGCGGCGGCGCCGAGCTGTGGCCGCCGGAGTTCGTCACGGTGAAATCGAAGTCCGCGTAGACCTTCTCGCTCGCTGTGAGATCGATCTGCACGGCGCGGCCGTTCTCCATCGTCACGCCACCGCCGTCGTGGTTGAGCACGAACTCCGCATCGACGAGGTCGCGCCGGTTCTTCAGCAGCCAGTCGACGCCATTGGCGTTGCTGCCCTCCTCGTCCGCAGTCAGCGCCAGGATGATGTCGCGATCGGGCTTGTAGCCCTCGGCGCGATAGCGCAGCAGCGTCGTCATCATGATCGCGATGCCGTCCTTCATGTCCTGCGTGCCACGGCCGTAGAAATAGCCGTCTTTTTCCAGGAACACGAACGGATCGACGGTCCACTCCTCACGCAGCGCTTCGACGACGTCGAGATGACCGATCAACAACACCGGTTTCTTGCGGCCCGTGCCCTTGAGTCGTGCAACGAGGTTCTGCTTGCGCCCGCCAGGGCCGACGACCTGGACGTCCTCGGCCGCGAAGCCGCCTGCGAGCAGCCGCTGCGCCATCGCTTCGGCGGCGGGCGTGGAGCCGACTGCGGACTCGGTGGTCTTGATCTCGATGAGTTGCTTGAACAGATCGCGCGCGAGCTGGTGCGGATCCTGTCGATCCGCCGCCGCGGCCGTTGCACTGAAAACTATTGCGGCAACGGCCGCGGCGATGCGAATTCTCATTTCAATCCCAGTTGCTCGCGGAGCTGGGGCGCCGTGAGCAGCTCTGTATACACCTTCGACCCGACATCGAACTCGCGCGCCCGCGCCAGCCCGCCTACGACCACCGGATCGAAGCCCGCGTCGCGCACCAGGCGCTCGGCGACCTTCAACGCTTCGGCGTCATCGCTCGCCAGCGGAATCGCCCACAAGCCGCCCTTGCGGTTGCCGTCGTTCTTGAGATTGCTCTCGTTGATCGCATTGAACGCGCGCACCAGCCGCACGCCCGGCAGGAACTCCTTGGAGGTCACGCCAGTCCCTCGCTTGCGCGCGTCCGTGGCCATCTCGCCGTCGCGAAACGGATAGGGATTGCCCGTGTCGAGCAGGATCTTGCCCTTCCAGTCATTTGCGAGGTCGCGACCGACTTGCGGGGTCGCCTTGTACGGCACGGAGAGCAGGATCACGTCGCCGAACTTTGCCGCCTCGCTCGGCGTGCCGACGCGCACCTTCGGCCCGAGCGACTTTGCGAGCGCCTGCAGCTCTTCGGGATGACGCGAAGAGATGACCAGCTCGTGGCCGGCCTTCGCCCAATGCGTCGCCAGCGCGCCGCCGATGTTGCCCGTGCCGACGATGCCGATCTTCAGGGGTGCCTCCGCGGCGGACAGCGGGACGCAGAAAGCGGCGGCGCACAGCAGGAGCGCACGCAGAACGTTGCGAGCATTCATGAGTCGTTCTCCTCGAGGTGTTCGTAAAGCTGCAGGAAGCGCTCGGCCGCGTGGTGCAGATTGCTTTGCCAGTCTGCGCCGGCCGCGTGGTCGGCGCCGTCGGTCACGCATTTGACTGCGGTGAAGCGCGTTCGTTCGAGCCAGCATACCTTGGCGAGCGCGTAGCCTTCCATATCGAGCACGTCGCACTCGACGGCGCACTCGGTCGTGGCGAACGAGTCGCCGGTGCCGCACACGCCTTGCACCAGGTGCGGAAAAACGGGCGGAAATTCCAGTCGCGCGGGCACGTCCGCATCGAACGGCGTCGTCCCGAGCGGCACGCCGAGCCCGCTCACGTCCATGTCGCGCTGGACGAATGCGTGGCACTCGACGACCGTGCCGGTGGGATGACGCCTGCTGCCGGCCGTGCCGAAGTTGATCACGTGAGGCAAAGCGGCGCCGACGTGGCGATAGTCGGCGAGCCGGCGTGTCAGCACATACGCGGCATTCACCTTGCCGACGCCGCAATAGAGCACTGGTATACCGCGTTGCTCGAAAACGCCCTGCCCTTCGAGCTCGAGTGCCATCACGATCAGCCGGCGCTGGAGTGCATCGATCATGAGAGGGGCATGATATGTTCTCGGCCCTGCAAATCATTAACTAAAATTGGGGGAGCGCTCCATGGCCTTCTGGAATCGCACCAAGAGCTTCGAAGCGGCGACGTCGCGCGACACGCACAGCGCACTGAAGCCGACGCTGAGCTGGGTGCACCTGGTCGGACTCGGCGTCGGCGGCATCGTCGGCACCGGCATTTACACGCTGACCGGCGTCGGCGCCGGCATGGCCGGGCCGGCAGTAATCCTGTCGTTCGTCGTCGCCGGTATCGTCTGCGCCGCCGCCGCGCTCGCGTACGCAGAAATGTCCACGATGATTCCGATGGCCGGCAGCGCCTACACGTACACATACGTCGCGCTCGGCGAGCTGCTGGCATGGATCGTGGGCTGGACGCTGATCCTCGAATACACCGTGGTCTGCAGCGCCGTCGCGGTCGGCTGGTCAGGCTACGCCGCCGGCGTGATCCGCTCGGCGGGCTGGCCCGTGCCCGATGCCTTGCTGGCCGGACCGATGGCCGGTGGATTGGTCAACGTGCCGGCGATCGTCATTTCGCTCGCCGTCGCCGGCTTGCTCGCGATCGGCTCGCGCGAGAGCGCGACCGTCAACCTCCTGCTCGTCACCGTGAAACTGATCGCGCTCGCAATCTTCATCGCGATCGCCCTGCCCGCGTTCAGCGCCAGCAACTTCGAGCCGTTCGCGCCGTTCGGCTACGGCTCGGTCGTCGGACCGGATGGCGCCACGAAGCAAGGCATGATGGCCGCGGCCGCGATCATCTTCTTCGCGTTCTACGGATTCGACGCGGTGTCGACCGCCGCCGAAGAAACCAAGAACCCCAAGCGCGACCTGAAGATCGGCATCATCGGCTCGATGGTCCTGTGCACGCTGCTGTACATGGTCGTCGCTGCCGCCGCGCTCGGCAGCACGAGCTACCAGGCGCTGGCCGGAAGCAGCGAGCCGCTCGCGCTGGTGCTGCGAAACATGAATCACGGTTTTGCCGCGACGCTGATCGCCTCTGCCGCCGTGATTGCACTGCCGACGGTCATCATGGCGTTCATGTACGGACAGTCGCGCATCTTCTTCGTGATGGCGCGTGACGGGCTGCTACCGCAACGGCTCAGTGCGGTTCATCCGCGCTTCGGCACGCCGGTGCTGATGACGTTCATCACGAGCATCATCGTCGCACTGATCGCAGCTTTCGTGCCGCTGCAGAACATCGCGGCGGTCGCCAATGCGGGAACGTTGATCGCGTTCATCGCGGTCGCGGTGTGCATGATCGTCACACGTCGCACTCATCCCGAGCATCCGCGCATGTATGGCCCGGCGGCGACGTGGATCATCGGCATCGTAGCGATCGTCGGCTGCATCTACCTGTTCTCGAGCCTGCAGACGCGCACGATGATCTCGGTGCTGATCTGGAACGTCGTCGGCCTCGCGATCTACCTGCTGTGGGCCCGCCGCAAGAGCCTGCTGGAACCGGCTGCGAGCTAAGGTGCCGGGAGAGAAAAAGAGGGGAAACTCAGCGGCGCAGCATGAAGCGATCAATGGCGGATACAAGCACGCCAACGCGAATGCTGCACTGCTGAGTTTCCCCTCTTTTTCTCTCCCGGCACCTACTTATGCGCCCACGCGCCGACGAATAGCGGCGCGACGACCGTCGCGTCCGCAGTCTGCACTGCGCGCTGCAGACGGTCGGCGAGCGTATCGACGTCGACTTCCGCGGCCGTCGCGATGCCGTGCTTCTCCATCACCGGCAACAGCGTGCGGGTTATTCCTGCGAGCTGATAGAAGAGCGCCGCGTCGGCGGCGGTGCCGATGCGGGCATGCGCGATCATGCGTGGCGTCGGGAGCTGCGCCTCGCGGAAGGTTTGCGCTAATCGCAGGCCCATGCGTGGCTCGGCATGTCCACGACGCAACGCCTCGGTGACGCGCGCGACCGACCGCTCCACCAGCGGCACCTGCGGCTCGCACGTCGAGCCGGTCACGTCGAATTCGTGGAACACCACGACGCCGCCTGGCTCCAGGAGCTCGACCAGCCGCCGCAGCAGCGCTGCGGGTTCCGGGAAATACATGAGCACGAGCCGGCCGATGATCGCGTCGAAGCGCGCTTCGGTCGCGAGTTCGAGCAGGTCCTGGGTAACGAAGCTGACGTTGGCGAGACCGACGTCAGCGGCGCGCCGCTTGGCGAGCGCGATGGCGTCGGCCGAACGATCGACGCCGATGATCGAGCCTTCGGGGCCGACCAGCGTTGCGGCCAGGAAGGACACGTCACCGGCCCCGCAGCCGACGTCGAGCACGTGCATGCCTGGGCCGACGCCGGCGGCGCGCAGCACTTGTTCCGTCAGCTCGCCGAGGAACCTGCTCTGTCCGATCAGACGTTGCAGTTCTTCGTGGTTGTGGCCGAGGGCGTAATCGTTCGGGGCACGGTCGTTCATCGACGCCAGTTTCGCCTGGGCCGTTGAGCGTCGTCTCGTGCCGTGCGACGAGGCCGTATGCTGACTTTCGTCAGCGCACTTCTTTCGTCAGCGCGCTGGGAGTCTAGGAGTTGGCCGACTCCACCGACGCGTTCAGCGCCGTGGAGAGGGCGGCGTCGCCGCTCACGAGGTCCTTCCAGCTCAACTCCTGGCCTTTGCGCCGGCCCTTTTCGGTCAGCTTCAAACCCTGCGGCGAAATGGTCACCACGTACGGCTTGTCGTCGATGACGATCTCGCGCTTGAGCTCTTTTTCCAGCTTGGTCATTGCAACGCTCTTCGTGTAGTTGATCGGCGGAGAAGGATTCCCCGCACCGGGATACTTCCATGAAACAGCGCTGACACGCGCAGGTTCCCGATGGAACATCCGGCCTGTCAGACGTTTACGGGCCGTGAGGCTAGCGCGATTTGCGCGCTTTCGCATCCATTGCAGGCATTGCCGGCCGGGCGGCATAGCGGAACAGGTAACGCATGGCGTCCCCGATCGTGCTCTCCCAGACGGGCCAGCGGTGGGCGCCGTCGACTATGCGCAGCTCCGCCGGCTGCCCCTTCTGGCGCAGCAGCGTATACAAGCGCGTTGCCTCCGCTTCGATGAAGTAGTCGTCGTCATCGCCGGAGTTGATGTACATCGGCACGGGGATTTTCTTCGCCAGGAACGCGTCCCAGAGCGCCGGATAGTTCAGCTCTTTCCATACCTGAACGTCGAATTCGGGGGTCCCGAACACATCCGCGCGGCGCGCGCCCGAGGCCTGGGGCGGCTCGGGATCGTAGATCGCCGGGGACAGCAGCCCCGCCGCCGCGAACATCTCGGGGTACTTCAGCGCAAAGCGCAGCGCTCCGTAGCCGCCCATCGACAGTCCGGCAACCACCCGGCCGTTGCGCGCCTCGATGACCCGGAAGTTCCGCTGCACGTCGCCGACCAGGTCCTGGATCACCGCCGTTTCCATCTTCTCCTTGCGATCGACGTACCACGTCGTGCCTGCATCCGGCATGACGATCACGGCCGGCGGTATTTCGCCGCGCGCGATCAGCGCGTCGGTCGTGGACTGGATGTGGCCGGAATTCGCCCAGGCATAGAGATCCTGGTTGTGACCGTGCAGCAGGTACAGCACCGGGTAGTTCAGCGTCGACGACTCATAGCCGTCAGGAAGATAGACCGCGTATGCCCACTTGCGCTTGAGCGCGGGCGAATCGAATTCGCGAGTCACGACGACGCTCGCCGTTGCCGGCAGCGCGAACGCAAGCACCAGTGCAGCGAGCAGCAGCCGGCGCAGCAACCCGATCATTCCTTCTCGGCCTCGCGTGCGCCGGAGAGGATGCCCGGCAGAGCGTAGTTGCCTTCGTGGCACGCGTACTCGTAGATGTTGGCGTCGACGGTGACGAACGGCAGCTCGCCCGTGAACGACGAGGTGAACGTCGTGGGATCGTCGACCGTGAAGCGATAGACGATCTTGTCCTTGCCGACGCGCGTGAAGCGTTCGGTGACGACGGTGTTCTCGGACGAGCCGCGGAAGCTCTGCTCGGGACGGAAGTTGCGCGTCTCGACGACCAGCGTGTCGCCTTCCCAACGACCGACGGAGTCGCCCATCCACTTCTTGATGCCGCCCGGCGTGTGCTGATCCTGAATTCGGATGATGCGGGCGTCGTGCACCATCTCGACCAGGATGACCACGTAACCCGGCGACTGCACGATCTGGTAATAGCTGTTGTACATGACCGGCAGCATCGGCGGGCCCGACGCCGAGCCGAACGACAGCAGGCAACGCTCACCGAGCGCGCGTCCCTCCGGACCATCGTTCTGATTGCGTGCGCGTGCGGCCATGCGCTGCTGACCCGCTGCGGTGAGCGGCGGGATGCGGCCGTTCGCCGGCTCGATGATCATCGAGGTTCGATACTCGCCGTTGATGTTCGCGACCGACATGCCGCGGTCGGTCCAGAACAGGTTGTAGTTGCCGACAGGAGGGAGCGACGAGATCGCTTCGATCTTCTTGCCCGGGTCGCTCGGCGCCGCATCGGCCTCGACTGCAGCGATCGCCGCTTTGCTGATCGCGGCAGCTTCCGCGTCGGTAAACGCGCGGCGATCGCCCAGCTCCGGCGAGCGCTCGACCGGCGTGGCCGTTGCGTTGGTCCACACGCCTTGCAGATCCGGCGTGCCGTCCGGCAGGCGCGGCACGCGATAGTCACCAGCGAATGCACTCGCTGCGAGCAGCGATGCCAGAAGCACGATCCCCTGCGTCTTCACGGAAGCCTCCTCTCGCTGTGCAGAAACGGCCCTCGCGCCGCCGCACAATTCGTTGCGATTGTAACGATGTCGCTCCGTCCTTAAGCGCGCGCACACACAAGAATTATCAAGCCGTGCGCAGAAGCAGCGCAGCGTCATAGACATGCCGGCGCGCGTCATCGCACACTTTGCGCCTGCTACTGCCGCTTTTCATAAGGTAGTTACATGGACAGCATGCGTTACATCCTCACCGTCGCGGCGCTCGTCTCGGGCGCACCGCTCGCGTTCGCTTCGCCGGAGATCGTGGACAACTTCCGGTTGACCGATCAGCAGGGCGCCTCGCACGAGCTGTACTACCTCTCGGACATGAAGGCAGTCGTGCTGCTCGCCCAGGGCAGCGAATGCAAAGGCTCTGCGACTGCGGCAGCAACGCTCGAAGGCTTGCGCGCGAAGTACGAGCCGCAGGGCGTGACGTTCCTGCAGATCAATTCGAACCTGCCGGGCAGCGCGGACGGCGTGTCGCCACCGACGGTCGCCACTCACACGTCGAAAGGCATCCCGGTGCTGGTCGACGAGACGCAGCTCATCGGCGAGTCGCTCGGCCTCAAGCGCAATGGCGAAGTCCTGGTCGTGAATCCGCAAGGCTGGAAGATTGCGTATCGCGGCGGCAGCGGCGCCGTCACCGGCGCACTCGACGCGGTGCTCTCGGGCAAGGCCGCTCCAGCGGCAGCCCCGATCGACGGCTGCGCGATCAAGATGCCGGAGCGCGACAGGAAACAGGCGCATGCGCAGATCTCCTATGAGAAGACGATCGCGCCGCTGCTGCTCGACAAGTGCGTGGCGTGCCATCGCACGGGCGGCATCGGCCCGTGGCAGATGACCAGCTATGACATGGTCAAGGGCTTCGCGCCGATGATTCGCGAAGTCGTGCGCACGCAGCGCATGCCGCCGTGGGATGTCGATCCGCACTACAGCGCGTTCAGCAACGATCGCGGCCTGTCGAGCGAACAGGCCCGCACGCTCGTTCACTGGCTCGAGGCCGGCTCGCCGCGCGGTAGCGGCGCCGATCCGCTCCTCTCGCAGAAGAAGGAGTGGCCGCAGTGGCCGCTCGGCAAGCCCGACCTGATCGTCGAGCTGCCGGAGTTCAAGGTGCCGGCAACCGGCACGATTCCGTACCAGATGCTGAAGGTCGAGAACCCGCTCGACCACGACGTGTGGGTGCGCGCGATGGACTGGTTGCCGGGCCAGCGGGCCGTCGTGCATCACATCATCGCTTCGGCGGGCGGCGCCGAGCGGCGCGGCGCGATCAGCCTGAATAACTACGTGCCGGGCGTGGAGCCGCTGGAGCTGCCGCCGGAAGCGGGCATCCTGCTGCCGGGCAAGTCGACGTTCCACTTCCAGGTGCACTACACGTCGAATGGCAAGGAGCTGCTCGATCGCACGAAGATGGGCCTGTACTTCCGCCCCGACGCGCCGAAGTACATGTTCCGCAGCCTGGTGTTCGCGAACAACAAGCTGCGCATTCCGCCGAACACGAAGCTCCACGAGGAAACGGCGGAGCAGACGCTCAAGGCCGACGCGATTCTCTACACACTGCATCCGCATGCTCACTATCGCGGCAAGTCGTCACGCTTCGTCGCGTATTACCCGGACGGCAGGGAACAGACGCTGCTGAACATCCCGGCGTACGACTTCAACTGGCAGGGCACGTACGAGCTGATCGAGCCGATGAAGGTGCCGGCGGGCACGCGCATCGTGTACACGCAGTGGTACGACAACTCGACGCAGAACAAAGCGAACCCGGATGCCAACCGCGAAGTGACGTGGGGCGAGCAGACGTGGGACGAGATGATCTTCGGCGTGATCCGCTATCGCAACGTCACTGAAGACGCGAAGGCGCCGACGGACAAGGGCCCGTCGCAGGAAGAGCTGTTCACCGAGAGACAGGCGCGGCAGTAGCCGCGCCTGCTCCCCACCGCCTCAGAGATACATCAGGCGGCGCAAACGCGGCACCAGGAACGGATCCAGGCGCGCTGCGTGTCGTTGCATCACGCTGTTCGCGCTACGCGCGGCCAGCGCATCCATCGAGCGACTCTTGCCGTGTCCGCGGCTCTTGCCGTCGGGGTTGAACGTCCGCAGGAACTTCGGACGCCGCCGCACATCCGCCGCGGCTTCGAAGCCCGAAGCGAGCTTGATGAGCGTCGGCTCGCTCCACGCTGACGCCATGAACGTGATACCCACCGGCAGATCGAACGTGAATCCGCCGGTCACCGTCACCAGCGGGTAGCCGGCCACCGCCGCGAAGCCCGAACTGCCGAACAGGAACGCGTCGCCGTTGATCAGATCGGTCGGCCACGCCGGCGTGTTGGTCGGCGCGATGATCGCCTGCACGTTGTTCGCCGCGAGTGTCGCGTCGATACCCTGCGGCCCGGCCAGCTGCGGTCCGCGGATCAATGCCTGCTGGTAGTCCGCTTCCGTGAACACCTCCGCTTCGGCGAGCTCCATCAGCTCCTGGCCGAAGAACTTCAGCTCCTCCTCGGCGTGATCGAGATTGAACTGGATCACGTCGGCGAGTGTGCCGACCGGCACGCCGGAGCGCGTCGCGAGATACGCGTTCAGATCGCGCTTGAACTCGAAGATCAGCACGATGATCTCGGACTGGTCGGCGTTGAATTCGTCGAACGTCGGGATCTCGACGTCGACGAGCACCGCACCCGCATCGCGCATGACTTGCAGCGCGTCCTCGAAGATCGCATCGGTCTCCGGAGTCACACCCAGGAATTGCCGCCCTACGCCGATGCGCGCGCCACGCAGTCCATCGGGATTGATGAACTGACTGTAGTTGCGCGAGAAGTGTCCCGCGCTTGCTGCCGTTTGCGGATCGCGCGGATCCGGGCCGGTGAGAGCGCCGAGCACCGCAGCCGAGTCGGCAAGCGAACGTCCATGCGTGCCCACGGTGTCCTGCGTGTGCGAGATCGGCACGACGCCGGCGCGACTCGTCAAGCCAACCGTCGGCTTGATACCGGCGACACCGCACTGCCCCGCCGGGCACACAATCGAGCCGTCGGTCTCCGTCGCGAGCGCGGCGGCCGTGAGCGCGGCCGCGACAGCAGCTCCGGAACCGGAGCTCGAGCCGCACGGATTGCGATCGAGTATGTGCGGATTGCGGCATTGGCGGCCCACGCCGCTCCAGCCGCTGGAGCTCTGGAAGCCGCGGAAGTTCGCCCACTCGCTCAGATTCGCTTTGCCGATGATCACCGCGCCTGCAGCGCGCAGCCGCTGCGTGACCGTCGCATCCTGGAGCGCCGGCGCGCCGACCAGCGCGAGCGAACCAGCAGTCGTCTGCTGTCGATCGCCGGTGTCGATGTTGTCTTTCAGCAGGATCGGAATGCCGTGCAACGGGCCACGCGGCCCGTGGCGGCGCCGCTCCTGATCGAGCTGCGCAGCGATGCGCCGCGCATCGGGATTCAATTGAATGATCGAGCGCAGATCGAGCCCCTTGTCGATGAGCTGGATTCTGCGCAGGTAGATTTCGAGCAGCTCCTGTGCGCTCAACCGGTGCGACGCCATGAGCGCTTGCAGCCGCGCGATGCTCGAGTTGGCGACGTCGTCGCGATCGCCGCTGAGCACACCAAAGTCCTGCGTGGCTGCATTGTCGGACTGTGCATTGGCGGCGAGCGGTGCGAGCGCTGCGCCCCCGGCGGCCAATGCGCCGGCTTGCAGAAAGGAACGGCGATCGAGCTTCGTCTTGTCTCCGTCTTTCATGGCCATCTCCCTGCGTGATGAGGAGAGGCGCTTATACTCCAAGCATTACGACGAAAAAATCCGCGCTCTCTGACGGCGCCGTGACAGTAAAAAAGATCGGCAGAAAGTCGTGAAAAAAATGCCGGAGAGAACGGGCTGCGCTCTCTCCGGCACTTACTGCGTTTGTCAGGTTTTATCTAGTCGCGGGCGTAGCGATCGCGATCGCCCACGCGACGCATCTCGCGCTCGACGTCCAGGTAGGCTTCGGTCACGGGCTTGAAGTCGAGCTCGGCATCGCGATCGCGCGAGCGCTCTACTTCGTCACGCAAAGCGTGATAGCGGCCGGACAAGTCGCGGAATGCATCGCGGACGTCGGCGTCATCGGCGCGCCGGTCTTCCAGCGTGCGACGGAAGTCGTGCGCTTCCGCGGCGAACTCTTGTGCATCACGGTAGTAGCTGTTGGTGCCGTCATCGCGCGCATCCCGTTGCAACTCGGCAGCGCTGCGCTCCAGCCGATCAGCCGAACTCGTGAGGTTCCCGTGCGTCGTCACGCAGCCGCCCAGACCTGTTGCGGCCAATGCGGCGAAGGTCAATCCGAATTTCTTCAAGAACATTTGACAAGGCTCCTCTACGACTCGCTACGAAAGAAACGAGTCGTCGAGGAGACGGGTTCCGAGTGCGCGATGTCCTACGCGCCCTGGTCTGTTTCAACTAGGGCTTGATGCCGAGTGCCTTGTACAAGGCAGCGGGCTCGTAGAAGGCACCGTCTTTGATCACGAGCGCCGTGCGCCGCACGTCGCCGATTCGCTTCGCGGGATCGCCTTCCACCAGCACCATGTCCGCGAGCTTGCCCGGTGTGATCGAGCCGAGTTCCCTGTCTTTGCGTGCGACGCGCGCGGCGCCGAGCGTCGCGATGCGCAGCACGTCCGGCGCGCTGATGCCCGCTTGCGTGTACAACTCCAGCTCGCGATGCAGGGTGAAGCCGGGCAAGCCGTCGGTGCCGGCCACGATGGGAATTCCGGAGTCGTACAGCAGCTTCGTCATCTTCAGCGTCGCGAGCTGCGATTGGTGATAGCGCGCATCCTTACCCTCCGGAACCGGCAAGCCTCCCACCAGGAATCCGCGACGCACTTGCGGCGGCAGCCGGTCTGCGATCGCGGCGTAGCTCACCGACATCTTGCCCGGGCGATCGACGAACATTCCTTCGAATGCGGTCAGCGTCGGGTCGACGACGATGTTGCGATCCTTCAGCAGCCGCACGAACGAGCGCACGCGCTCTGAATTCAGATCCAGCGTCGCGCCGCGCTCGGCCACGGCGATGAAGCGCGCCGGCGTACGCGTGTCCTTGACCTCGTCGAAGAAGAAATTCAGGAACAGCATGTTGATGTGCTGGATTTCGTCCGCGCCCGCCTCGACGAACTGCTGGGCGGTCATGAATGCCGGCACATGGCCGCTGACGCGCAGCCCTTTCTCGTGTGCCAGCTTGATGATGGTGGGCACCAGCTCGGGCTTGATCGAGCTGTACACCTTGATGCCCTCGTAGCCGAGCTTCGCGTAGTTGTCGATCGCGCTGCGTGCCTCGGCCTCGGTGTCGACGAACACCTTCGTCGGCCCGGCGTATGGCCCGCGGCCGTCCATGAAGCCGCGCATCGTGATACGCGGGCCGATCGCCGCGCCGTTCTCGATGTCGCGTTTGATTTGCAGCAACGCGTCGTTGTCGTTCGCGAGATCGCGCACGGATGTGACGCCGGCGGCCATGTGCAGCATGCCGTCGGTCGGCCCGAGGTGAACGTGCATGTCCCACAGACCGGGCAGCAGCGCCTTGCCGGCCGCATCGATGCGCTCCGCCTGCGAAGGGATCGTCACGGTGCCGTCCTTGCCGACGCCGCGAATGCGATTGCCATCGATCAACACAGTGCTGCCCGGCACCGACTGACCCGTCGCGGCGTCGAAGATGTTGGCGTTGGTGATTGCGACGGGTTGCTTCGGTTTGCGCGTCAGCGTGCGCGCCAACTCGATCTTGCGCGCGCTCGCGAGCGCTTCCTGCTTTTCGAGCAGCTTCGGCACGCTCGATTCCCACCCTGCGCGCACGACGGAATAGAACCGATCGACCGCGGCAAAGAAGTTCTGGCTGTCGTCCAACCACACCGTACTGGGCGAGAATCCGAGCCCTTCGATCAGGTAAGCAGTCACGTGCCGCTTGTTCGCGCCATCGCCGACGTTCAAGTCGGCCGCGCGCTTGATGCTCGCCTCACCCGCAGGCAGCAATGCCATGCGCTGTCCCGGCGCCTTCAGCAGCGCGTGCGCGAGCCAACCGAGCTCTTCCGGAAGGCCCTGCGTGGTGAGATAGAACGCATGACCGGCGAGCTTCTGCTCGCCCGCCTCGGCGCTGCTCTTCCAACGGGCGACCCCGTTCGCGAATGTGAATTTCTCGGAGACCGGCGCCTTGAGGTAATCGACGCCGTCCATTTCGATCGAGGCCGGAACGCGCTCGGCATCGAGTCGCACGCGCGCGGTGAGCTTGGGCCCGCGGCCGCGATCGTTGTACTCGTAACTCAGGCTGCGGGTGCCATCGGCCGCGACGGTCGTCGTCTGCAGGCCCGCGGGCTTCTCCATGATCAGCACTGCGTAACGCGTCTGAGTCGGCTCCTGGGCGAGCGCGCTGCAGGCGAACAGCAAGGCAGCGGCGGCTATGAC
>Ga0209382_10001573_pt1 | contig 35414 bp, 32 predicted proteins | sample SoiMetdeltSBSDD5_FD_187599 | JGI IMG/M metagenome (GOLD analysis project Ga0209382, IMG submission 187599) | Bulk soil microbial communities from a Populus tree surrounding site in Tennessee, USA - Soil MetaG P. deltoides SBSDD5 (SPAdes) (version 2) | ecosystem: Environmental > Terrestrial >... | reverse complement strand
ATGCGCGCTTCACCCTGACCGCTTCGACGATCTTGAAGCCGTGCTGCTGGGTCACGATGCGCACCCGCGCGAAGCTCGCGCCGAGTGCCTGCTCGTACGGCAGATGGCGATTCGCAACGAGCCACAGCCGGCCGCCCGGTTGCAACGCTTCCGCCGCAACGCCGATGAAGCGGCGACCGACGTCGGGACGATCGGCACGCGCGTGCGTGTGGAACGGCGGGTTGCAGACGATCACGTCGTAAGTATCAGTCAGGCCGGCGGCGACATCGTGCCAGCAGTAGCGGATCCTGGCCCGCTGCTCGAATGCAGCGAGATTGCGGCGCGCGAGATCGAGCGCGCGTCGCTCGGCCTCATACACATCCAACGTTTTGATGCCAGCGCAGCGTTGCAGCAGCTCGACGGACAAGTAGCCGAAGCCCGCGCCGAGATCGGCGGCGCGACCTGCAAGATCGGAGGGAAGATGCGCCACCAGTAGCTCCGAGGCCGGATCGATCCGATCCCACGCGAACACGCCGGGGCGGCTGACGAACCGACCGTCGGCGATCGTTCGCACGGCATCGAGCTGCAGCCATTCGTCGACCAGCGCTGCGTCGTGCGGCCGGTCGAGCGGCGCGGTCCAGAACGCACGACATTTGTTCTTGATCAGCGTCGTGACCGGGCCGGCGATGCGTTCGAGATCCGCTTGCGCGGAACGCGCGCCCTCGTCGTTGCTCGCGCACGCGAGGATGCGGCCGCCCGGCGCGGTCGACAGCAACGCGCGGGCAAGGAGTGCGCGCGACTCGTCGCGTTGCCGCGGCGGCAGCACCAGCACGAGCGGGTATTTTTGTGTGGCAGCGTCGGGATCGTCCGTGAGCACACGAAGGTGCAGTCTCTCAAGCGCCGCGGCATCGGGCGCGAAGCTCTGCTGACAGACGAGACCTGGCCAGGACCGCGCGCGGAGCGGCGCTCCGGCACGCGCACGGAAAAAAAGCGCGCCGCCCTCGGGCCACGCGAGGTGGCCTTCGAGGAGCGGCAGGAACAGGGTTTCGAGCGGCCGATCTGCGCTGCGGTCAGCGCACATCGAGCACTACGGAGAGCGGTTGCATCTCCGTAGTGTACTTCCTACTGCGACAGCCCTACTGGGATTGGCCCTACTGAGATTGCGGCTGCTGCGGCGGTTGCTGATCCGGAGGCGTCGTCTGGTCCCCCGGCGGCGGCGTAGTGCTGTCGCTCGGCGGCGGCTGATCCGGAGGAGGTGTCGCCGAAGGCGTCGCCGACTGGTCCGCAGGCGGCGTCGGGTTGTCCTGGTGAGCGGCGTCATTGGTCTTCGAGCAGCCGGCCGCGAACAGGAGCGCAGCGGCGCAGAGGGTAATCAATGCACGCATGTGCGAATCCTCACTGAAAAGAGAAGGTGCACTCTAGTAAAGCGACAGGCGAACCAGAGTTCCCCCCGGGTCCATTCGAGCCCGCGCCATTCGAATCCGACGCAGTGTGCGCGGGCGCCTTACACCATCTTCAACCGGTCCTCGTGCTTGCGGTTGTAATCGGGCGCGATCGCGATCGGCGGCTGGCCGCCCGGCCGCAGGCCCGGCGGGCGGTAGTAACGGAATTTGCCCGAAGGCTCGCGCGGCACGACGCTGACGCGCTCGATCTCCACGTCGCACTGCTGACCGAAATTGCTCCGCACCAGCGCGGTGAGCTGCGCGGCGAGCCCTGCGTCGAAGCCGCCGCCGCTCTCGACGAGCACCTTCCAGTGCAGCGGATCGATCTGCTGGAACAGCACCTGGCGGATGATGCCGAGGGGCGTGGTCGTCAGCAGCTTCTGCAAACCGGTACCGAGCTGCGAGCCGTGCACCTTCGTGCCGTCGGCCGCGATGAACAAGTCGGCGGCGCGACCGACGAGCTGGGTGAGGACACGATACGGCCGGCCGCATTTGCACGGGTCAGGCGAGATCGCGCCGCTGTCACCGATGCGGCAGCGGACCAGCGGCATCGCGCGATTGCTCAACGATGTCGCGACGATGTCGCCGAACTCGCCGTCCGGCACGGGCTCGCCGTCGCGACAGATTTCGATGTACGAGTTGTCGCTCAGCAGGTGCATCGAGCCCTCGGGGCATTGCGCAGCGATCGGTCCGACTTCGGTGCAACCGTAGAACTCGACGGCCCGCGCGCCGAAGTGCTTTTCCAGCTCCTCGCGCTGAAACGGATAGATCTGCTCGCCGCCGAGCTTGGCGAACCGCACTAGCTCGCGCGGTGCGTCCGGGTAATTCGTGCGGATATAGCGCGCCAGCAAGACGAGCGCCGAAGGCAGGCCCATGACCAGCTCCGGCCGACGCTTCAGCACATACTGCGCGGCTTCCTCCAGCCGCTGGGGCGTGAGCGCCGTCGTCAGGAAGCCGCGAGTGTTGCGGACCCAGTCCTGCAACCGATGCTCCGAGCCCCACATCAGCAGCGTTCTCACGCCGGGCGCAACTCCGTACCACAGCATGACGCGATATTCGTTCGCCCAACCCCACGCCGCACCGTGCGGATTCCAGGCGATGCGCAGCGGCTCGCCGGTGGAAGCGGAGCTGCTGCGATAGAACGCGCCCGGCCGCGGGCCGCGCGCCAGCAATTCAGAGCCGCGTGCACGAACCGTCGCACGATCGAGGATGGGCCACGCGGAGAGTTGGGTGGGATCGCCCTGTGCCAGCGCCTGGCTCCACGGACCGGTGGAATACAGCGGCACCCTGGCCCGCGCGAAGCGGAGCTGTTCCTGCAACTCCGTTGCGATCATCCGATCGAATGCATGTCGCTCGAGCTTCTCGCGCGCCTGCAAGTCGCGGATAAAGCGCCCTACCGGTCGACCGCGCAGCTCCTGCAACGCCAGGTAGGCGGCGCGGTGCGCGGACTGCTCCATTGCTCTCACGAGTCATTCCCCTGTGCTTGCGTCACTCAATACTTTTTTGCGCGTGTTTTTGTTCCGCGACGCCGGCAAATTGCGTGCAGTAAGTCCTGCTATTTGCTGGGATTTAAGAAAATCACGTACAGGGAACTTTGCAGGGTTGTGCGAGTTTCGTGGACGCCTCCCGTGCACGCAGACACACATAACGATCTCCCGGCCATGAACGACATCGGTCGCTTACTGCGCACCGCCGCCCGCGTCACCCGCACCCGGTACCCCGGCTTCATCTTCGGCTTGCCGCTGGCGCGGGGCGAGATTCCGGTCTTCACGTATCACGACGTGGAAACGCAGGTGTTCGCGCGCGACCTGGAGTTCCTGCACAGCAACGGCTATCGCACGTTATGCCTCGAGGAATACCTGGCGGCCCGGAACAGCGGCCGCGTGCCCAGCCGCTCCGTCATGCTCACCTTCGACGATGCGCGCAAGAGTTTCTGGACGGTGGCGATGCCGCTGCTGCGCACCTACGAGGCGCGCGCCGTGCTGTTCGTGCCCACGTACTGGATGACGACGCCGTCGCATCCGGCCGACGATCTCTTCATGTCGTGGCCGGAAGTGCGCGCGTGTGTAGAGTCCGGTCTCGTCGATGTGCAGTCGCACGCACATCGTCATGCCCTGGTCGCAACTGCGCCGCAGCTCGTGGACTTCGCTCATCCAAAAGCGCTCGCGCACTTCGATCTCTACGACTGGCCGATGCGCGACATCGCTGGCGTCGAAGAGCTCGGCCGACCGGCACCGGGCACGCCGATCTATCGCTCGACACCGCTCCTCTCCGCGACCCGACGCTTCGTGGAAAACAGCGAGATCACCCAGGCGTGCCGCGAGCTGGTCGAGCGTGTCGGCGTCGAAGATTTCTTCGCGCAGCCGCACTGGCGACGGCAGCTCGCCGATCTGCATCGTCGCCTCAGCGAGAAGCTGGTCGGGCGCTACATGGACCAGGAAGATTTCCGCGCGCTGGTCGCGTCGGAGTTCGAGCTCAATCGCGAGCTGTTCCGCAAGCACCTGGGCTGCCCGCCGAGCTGTATCGCCTACCCGTGGATGCTCGGCTCGCCGCTCTCGCTGGAGCTCGCGAAGCGTCACGGTCTGCGCGTTGCGTTCGGCGTGGCGCTCGACTATCGCGCCGAGCGACGCCGCGCACAGCTTCCGATCCCGGTGTTCGGCCGGCTCAAATGCGACTGGCTGCAGTTCCTGCCGGGCCGGCAGCGCTCGAACGTGCTGGCAGCCGTCGGCCGCAAGCTGTCCGGCTTCGCCAAGCTCCAGCACCTCGCCCACTGATCGTGGCAGCACCCGCGATGAGCACGCGCACGATCGCCATCATGGGAAGGCTCCTGGACCAGGACGACGGCCTCGGCGTTTACGGCCTCAACCTGCTGCGCGAGCTGCTGCGGCTCGACCCGCATACGCGCTACCTGATCCTGCTCGACTCACCGAAGTCGCAGCACCTGTTCCGCGAGTTCGGCAACGCCGAGACGCACGTGCTGCCCGCGCTCAGCAAGCTGCTCTGGGACCAGGTCGTCGTGCCGCGCGCTGCGCGGCGTTTCAACGCCGACCTGATCTTCAACCCGAAGTTCTCGATTCCGCTGTTCACGCGCCGCCCGTGCGTGTTCGTGCAGCAGGGCTCGGACTGGTACGTGAACCCGCAGAACTATCCGTGGTGGGACAATCTCTACATCCGCCTGATGCTGCCGCTCTACAGCTTGAAGGCGAAGCGCACGCTGGCCATCTCGCAAGCGACGCTCGACGACCTGGCGAAGTACACGTGCATCAACGTGCGCGAGTCCGTCGTGAGCTACGCGGGCGTGGGTCAGAACTTCAGCGGTGAGCGCGACGAAACCGCGCTCGCGCAGTTCCGGGCGGAGTATCGACTGCCGCCGCGTTTCATCCTCACGGTCGCGCGTGCCCTGCACGTTGGACACAAGCACATGCCGCCCTACCCTGGCGGCAACAATGAGCGGCTGCTGCGCGGCTACCGGCGCTACCGTCGCGCCGGCGGCAAGCTGCCGCTGGTCGTCATCGGCAAGCGCATCGACGAATACCTGCGGGCGCGAGGCTTCACCGACGAGGATCTCGCCGACGTCCACTTCCTCGGCTTCGTGCCGAACGCGCGCATTCACCTCGCCTACCAGCTCGCCGAGTGCTTCGTGCTGGCGACGCTGTGCGAGAGCTTCGGCATCCCGATCGTCGAAGCGTTTGCTTGCGGCTGCCCGGCGATCGTGCCGTCGACCTGCGCCGGTCCGGAGATCGCCGGCGGTGCGGCACGTCTGATCGATCCGCTGAACGAAGAAGACATCGCGCGCGCCCTCGCCGAAGTCACCGGGTCCGCAGAATTGCAGCGACGCATGCACGATCTGGGACTCAAGCGCGTCCAGAGCCTCACGTGGCGCGAGACTGCACGCCGCACGCTTGGTGTGTTCAACGAAATCGTGCCGGTGGACATCTCGCCGCGCGCCGAGACGGCGCCGCTGTGAGCGAGGTCGGCCCGACATGAAATTCTGGCTGCGCATCGCTCTTTCCGTGGCACTGGTCGTGCTGCTGTTCACATACGTCGTGGACGCGCGCGAGGTCGGGCACATTCTGCAGCGCTTCGACGCTGGATATCTACTGCTGGCAATCGTGGTCGTCACGCTGGATCGCGTGCTGATGACGTTCAAGTGGACGCTGCTGCTGCGCGCGCAGGGGTATCGGCTGCCGCTGTTCCAGGGCGTGACGATCTACTGCACGTCCATGGTGTGGGGTCTGGCGCTACCGACGACGGTCGGCGCCGATGCGATCCGCGCCGTGATGGTGACGAAACGCGGCTTCAACGGTACGGACGTGGTCACGTCGATCGTGATCGAGCGCATGGTGGGCTTCGTGCTGGCGCTGGCGCTCGGGCTCGTGAGCCTCGGCATCCTGCGCACGATCGGCGTGCTCGATGCGCGCTTCGACAGCGCGTTGTATCTCGGCGTCGCGATGCTGGTTGGCGTGACGGCGCTGCTGGTTGCGGCGCTCAACAAGAAGCTGGTCGACAAAGTCGTCGGACGACTGCCACAAGCTGTTCGCGACTGGAAGGTCATGCACTACCTCGACCGCTTCGCGACCGCTTATCGCACTCTCGGCCGGGCGCGCAGCACGATCGCGCAGTTCAGCGCACTGACGGTGCTGGAGCAGGTGTTCTCGGTCATCTTTCCGTGGACGCTGGCGAAAGGCCTGGGCGTCGACGTGGACCTGTTGCTGTTGCTCGGCGTGTTGCCGATCAGCACGCTGATCTCGCGCCTGCCGATCTCGTTCGACGGACTCGGTGTGTTCGAAGCGGTGTTCGTCGGCCTGCTGGTGCTCGCGGGCATCGGCGCCGAAGCTGCCCTCGCCATCGCGATCAGCGGCCGCATCATTCAGCTCTTCGCATTCCTGCCGTGGTGGTTCGTGCACGTCGCGCGCTCGGGCGCGGTTCGTCCGCCAACGCCGTCGAAGGAGTTGCCGATCAATTGACGTGTCACTTGGCGGCAGCCAGCATCTTTTCTACGGTCGCCAACAACACACACACCGCGACGCCTTCCGCTGCCTGCGCAATCTCCGCCGGATCGGGAAACGTGGGCGCGATGCGGATCGTGCTGTCGCGCGGATCGTTGCCGTGCGGATGCGTCGCGCCCGCCGGCGTGAGCTCGACGCCCGCTTCCTTTGCGAGCTTGACGACCTGCTTCGCGCAGCCGTCCAGCACGTCGAGCGTAATGAAGTAGCCGCCGCGGGGATCGGTCCAGCGCGCCACGCCTGTGTCGGCGAGGTTCGACTCGAACGCGGTCCGGACCTGCGCGAACTTCGGCGCGATGATCGCGCGGTGGCGGTCCATGAGCTGCTCGACGCCGGCCGCGCTCTTGAGCAACCGCACGTGACGCAACTGGTTGACCTTGTCGCCGCCGATCGTGCGCTTCTCCATGCGCTTGAGGTACCAGGCGACGTTGTCCTTCGAGCCGCCGAACAGGCCGAAGCCCGCGCCGGCGAGCGTCACCTTCGAAGTCGAGCCGAAGATGAAGGCGCGATTTGGATTGCCGTGGCGCGCGCAAGCCGCGTCGATGTTCGCGATGCGAATGCGCTCCGGCGTCAGGTGATGCACGGCGTACGCGTTGTCCCAGAACAGGCGGAAGTCCGCCGCTGCCGTGGGCATCTTGGCCAGCCGCTCCACGACCTCCGCCGAGTACACCGCGCCGGACGGGTTGCTGTACTTCGGCACGCACCACATGCCTTTGATCTGCGGGTCTGCGGCGACCAGCTTCTCGACCGCATCCATGTCGGGGCCGTCGTCGCGCAACGGCACCGTGATCATTTCGATGCCGAACTCGTTGCAGATCGAGAAGTGCCGGTCGTAGCCGGGCACGGCACAGATGAAAGCGATGCGCGCTTCCTTCGACCACGGCCGCGCGCTGTCGCACGTGCCTTTGAGCAGCGCGTACACGACTGCGTCATGCATCAGGCCGAGGCTGGTATTGCCGCCGAGGACCATGCGATCGGGCGTCACGTCGTAGATCGGCGCGAGCAGCGCGCGCAGCTCCGGCAAACCCTGCAGCTCACCGTAGTTCCGGCAATCGATCGCGCCGGACATGTAGTCGCCCTGCCCGGGCATTTCCAGCAGCTCGTTGCACAGGTCCAGCTGCGCCGACGACGGTTTGCCGCGCGTCAGGTTCAGTTTCAGCCCGCGCCGGGCAAAGGCGTCGTAGCGTTCGCGGATCCGCTGGTGCAGGGCGCGCAAATCGTCTGCGCGCAGCGTCGTGAGCTGAGGCATCGGGGTCCTGGAAATCGCGTGGCGGAGCCCTGATGATAGCGGATCATGACCTCCTGGAAACGACCCGCTGTCGCGGCGCTCGCAACAATCGGCATCATGCTGACTCTCTGGGGAGCGGTCGGTCACCTGGCAGTGTCCGCCGAGCGGCCCGTGGAGATCCCGGCGCCGGCGCTCGACAATCCGAAGGCAGCAGGTGCACCGCAGACTGCAGTACTGGCCGGCGGCTGCTTCTGGGGAGTGCAGGCGGTATTCCAGCACTTGAACGGCGTGCAGCAGGCAGTGTCCGGCTACGCAGGCGGCGATCGCGCGACCGCGCACTACGAGGTCGTGAGCAGCGGCCGGACCGGCCACGCCGAGTCCGTGCAGGTCACGTTCGATCCGAACGTCGTCTCCTACGGCGAGATTCTCCGCGTGTTCTTCGCCGTCGCTCACGATCCCACGCAGCTCAACCGGCAGGGTCCGGATAGCGGCACCCAGTATCGTTCGGCGATCTTCTATGCAGACGAGAAGCAGAAAGAGATCGCGACCGCGTACATCGCGCAGCTCGACAAGGCCGGCAAGTTCGCCCGACCGATCGTGACCCGCGTGGATTCGCTGCAGGGCTTCTTCGCCGCGGAGGACTATCACCAGGACTACCTGCTGAAGCACCCGCGGGACCCGTACATCGTGTTCAACGACCAGCCGAAGGTGCGCAATTTCCAGCGCACGCTGCCGGAGCTGTATCGCGCCGAGCCGGTTACGGTCGGGCAGCGCTCGACTACACTCGCGCGATGAACGTCCTCATCGTCGGCGCCGGCGCAGTCGGCGCGCTGTTCGGGTCCGCGCTCGCGAAACAGGGCGCGAGCGTCTCGGTCGTCTGCCGCTCGGACTACGATGCGGTGAGCCGCGACGGCTATGACATCCGCAGTCCCGTCTTCGGCGACCATCGGTTCCGGCCGGAAAGCGTTTATCGCAACGTCGCGGACTGTCGCGAGCCGCCGGATTACCTGCTGCTGACTGCGAAGGTGCTGGAGAGCGTCGATCGTGCGGCGCTGATCCGTCCGGCGGTCGGCCCGCGCACCGTGATCGTGCTGATCCAGAACGGCGTCGACATCGAGGCGCCGATCGCCGACGCGTTTGCCGATAATGAACTGCTCAGCAGCCTCGCGTTCGTCGCGGTCGGTCGCAGCGTGCCAGGGCAGGTGAATCACCAGTCGCTCGGCCACTTGATCCTCGGCCGCTATCCCGACGGCATTACACCCGCCGCGCAGCAGATCGCCGCAGCATTCGAGGCCGGCAAGGTGCCTTGCAAACTGACGGAGAACGTCGTCGGCGCGCGCTGGCAGAAGGCCGTGTGGAACGCGACGTTCAACCCGATCTCGATCCTCGGCGGCGTGCTCGACACTGCGGCGATGCTGAAGACGGAGGCCGACCGGGAGTTCATCCGGCGCTCGATGCTGGAGGTGTGCGACGTCGCACGAGCCGCGGGTCATCCGCAAAGCCCGAACCTGGTCGAGCAGATGATCGCGGGCACGAAAGCCATGCCGGCCTACAAGACCAGCATGGCGCTGGACTACGAGAACGGCCGGCCGATGGAGATCGAGGCGATCCTCGGCAACACGGTGCGCGCGGCGCGCAAGGTCGGCATCGCGACGCCGAACCTGGACGCGATCTACGCCATCGCGAAAATGGTCGAGGGGAAATGACCCCGTAGGTCGGGCTTTAGCCCGACTTCTTTTTGGCCAGCGCCTTGGGCGGCTGCCGCACCGTGTGCAGCACGTTATCCGCGACGCGCGACATCCAGCCGCCGGAATACAGCATCATCTTCAGGACGTGCAGCAGCACCTGCCCCGGCCCTTCGACCGCGAGCCGGCAGTCCTCTTCGATCTTGCAGTTTTGCATCTCGAACAGGCCGTTGCCTTCGATGATGAGGCTCGCATCCTTGAAGTGACATTCGACGAAGGACTTGCCGTCCAGCACGACGCGCTGGCCGGTAAACGTTTTGCCGCGGACTGTTTTCATGAGCCAAGTCAGGTGCCGGGAGAGCGATCTCCCGGCACCCAGTGCCTCCTACTTACCCTTGCGCGCCTTCTTGGCAGCTTTCTTCTTGCCGCCGGAGCGCTTCTTGGCCGCCTTGCGGCCACCCTTCTTCGCGGCTTTGCGGGCCGGGCGCTTCGCGCTCTTGGCCGCAGCCTTCTTCTTGCCTGCTTTCTTCTTGCCTGCTTTCTTCTTCGCCGCCTTCTTCTTGGCCGGTGCTTTCTTGGCCGGCGCCTTCTTCGCGGCCGCCTTCTTTGGCGCAGCCGCCGGCTTGGCCGGCTCGGCCGCAGGTGCGGCGGCTTCTGCCGGTGCCGCGGCTGTGCTCGCTGCTGCCGCCGGCTTCAGATCGGCCGCCAGCGTGTGCACCGCGAACATGGCGCCATACGGATCGACGAACTGCGCAATCCAGTCGCCGCCCGGCACTTCCATCGGACCGTTGACGAGCGTGCCGCGCGCGCCCTTGGCTTTCTTGACGGTGTCGTTCACGTTCTTGACGCGCACGTAGCCGAGCCACGCGGGACCGCCAGGCATCTCGGCGGGCTTGTTGAACATGCCGCCGCGCTGCACGCCGTTGCTGCCGAAGAGCACGTACATGCCCATCGGACCCATGTCGTGCTCGGCCATCTTTTCCCAGCCGAACACGGCCGAGTAGAAGTCGATCGCCGCACGCCAGTCGCTGGTGGCGAGTTCGTGCCAGGAGAATTCACCGCGCTTCGGCGGCGTCTCCTTGCCTGCGGGCTGCGAGGACTGGTACACGGCGATGGCCGCGCCCTGCGGATCGGTAAGCACGGCGTATTTGCCGGCACCGCCGGGGATGGAGGTGACTTCCTTCGTCACCGTGGCGCCGCGGCTCTTGGCCGTCTGGACCGTCGCTTCGATGTCGGGCGTACCGACGTAATGCAACCAGTGCGGGGCACCGGAAGTCTGCGCAACGGTGCCGCCCAACGGGCCGCTGCCGCCAGCGAACATCTGGTACGAGGGATCGTGTTCGAAGGTCTGCGTTTTCCAGCCGACCACCTTCCCGTAGAACGCATGGGCGCCGCTTGCGTCCGGCGTCATCAGCTCATGCCAGACAAATCGTCCACGTACAGTGTTGTCTGCCATCACGATCTCCCTCAGAGAGTAAGTTGTTTGTTGGGGGACGGAAGCCCGTTCGAAAACGTGAGCGCGGGAGCATACTCTGCTCGCCGCCGCAAATGTAAGGACGTCGCCGCGATGCGCCGTGCGGTACTTGCCAAAAACCGGCGATGAGGTACAACGAAAAATATGACAACAATGGGTGGTCCGCCGCTGTCCCGGCGGGCATTCGTGGCGGCAGCCGGCGCAACGCTCGCAGTCGTCGCGGCGCCGCTGCCTGCGGCCGAAACGGGCGGCGCGCTGCAGATCTGGTTCATCCGCCATGCCGAAAGCGAGATCAACGTGCCGGGCAATCCGCGTCCCGTGCCGGACGGTGGGGTCACGTATCCGCTGACACGCAAGGGCGTCGAGCAGGCCAAGGCACTGGCCGAAGCGACGGCCGATGCGCCGATCGTCGCTGTGTACACGAGCACGTACCTGCGGGCGGTGCAGACCGCCGACGCCGTCGCCTTCCGTCATGACCTGACGCTGTCGCTGGCGCCCGAGGCGGTCGAGGTCGACCTCGGCATCAAGCCCGGCACGCAGGAAGATTCGCGCACGGTATACGTCGAGCTGGCGCGCAAGTGGACCGTGGAGAAGGACCTCGAAGCGCGCCACGGCGAGGGCGAGAGTTTCGCCGACGTCCAGCGGCGCTTCCTGCCGTTCGTACGCGAGGTCATGAATCGGCATTCACAGGACAGCGGCGTGGTCGCGGTCGTCGCCCACGCAGCCACGCTCGGCTTCATGGTGCCGGTGCTCGCCAGCAATGTGCCGGCCGACTATGCCCTGCTGCATCCGATGCCGAACACCGGCATCGTCAAGACCGAACTGCGCGACAGCCGCCTGTTCTGCATCGACTGGCTGGGGATTCCGAGCGAGCAGTTCGGCAGCAGGGAGCCGTAGCAGGCTGTAGGTCGGGCTTCAGCCCGACTCTTGGTATCCTTTTCGGATGCGCAAATTCCTCTGGATCCTGGTCGCCCTCACCGGCGCATTCGCCGTCGGCGGCATTGCCCTGCACCGGGGCGAAACCATCAATGCCATGTGGCTGGTCGTCGCCGCGGTCTGCGTGTATGCGATCGGCTACCGGTTCTACAGCGCCTGGGTCGTCGCCAAGGTCCTGAGCGCCGACGCCGGCCGCGCGACACCAGCCCTGCGGCTGAACAACGGCCGCGATTTCATGCCGACGCACCGCTGGATCGTGTTCGGCCATCACTTCGCGGCCATCGCCGGCCCCGGCCCGCTGATCGGCCCGACGCTTGCGGCCCAGTTCGGTTACCTGCCCGGCACGCTGTGGATCCTGGTCGGTGCGGTGCTCGGCGGCTGCGTTCAGGACATGACCATCCTGTTCCTCTCGACCCGCCGCGACGGCCGCAGCCTCGGGCAGATGGCGCGCGACGAGCTCGGCCCGGTCGGCGGCCTGGCCGCGATCATCGGCACGCTGACGATCATGATCATCCTGATCGCCGTGCTCGGCCTGGTCGTCGTGAACGCGATGAAACACAGCCCGTGGGCGACGGCCACCGTGTTCGCCACCATTCCTATCGCGGTGCTGGTCGGGCTGTATCTGCGCAACCTGCGCCCGGGACGCGTGATCGAGGGATCGCTGATCGGGCTGGCGCTGCTGCTCTTCGCCGTCGTCGGCGGCGGCTGGGTCGATCATCATCCGACGCTGCGCGCGCTGTTCGACATGGACAGCAAGCCGCTGGCGTGGTTCGTGATCAGCTATGGCTTCATCGCGGCCGTGTTGCCCGTATGGCTGCTGCTCGCGCCGCGCGATTACCTGTCGACGTTCCTCAAGCTCGGTACCGTGCTGCTGCTCGCGATCGCCGTGGTACTGATGCGCCCTGACATCAAGATGCCGGCGGTGACGCAGTTCATCGACGGCACCGGTCCGATATTCGGCGGCGCGCTGTTCCCGTTCGTGTTCATCACGATTGCGTGCGGCGCGATTTCCGGTTTCCACGCGCTCGTGTCGAGCGGCACGACACCGAAGCTCATCGGCAGCGAAACCGACGTCCGCCTGATCGGCTACGGCAGCATGATGCTGGAGTCATGCGTGGCGATCATGGCGATGATCGCCGCGACGCTGCTCGACCCGGGCGTGTACTTCGCGATCAACAGCGGACCCGGCGTCGTCGGTGCGACCGCGGATGCGGCAGTCGCCACGATCACCTCGTGGGGCTTCCCGGTCACGGCCGAACAAATGCACGAGCTCGCGCGCGAGATGGGCGAGTCGACGCTGTTCGCGCGCACCGGCGGCGCACCCTCGCTCGCGGTCGGCATGGCCAGCATCTTCTCGAGCGCATTCGGCCAGGGCCTGCTCGCGCTCTGGTACCACTTCGCGATCATGTTCGAGGCGGTGTTCATCCTGACGACGCTCGATGCCGGCACTCGCGTCGGCCGCTTCATGCTGCAGGATGCGCTCGGCCACGTGTGGAAGCCGATGGCCCGGACGTCGTGGTATCCGTCGGTGCTGATCGCGAGCGGCCTGGTCGTCGCCGGCTGGGGGTACTTCCTGTACATCGGTGTGGTCGACCCGAACGGCGGCATCAACATTCTCTGGCCGCTGTTCGGCATCGCGAACCAGTTGCTCGCGGGCATCGCGTTGTGCGTAGCCACCGGCATCCTGGTCAAGCAAGGGAAGCTGCGTTACGCGTGGGTGACGGGGTTGCCGCTGACGTGGCTCGCCATCGTGACGACGACTGCGACGTGGGAGAAAGTGGTCTCGACCGACGTGCGTGTCGGCTTCCTCGCCGCGGCGGACCAACTGGCAAACAAGCTGGCGTCCGGCGCGCTCAGTCCAGAACAGGCTGCAGTCGCGCCGCAGCTCATCTTCAATCAGCGGCTGGATGCGGCGCTCGCGCTGTTGCTCGTGGCGATTCTGTGGATCGTGATCGCCGACATGCTGCGCGTGAGCTGGCGCGTCGTGAAAGGATTGCCGGTCCTGCCGAGCTCGGAAGCGCCGGCCGTCGCGCTGGCGGAGGTGCGCACATGAAGCAGCGAATGATCGAGCTGTGGAAGTTGCTGCGCGCGATGGCGACGGACGATGCGTACGAGAAGTACGTCGCGCATCACATGCACGCGCATGCTGGTGATGCGCCGCTGACGCGACGAGAGTTCTACCTGGGTGAGCAGCAGCGCAAGTGGACTGGCGTCTCGCGCTGCTGCTGATGCCTACACCGTGAACCCCTGCTTCGCGATCGGCAGCGCTCTGATGCGCTTCTTCGTCGCCGCATAGATCGCGTTGCAAACCGCCGGCGCGACCAGTGCGACCGCCGGTTCGCCCATGCCGCCCGGCTTCTCGGTGCTGTCGACGACGTACACCTCGATCTGCGGTGTCTCGTTTATGCGCAGCATCCGGTAGTCATCGAAGTTCTGTTCCTTGACGCGGCCGTTGGCGATGTTGATCTCGCTGAACAGCGCTGCCGTCAGTCCGAACACGATGCTGCCCTCGGCCTGCGCGTGCACGATGTCGGGGTTGACCATCTGCCCGCAGTCGATCGCACAGACGATGCGATGGACCTTGAGCTGGTTGCCCTGCACCGACACCTCCGCGACCTGCGCCACGTAAGTGTCGTAACCCGACATCAGCGCGATGCCCTGGCTACGACCGCTCGCCGCACGACCCCAGCCGGCCTTCTTCGCGGCCGTGTCGAGCACCATCTGCCAGCGCGGCTGCTTGTCGAGCATGCCGCGGCGGAACTCGTACGGATCGAGCCCGATATGCTGGGCGAGCTCGTCCATGAAGCTCTCGACCGCGAAGCAGTTCAGCGCGTGACTCACCGAGCGCCAATAGCCGACGTCGATGCCGATCTCGTGCTGCAGGTAGTCGACATACACGTTCGGAACGTCATATGGGAAGTTGTGGGCTGCTTCCACGGCGAACGGGTCGACGGCGCCGTTGGCGACGGCTGCCGGGAACCAGCGCGAGGTGATCGACGGCGCCACGAGATGAATCTTCACGGCGTTCAGCTTGCCGGCCGCGTCGAACGATCCCGACAGCGTGTTGCGCGCGGGCGGACGGTACTTGTCGTGCGTCATGTCGTCTTCGCGCGTCCACACCAGCTTCACCGGCTTGTTCACGGCCTTCGCGCATTCGACGGCGGCGGGCACGAAGTCGCCCTCGAGCCGACGACCGAAGCCGCCGCCGAGGAACGTCGTGTGCACGAACACTTTTTCCGGCGGCAGTCCGGCGGCCTGTGCGGCCGTCGCCTGCACGATCTGCTGAACCTGCGTCGGCGCGTAGACATGGCAGCCGTCGTCACGGAACTCGACGGTGCAGTTCTGCGGCTCCAGCGTCGCGTGCGCGAGTAACGGCAGCTCATAGGTCTGCTGGATGGAGCGGCCCGACTTCAACGCCACCTCAGCGTCGCCGTCCTTGCGCACCTGCTTACCCTTACCGCTCGACGCCGTTCGCAATCCGGCGCCGATCGACGTGTTCGTCATCTTCGCGTTCGGTCCCGGCGTCCATTCGATCTGCAGCGCATCGCGTGCCTGTTTCGCCTGCCACCACGAGTCGGCGATCACGGCGACGCCCGAAGACGTCTGCAGCACCTGCTTCACGCCCGGCATTCCCTTGGCGGCGTCGTCCTTGAAGCCCTTGACGGTGCTGCCGAGCTCCGGCGGCTGAGCCAGCGCGGCGTACAGCATGCCCGGCAAGCGCGTGTCGATACCGAACTGCGCGCTGCCGTCGACTTTCGCCGGCGTATCCAGCCGCTTCTGCGGCTTGCCGATGTACCTGAACTCGTTGCGTCCTTTGAGCTGCACGTTCTCGGGCTTCGGCAGCGCCGCTGCCGCTTCCGCGAGCTCGCCGAACGACTTGCGGCGGCTGGTAAACACGACGTAACCGTCTGCAACCGAGCACGACTGCGGCGGCGCGCCCCAGTCCTTCGCGGCGGCGTTGATCAGTCGCATGCGCGCTTCCGCGCCGGCCATGCGCAGCTTGTCCCATGCGTCGCGCACGCTGGTACTGCCGCCGGTCACCTGGCCGCCCAGCAGGTTGTTGATGTACTCCTTGCCGGGCGGTGCGAATTCGACTTTGACGCTCGACGGTTCGACGCCGAGCTCTTCGGCGATCAGCGTCGGCAGCGCGGTGTAGACGCCCTGGCCCATCTCGGAGCGATCGCACAGCACGGTGATCGAGCCGTCGGTGCCGATCTTCAGCCAGGCGTTCGCAGTCACCTGCTTCACGGGGCCGGCGTTCTTGGCCGCCTCTTCGGGCTTGCTGCACGCGGGCAGGTAGACGGCGATGACCAGGCCGCCGGTCGCCGTCGCGGCTGTCTTCAGGAAAGAGCGCCGCGACAAGTTGTCGTCATGTGGGACGCGCATCATGTCAGCCGCCCTCCTTGCCAGTCAGCTCCGCCGCACGATGAATTGCTTTACGGATGCGTGGGTACGTTCCGCAGCGGCAGATGTTGCCGGACATCGCGCTGTCGATATCGGCGTCCGACGGCTTCGGGTTCTGCTTGAGCAGCGCCGCGGCGGCCATGATCTGACCGGACTGGCAGTAGCCGCACTGGGGTACGTCCAGCTCTATCCACGCCAGCTGCACCGGATGGCTGCGATTGCCCGACAGCCCTTCGATGGTCGTAATGGATTTACCGGCAACGCTCTCGGCCGGAGTGACGCATGCGCGCGTCGGCGCACCGTCGACGTGAACCGTACATGAGCCACATAAAGCCTTACCGCACCCGTACTTGGTGCCGGTCAGCCCAAGCGTATCGCGCAGCACCCACAAGAGCGGTGTGTCACCCGCGACATCGACATCCTGCGCCTGACCATTGATCGTGAGCTTGATCATGTCCAGTCCCCCTGCGCCGCAGCGGCTCGTCGTTGTGGTTGCGTACTATACGCCGCGCCCGCGCAACAGGGGCCGCACTGCACACGTCGGTCAGATCGGGGGTTATGCGGATTTATCTTTGTCTAGTGTCGGCACCTCGCGACGGTAGCGTCGGTAGGTTTGACACCCTGTCGCTTCGTATGTCATTTACCTCCGCTCGAATTCCAACAGGAGATTTGTCATGGCGTTGTGGAAAGACCAGTACGGCCGCGAGCAGAACACGCCCGACCCGGCGCCGGACAAGCCCGCTGCAGCCGCGCCAGTGAGCAGCATCGAATCGGCCCGGCAGCCCGCGGCCGCGGCCACCCAGGTACGCGCCGGCGAAGCGAAAGAGTCGCTGCTGGCCGCCGGCCTGACCATCGAAGGCAAGATCGAAGGCTCGGGCCATGTGCGCATCGCCGGTAGTTTCAAAGGCGACGTGCACGTGCAGGGCAATCTGACGATCGAAGCCGGCGCCAAGGTGACCGGCGGCGTGCGCGCCAATACGGTTGTTGTCGGCGGCGAGCTGGAAGGCAACATCGATGCGGCGGCGCGCGTCGAGCTGCTGCAGACCGGCGTGCTGAACGGTGATCTCAAGGCCGGTTCGCTCACAGTTGCGGCGGGCTCGCGCATGCGCGGCCGCGCCGAATTCGGCTGGGACGAGAAAGGCGGCAAAGGTTAAGGGACCTCGCCTGTGAACACCGGCCGCGTCGTGCTGACGGGCAAGACGCGCGTCTGCCCGCACTGCAAGTCGACGATTCTCGAAAGCGCGAGCGTCTGTCCTGCTTGCCAGCACCACCTGAAGTTCGATCCCAAGGCAATCGTCGAGCGTCGGCTGCAGCCGGCGTTCTCGGCGCTGCGCGTCGAGGGTGGGTTCAAGCATCCTGTCGGCGGCGAGCCCTGGGAATACTCGGTCGTCGTTTCTATCCGCAACGATCGCGGCGAGGAGCTGGCGCGCAAGGTGGTCGGCGTCGGCGCGTTGGCACCGAATGAGGGTCGGCAGGTGATGGTGTCGGTCGACGTGTTCACGGCGACCGGCCCGCCGGTCGAAGTCGAGCGCCGCGCCGACACGACGCAGGCGCCGGACAGGAAGCCCGCGCCCGCGGAACGGAAGGAGTTGCCGGAGCCGCAACGCAGCCTGCAGAACATGGCGCAGAAAACCAAGGACCAACTGAAGCCGCCGAAGTAGGCGTCTGGCGGCATGCCGCGGATCTATCTGGTGAGACATGCCAAGCCCGCGGCAGCGTGGGGCGACGATCCGGACCCTGGTCTGGATGCGCTCGGCGTAACGCAGGCGGAGGCTGTGGCGCAGCAGCTCGCGAAAGCAGCAACGCACGCACCCGTGTATTCGAGCCCGATGCGTCGCTGCCGCGAGACTGCGCTGCCGTTGTGCCAACTCTGGAAACGTCACGCGACGGTTCTGCCGTCCGTGGCCGAGATTCCATCGCCGCCGCTCGACAACGAGGCCCGGCGCGCGTGGCTGACCGCGGCGATGCAGGGCACGTGGCAGCAACTGCAGGAACGTGCGCCCGCCGGCGCGATCGATTACCTCGATTGGCGACGGAGCGTCGTCGATGCGTTGCGCGCCCTGCCCCATGACTGTGTCGTGTTCACGCACTTCATTGCGATCAACGTTGTGGCTGCGGTCGCGCAACGGCGCGAAGAAGTCGTGTGCTTCCGCCCCGATCACGCATCGGTCACGGTGATCGAGACCGGCACGCACGGATTGCGACTGGTGGAACTGGGCCGCGAGGCACAGACCGGTGTGCTCACGCGCTGACTCGCGCTACAGGAAGTAGCGTCGAACGTCACTTGTGTAGTGACACAAACGTAAGTAATCGACCGCGGGGTCGCGCACCTATAATCCGCGCTCTTCTGGCGGTCACGAGAGAACCCGATCATGAAAATTTCCATGTACGAGGCTTCGATTCCCACGTTCCTGCACTCGCTGCGCAGTCTGAAGGCGATCCTGCAGAAGGGCGTCGCGCATGCCGAGTCGAAGAAATACGAGCCGACGCTGCTCGCCACCACGCGCCTTGCGCCGGATATGTTTCCGCTGACGCGACAGGTCCAGATTGCGAGCGACGCGGCCAAGGGTGCGGCGGCGCGTCTCGCCGGCGTCGATGCGCCGAAGTTCGAAGACAACGAGACGACGATGGCGGACCTGATCGCGCGCATCGACAAGACCATCGACTATCTGCAGAGCTTCAAGCCCGAGCAGCTCGACGGCTCCGAGGACCGCACGATCACGATCCCGACGCCGCGCCAGACGTTCACGTTCCCCGGGCTGGTCTTCCTGCGGCACTGGGCGCTGCCGAACTTCTTCTTCCACGTGACGACGGCGTACAACCTGCTGCGTCACAACGGCGTGGAGATCGGCAAGGGCGATTATCTCGGCCGCGTCAGCTGAGACGACGCGCTCGCTTCTTTTTCGTCTTGCTCGCTGCGGCCGGCTTTGCCGGCCGCGGCTGTTCCACCTGCACATCCAGTCCGCGGATGCAGCGATGCAGAAGATTCTGCAGCTGGCCTACCTCACGCTCCGCGAGCGTCGACAGCATCTTGCGCCAGATCGCCTTGCCGACGACCTTCGCCTGATCCAGTTGTTTGCTGCCGCGCGTCGTGACGAACCAGCTGTCGGCCCGCGAGCTCGACGGATGCGGCCGGCGCTCGAGCTGCCCGTCGCGCTCCATGCGATGCAGGATCGTGTTCATCGTCTGCGCAGTCACCGAGCTGCGCCGCGCCAATTCCGCACCGGCCAGGCCGGGCTCGGCATCGATCGTGTACAGCGTCGCCAGGTGGGCGAACGACAGCTCGATGCGTCCGCGCCGCAGGCCTTCGTCGACCGCCGAACGCAAAGAATGGTGTAGCCCCTTGAGCAGGTAAGGGATCGCCTCTTCCGGCGGCAGCGCCTGCAGGTGCGTCTCAAGACTTCTTGACGATGGGCGTGACACTCGGCTCATGGCTCCATATCAGGTTGCTGATATCATATCAGCAAGCTGATATCGGACAACCCTGGCTACGCGACATGATCAACACGAGCGCCCTCGGCAACCTCGGTAGCTTCCTGCCGCAATCGCGTCGCGGCCGCGTGCTCGCGGCCGTCGGCATTACTGTGGCGTTGCTCGCGGTGCTCATCCTGGTGCTGCGCGGCGCCTCCACTCGCTCGCGCGCGCCGGTTGCCGCAGCGGCGGCGCCGGCAGTCACGGCGCGACCACTCGAAACGATGCAGGTCGCGCGCGGTGTCACCGCCAATGGCAGTGTCTATGCGTGGCAGGAGATCGTCGTCGGTCCCGAGGTCGGCGGTTATCGCGTCGCAGCCGTGAACGTCGAAGTCGGCGATCGCGTTCGCAAGGGACAGGAGCTCGTGCAGCTCGCGGAGGACATGCTCGCGGCAGAAGTCGCGTCGAAGCGCGCCAATCTCGAACAGGCACAAGCGTCGCTGGAGAACGCCGTGTCGGCGTATCGCCGCGCGCATTCGCTGTCCGGCTCGGGTGTCGTGTCGCAATCGGATCTCGACAAGCTGCGCAGCGAAGAGCTCGCAGCACGCGCACGCGTCGAAGTGAACAAAGCTGAGCTGCAGACTTCCGAGCTGCGCCTGCGCCATACGCGCGTCACCGCGCCCGACGACGGCATCATCTCCGCGCGTAACGTCAACGTTGGGCAGGTTGCGCAGGCCGGCACCGAAATGCTCCGGCTGTTGAGCAAGGGTCGCGTCGAATGGCGCGCAGAGATTCCCGAATCGCGGATGCGCGAGATTCGCGTCGGCCAGAAGGTGAAGCTCACGACTGCCGATGGTGCACAGCTCGACGGCACGGTGCGTGCGATTGCGCCGACAGTCGAGAGCAGCACGCGTGCCGGGCTGGTGTATGTCGACATTCCTTCCGGTGCCGCGCGGCCCGGCATGTTCGCGCGCGGCGAGATCGTGCTCGGGCAAAGCGCCGCCAGCATGGTGCCGCTGTCGAGCATCGTGACCCAGGATGGCTACACCTACGTCTTCGTCGTCAGCGAGCAGCAGCTCGTCGTGCGCCGCCGCGTCGAGACCGGTGCGGTGCGCGACAAGCAGATCGAGATCGTCAGTGGCGTGGAGCCGGGCGAGCGCATCGTCGACAAGGGCGCGGGCTTCCTCAAGGACGGCGATCGCGTGCGCGTGGTGCTCGGCACTCCTGACGGCGGGGACGGCTCGTGAACTTCGTCACCTGGTCGATCCGCAACCCGGTTCCGGTCATCGTCCTGTTCGTGGCGCTGTCGGTCGCGGGACTCATCAGCTTCGCGAAGCTCGGCGTGCAGGACCGGCCCGACGTCGAGCTGCCGGCCGTCGTCGTCACCATCGCATATCCCGGCGTGCCGCCCTCGCAACTCGAGTCCGAAGTCACGCGCAAGATCGAAGACGCGGTCGCGACGGTGGCCGGCATCGAGCACATTCACTCCGTCGTCAACGAAGGCGTGTCGACGACCTCGATCCAGTTTCGCTTCGAGCGCGACATCAATGAAGCTGTCGACGAAGTGCGCGACGCCGTAACGGGCGTGCGTGCCGACCTGCCCACCGACGCACGCGAGCCGGTGATCTCGCGTGTCACGACGGCTGGCAGCCCAGTCGTCACCTTCAGCGTCGCGTCGCCGAACATGAGCGACACGGAGCTCTCGTGGTTCGTCGACCTCACGGTGATGCGCGAGCTGACTGCGGTCAAAGGCGTCGGCAGCGTCAAGCGCGTCGGCGGCGTGACTCGCGAGATCCGCGTCGACCTCGACCCCGATCGCATGGCTTCGCTCGGCGCAACGGCCAGCGACGTGTCGCGGCAACTGCGACGCATCCAGGCCGAATATCCCGGCGGCGAGGCGCGCGTCGGCGGTCTCGAACAGAACGTGCGTACGACCGGCACCATCTCTTCGCCGCAGGAGCTGGCTGCGCTGCCGATCGTGCTGTCGGATGGACGCACGCTGCGTCTCGACACGATTGCCGATGTGCGCGACCAGGCAGCGGAGCGGCGGCAGCTTGCCCTGCTCGATGGCAAGCAAGTGATCGGCTTCCAGGTCGTGCGCTCTTGGGGTGCGAGCGCGCTCGATGTCGCCGAAGCTTCTCGCGCCGCTGTCGCGCGCCTTGGGAAGCAGCATCCGAACGTGCGCTTCCAGGAAGTCAGCTCGACGGTCGACTTCATCCGCGAGTCGTACGCGGCTTCGATGGAGATGCTGTTCGAAGGCGCGCTGCTCGCCGTGATCGTCGTGTGGGTCTTCCTGCGCGACTGGCGCGCCACGCTCATCTCCGCCGCCGCGCTGCCGCTCGCGATCATCCCGACGTTCTGGGCGATGTACCTGCTCGGTTACACGCTGAACCTGCTGACGCTGCTCGCGCTGTCGCTCGTCGTCGGCATGCTCGTCGACGACGCGATCGTGGAAGTCGAGAACATCGTGCGCCATCTGCGTAACGGCAAGAAGCCGCTCGAAGCGGCGACCGACGCCGCCATCGAGATCGGTCTCGCTGTGGTAGCGACGACATTGACGCTGTGTGCTGTGTTCGTGCCCGTGGCATTCATGGGGGGCGTGCCGGGCGAGTTCTTCCGACCGTTCGCTTTCACTGCGGCGGTCGCGGTGATGTTCTCGTTGCTGGTCGCTCGCATGCTCACGCCGATGATGGCCGCGTACATGCTGCGGCCCCACGCGGAGCAGAACGAGGATAGCTGGATCAAGCGCAAGTACCTCGTAGCGATCGAGTGGTGCTTGGGACATCGTCGCAAGACGCTCGCAGTCGCGAGCGCTCTGCTGGTCGCCTCGTTCGCGCTGATTCCGTTCATTCCGAAGGGCTTCGCGCCAGCCGGCGACGTCGGCTTCGCCGTGCTGCAAATAGAGTTGCCGCCGGGTGCCTCGCTCGAGGAGACCACTCAGGTCGCCGAGTCGATTCGCGCTCGTGTGACGCAGCTCCCGAACGTCACGAGCGTGTACAGCATCATCGGTGCAGCCGCCGGCGGCGGCGGCCCGGGCGGTCCCGGCGATTCGGTCGGCGACGTGCGTCGCGCGAACCTGACGATCAAGCTGACGCCGCGCGACGAGCGCGAGATGACGCTGCAGGAGTTCCAGGTGATGGCCGCGACTGCGCTGCGCGATGTACCGGGCGTGCGGTTGTCGTTCGGCGGATTCAGCAACGGCGGCAAGCTGCAGCTCACGCTCGCGAGCGACGATCCCGATCAGTTGAACGAAGCTGCCGCCGCGGTCGAGCGCGACCTGCGCACGGTGCCCGGTCTCAGCAACGTCACTTCGAGCGCGAGCCTGCTGAAGCCCGAGATCGTCATCCGTCCGCTGGCGGACCGCGCGGCCGAGCTCGGCGTTACGACCGACACACTCAGCACCGTCACGCGCATCGCGACGTCGGGCGACGTCGAAAACAGTCTCGCCAAGCTGAACCTCGCCAGCCGGCAAGTACCGATCCGCGTCCAGTTGCGCGATGACACGCGCAGCGACCTGGAGCGCATTCGATTGCTCTCCGTGCCGGGCAAGTCCGGACCGGTGCCGCTGGTGAGCATCGCCGAAGTCTCGATGGGCGCGGGCCCCGCGCGCATCACACGCTACGACCGTAGCCGCAACGTGACCGTCGAAGCGGATCTCAACGGCATGCCGCTCGGCGACATGGTGGCGAAGGCGCGCAAGCTCCCATCGCTGCAGAACCTGCCGGCGGGCGTGCACCAGGTCGCATCGGGCGAAGTCGAGTTCATGATGGAGCTGTTCGCCGGCTTCGGCCAGGCGATGGTGGTCGGCATCCTGTGCATCTACCTGCTGCTGGTGCTGCTGTTCCGCGAGTTCCTGCAGCCGATCACGATCCTCGCCGCGCTGCCGCCGTCGGCCGGCGGCGCGCTGTTCTTCCTGTTCATCACGGGCTATGAAATGTCCGTGCCGTCGCTGATCGGCATGCTGATGCTGATGGGCATCGTGACCAAGAACTCGATCCTGCTGGTCGAGTACGCCGTGAAGGCGATGCACGAGCACGGCATGTCGCGCTTCGACGCGCTGATCGACGCGTGCGCCAAGCGCGCGCGGCCGATCGTGATGACGACGATCGCGATGGGCGCGGGCATGCTGCCGATCGCGACCGGCTGGTCGGGCGATCCGAGTTTCCGTGCGCCGATGGGCGTGGCGGTGATCGGCGGTCTGCTGGCCTCGACCGCGTTGAGCCTGTTCGTCGTGCCGGTGATCTTCACGATCACCGACGATCTGCAACAGAAGCTGCGACGCGGATGGGCGCGGCTCAGGAAGCAGGATGCTTCGCAACCGGCAGAGAGTGTCGGTTAGTTTTCCTTCGACGCACCGTCAGTGACGGGCTTGCCGAGGAACATCAGGCGGTCGTTCAAGGCCGCCATCATGTCCACGTACGCGGCCGCGCGCTGATCGCTCCGCGAGATGGCATCCGCCGCCTCGAGCGCTTCCTTGAAGATCGATGTGCCCTGGTCGACTCCGCCGGTCTTGACTCTCGCCGCCGCCAGCGCCGCGAATGCCGCCGGCTTCGGCTGCTTCTCATCGATCTTGCGGACAGCGCTGCGCGCGGCGTCGATCGTCTCCTGCGATAACGGCGTCGTTGCTCGCAGCATCTGCATGCCGAGCACACCGAACTGCGCAGCTGCTTCGATCAGCGGATCGTCGAACTCCGCTGCGCTCGCTGCCGCCGAGCTGCTGTCTGCGTTGGTTTGCATCGTCACCACGTCGCGCACGAGCAGCGCCCGCGCGACGCGATCGTTCATACGCAGCGCCGTCTGCAATGCCGCCGCCGAATCGCCGGCGCGGGCGAGACCGCGGGCGACGTGATCGAGCGTGTCCTCGCGCTGGTCGCCTTTTTCGAGCTTCTCCGCTTCGCGCAGCGCGCGAGCGAGCGTTTGAACTGCGGCCGTGCGATCGCCACTGAGTGCTTGCAGGCGCCCGACCTGCGCGAGGGTCAACGCCCGTCGCTCCGGCTCGTTTGGAAACGTCTCGACGCTGGCAATCGCAGTCTCGAACAACCGCTTCGCGCCCTCGCCGTCGCCCGCGACTGCACGCGTCGCAGCGAGTCGGCCTTGCATCGCAGCCCGGTGCAGCTCGTCGTCGATTTTCTGCAGCGTTGCAGCCGCGCCGCTGAGATCGCCCTTGTCGGCTCGCGCGAGCGCGATGCGCCCGTAGACCTGCGCCCGGTCCGCGCGGCGCACGCGCCCGGGCATGGCATCGGCGCGATCGTCATGGCCGAGACGAACCTCGGCGACTGCGATATCGCCGGCAGCGAGCGCCTGATAGAACGGGTCGTCGATATCGCGCAGCAAGTCGCGCGCGTTTGCCAGATTGCCGCTCGCAGCGGAAATGGCCACGAGCCGCCGCAGGATCTCGCTCTTCGCTTCGCGCTCGCGAATAGCCGCAGCGATCTGCTGCGCGGCTGCGATGTTGCCGGAGCGCAGCTCGACTGTGGCGATCTGCACGAACGCGGCGCCCTGCTGGCGCTTCGCTTCGATTCGATTCGCGGTCTGGCGCGCGCCCGCCAGATCCTCGGCCGCGATCTGCGCGAGCACGACGTCGTTCAAGACCCAATCGCGAAACGCGGGCTCGCGAATCTGCTCGACGGCGGCGAGCGCCTGGTGAATCGTGCGATCGGTCGCGGACTCGCCGATCAGCGATTGCACGCGCGCGATGCTCGCGAGCGCTTCGGCGCGTCGATAGGGATCGGTGACGGAGTCGGCGGCTGCCAGTGCGCGGGCGAGCGCGACGGCGCGCCACTGGAGAGGATCGTCGACAGGTTCGGCGTGGGACAGCGCGGCGAACGCGATTGATGCCGCAACGAGGAGCGGACGCTTCCACTGCATGTGGTTAGCGTCTGCCGCGAGCGGCGAAACGTCAACAACCCCACTAAGAACCGATTATCGGCGCGATCGCCGCGCGAATTCTCTGCATCTGCGGCTGCGTCACCATGCCGCCGAGCAGTTTCGTCAGGTGCGGGTGCTGACTTCCGGACGCAATGTATTGCCAGCGATACGCGCGCAACACCGTCTCACGGATTGCGTGCTGCTCGGCCGGCGTGAAGGTTCGCTCGCACAGACGCATGAAGTAGCCGGCGTCGGCGGCAGACTGTCCCTGGAGCAGGTGATCCAGGCCGCAGATGAGCGCGATCAGATCGTCGACCGCGGCATCGCGCGCCTCGGGGCTCAACGTGCGGTCCTCGCGGCACCATTCGATCTCGTCCATCACGGCGTGCTGGCATTCCTCGAGCCAATGGAATCGGAACACGTCGCGATACAGGTCCGACAGCTCCTCGTCGCGCTCGATGCTTTCGCGGTAGTGAACCTGCGTGAACAGTTCCACGTGGCAGGTCATGGCCAGCACGGCCCAGCTCGACTTGCCGAGCACCGTGCGCGCGACTTCGTTGGCGTCGGCGACCAGTACGTAGCCGCCGGGCATCTTCGTGCCGAGCGCGGTCTCGATGCGGCGGAACAGCTCCTGGTGCTTGATCTCTTCGTCGCTGAACCGCACCAGCCCTTCGAGCGCGATCTGGTCGCCGAGGCCGTAGCGGATCGCGATTTCCAGGGTCTTGGTGCTGATGAAGCGCTCCAGCAGCCCGAAGATGCAGGCGTAGCTGCGGCCCTGCACGTGGCTCATCGTGCGCTTTTCCTCGGCCGTCAGGAACGGCAGGTCGTTGACCTTGGTGAGCCCGTCGGGCAGGAACTTGCGGCGGAAGTCGAAGCTGCGGCCGCGGAACACGTCGGCATCGATGTCCCAGCGGACCCGTTTGGAAGCCTTGATGCAGCGGGCGTAGCGGGCGCGGTCGCTGTTTTCCTGGAACAGGCGCTCGGCGGCGGGCGATACGACCAGATCTACGGCGGCGTTCATATGCTTGACCCTGGCGCGGCGGAAGCGGGGACGACGCGAATGGTGACGCCTCGGCGCAATCCGCACATGAGGCACCCGCCTCATTTGTGGAGTCGGCATCGCGGGACAAATGTCCCACGTACTTTCGGGCAATGGGGCTCAGAACAGCCCGCGGTCGCGGGCGAGAACGATCGCGCGGCCGCGCGAATCGACGTTCAGCTTCTCGAAGATGTTCGTCAGGTGATTGCGGACCGTCTTCTCGCTGATGAACAGCTTGCGCGCGATCTCGCCGTTGCCATCGCCGTGCGCCACCAGTCTCAGGATTGCGTTTTCACGTGCAGTCAGCTCCGGCAGGTCGCCGCGTTGTGGCGCTTCCGCCGCAGCTTCGCCCGGACCGAGGAAATCGACGAAGGCCTCGCAGAAGCGCTCCCATGCCGGCTCGGCCTCCATCAGGATGTGATTGCGGCTCTCCAGCGTCACGAAGCGGGCGCCGGGAATCTCCGTCGCGAGCAGTCTGCCCTGGTCGAAAGGAATGCGCGCATCGCCCCGCGCGTGCACGACCATCGTCGGCACCTGCACGCGCGGCAACAGCGCACGCACGTTGATGTCGCCGAACGATTCGAGAATGCGCGCGGCGATCTCGGGCTGCGTCGTGGTGCGCATCAGGTCGCTGAACCAGCGCACCTGCTCGGCGTTCGCGTCCGGAATGAACAGCGACGCGAAGAGCTGGCGGAACGCCGGATTCTCCTGGCCCCAGCCCTGGCGGATCAGCTCGTTGAGCGCCTCGCCGTGCCGTCGATTCTCCTGGCCGCGTTGCGCCCAGCCCTCGGCGTAACAGCCGTACAGCACGAGTTGCGTGACACGCTCCGGATGCCGCACGGCGTATTCGATGCAGGCGGCGCCTCCCTGCGAGACGCCGAGCAGCGGGAAGCGGTCGAGATCCGAAGCCGCGATGATGGCCTCCAGGTCTGCAACCTGCGCCGCGTGCGACAGATCTTTCGCGTTCCAGTCGGACAGGCCGCAGCCGCGCGGATCGAAGCGGATGAGCTGGCGGCCGGCGGAGAGAAAGCGGAACCAGTGCCGCCACACCGGGCTTTGCCAGTCGAACTCCAGGTGCGACAGCCAGTTCGCCGACTTGACCAGGGGCGCGCCGCTGCCTGAAGTCGCGACAGCGAGGCGCACGCCGTCGGCGGACTTGATGAAGCGAATCGTTTGCTGCATGGAGGACACGGGGAGGGCCTGCGGACGCCGGCGCCAAGAATACAACGTGCGGCGCCGCCGGCCAGTCGTCCAATGGACGGCACCGGCCGCGCGGCGTGCTTTGACGTCAGATGGCGCGCAGGGCCGTCGCGACGGGCAGCCTGGCAGCCCGCACCGCCGGGAATACGCCGCCGATGAGGCCGATCGTGCAGGCCCAGAGGATGCCGGTCGCGATCAGTGCCGGGCTGACGCTCAACTCGAAGATCAGGTGGCCCGCGGCGTTGCCGCCGGCGGAAGTGCTCACCTGGTGGCCATTGAAGAACAGCCAGGCGATCGCAGCTCCGATCGCGCCGCCGATGAGTGCGAGCAACAGAGCCTCCGCCAGCACGGATATCACCATCGCCGTCGGACCGAAGCCGATTGCCCGCAACGTTGCGATCTCGCGCAGGCGCGCGCTGACGGCCGAATACATGGTGTTCAGCGCACTGAAGATGGCGCCGATGGCCATGATGCCGCCGACGACATAGGCGATGACGTAGATCACCTTGCCGATCGTCTCGGACTGACGCTGGTAGTACTCGCGCTCGCGGCTCACGTCGACGGCGAGTGCCGGGTTGGACGTGAGCGAATCCTTGAACTTCTGAAACGCAGCCGGCGATTCCAGCAACACGGTCACGCTCTGGACGCTGCCGCGCTGCTCGGCCGCGATCAGTGTCTCCGCGTCGGTCATCAGGCCCGATTCGTGCGAATCGCCTTCGCTCGTAAATATGCCGACCACGGTCCAGGTCGCGCCGCGCGTCCTGATCCGGTCGCCGATATTCAGCCCCTTGAACTCCGCATGCGCAGCCTTGCCCACGATGATCTCCGTGACGGCGGGCTGGAACATGCGGCCCGCGACGATCTTCACCTCCGGTCGCAGCGCGTGCAGCTGCGGGCCCACGCCGCGCAGCGTAACGTTCACTTCCGCCCCATCCTCCTTGCGGAACAGGTTGACCAGGCGCAGGTCTTCGGCCGACGCGATCGGCTTGCCCATGCTGTCACGCTTGATGCCAGGGGCGTCCTCGATCAGTCGCGCAGCGTCGCGACCCAGGGCGCTGCCCATCTCCGAGGCAGAGCCGTTGCGCAACACGATCGCGCGATCGTCGCGTCCCGAGTGCTCCATGGTCTCGAGCATGCCGGTGGACATCGCAAGCACCGAGACGAGCACGGCGACGACGCCGGCGATGCCGATCACGATGACGATCGAGGTGCCGACCCGGTGCGGCAGGCTCCGGAAATTCATCGCCGTGACGGCGCCGATCTGGCGGAACAGGTTCATGGCCGGTCTATCTCCCTGCGAGCGCGTCGACAATGTTCAGCTGCCGCGCGCGCCATGCGGGCGGCAGGCCGCTGACGATCGCCAGCACCAGCGCCACGCCGGCGCCCATCCCGATCACGATCGCCGGCATCGTGAAATTGCCGAAGATCGCCTTCAGCACGCCGGAGTTGAAAAAGAGCGTGGCCAGCGCCAACCCGCCCAAGGCCGCGAACACGCACAGCGCGAGCGCCTCGATCAGCACCAGCGTCAGCACCTTGCCGTCGGAAAAACCGAGCGTCTTGAGCACGGCCAGCTCAGGCGTGCGCTCGCTGACCGACTGCATCATCGTGTTGGCGGTGAGGAACAGGAGTGTGAACAGCACTGCGCCGACAATCGCGTTGACGATGAAATTGATGTCGCCGAGCTGCTTGAGCTGCATCTGCGCCAGTGCCGACTCGGTCTGCGTGCGCGTCTCGTAGGTGGAGTTCGCGAACAGCGCGTCGATCTCCTTGGAGATCGCCGTCGCCCGATGCGGATCGTTGATGCCGACCAGGTAGTAGTGAACGACGTCGCCGCCGCGGGCCGAATTCTCGGTGAAGTATTCCTGGTTGAGATAGAACGCCGGGAAGCCGCCGCCGTATTCGCTGGTGTCGAAGATGCCCACGATGTCGAACATCCAGGTGGCGCTGCCCTGCTTCGACGTCCAGATGGAGGTGCCGATCGGTACGCGGTCGCCGACTTTCCAGCCGTACTTCTTCGCCAGCGCGCTGCCGACCAATGCGCCGGTGCGTGTCCGCTTCATCTCCTCGAGATATGCAGGCTTGATCTTCATCTCGCGGTAGACCTTGAACAGCGGCTCCGGGTCGGTCGCGAACGCCGGGATCGCATTCTTCGCGTTCTGGTAATAGCCGCCGAAATAGGTCCAGTGCGAAACGGCGCGCACGCCCGGCACGTTGCGGATGCGCTGGCCGTACGAGATCGGCAGGCCGTCGGTCATGTTGGTCTTCGCCGAGACGTACAGGCGATCGACGTTGAGATTCGTGACGACGGTGTTGAAGCCCTGGTTCAGTCCCTGCAACAGCCCGAACAAGAGGAACGCGACCACGATCGACGCCATCGTGAACAGCGTGCGGGCGCGCTTGCGCCACAGCCCCGCCCAGATCAGATGAAAATACTTCAGGCCGAGGAATTTCATGCCGCTGCCCTGCGCACCGCATCGTCGACGAGCCGTCCCTTGTCGAGGTGCAGCTCGCGCGAGGCGTGCTCGGCCGCCTTCGGATCGTGCGTCACCATGACGATCGTCTTGCCCTGCGTGCGGTTGAGAGCCTGCAGCAGGTTCATGATTTCTTCGGCGCTGCGCCGATCGAGATCGCCAGTCGGCTCGTCGCACACGAGCAGAGTCGGATCTGCCACGAGCGCGCGCGCGATCGCGACTCGCTGCTGCTGACCGCCCGACAGCTCGTTCGGTTTGTGACGGCCGCGATCAGCCAGGCCGACCAAGTGCAGCGCAGTCTCGACACGCTTGCGACGCTCGGCGCGCGACAGGCTCGTGAGCAGCAGCGGCACTTCGATGTTCGCTTCAGCGGTCAACACAGGCAGCAGGTTGTAGAACTGGAAGATGAAGCCGATGTGTCGCGCTCGCCAGGCGGACAGCGCAGCGCGGGACAGGCCGTCGATGCGCTCTCCTGCCACGCGGACTTCACCGCTCGTCGGCTGATCGAGCCCGGCGATCAGGTTCAGCATCGTGGTCTTGCCCGAGCCCGAGGGACCCATCAGCGCCAGGAATTCGCCCGACGCGATCTCCAGGTCCACGCCGTGCAGGACTTCGACCTGCTGCTTGCCGCGCAGATAACTCTTGGCAACGTTGCGCAACGACACGACTGCAGTCATGAGTCCTACCTCGCCCGGCCATGGATGGATTTTTTCGGCGGCGAGTGTACGACGCGCACGTGCACCTCGTGAGACCGTGTCGGCGAACGGCCGATACCTGCCGGTCAACGGTCGGCAGCGCGATCAGGCGGCGGCGGGTTGTGCGTCCAGGCGCGCTTCGCGGATCGGCAGATTCGCGGCGGCAGCGAGCAGCGCGAGCGCGATGTCGGCGTACCAGATCCATTCGTAGTTGCCGGTCTGCGCGAGCGCGATGCCGCCGAGCCACGCGCCGAGGAAGCCGCCGATCTGGTGCGAGAGCAACGTCAGGCCGAACAGCGTCGCGAGGTAGCGCGTGCCGAACAGCTTGCTGACCAATCCCGACGTCGGCGGCACCGTGGCGAGCCACGTGAAGCCCAGAGCGCCCGCGAACAGATAGACGTTCAGCGCAGTCTTCGGCATCACGACGTAGATCGCGACTATGGCAGCGCGGCTCCCGTAGATCAGCGCCAGCAGGTACTTCATGCGATAGCGTTGCCCGAGCCAGCCCGCCGACAGGCTGCCGGCGACGTTGAACAGGCCGATCAGCATCAGCGAGCTGGCCGCGACCTCGGGCCCCAGGCCGCACAGTCGCAGGTCGTTCGGCAGATGCGTGACGAGGAACGCGATGTGAAACCCGCACGTAAAGAATCCGGCGTGCAGACACAGGTAGCTCGGATCGCGCAGCGCGACGCGGACCTGCTCGCCGAGTGTCAGGTGCGGCACCGGCGCGAGGCTCGCGGCGCCGGCGGCGCCTGCACCCGTCGAGCGACGCAGCGGCAACACCAACGGAATCGTCAGCAGCGCGGCAAACGCCGTCGCGAACATCGCGCTCGCCCAGCCCGCCGCACCGATGATGAGTTGCACGAGCGGCGCGAACACGGACTGGCCGATAGAGCCGCCGGCATTGATGAGCCCTGCCGCGAACGAACGTTTTTCGGGCGGCAGGCGCTGCGCGGCGATGCCGATCAGGATCGAGAAGCTGCCTGCCGCCGCACCCGCTGCCGACAGCACGCCCATCGTCAACAACAGGCCGACGCTCGACGTGGCGAACGGCGTCAGGATGGAACCGAGCGCGAGCATGATCGCGCCGGCGATGACGACCTTGGTCGCGCCGAACTTGTCGGCGATCGCACCGAAGACCGGCTGCGCCGCGCCGAACACGAACTGCCCGACCGCGAGCGCAAAGCTCATCGCGACGATCGAAACGCCGGTCGATTGCGTGATGGGGATCAGGAACAGACCGGAGGTCTGCCGCACGCCCATGGTGATGAGCAGGATGGCGCTGGCCGCGATGATCAGCGGCCACAAGTGGCGTTGAGCGGCGGATCGGCTGGTGTCGTCCATTCTGTAGTATCAGCAGCGGTGTAGGTGCCTGACAGATACAGATTCGCCGGGCGCGCCGAATACACCCGCAGATTTCATAACGAAATGGAATTTATTGATCGCGCGCCGCTGCGCCGACGATCTTCGCGGCCTGTGCATACAGCTTGCGCTGCAAGCTCTTCGGTTTGACGATCTCCACTTCGCCGCCGACCTCGAACAGCACGCGCAAGGCGACGTCCTCGCGATCGAATTCCAGCGTCACGGGCTTGCGACCGCGAAAGCGGTCGCCGAGCGGCTCGAGCCGCGGGCGCAACCACGTGCCGAACGAGTCCAGCAGGTGCTGACGGCCGCGTGCGCTGATGTTCACCTCGACGGCGAAGCTGCGCGGCGGCGGGTTGCTCTCGAAGCGCTCGCACCAGCGCTTCCAGAACTTCTGCAGATCGAAGTCCGCATCGCGAGCGAAGGTTTCACCAGTCGGCGCGAGCGTCTGCAGGCGCGACACGCGAAACACCCGCATCTCGCGCTGGACGCGGCCGATCAGGTACCAGGTGTCGACCTTCACGACCAGCGCGTACGGCTCGACCCGGTAGTCGCGATGCTCGTGATTGCTGCGCTCGTAACGGATGTCGATGCACGCGTCTTTCCAGATCAGCGCGCGGAGCTGATCGAGAAACGGCGATGCGTCGAGCGAGCGAAACCAGGGCTTAGTGTCGAACAGCAGCCGGCCGCGCGCATGTTGCGCCCGCATCTGGTGAATTGAGGGCACCGCCGCGGCGAGCTTGTCGAGCGCCGAATTCGCGGGCATCGCGAGCTCGCGCACGCCCATCGATGCAGGGCTCGCGATGAGCGCGAGGGCCTCGGCCTCGCCCGGCGACAGGCCGGTGAGATCCGAGCTGTAGCCTTCGACCAGGCGGATGCCGCCGCCGCGCCCCGCTTCGCTGTACACGGGCACGCCCATGGCGGAGAGCGCGTCGATGTCGCGGAAGATCGTGCGAATCGACACGTCGAGGCGCTGCGCCAGCTCACCCGCCGTGAGCGGGTGACCGCGTTGCAGAGCCATCAGGACGGAAATGAGCCGTTGTGCGCGCACGCTATCTCAGCATCCCTGCGCCCATGAACGCCGACACGTAGTCCGCCTGGCTGCGGCGAATGACCTCGTAGGCCTCGTCGCGACCGTAGACGTGCGTGATCTCGACCTTGTGCTCGGGGGAGCCGGGAACGTGCTTGTAGGTGAGGAAGTAATGGCGCAAGCGCTCGATCACCGACGGCGGACATTGCGCGAGCTCGGTGAGCTCGCCGTACAACGCATCGTCGCGCATCACCGCGATGATCTTGTCGTCCGCCTCGTTCGAATCGATCATCCGCAGCCCGCCGATCGGGATCGCCTGCACCAGCAGGTCGCCGTGGCCGATCGTCTTCTCGGTGAGCACGCACACATCCATCGGGTCACCATCGCCGATGATGCCCGCGCGACCGGTCCGCTCGCTGCAATAAGCGCCGACGCGCTCCGCGCAGAGCGTGCGCGGCAGGAAGCCGTACAGCGACGGGCAGACGTTCGAGAAGCGCTGCGGGCGATCGATCTTCAGCAGGCCGGTGGACTTGTCGATCTCGTACTTGACCGTGTCGGTCGGCACGATCTCGATGTACGCGGTGACGACTTGCGGTGCCTGGGCGCCGAGCTCGACGCCGTGCCAGGGATGCGCGCGGAAGGCAGATGGGAAAAGTGTTGGCATACTGGGCTGCACTGAATGCTGGGCCGCAATGATCGACCTCAAGTCTTACATCCGCAACGTTCCGGACTTTCCACAGCCGGGAATCCTGTTTCGCGACATCTCGCCGCTGCTGCGACAGGCGTTCGGCGAAACCATCGAGGCGCTCAGCGCGCTGCTCGACGCGCGCGAATGGTCGCAGGTCGACGCCGTCGCCGGCGTCGAGTCGCGCGGCTTCATCCTCGCCTCCGCGCTGGCACTGCGGCATGGCAAGGGATTCGTGTTAGTCCGCAAGAAAGGCAAGCTGCCGCCGCCGGTCGTCGAGCTGGCGTACGGCCTCGAATACGGAACGGGCGTGCTGGAAATGCAGGCTGGTACCGGTCGACTGCTGCTAGTGGATGATGTGCTGGCGACTGGCGGGACATTGACGGCCGCCGCGTCGCTCGCGGAGCTGGCCGGCTATAGCGTGCTCCAGTCCATTGTCCTGGTGGATCTGCGGCTGAAGCCGCCATTTCGCTGGGACCGGGCGCCCGTCCGGGCGGCGGTCGAGTACTGAGCCGTTTGTTCCGACATGCGGAACTGAGGTTCTCACAAAACTTGACCCGCGGCTGCCCTGCCGCTACGGAACAACCCGCTGACAACACTGTAGATAGTGCATCGGAGCGGCTATTCTCCGGCTGCTTTTCACGAGGATTCTTAGATGAAGACCCTGCGTTTGTTCTCCGCGCTGCCGCTGCTGTGGCTCGCCGGTCAGGCCTGGGCCGTCAACCCCGGCCAGGTCGTCGACAACTTCCGCTTGCTCGACCAGAACGGCAAGTCACACGAGCTCTATTACTCGTCCGACATGAAGGCCGTCGTGCTGATGGTCCACGGCAACGGCTGCCCGATCGTGCGCCAGGCCGTGCCGGCGCTGCGCGAGATCCGCGAGAAATACCAATCCCAGGGCGTCGAGTTCCTGCTGCTGAACTCGAACCTGCAGGACAAGCGCGACGACGTCGCCGCCGAGTCGAAGGAATTCAACGTCGACTTCCCGATCCTGCTCGACGAGGCGCAGCTGATCGGCGAGCAGCTCGGCGTCGTGCGCACCTCCGAAGTCTTCGTGATCGACCCGAAGGGCTGGAAGCTCGTGTATCGCGGCCCGATGGACGACCGGCTCTCGTACGAGAAACAGCGTCCCGCCTCGAAGCACTATCTGACCGACGCGCTCGACGCAGTGGTCGCCGGCAAGCCAGTGAAAGTCTCCAAGGCCGACGGCGTCGGCTGCCTGGTCAACTTCCCGGAGCGCGACCGGAAGACCACGCACGCGCAGATCTCCTACTCCAAGCAGATCGCGCCGATGCTGGTCGAGAAGTGCACGGCCTGTCATCAGACGGGCGGCGTCGCGCCCTGGGCGATGACGAAGTACGACGTGGTGAAGGGCTTCGCGCCGATGATTCGCGAAGTCGTGCGCACGCAGCGCATGCCGCCGTGGCATGCCGACCCGCACTATGGTGAGTGGCAGAACACTCGCGGGTTGTCCGACGACCAGAGCAAGTTGCTCGTGC
>Ga0209382_10001572_pt1 | contig 35429 bp, 34 predicted proteins | sample SoiMetdeltSBSDD5_FD_187599 | JGI IMG/M metagenome (GOLD analysis project Ga0209382, IMG submission 187599) | Bulk soil microbial communities from a Populus tree surrounding site in Tennessee, USA - Soil MetaG P. deltoides SBSDD5 (SPAdes) (version 2) | ecosystem: Environmental > Terrestrial >... | reverse complement strand
CCGACGATGCGAAGCGCAAGGCGCTGTTCGGTCAGGGCATGGACCTGCTCGACGAGAATCCACCCTTCTACCTGATCGGCTTCTGCGCCCACTCGCCGCTCTGGCAGAGCTACGTCAAGGGGATGGCAATGGACAAGCGCCTCCACGTCGAGTGGGGGCGCCTGGACACCGTCTGGATCGACAAGTAGACGGGGGATGCAAGCGTACCTCGCACGGCGTCTGCTGCTCACGGTGCCGACGATCTTCGGGGTGACGGTGCTGATCTTTCTGGCGATGCGGGTCATCCCCGGGGATCCGCTCGCCATGATCCAGGCCGAGGGGAGCGGCTCGCGGATCCTGAGTGCCGAGCAGCTCCAGACGGCGCGGGCGTCGCTCGGGCTGGACAAGCCGTACTACGTCCAGTATCTGGAGTGGGTCGGCGCCATCGTACGGGGAGACCTCGGCGAATCGTTCTGGCGCGGCGACAAGGTCCGCGACATCATCGCTCGCCGCGCGCCGATCACCGCGCAGATCGCCGTGATGGCGATCCTCGTCTCGTGGGTGATCGGCGTACCGGTGGGAGTCTTCGGAGCGATGCGTCCGAACTCTCGCCCCGACGTCACGACCCGGCTGACCGTGATCGTCTTCCTGGCGATCCCGAGCTTCTGGCTCGGCCTGCTCCTGATCTCCGGATCGGTGCTCTGGCTCAACTGGCGCCCCTCGTTGACGATCGTCTACTTCACGGATGATCCGATCAAGAATCTCCAGATGACGGTCGGGCCGGCGGTCGTGATGGGGGTCGGGCTGGCGGCCGTCATCGCGCGGGTGGCTCGCTCGGCCACGCTCGAGGTGCTCCACGAAGATTATGTCCGCACGGCCCGCGCCAAGGGGCTGCCCGAGAAGGCGGTGTTGACGATCCACGTGCTGCGTAACGCGCTGTTGCCGATCATCACGGTGTCCGGACTGGCGCTCGGCGGCCTGCTCGGCGGCTCGGTGGCGGTCGAGCGGGCGTTCGGGGTGCCCGGCCTGGGCCTGGCGCTGGTGATGGCGCTCGCCGAGCGTGACTGGATGGTGATTCAGAACCTGGTCTTGCTGTACGGGCTTATCTTCACCGTGCTCAATCTGCTGGTCGACGTCAGCTATAGCTGGGTCGACCCGCGCATCAGGTACGGCTGACGGCGATCGCGCGTGACGACGGCGATCTGACACCGAGAGGAGTGCATGCCAGCAGCGATCGCTCAGCCCGAGCAGGCTACCGCCAGCAGGCTGACACCTCGTTCGTCAGGCCTGGATCTCTGGCGCTTCGCGCTGAGCGCACCGGCCGGCGCGCTCAGCCTGTTACTGCTGGTCTTCGTCCTGTTCGTGGCGATCTTCGCCGATCAGCTCGCCCCACGCGATCCACTGTCGACCTCGATGAGAAGCGCCCGCCAGCCGCCATCCGCGCAGTACTTGCTCGGGACCGATCATCTCGGCCGCGACGTGCTGAGCCGATTGATCTACGGGACACGGGTCACGCTCACCGTGGTCCTCAGCTCGGTTCTGATCGGCGACCTGATCGGCTTCATCTGGGGGCTTACCAGCGGCTACCTTGGGCGCAGCCTCGATCTGTTCAGCCAGCGGCTGCTCGACATCCTGATGGCGTTTCCGGCCTTGATCCTGGCGATGCTGCTGCTGGCGGGGCTCGGGGCCGGACTGCACACGGTGATCGTCGCGATCGCGGTGACCCGGGTGCCGCTGACGACGCGCGTCATCCGGTCGGTGACGTTGGCGACGAAGGAGATGACGTACATCACGGCGGCCGAATCGGTCGGCGCGGCCTCATGGCGGATCATGCTGCGGCACGTCGCGCCGCAGTGCATCGCCCCGTTGCTGGTGATTGCCAGCTTCAATCTGGGCTCGGCGATCTTCGCCGAGGCGGCGCTCAACTTTCTCGGGGTCGGGCTGCCGCCGCCGGCCCCGACCTGGGGCAGCATGCTCGGCGGCGTGCTGGCCGAGCAGTTTCGGCCACAGTGGTGGCTGCTGTTGTTCCCCGGCCTCTTGATCACCCTGACGATCACCGCCACGAACCTGCTCGGCGACGCCTTGCGCGATTTCCTGGATCCGCGCGTCAAGCGCCAGCTCCAGGTGTCATCCTGAATGCGATGCCGTCTCCGCGTGGCAAAGTGAAAGGAGCTCGGGAGCGCTGGCCTCAGGTCTTCAACTCCTGTTTCAGCTCGTCGAAGAGGCGCCAGCTCGTGCCCTGACTGATGATCTTGTCCGGGCTCGACTTGATCATTCCGACTTCTTGCAGGCGGAGCGCGTAGAAGCGGATCGCGTCCTCGGGGTCGTACTCGCGCCACTTGCCGTATGGGATCTCGCGCATGGTCTGACGCGCGGAGTCGAAGCGGGCAGTATGCCCGCCATCCACCAGGAGTCGAGCGGAGCGCTCTGGCTCGAGGGCACACATGTCGGTGGCCTTGAGGATCGCGCGCATGGCCCGTTTGGTAGCAACCGGGTGCTTCTGCACGAACTCCTTGTTGCCGGCGAGCATGCAGCAAAAGTACTGCGACCACGGGCGATCCGTGGAGCTGTTGACGACGACGTGACCGATCTTCTTCGCGCGGAGCTCCTGGGTGTCTGGAGGGAAGCCGATAAAGGCGTCGATCGTGCCCTCCTCCAGGCGACGCATCGACTCGGCCCCTGGCAGCTCGACGAAGTTGATGTCGACGCGAGGATCGAGGCCGACGTACGCCGCGATGCTGGCGAGGAACATGTGCTGCGGACTGCCGAGCACGAGCACGCCGGCCGTCTTCCCCTTCAACTGACTGACCGCTTGCACCCGGTCGGTGCCAATCAGCTCGAAGCAGCCAACGTGGAGTCCTGCCAGCACGACGATCGGATCGCCGGCGTCTACTCGATGGACAAGCGGCGCGGAGAAGAGGGCGATGATGTCCATCGCACCGGAGGCGAGTGCGCCGTACGCCTCCGGGCCTGTCGCGTCGATGTACTGAATCTCGGTGAAGCCCTCGGCCCGCAGGAGGGGCTCGGCCAGGAACATCGGGGCGTGACAGAGGCTTGGGGACTTCCAGACCCGTAATCTCGGTGTTTCCGGGGGGGCTGCCCCCACGACCGGACCGATGGGATTGCTCCGGCCGCCGCAGCCTGCCCACTCGAGTTGAGGGCGATCCGGCACTGGTGTGTAGACGCGGTCGTGGCGCTACGCTTGCTGGAGGGCGGCTTCCTTGAATGTGCTGGCGGGCCAGTCCAGGCCGTAGTGCTCGCGGAGGGTGGTGCCGGTGTAGGCGGTGCGGAACAGCCCGCGCCGCTGGAGGATCGGGATGACCTCGGCGATGAAGACGTCCAGCATGGCCGGCAAGATCGGCGGCATGATGTTGAAGCCGTCCGCCGCGCTGTCCGTGAACCAGTCCTCGATCAGGTCGGCGACCTGCTCCGGGGTGCCGGCGAAGATGAAGTGTCCGCGGGCGCCGGCGAGGGTGCCCAGGAGCTGGCGGAGGGTCGGCTGCTCGCGGCGAACGAGGCCGATGATCACCTCGGTGCGGCTCCGGGCGGCCTGGACCGAGCCGGAGTCTGGGAAGTCGTCCGGGGTGAGCGGGCGGTCGAGCGGCAGGTGGGAGAAGTCATAGCCGCCGAACCGGCCGGAGAGGCGCTTGCGGCCGACCTCGGGATCGCAGAGGTCGTTGGTCTCGCGGGTCATGCGCTGAGCCTCGGCCTCGGTGGAGGCGATCATCGGGCTGAGGCCGGGGAGGATCAGGACCTGCTCGGGGTCGCGGCCCTCGGCTGCGACCAGCCGCTTGAGGTCGGCGTAGAACTCCTGGGCGGTCGCCTTCTCGAGGTGGGCCGTGAAGACAGCCTCGGCGTGGCGCGCGGCGAAGCGTCTGCCGACGTCTGACGATCCGGCCTGGACCAGGACCGGGCGGCCCTGGGGCGTGCGCGGCATGTTGAGCGGCCCTTCGACCTGATAGCGATCGCCGTTGTGGTGGATGGGGCGGATGCGGTCTGGATCGGCGTAGCGGCCGCCGGCTCGATCGTCGAGGACGGCGTTCTCGGCCCAGCTGTCCCAGAGCGCCTTGACGACGGTCATGAACTCCTCGCCCTGGGAGTAGCGGTCGGCGTGGCTGACCTGGCCGTTGCCGCCGTAGTTGCGGGCGGCCGTCGCCAGCCAGGAGGTGACGATGTTCCAGCCGGCCCGGCCGTTGGAGATGTGGTCCACGGAGCCGAACTGGCGGGCCAGGTTGAACGGCTCGGTGTAGGTGGTGGAGGCGGTGGCGATCAGGCCGATCCTGCTGGTGACGGCGGCGATGGCAGCCAGGGCGGTGATCGGCTCGAGCCAGATGCGCGCGGCCTGGTCCACGTCGTCGCCGAGGGCGAGCTGGTCAGCCAGGAAGATGGCGTCGAAGAGGCTGGCTTCGGCGCGCTGGGCGAGGTCCTGGTAGTAGCGGATGTCGGAGAGCGGCAGCGGCGAGGCGAGCGGATGGCGCCAGGAGGCCTCGTGATGGCCTCGGCTGTGGATGAACAGGTTGAGATGGAGCTGCCGCGTCATGGAGCCGCCCCCAGGGTGGTTGATCGTGGTTCTCAGCAGGATAGCAAGACCTTCGGTCCGTGTCCCGCGCTGAGACCACAACGCAAAGCGACCCCGGGCTCCTACCCTCCCGGGGTCCTGCCACGAGCGGAGCCCGGCGCGTTTGACCATTGTGGCCTGCATACACCAGCTCGCGCTCGCACCGGCCGTGTGTGCAGGCGTCGGGCCGGATGGGGACGCCGAACCGCTCATTTTGGGCACATCTCGGAACGGAGCCCGGCCACTGCCTTGCCTCGGCCTCGTGCGGTGTGCTTCTCAGTGGAGGTCGGCTGGGGTGGCGTCATACCTCGTCCGGCATACGCTGAGCGTTCTGGCCCGCGAGAAGATAAGACGTGCAGATAGCACGTTCGTCAGACGCGGGCCGCTGCTCGCGGGGCGTACCGTGGTGGTATCAACTGAGGAGCTACCACCATGGTGACCACTCCTGCGCCTGAGACCGTCTTGCACGCTGGTCTCGGCGGCTCGACCGCGACCATCCAGCAGGCGACCACGCCGGACAGCTCGCAGCCCGCGCGCTTGAAGATCGGCGTGATGCTTCCGCACCTCGGTACTGGCATGGGGCCGGTCGCCGTCGTCCAGGCCGCGCGGCGCGCGGAAGCGCTCGGCTACGACACCCTCTGGGCGATCGAGCGGCTGCTCTACCCGACAAACCCGCGATCGAAGTACCCCGTGACGGCGGACGGCTCGCTGCCGAAGATGTACGCGCAGGCACTGACGCCGATCGAGACGCTCTCGTACGTGGCGGCGCACACCGAGCGGATCGGCCTGGGGACCGGCGTGCTGGTGATGCCGCTCCACAATCCGGTCATGCTGGCGCGCCAGCTTGCGACGCTCGACGTGCTCTCAGGCGGGCGGCTGCGGGTCGGGCTGGGTCAGGGCTGGTCCGCCGACGAGATCGAGGCAGTGGGCGGGACGATGCGCGGTCGGGCGGCCCGCGCCGACGAGTTCCTTCAGGTCCTGGAGGCGGTCTGGACGACCGACCCCGTGGAGTACGCTGGCACGCACTTCACGCTGCCGCGCTCGTCGCTTCAGCCGAAGCCGCTCCAGAAGCCGCGCCCGCCGATCTACCTGGCGGCGTACGCGCCGTCCGCGCTGGAGCGGGTCGGTACGTACGCCGACGGCTGGATGCCGTCCGGGGTGCCGCTGACGGCGATGGGCACGATGATGGAGCAGGTCCGGGCGGCAGCCAGGACGGCAGGACGCGACCCTCAATGTCTGGAGTTGCCAATCTTCGCGGACGGCGAGATCGTGGAGCGGTCGCCCGGGTCGGACCGGCCGGACTTCGTCGGGACGCTGGACGAGATCCGCGAGGACGTCTCGAGGGCGCGCGAGCTTGGCGTCACGGAGATCATCTTCATGCCCGGCTACGCGAGCGGCGACCTTCACCTGGAGACGTACACGGCGGCGCTGGTGCGGCTCGCCTCGCTGATCTAGCCGAGGCGTGGTCATAACCGATAGGCCCCACCGGACAGAAGACCGGCGGGACCCGATGCGCCTACCATGGGGCTGTCAGACCAAACCAGGCAGGCAGATCCATGGTACCGCAGACCTCGCTGTTGGTTGCGCTGGTCGATCTGATCGACGTGATCCCCGGTCCACCAACGAAGACGCAGCGTGGGACCTCGGGTGGGCGTCCCACTGTCTACTCGGATCGGCTGTTTCTGAAGGCGCTCGTCATCATGCTGGTGCGGAACGTCTCGACGGTCAGCGGGCTGCTGGCGATCCTGGAGCAGCCGACCTCGGAGATGCAACTCCTGCGGCTGCGCCTGAACGAGCACGGCCGATTCCCGAGTCGGCGGACCTGCGAGCGACGGTTGGCCGCGCTCCCAGACAGCCTTCCGGCGCGGATCGGGTGCCTGGGGCGGCACCTGGTCAGGCGGCTCGACCCGTGGGCGACCGGTGGCCAGGCCGTCGCGATCGACAGCACGGTGCTGCACGCGCGAGGCGGCGTCTGGCACAAGAAGCACCGCGACGCAGGCGTCGTCCCGCACACCTCGATCGACACCGAGGCCGGCTGGACCAAGTCCGGCTGGCACGGCTGGGTGTACGGTTGGAAGCTCCATCTCGTCACGACCGTGGCGGCGGTCTGGATCCCACTGGCGGCCGAGCTGACCCCGGCCAACACCGCTGACAACGAGCCGGCCCCACGGATGCTCGACCAGCTTCCCCTTGATGCGCGCTTCGTGCTTGGCGACACTCACTACAACGACCCGCTCGTCCGTGACCACTGCTTCGACACCGGCCGTTTCCTGGTTGCCACCCGCCGTGGAGCCTACCCGCATACCGACGATGGGGTCGAGGTCCGCCGCGTCTTCCACACGCTCCGCTCGCTCGCCATCGAGAACTTCAACGGCCAGTTCAAAGGCATCTTCGATGTCCATGGCTCGGTCCCGACCCGTGGCCTCGGCCGCACCCAGCGCTTCGCCCTCGGTGCCGTCTTCGTCTACCTCAAGGTGACGTTGCTCTACCGGTTCGAGCACCACCAGGATCTCCGTGTCGGCCTCAAGGCCTTCCTCGAGGCGGCCTGATCGAGGCCGCCTGAGTTATGACCGGGCCTCGGCTAGATTGCGCGGCTTGTTGGCGCGTGCCGCGACGGGGTCGGCCCGGGGCATCCTTGGTCCCGCCCCGCCTGGCCCCGACGTACCGGCGGAACAGCACCGGCAGCGCAAAGCCGCGCGTACCACTCATCGGCAGCGCTCCACGCCACCCGACGCCACGGCCACCGCCGTGATCGTCCGCTGCCCCCCAGGCAGTGAATCCAGCCGGCTACCAGACACTGGAACGTCCGGTAGCTCGGCGCGTGGAAGCACGGCTCGAACGTCGCCAGCAGACCGACCAGCGTGCCCGGTAGGATGATCTTCGACATGGCTCTCTCGCTTCCTCGTGACTGGACATCCCCAGGGTCTTCGAAAGAGCCATGTCCCGTCAACTCATCCTACGCCGTCTCCACATTGGCGGAAGTCGAGCCTAGAAGATTCACCCACCTGGACTCGCGCATTCGCACGCCGTGACGCCGTAAGGTCGGCTCAGGATTCGGTCTCATCCCGAATCACGTCACGGGGCGTGGCCTGTGACACGATCACGCCGAGCTGGTCGACAGCCGAGCCTGACCGTCCGACGAAGCCCACGACCTGGTATCCCTGCGGAACCTGAAGATTGGACCTGGTGCCCGTCTGTTTGCCGCCTTCCAGGACGTTGCCCTCGCTGGTGATGAACTGGATCGCGAACAGCCGATATCCATCGCCGAATTTGTCGACCCAGACGTTCGCCGACTTGATGTACTCGCCCGGTCCGAGGTTCAGCGTCTTCGAGTCTCCACCCGACCCGCCGTGTCCGGGCAGCTGTCCGGTGCTCAGCGTGAGCTGCACATTGTCTACGCGATCGTAGGTCCTGATCGTCAGGGCGGTCGCGACCGAGTTGGCCTGGATGATCCGCGTCCGACCGCCGGCTAGCGCCTTGAAGTCGGAGAACCAGTCCCCGCCCGTTCCCCCGGCAGGCTGACTAACGAGGGTCCCGGCTACGACCCGTGACGTGATCACGCCGAGCTGGTCTACACCCGAACCTGACCTTCCGAGGAAGCCCACGACCTGGCGTCCCTGCGGAACCTCAAGATTGGACCTGGTGCCCGTCTTGGAGCCGCCCTCCAGAATGTTGCCCTTGCTAGTGATGAACTGGATCGCGAACAGCCGATGTCCGCCCTCGAAGCTGTTGACCCAGACGTTCGCCGACTCGATGTACTCGCCCGCTCCGAGGTTCAGCGTGTGCGAGTCTCCACCCGACCCGCCGTGTCCCGGCAGCCGTCCGGTGTTCAGCGTGAGCTGGACGTTGTCCACGCGGCTGCCGGTCTTGATCGTCAGGGCGGTCGCGACCGAGCTGGCCTGGATGATCCGCGTCCGACCGCCGGCTAGCGCCTCGAAGTCGGTGAACGGGTCCCCGCCCGTTCCCCCGGCAGGCTGACTAACGAGGGTCCCGGCTGATTCGATCTGTTGTATGGCCAGACTTGCACTGCGGAGCGTCCACACCACGACCTGACAGGTGCGACCCTGGCGATTCCTCAGGAGCTGGCGCTCTGGCTCCGAGGCAAACGTCCACGTCTTCGAGAAGCCATCACGCGTATAGTTTGCTGGCGTGTCCTGATTCGTCCAGTCCTGACTCAGGTGGTAATATCTCCACGGTTCGCTATACCGTGGATCGCTCTTGTTGATGTTGTCAAACGCTGGCACCCAGTTGGAGAAGCCCATCATTTCGAAGTTGTCGAACTGGAGCGGCTCGCCGAGTGAAGGCGCTTGATGGTAGATCCCGCGAGCGTGCGAAGGCACACCCATGTCCTCGATCATGTGGAGCATGATCCCGAGGATGAAATACCCTCGGGGCTTGTTTCCCGCGCGGACGGCTTCCGCGGCATCATTCCACCAGCCGACAATGTCGTCCGTACCGGCATTTGTGCCCTTGTGCTGTTTCCGCTTCTCCTCCAGGTTCAGCCCATACTTCCATCCGACCTCGAGATCGGCAGGCTTGAGCGGAAGCTCATGGAGCTCGGTGGCGTTCGCCCCGTCGATGATGGCACCACGGTAAATATCGAGCTCAGGGAACTGCGACTTGAGTTGATCGATCGCCCAACTCGTGATCAGCATGTGGGTTGGCCGCTCGACAAGCCCGATCAGGGACGGCGGCTTGCTGTCCCAGGCGTCGGCGAACTGCTCTGGCCACACGCGGTCGATGGCGGACCGTACCAGGTTGAGGGCCGCCTCCGTAAGCGGTGAAGATCGCATGGAAAACGTCTCCAACTTGAGATCCGGCCATGGCACCCGAGATAGAAGTGGCCCGGGTGCTGTCCAGTCGGGCATACCATCGCGATCTGGTGCTGATATCATTTGCGTATCTGCTCGCCGGCGCATGATCCGGCGGGGTGGTGAGTGAGCGGCGCTTCCGTTAAGCTAGGCGAGGCCCGGTCATAAGGCCCACCAGCTACGGAGCAGCGTCACGCTCACCCGACGACGGCGCCACATGAGCGCTCCGGACGACGGTCGTCGGCCCCCAGTTCTCCTGGCGAGACCGCTTCGGAGTTATGACCGGGCCTCATCTCGCCGGCCTCACCGGCCAGACTCCTCACTCGACGCCACACCGGCGAAAGGTGTTCGGCGACCTGCGCGCCATCCAGCCATCCCGTGCGGGCCGGACCTAACCTGACGAATGGGTGGGTCAAGGCTGACCGGCCGTGACCCACCCTTCGTACCGAGACGGTGAGCGCAGCGCTCGGCTCACCGTAAGATCGCTGGTGGGCGACGTGGGCGTGCTGGTCTGCTCCCCGCTACGGTAGCCCGAGTTGGGCCGCGACGCCGGCATGGTCCGACGGCCAGAGACCGGACGGTGTGCGATCGGACGGGGAAGCTCCGAGTAGCTCGGTGCTCAGGGCGCGGAAGCCACCGCGCGTCAAGACGAGGTCGACCCGTTCGGTGAGCGGCGCAGGCAGTGTGTGCAGGTCGGCTGCGTGACAGCAGGTGTAGCCAGGATTGCCGGGACGCGTCTGGCTCCAGGCGTCTGCGAAGCCCGCCGCCGTCAGGACGCCGTAGGTGGGCGTGCCGGTCCCGTCCGCTCGCGTGTTGAAATCGCCGGCCATGACGACCGGGAGGGAGGTGTTGGCTGGCCCACTGAGCAGCTCGTTCCCCTGCGCGACCTGAATGCCCGGGTGGAGCGGTTCGAGGTGGGTGGTGATGAAGCGGAAGCTCTTCCCTCGAATCTTGGCGTCGACCGAGATCCAGCCGCGTCGGGACTGAATCGGGCCACCCAGGCCCGGGATCTCCAGGAAGGCGTTGAAGTGACCGGTCCTGACGTTTGAGAGCTTCAGGTCTGCCGTCTTCAAGTCCGGGCGAGACGGTCCCGTCGACGTCTTCTCGTTGCCGCGGTGTGACGAGGATCACAGCAGAGCATCGGTAGAGCAAGTACCCTGCAGGTGGAGCAACTGCCGTGCTCATCGCAGGGCCCGTTCGGCTCGTCCTCAAACCTGGAGGGGCACATATGGGATTAGCACGGCAGACGGATCCAGTACCGTCGACGACGGCCGTGACGCTGCGCCCGATCACGGCCGAGACGGTGCGCGCGGTCTGTGCCCTCGCAGTTCAGCCACATCAGGCAGAGTTCGTCGCACCGAACGCCGTCTCGCTCGCGGAGGCGCTCTTCGCGCCGACTGCCTGGTATCGGGCGATCTACGCCGACGAGACCCTCGTGGGCTTCGTGATGGTGGACGACGATGAGGCGAACCAGACGTACTTCCTGTGGCGCTTCATGGTCGCTGGCAAACACCAGGGGCGCGGGTTTGGTCGGCGCGCGCTCGAACTGGTGGTGGAGTACGTGCGGACGCGACCGGGCGCCACCGAGCTGCTGGTGAGCTATGTGCCGGGTGAGGGCAGCCCGCGCGGCTTCTACGCCAGGTTCGGGTTCGTCGAGACCGGCGAGATCGACGCCGGGGAGGTCGTCATGCGACTCCCGCTCCACGCGGAGGAAGGCCGCTGACGCGCGCAGAACCTCGAGAGACTCAGCAGCCTCGTCGGGGCGAGGTCCACGACCGGGTCCAGATCGTGGGGACGTACGATCGGATCTTCGTCCGCGGCAACGTCCCGTTCGTCATCTCAGGCCGGAGGCTGCCTGGCTGCTGGCGACCGGCTTCGGCAGCGGCTGGCGGGCGTTCTCGTTGAGCTTCACGAGCATCAGGAGCGGGATCAGCAGCAGGCCGGTGCTGACGATCGCCAGCGACGGCAGCCCGGCCAGCTCGACGACCGGTCCGCCGAGCAGCGGCAGAAAGATCGAGCCGGCGTTGGCGAAGCTGTCATTGGTGCCGATTGCGCGGCCACGGTCGCGGGCCGGCACCAGATCGGCGATCAGCGCGGTGGACGCCACGTTCGTGCAGCACCAGCCAACCCCGACCAGGGCGGTGCCGAGCGTCACGGCCCAGTAGTCAACGCCCACCGCGACGAACAGGCCGCCGGCGGCGCTGACCCAGGTGCCGATCATCATCATCCAGCGCCGACCGAGTCGGTCGGTCAGCCGGCCGATCGGCAGCGAGAGGCCGAACATGCCGACGACGTGAATGGCGACCGCCAGGGAGATCATCGGCAGGTCATGGCCGTGGTGGGCAAGTGCCAGCGAGGTCATCGCCATCATCAGGGTCATCACGCCCTGGGCGGCGAAGCCGGCGACGAATGCGACCCGCAGCGGGTAGTGGCGCAGCCACGCTCGCGGGCCGGTTCCGCTCGGCGCGTCGGCGCGCAGCTTCGGCTCCTCGCGCAAGTCAGGGTAGTAATGGCGCAGGTTGGTCGCGATCTCACGCGGATCCGGGCGAATCCCGAAGACCAGCAGCATGCTCGGGATCATCACGGCCGGCATCAGGAACCAGGAGAGCGCCAGCGGGTCCATCGAGAAGCTCGGCGCGATCTGCTGGGCGAAGCCGATCACGACCGGGCCGCCGAGGGCGCCGACCAGCGAGCCAGTCAGCACGTACCCGAGTCCCTCAGCACGCCGGGCCGGTGGGTAGAGGTCGGCGGCGGCCAGGCGGAGCTGCTGGCCAGCGCCGACGCCAAGGCCGATCAGCAGCATGCCGACGACGAACAGCGGTAACGACATCCAGAGCACGGAGGTCCCGATGATCAGAGCGCCGACCGTGCAGAGCGCGTGGCCGAACCAGAGCGCGACCCGCCGGCCGAGCGTATCGGCGACCCAGCCGATCGGGTAGGCGATCAGGAAGCGGCTGACGTTCTGCAGGCTGGCCGCCAGCCCGACCAGGTAGGCGGTGCCGACCATCTGGGTGACGATGATCGCGCCCATCGTCGGTACCATCTGGGTGCCGATGCCGACGAACGCCTGGGTCGCGGCCAGCAGGAACGTGTTCCGCTTGATGATCGACGGGATCGGCCCGCCACGGACCGCGCTCGACCGTACCACCATGGACGAGATCCCCCAGCGTCGTCGACCACCCGCGCCGCGACGTAGCGACGGCGAGTGGCCGGATGACCACGCGAACGTTGGCCTTCCGCCGAGGGCCCGCCGGCTCGCGCTGCCGGCCGATCGCGGCGGGAGGATAGTGCATCGAGCGGTCCGGGCGTCCAGACTGCCCCGAACAGTACAACGCGGAGCTGGGTGCGTATGCTCAGCCGCGCGGCGCTCGCGGACCCGGCTCGATCCTGACGTCCTGAATCGTGCCAGTGTACGGAAATGCCCCGTGCCGGTCTGACAGGTCCGGGTAGACCGGCCCTCGCCGGTCCAGCCCGACGTCCAGCCCCTCGAAGACGCCAAAGCTGAGCGTCGGGGACATCGCCGTCCAGCCGACCTTCTCCGCGCCGTCGACCAGCAGCCGGCCGCGCCCCTGGCGCCCCCCGAGTGCCTCGTACTTGATCGTTGCCTCGTGGTTGCCCTCGCCGATCTCCACGCCCGGCAGTGTCACGGTGTCGCTGAAGCCGTTGTAGTGGAAGTACAGGTGGCGGTCCTCGATCCAGCTCACCAGCCCGCCGATTGGATCGCCGATCGCCCAGAGGATGCCCTGGTCGTCTGGGCGGCAGTGGAAGCGCACGCTGATGCGAAATGCCCGATCGCCGATCTTGGGCATCACATCAGCGCGGTGGACGGTCTGCGCGCCTGGCAGGTAGGTGTGCGGCTCGTCAGCCAGCGCGCGTGCGTACGCGGGCGTGTCGAAGAATTTCTGGGCGCGATTGCGGTTATCCAGTGGGTAGACCATGTTTTCCCAGGCAGCCGCGTCGAACGCTTCCACCAGGTCGGCGAGCTTCTCAGGGTGGTGAGCGCGCAGGTCGACGCTCTCCGAGAAGTCCGTGCGAAGGTTGTGAAGCGTCCAGGTGTCCATGTCGATCGCGTCGCCGCGCTTCTGGATCGACCGCGCCAGCCATCCGTCGCTGTAGTACGCTCGGTTCGCCCAGCACTCGTAGTACTGCTCGTTCCGTGGTGCGGGGGCGTCCCCGTCCATCAGCACCGGCGCGAAGCTCTTGCCGTTCAGGCTCCTGGCTGGCAGGCCGTTGACGGTTGTCAGCGGCTCGACGCCCGCCAGGTCGAGCAAGGTCGGCATCACGTCCGTCACGTGGACGAACTGGGACCGGATCGCTCCCTGGTCCCGGATCCTGGCCGGCCAGGAGATGATGAACGACACGCGCCGCCCGCCCCCGCCGGTGTACGTCTTATAGGAGGGGAACGGCGTGTTGCAAGCCTGTCCCCAGGCCGTCGGATAGAGCGAGACGCTGCGCGGCCCGCCCAGCTCCTCGAGGCGGGCGCGCTCCTCGGCGGCAGGCTTTGGCGCCAGGCCGCTGTAGCGGCGGTTGTTGTTGACCATGCCGATCGGGCCGCCGGCATCGGTAGCGCCGTTGTCGGACGTGAACACGACGATCGTGTTCTCCAGCTCGCCGATCGATTCGAGGAAGGCGACGAGCTTCCCGACATTCTGATCCGCGCAGTCCAACATGGCGGCGTACGCCGCCATGTGACGGGAGAACAGCGGCCGATTCTCCGGGTCCGTGTCGTCCCAATCCGGCACGTTCGGGTCGGACGGCGCGAGCTGCGCGTCCGGGGGGATGATCCCCAGCTCGAGCTGCCGTCGATAGCGCGTCTCGCGGATCGCCGTCCAGCCGGCGTCGTAGCGGCCTCGGTATTTTTCGAGATCTGAGGCCCGTGCCTGGAGCGGTGCGTGCACGGCGTTGTTGGCGACGTACAGGAAGAACGGCTTTGTGGCGGAGGACGCCCTGAGTTCTTTGACGAACTGAATGCCGCGATCCGTCCAGTCGTCGGTGGAGTAGTACTCTGGCGGGTAGGTGTCGATCGGCACGGTCTGATTGTTCATGCGCAACGCGGCCGGGAAGAAGAAGTGGGTCTCACCCTCCATGAAGCCGTAGAAGGTGTCAAACCCGCGTTGGGCCGGCCAGTTGTGTTTCGGTCCGGATGGCACCGTGTCCAGGGTCGGGGTGTTGTGCCACTTGCCGGTCATGATCGTCTCGTAGCCGCGCGCCCGCAGTGTCTCGGCGATCGTCGCGGCGTCGAGCGGGATCTCGCCGGTGTAGCCGGGGTAGCCAGGATTGGTGTTGGCGAGCCAGCCCGTGCTCACCGCGTGCGCATTGATCCCGGTCAGCAGGGCGGCGCGCGCCGGCGAGCAGATCGGATGGGTGGTGTACTGGTTGAAGCGCAGACCACGCGCCGCCAGGGCATCGATGTGTGGGGTGTCGATCTCCGAGCCGAAGCATCCGGGGTCTGAGAACCCCATGTCATCCATGTAGATGATGACGACGTTCGGCGAGCCAGCCGGCGCACCGGTGCGCTCCGGCCACCACGGTGTGGACTCTTCGCGCGTTCGCCCGATCGCGCCCTGAAAGGCGGTAGCCGGATCCTGGCCCAAAGTCGTCTCCTCCTATCGAATTGATGTATCGATGCTGGGGCTCGCCCCGGCATGGCGACCACCTCCTTCGTGTCGGCCAACGCTACCGCTTGCGTCTCCGTTGCCTTCGATTCGGCCGAATCACGAAGTCAGTGACGGCAACGCGCGGCTCCCACTCCTCTTCCTCTGGGGGCCCTTCAGGGTAATCGTCGACATACGGAGGGACGTCGCTTCTGGGGAGCAGCCACACTGCACCGGCAGCCACCGCCATCACCACGACGGTCGCTTCCCATACCGAGACCGCGAACAGTAACGTCAGAACGGTACCGATCCCCAGCAGTATCGCGGCGCCGATGGTGATCAGGAGGATAATGACGAGCAGGTACGCGATCGAGGACAGCACGCTCAACACCATTCACCAGGCTCCGTTGGGTCAACCTCAACAGTATCTCATCGGCCCTTCAACCGTGTCAGCGCTAACGCCGATCGCGGCGACGTTCAGCGAGCGAGCTCGGCGGCTGGCAGATCTGTGACGAGACCGACGATCGTCGTGGCACTGGCGCAGTTCTTGGCCGAGCAGGATCAGCGTCTGGCACCCAAGACCGTCACGCAGTACCTCGTCCAGCTCTGTCCCCGTGATGAGCACCTGATGTCGGATATCGTGTCGTCCTGGTTTCATCATGGTGAGCACCTACTCCTCGCCGACTGTCGCCTCGTCGGGCCAGGGCGGCACGCAGCGCGTCTCGCCGGGCTGCAGGCTGCCGACGTGATTCAGGACGACGGCGTAGTCGGGGTGCGACGCCGGATAGACGAGGTGGGCGTGCCCGTGCCCTCCGTGTGGCAAAGCCGCCCGTAGATCCAGGGTGATCGTTCCATCGTCGGCCATGCTGGCGACGCCGATCGTGTCCTCGGAACACCCCTCGGCGGGCGTGGCCTGCGCGCCGAGACTCGGGCGGGCCCAACTCGAGATCGCCAGGCCGAGTGCGCCGGAGACGCGCAGGAAACGCCGGCGGCTGGGACGGTGCATGGAAGCCCTCACCTCATACTCTACACGCCGAAGGGCCGGTCGGCGAGCCTGATCGGCGCTGACTCTTGAGTTGGCCGAGCTCGGCTTGCGCATCGGGATACCTTCCCAGCCCATCACAGCACAGGAGTGCCCAACGCTGATGCAAACATGTACCTCGTGCTACGATGGACGTGTAGCAGTCGGAGAGGACGGAGGATCATCGTGGCGGTCGTGCCCCGCGTGAGCATCGAGAAGGTGGGCAAGGTTTTTGCCACGGAGCTTCGAGCCGTCGATGTGGTCCGTGATGCCTGGGTATCGACGACGGCTGACGGCTACGACCTCTGGCTGCTCGTCCAGCCGATCGACCTCGCCGCCGAGCGAGACCTGTATGCCCTTGTGGACCGGATGTACGAGCAGTTTCCATCGGCGCGGTTCTCGCTGCACGTGCTCAACCCGGCGACGTTCGTCAATCTCGTTCCCGAGAGTATCGTCCCCTCTCAGGCCCGCCAGGTCGGGCTCCGCGCGTCTGCGTGAAGCCCGAGACCATCCAGCACGTCGAGACCGCGGCCCGCAATCGGGATCTGGCTCGTGCGTTGATCAACCAGGGCTCGGGGATGGGACTGCGTACCCCGCCATTCGAGTGGGTTGCCGGCGTCGCGTTCTACTCCGCCGTCCACTACGTCAACGGCCTGCTTTGGGAATGGCGCAGCATCAAGCCTGACACGCACACTGAGCGTAACTGGTACCTCGACAACCACCCTCCGCTTTCCGCATTCAAGCTGGACTACCGACTGTTGAATAGCCACGGTTGGAGCGCACGCTACGCGCCGGGATATCGCCTGTTGCCGCATCAGGCGCAAGCGCTCGTCGACGTCAATCTCGATCAGATCGAGGCAACGATCTGCTCCGCCCTGGGCATCAGCCCGTTCTGAAAGCGCAGCGATGAGCGGAACGAGCGACGCCGAGATCCTCGGCGTCGACCAACCAAAGGTGTCAGCGCTCGTGACGGGGCGGCTTGCCGGCTTCTCCTTCGTGAGCGACCCCGGTCAGAACTCCTCGACGTACATTTGACGAGCGCACAAAAGGGGCGCACAGTGGCAGCACGGCTTCCTGAAGGATCGACTCTTCGGTGGCTGCGAGCCTGAGCTGGTGGTTCGCACGAACGCCAGGGTGCCGTCGTCGGTCCCGGTCCCCAGTCCAGGAGGAAACTATGACGCCACGTCAGGCTTCCCCCGCGCTGTTGCTCATCCTGCTCTGCGCAGCGGCCGGTCTCGCGTTTCTCTCCCTGCTCATGCTGGGACCGCTCCTGGTGGGCCTGGCCCACGAGTTCCAGACGTCGGTCGTCATTGTCGGGCAATTAGTCGCTGCTACTGCCATCACCTGGGGTGTCGCTGCCCCACTCGTGGGCCCGGTCTCCGATACCTACGGGCGGCGGCGGATGCTCCTCACGGGCGTCATGCTCATGACCCTGGGGATTCTGGGCTCAGTCCTGGCGTGGAACTACGCTGTCCTGGTCGCGTTTCGCCTGCTCACCGGCATTGGTGCTGCGATCACGGCGCCCAACAGTGTCGCGGCGGTCGCGGATACTTTCCCGCCCACGGAGCGCGGTAAGGCGATTGGCTGGTTGGTCAGTGCCACGGGGATCAGCGCCACGGCCGGTGTCCCGCTGGTGGCCTTCTTGCTGGATGCTGGTGGGTGGAGACTGCCATTTGCCGTGGTGGGCACGGTGGCGCTTGTTGTTGGGCTCCTCTTGATGGTCTGGTTTCCGCGTATTCAACCCCAGCCCGGCCACGCCCTGCGGTTCTTTGCCCACTACCGGGAGGTCAGCACCGACAGGACGTTCTGGTACGTGCTAGCCATCAATGCCCTCGAGCAAATGGTCTTTTACGGCATGTTTGGCTACCTGGCGGCCTATCTCATGCAGACGTACCAGTTGCCAGCCGGAGAAACCGCGTTGCCCCTGGCCCTGGCCGGGGTGGGCATCATCGTGGCAGGGATCCTGGGTGGTCGGGTTGCCGACCATCGCCGCCGCTTAGCCTGGTTTGCCATGTCGTGCTGGTGCAGCGGACTGCTGGCGGCATTGGTCTTCACGACGTGGCAGTCGCCGTGGGCAACCGTGGCCCTGGCCTGTGGCGCGGCAGGCCTCGCCAGAATCTCCTCAGCGGTGGCACCGACGTTGTTGCTGGAGTTGGCGGGCAGCTCACGGACCACCGCCACAGGGTTGTTCGCGGTGAGCAATCAGGTGGGCGCGTTCGGCGGCGCAGGGATTGGGGGATTCATGCTGGCGCTCGGTGGGTTTACGTGGGTGGGCCTCTTCTGTCTCGGGGTGTCGGTCATCGCCGCCATGGTGATCCAACTCAAGGTGCGAGACTCGGCCGTCTTCCTAGAGCAGCTCGCTCTTCGGCAAAGCACGACAACCGCGGCATAGGATGTTGTTCCACAGCTCTGGCCGACGGGCGTTCACGTTGCGTGCTCCCCGCCCCCTCGCACGGGGAGGGGCTGGGGGTGGGGGCTGCCTTTTGTGTACCCTGCCTCGCGAGTCACCAGTGTCGCGGAGGAGAGCAGGCCATGCAGAGCGCAGCCACCCCGCCGGTCGCCGCCTTCCGCCGCGAGCTGCTCCAGAACCTCCACGACCGCGTCGGCACGGACCTCACGTTTGCCACGCCGAGTGAGGCGTACCTCGCGCTGGCGTACACCGTCCGCGATCGGCTGATCCAGCGCTGGATCGATACCCTGCACGCTGGCATCGACAGCCAGGCCAGGTTTGTGTGCTACCTCTCGGCGGAGTACCTGATCGGCCGCCAGCTCGACAACAACCTGCTCAACACCGAGGCCGAAGACCTGGCACGAGAGGCACTCGCCGATCTCGGGCTCAGCCTGGACGAGCTGCGGACCCTGGAGTCCGAGCCCGGGCTGGGGAACGGCGGCCTCGGCAGGCTGGCGGCGTGTTACCTCGACTCGCTCGCCACGTTGCGGATCCCGGCCATCGGGTACGGCATCCGCTATGAGTTCGGCATCTTCCGCCAGACCTTCAAGGACGGCTGGCAGGTCGAAGAGGCGGACGACTGGCTCAGGCGCGGCAACCCGTGGGAGTTCCCCCACCCGGAGATGGCGATCGAGGTCGGGTTCGGCGGCCACACCGAGGGCACGACCGGTCCGGACGGCCGCTACCGAGTGCGGTGGATGCCAGAGCGCGCGATCCTCGGCGTCCCGTACAACACGATGGTCCCGGGGTACGGCAGCGGCGCCGTCAACACCTTGAGACTGTGGCGGGCACGGGCGACCAGCTCGTTCGACCTCGACGTGTTCAACGCGGGCGATTACACCCGCGCCGTCCACCAGAACACCGAGTCCGAGAACATCACCAAGGTGCTGTACCCCGAAGACAGCACCCCGCAGGGCAAGCGCCTCCGGCTCGCGCAGCAGTACTTCTTCGTCGCCTGCTCCCTCAAAGACGCTCTCAGGATCGTCCGGATCATGGGGGTCTCGATCGAGCGGCTGCCCGAGAAGGTGGTGTTCCAGCTCAACGACACCCACCCCAGCATCGCCGTCGCCGAGCTGATGCGCTTGCTGCTGGACGAGTACGACCTACCCTGGGAGCCGGCCTGGACGATCACCACCCAGGTGTTCGCGTACACCTGCCACACGCTGCTGCCCGAGGCGCTGGAGACCTGGCCGGTCTCCCTCTTCGAGCAGGTGCTGCCCAGGCACCTGGAGATCATCTACGAGATCAACTGCCGATTCCTGGACGAGGTCCGGACGCGGTATCCCGACGACGACGAGCGCGTCAGGAGGCTCTCGCTGATCGAGGAGGGCGCCGAGAAGCGGGTCCGGATGGCGAACCTGGCGACGGTCGGGAGCTTCGCCGTCAACGGGGTCGCGCCGCTCCACTCGCGGCTGCTGCGCGATCAGACGCTCAAGGAGTTCGCCGAGCTCTGGCCCGCGAAGTTCCAGAACAAGACGAACGGCGTGACGCTGCGCCGCTTCTTGCGGCTCGCCAACCCCAGGCTGGCCGACCTGATCTCGTCCAGGATCGGCGATGATTGGCTGACCGAGCCCGACCAGCTCGAAGACCTCGAACGGCTCGCCGACAACGCCGACTTTCGCGCCGAATGGCGGCGGATCAAGCAGCGCAACAAGCAGTTGCTGGCGCTCACCATCGAGGACCGGACCGGCATCACGGTCGATCCCAATTCGATGTTTGACGTGATGGTCAAGCGCCTGCACGAGTACAAGCGCCAGCACCTCAAGCTGCTCCACGTGGTCGTGCTGTACAACCGGATCAAGGCCGATCCTTCGGCGGACATCGTGCCGCGGACGGTGATCTTCGGGGCGAAGGCGGCGCCCGGCTACCGGATGGCGAAGCTGATCATCAAGCTGATCAACGACGTCGCCAGCGTGGTCAACAGCGATCCGGACGTAGCAGGCCGCTTGAAGGTGGTGTTCCTGCCGAACTTCAACGTCTCGCTTGGGGAGCGCGTCTACCCGGCCGCCGATCTGTCGGAGCAGATCTCGCTGGCCGGCAAGGAGGCGAGCGGGACCGGCAACATGAAGCTCGCACTGAACGGCGCGCTGACGGTCGGCACGCTTGACGGCGCCAACATCGACATCAGGGGGCTCGTCGGCGAGGAGAACTTCTTCCTGTTCGGCATGACCGCCGAGGAGGTCGCGGCGCGCCAGGCGGCCGGCTACGCTCCCCGTGACCACCTCGCCGGCGATTCGGAGCTTGGCGCGGCGCTGGCCCAGATCGCCTCGGGCCGCTTCTCCGGCGGCGACGCCTCGCGCTTCAGCCCGATCGTCGACAATCTGCTGAGCCAGGACCCGTACATGCTGCTGGCCGACTTCCGCTCGTACCTGGAGGCTCAGGAGGCCGTCGAGCGGGCGTACCGCGACCAGGACCGCTGGACCAGGATGTCAATCTTGAACGTGGCGCGGTGCGGCTACTTCTCCTCGGACCGCGCGATCCGCGAGTACTGCCAGGAGATCTGGAAGCTGAGCCCGATCGAGATCGCCGTCCGCCGCGAGGACGAGGGCGAAGCGATGGCGCGCCTGGGCCGGCCCGGCGAGGGCGAGGCGGCGAGCCTGCCCCAGTTGAGCGCCGCGGAGGACCGGCAGTTGCGCGATCTGCCGCTGCTGGTCGGGCTGGACGTGCTGCACGCCGCGAGAGGCACGACGCAGGGCACGTTGATCGCGCTCGCGACGGCGGTGGCGGCGCCGACGGCCACGGCGCGGTTCCTGATCCGAGGCCCGCTGGTGCAGTCGCTGGTCTGCTCGGAGATCGAGATGATCGACCGCGGCGAGCGGCTGGTGGAGGGGCTGGCGCAGCAGTACGACCTGTCGTCGCGAGACGGCCGTGCCCATCTCCACGACGATGTCCTCAAACAGTGCCGGGCGGCGATCGACCTGCTGACGGGGCGTGTCGCCCGCAACGACGTCGCCGAGTACGCGCGCTGGCTGCTGCTGGTCGGTCAGCGGGTCGCGGAGGCGGCGATCGAGCCCCAGCCCGGGCGCCCGGAGCGGCAGGTCAGCGACGCGGAGGCGGCAGCGCTCCGGGAGATCGCCGCCGCGCTCCGCGTCGAAACCTGATCGGCGTTTCTGCCTGATTTACCGGACGAAGCCGCGCTCGGCGAGCCAGGGCAGTCCAGTCCTGGTCCAGGGAGCCTTCCAGGCAGGCGTCCTGGATCTCGACGTCTCGCTGGTTGGCGATCAGCCAGTCGCGGTGCTCGTCGCGGGCGGGCTGGGGTACGGGAGTCGACGTCAGCGCTGGTTCGCAATGGGGGACGGTGCGACGAGGCGGTAGCCGAAGCCGCGTTTGTTCTCGATACAGCGAGGCCCGCCCACGTGTTCGATCTTGGCCTGGAGCCGGCTGACGTAGACCCTGAGGTGATCCGCCGTACGATACGAGTCGAGCCCCCAGACCCGAGTCATCAAGGTCTCGTGTGTCATGACCTGACCGGCGTTCCGGGCAAGGTGATACAGGAGCTTGAGCTCCCTGGGTGTCAGGTCGACAGGGCGGCCGTGGACGGCGACCTGTCGGCTGCCGAGCGAGAGCGTCAGCGGGCCGACCGTGATGTCTGGGTCGCCTTCCCGGAGAGATGAGGACGTGGTCCGACGCAGGATAGCTCGCATCCGCGCTATGAGTGCGAGGGTGCTGAACGGCTTGACGACGTAGTCGTCGGCGCCAAACTGGAGCCCACGCACGTGGTCGGTCTCGTCACTCCGGCTGGTAAGCAGGATGATCGGGGTATCGGAAACCTGCCGAATCTGGCGCAGCACCTCGAAGCCCATGAGGCCGGGCAGTACGAGGTCGAGGAGGACGAAGTCCGGCTCCTGCGCGAAGAAGATCTGCAACGCCTCGTCGCCGTCGGACGCCGTTGCGACCGTGGTACGCTGCCAGTGGAGCGGCAGCGCCTCGCAGAGCAGGTTTCGGATCTGGGGGTCGTCGTCCACCGCCAGGATGCGTGGCATCGAGCCGTCTCCAGGGCGTCAAATCAGCAGATGCGCTTTTTCATGCAGAGTGTAGTAACAACGCGAACTCGACACATAGTGGCATCTGAACCTACTGGTCCTCGGAGACCAGGACAACAAGGATAGTCACCGCCCGCTATGCCATACTGGGCACGGGACATGCATTCAATGCGGCGGCTGCGCCTCCTGCTATCACGCGGTCGAGTGTTTCGAGTGGCGAGGGACGAGAGGTCGATTCAGGACGCGATACGCGCTCATCGCTGGCTTCTCGACGCCATGCTGGAGCAGTTTCCTGACGGCGCCGTCAACGTCTTCGACCGTGACCTCCGCTTTCTCTATGTCGCCGGGACCGGCCTCTCTCGGATCGGACTCCAGCCGGAGCAATTGATCGGCCATTGGCTCGACGAGCTCTTCCCCGAGATCGTGGCCTCGGTGAAGCCGTTCTTCGATCGCGCCTTCGACGGCGAGACGGTCACGTTCTCGTTGTCGGTCGTCGGGCGCGAGTACGGCATCCGCGCGTGGCCCCTCGCCGAGGCGGCTGGCGCCATCCCGGCCGTCGTCGCGATCGCCCGAGAGGCTCCCGCTCGATCAGCTGCCGCGGAAGAGCTCACCTCGCGACAGCGCGAGATCGCCATGCTGGTCGCGGCCGGACTGACGAACAGCCAGATCGCCGAGCGCCTGATGCTCGCGCCCAGGACTGTCAGGAACTACGTCGGGCACATTCTGCAGCGCCTGAACTTCGTGAGTCGGACGCAAGTCGCCGTCTGGGCCGCCGCGCGCGGGCTCTACCTCCCTGGGGAGCGCGACGGCTTCGGGCTCGACGGGTATGACGTGCCGCTCGACCGGGCCGAGCAGATGGCAGTCGAATCGAGGGCGTAGGACCGGTTGCCCCCTGACGGTTGGACCCGCGGGGAATCATGAAGGGTCGAGAGAGCAGCGAGCTGTAGGGGATGGCCGACTGTCCGGGACTGAGCTACATTCAGGTCCGGAGCCGGCTGCCGATTGGCCAGCAGCCGGCATCACCTGAACAGGACATCGGCTCATGCGACCAGGATTTGGACAGTTCAACGTCCCGACCGATGAGTACTTGCAGTACGCGGCGCAGTTCGGCGCGACCGACGTGCTGCTGAACACGCCCCAGTTGCCGGGCGGCGAGCGCTGGGAGCTGTACGATCTGGTGAAGCTGCGGGTCCGGGTGGAGAGCTTCGGGCTGAAGCTCACCGCGCTGGAGAACGTGCCGACTCGGTTCTACGACCACATCATGCTGAACGGCTCGAAGCGAGACGAGCAGATCGAGAACATGATCGAGACCGTCCGGAACATCGCGCGGGCCGGCATCCCGATCTTCGGCTACAGTCACGTGCCGCGCAACATCGTGCCGCGGTTGCGGCAGGCGGGAGTCTCGGAGGCGGCGATCCAGCAGATGCTGGTCGAGAACCCGCGCCGGCTGCTGCCACTGACCCGCTGACGTCCTGCCGTGGCCACCTTCGAGGCGGAGTGCATCGTCGGGCTGGAGCGCTTCGCCGCCGCGGAGATAGGAAACCTCACCCCCAGCCCCTCTCCTGCGCGGAGAGGGGAGCAGAAGCGACCTTTCTCCCCCCTCTCCGCGCCGGAGATGATGTCGACGAAGTCGATATTCGCGCCGCGCAGCGGGGCTGGGGGGCTGAGGTCCGCCCGGGGTGAGGTCCGTTTTGACTACGACGGTCCCTGGCCCGCCCTCCTCGGCCTCAGGACCGTCGTCGCCGTCCACGTACTTCTGGCGAGCGGACTGCCCCGCCCGACCGCCCTTCTTGACGACGGCGCGTTCCGGCGGATCACCGCAACCATCGGCCACATCCGCTCGCTCCACCCGGCCGGCGCTTTTCGGACGTTTCGTCTCAGCGCGGCCGGTGCCGAATCGTCGGTATTCCAGCGGTTCGGCGCGCGTCTCAGCCAGGCGACCGGCCTCAGAGCTGCCGACGACGCCGGCGATCTGCTGCTGCGCTTCCGGCGCGGCACGGATGGCCAGTTCGAGCTGCTGGCCCGGATCTCGCCGCGCCCCCTCGCCGCCCGAGCCTGGCGCGTCTGCAACTCGCCGGGGGCGCTCAACGCGGCCGTCGCCTCCATCATGGCAAGCTTGACCCGCCCTGCCCCCCTGGACGTCTACCTCAATCTGGCGTGCGGCTCCGGCACGCTGCTGGTGGAGCGGGCGTTGCTCGGCCCGGCCGTGAGGCTGATCGGCTGCGACGTGGACCCGGACGCCCTGGCCCGCGCCGGGCGCAACGTCGCGTCGGCACACCTGACCCGCGTCGAGCTGACGGACTGGGATGCCACGCGTTTGCCCCTCGTGGACGGCTCGGTGGACGCGCTGACGGTCGATCTGCCGTTCGGGCAGCTCGTCGGAAGCCATGCTGCCAACGCCGAGCTCTATCCCGCGCTCCTCGCCGAGGCGGCCCGGGTGGCGCGGCCGGGCGCGCGGCTGGTGGCGATCAGCCAGCAGGTCCGGCTGCTGGAGCGCTCGGTGGACACGGCGCACTGGTCAACCGAGGAAGTCCTGCGGCCGACCTTGAGCACCACCGGCGGTCCGATCAAGCCTGGCATCTACGTTCTCAGACGGATGGGGTAAGGTAGAGGTGGAGGCGCAGCGATGGCGGTTCAACTCGGCACCGCGCCAGACTCCTGGGGCGTCTGGAATCCCCACGACGAGAAGCAGACGCCCTGGCACCGCTTTCTGGACGAGGCGGCCACGGCTGGCTACGTCCGAATCGAGCTCGGCCCGTTCGGATACCTGCCGACCGATCCCGCAACGCTACGGCGCGAGCTCGGGCAGCGCGGCCTGACCGTGACCGGCGGGACGTTCGGCGGGGCGCTGCACCGGCCGGAGGCGCTTCCAGACCTCGAAGAGCAGGTCCGACGAAACGGCGACCTGATCGGCGAGCTGGGCGGGGAGTACCTGGTGCTGCTGCCGGCCGCGTACCGCGAGGAGACCGGCCCTCCCACGGAGCCGCGAGAGCTGGACGACGTCGGCTGGCACCGCTTCGTCGAGACCAGCAACCTGCTCGGGCGGCTGGCGCAGGAGCGGTTCGGCGGGCGCATCACGGTGATCTTCCACTCCCACGCCGATTCGCACGTCGAGACCGTCGAGCAGGTGGAGCGCTACCTGGACGAGACCGACCCGGCCCTCGTCGGCCTCTGCCTTGACACCGGCCACTACGCCTACCGGAACGGTGACCCGATCGACTTGATGCGCCGTCGCCACGACCGGATCCCGTATCTCCACATCAAGACGGTCTGGGAAGATCGCCTGCGCCAGGTCCACGAGCAGGATCTCTCGTTCCCCCAGGCCGTGAAGCTCGGCGTGTTCAGCGAGCCCCAGGATGGCGTGATCGACTTCGTGGCGTTCAAGTCGCTGCTCGACAGCCTGAGCTTCGACGGCTATGCGATCGTCGAGCACGACCTCTACCCATGCGCGTTCGACGTGCCGCTGCCGATCGCCACGCGGACGCGGGCGTACCTGGGCGCCATCGGGTTCGGCTAAGACTCCCTCTCCCTCTGGGCCATGGGGATACAGGGGCCCCATGGGCGCGCAGCGCCGGAGTCCAGTGAACTCCGAGGAAGGTGTGATGAGGGCCGGGGTGAGGGTAGTTCTCAGGCCGGGACGACCCGGGCGACGACCTCACGCAGGTCCGCGAGACGGAACGGCTTGGCAAGGACGGACTGCACGCCGCGGTTGCGCGCCTCCTGCTCGTCGATCGCCGCGCCCCAGCCGGTCGCCAGGACGATCGGCAGGCCCGGCACGAGCCGGTCGGTCGCGCTGGCCAGCTCCCAGCCGTTCATCCCTTCGCCCATCGACAGATCGGTGATCATCAGGTCGAACCGCTCCGCGCGCAGCCGTTCGAGCGCCTCCTGGCCGGACGAGGTCTCGGTCGCCTGGTGTCCATCGCGGCGCAACATGCCAGCCGCGAGCGCCGCGAGCACGATCGACCCGCCCTCGGGCATCGCGTCGAGCGCGTTGAAGACGAGGTTGGTCAGCGCCTCGCGCAGCCCGGCCCGCGAGCCGACGAGCTGAAGGCCCGGCTCGACCTGGACCCGGAGCTCGACCCGGCGACCGTTTGCGCTGGCGAGCGAGCGCCAGCGCGGTGCCGTCAACTGCTCGACCTCGTGGAACAGTTCGGCGACGTCGATCGACTGGCGCTGGGCGTCCCCCTGGCCGCGCGCAACGGTCAGCAGGCGCTTGAGGCGTTGAGTTCGTCGCCGACGACGAACGGGTGACGCCAGATCTGTTCAGCAGAGCGTTGCCAAGGATCAACTCACCCGATGGTGCCGCGCGGATCACGACGCCCACGGGAAGATAGTGCAGCGTGGTTGCGAGGCGGGTGCGCTCGTGCCGGAGGTCCTCGATCGTCCGCTGGAGCCGTTCGCCCATCACGTTGAAGCTCACAGCGAGATCGCCGATCTCGCTGTCCGGCACGGCGTGGTCGATCCGCTCGAAGTGACCGTCGCCGAGCCGACCGGCGTGCTCCGCCAGGCGCCGGAGCGGCGCGATCAGAGCCCGAGAGGCCACGAGAGCGCCGACCAGGATCACCCCGACGAGCACTCCGTCCGTGGAGACGATGGGGACGGCGACGCCGGTGCCGAACGCATACGGCCCGTGGTCGTTGACGACGTGGACGGTGGTGGCCTGTCCAGTGGACGTCACCCTGGCAATGAACGGACGATCGGCAACGGAGGCGTGTGCAGGAAGGGGCTCGGGTGCGGTCCAGCCCAGAATGGCGCCCTTGCTGTCCACGACGACGATATTGGTGTTGTGCGGCGCACGGGCGCTAATCTCGCGCAGGCGCGGGAGGAATCGGATCGGGTCGAGCGTCTGGACAGCGGGGTCCGTCGCGATGGCCTCGCCGAGCGTGATCCCCTCGTCGAAGACGGTATCCGCGATCACCGCCACGGCTTCGACGGTCTGGGTCAGGTTGCCGAGCGCATCGTCGCGGTCGCGCTCGCGGGCGCCGTGCCAGAGGAACGCCAACAAGGCGGCGATCGGCAGCAGGGCCAGCAGCACGACGGCGAGCAGGCGGAGACGCAAGCTCCACCGGTACCGCCCGCGTAGCTCCACTCTCGGCGTCCCTGCCATCAGCGTCCCCCGCGAGCCGGCGCGGCGACGCCCCCGCGCCGCTTGCGTGAGCCGGGGTCATGACTGCCCAGCACGTTCTCGCGGGTGAGATAACGATGGGCTCGAAGGAGACGGGGATGGGTCGTCAGTCGTCAGGAGATCGTCAGGTAGAGAGAGCTGCGTGGACGGGAGGCGCGCGTGCCTGGCAGACCGTCTCCGCACCGCTGTGCGAAGATGCCGGCGGCGCTGCCGAGAGCAGCAGCGGAGGACGTTGTGGTCATGTTCCGTGACGAGCGCGATCAGGAGTACCCACGCTTCAGCAAGCGGGTGATCGACAGCTACCGCACGACTGGCATCGAGCGAGGCATGGAGACGGCCAACCTGGTCTACGGCCTCGATCCGGACTTCACCGAGCTGTACATGCAGTACACGCGCGGCGGCATGTACGCCCGCGAGGTCGTCCCGCAGTCCACCCGCGAGATCTGCGCCTGTGCCGCGCTCGCCGCGATCGACAAGCAGGCGCAGCTTCGGGACCACTTGATCGGCGGACAGATCCTGGGCGCCACGAAGGAAGAACTGCTCGAAGCGGTGATTCAGTCCGTGACCTACGGCGGGCTGCCCGCCGCCGTCGAGTCGCTGAAGACGTACGCGAGCGTCTTCCCGGAGATGGTCAAGCACGACCGTCCGGCGGTCCCAGCCACGGACGGACCGGACCCGAACGCCGGCCAGCGCTTCGGGCCGGCCGTGGAGACGGCGACGAAGCTGTACGGCGAAGAGTACGGCTCCACCATCTTCGAGCGGTACGATCGCTGGGACCCGGCCTTCTCACGGCTGGCGCAGCGGTTCGTGTTCGGCGGGACGTACTCCCGCGAGGTCGTCAGTCCCGAGCTGCGTGAGCTGATCGCGATCGCCTGCCTGACGGTGCGCAATGCGCTGCCGCAGCTCGAGACCCATATTCGGGTGGCGTTCCGCCTCGGGGTAGAGCGGGCGGTGATCCAGGAGATCATTCTGCAAATGACCGTGTATTGCGGCTACCCGTACGTGATGCAGGCGATGGCCGCGTTCGAGCGCATCGCCGGCGAGCAGTAGGTGAGCGTACCGTGGCACCATCGGTGGCACGGATGATCCAGAGGGAGGGTCACAGGATGTCCACCTCCGACACCGTCGCTGGCGCGGCGATCGATGCGCGCGGCAACCCGCAGGCCTGGAACATGCGGCTCGTTGGCCACTGCCCGATGGAGGGGCGCGGCGATGGGATGCACATCAACCTGAAGGACGGCTACGCCTTCTTCGCCCACATGGGGGACTACGGGCTCGGCACCTCGATCCTGGACGTGCGCGACCCGTCGGCGCCGAGGGTCGTCAACCAGTTGCCGGTCCCGACCGGCATTCACTCCCACAAGGTCCAGATCGTCGGCGATGTCCTGCTGGTCAACTACGAGCAGTACCGGGGCTCGTCGGCGCAGGGCGGGCTCAAGGTGTTCGACGTCTCCCGACCGACCGAGCCGCGAGAGATCGCCTTCCTGCCGATGACCGGCAAGGGCATCCACCGGATGACGTACTTCGAGGAGCCGTACGTCTACGTGACCGGCAGCGAGGCCGGCTGGACCGACCAGTTCCTGATCATCGTGGACCTGTCCGATCCATCGAACCCGCGCGAGGTCGGGCGCTTCTGGATGCCGGGGATGCACGCGGCCGGCGGCGAGCAGTTGAGCCTGCCCCCGGGCCGGTCCTCCAAGCTGCACCATGCGCTGGTGCGCGGGGACCGCGCGTACTGCGGCTGGTGGGACCAGGGCCTGGTGATCCTGGACGTCGCGGACAAGACCCGGCCGACGCTGGTGAGTCACCTCGATTTCGGCGCCGACGTCAGCGGCGCGACGCACTCGGCGATGCCGCTGCCTGGCCGCGACGTGCTGGTCGTCACGGACGAGTGCGTCCACAACGACTGTGAGGGCATTCCGAAGCAGGTGCGGGTGGTGGACATCTCGGACGACCCGAACCCGAAGGTCGTCAGCCTCTTCCCGGTCCCATCGGAGGCCGATTTCTGCGCTCGGGGCGGCCGGTTCGGGCCGCACAACGTCCACGAGATGCGCCCCGGCACGTTCAGCGACCCGAACATCGTCCACCTGACCTACTTCAACGGCGGGATTCGGGTGCTGGATGTCACGAACGCCACAGCGCCACGCGAGATCGCCTACTTCGTGCCGGAGGCGCCTCCTGGGAAGAAGAGCATCCAGCTGAACGACCTGATCGTGGACCAGAACGGCCTGATCTACGTCAGCGACCGCTTCGGCGGCGGACTCTACATCTTCGAGCTGACCGGCCGCGGCTAAGCCGCCACCGTACGACACATCGCGTGCTCACTCACATCGATCAGCTCATCCCCGATCTTGGCCTGGGCGTTCGGCGCGCCACCGGCCAGGACCTGGAGGCGATCCGGCGGCATGTCAGCGCCGCCGGATTCGACCCTCTCGCGACCTTTCCGGCCGATCGGCGGGTGGTCGGGCTCCGGCGTGCCAACGGACAGATCATCCAGCGCGGCGATCAGATCCCGACGGACGAACTGCATTACCTTCGGCACGTCGTCAGGCTTCAAGAGTGGCCGGTAGGGACGACTCAAGCTCAGTACGTGGAGAGCCTGAGCATCCTTGCCCTGCGGCCACGCGTTTCGATCCTGGTGAGTGACAAGCCACCGTTCGGCTGGCATCTCGCGATCGTCGGTCGAACAGGTGCCATGCGCGGTCCGCGTGGGTTCGAGTGGGTTGTCGTAGAATATCGAGTCAGTACAGGACATTGGGCTACCGGGTACCAGCCTGATGTGGGCCTTCAATTCGCAGTTCCCCGGAGACGGCAACGATGGCTTCGCCTCTCGACGTAGTCGGACGGAACGACATGACCCTCTGGTCAGTCGAGTGCCTGCTCGAGGATGTCCACGACCGAGCGCCTGATTGGGACCGGCGTCCAGATGGAGAGCGGGCCGACTTCTTCTATGAGTGGGAGGCGATGGTTGGTCGCCTCCACGGGGTCATTGAGGATGATGTCGCCGGCACGTTGACGCCGGAGCAGCGGATTCGCCTCCGTGCGCTCGCACGTGATCTGGTGAAGTCCCGAGAGGTCATCCAGAGAATCGGCCTGGACTACCCTGACCTCGGGCATCTCCTGGCTGACGTGACGATGAGCTCAGACGAACGTGTGGCCCACGAGATCAATTCGCTGCTGCATTGGGCCGGTCGGCTGCGGATGATGGGCGACTTCTGGCACTCGCCGCTGCTGGACGCGCACCAAAAGCAGGCGTTCCCCGCCGAGTGGGACAACGTGGTCGGCCGCTTCGCGAAGGTCGAGGCGCTGGCACGAAGCGGGGACCTGACGCCTGAGAGCCGCGAAGCGCTGCGACGTGTGGCCGAATGGCTCGCCGAGCTGCTGCCGACGATGCGCCGCCTGGGCGTTCGCCTGCCTGACCTGGAAGCGCTCGAACGGGCACGGAGCGTCGAGGCCGCCTGACCGCTCACGCTCAGGACAGAGTGCCCGGGCGTCAGTGTCCGGGCACTCCTGTCGGCGTGGCGTCGGTGAGCGCCGGTCAGTCGACCGGGGCCTGTTGCTGGCTAAGCCGACGCATCTTCGGCCGATGGCGATGGAAGTAGTGCGCCGCGCCCATCAGCACCAGCGTGACGAGCGCACTGATGGCAAGCTCGAGCGTGTGGTCCACATGGAATTGCTGGATGAACGGATCTTTGAAGAAGAGATGGGCGCCGGTCCAGATGATGACCGCGCTGCCGACGTAGACCAGCCACCAGAACTTGTCGATCATCCTGGCGATCAGGCTCCCGCCCACCAGCATGATGACCATGCTCAGCGCCAGCCCGAAGATCAGCAGACCGTAGTCGCCCGCTGCCGCCCCAGCCACACCCAGGATATTGTCGACGCTCATCACCACGTCGGCGACGACGATCGTCGACATCGCCTCCCAGAGCCTCTCCGAGCCACCGGTGCCCTCGTGCTGCTCCTCTTCTTCCTTGAGCAGCTTGAAACCGATCCAGAACAAGAGCACGCCGCCGATCAGCTGAAGCCACGGGAACGTCAGCAGCCACGTCGCAAAGATCGTCAGGATGATGCGCAGGACGATCGCCGCCCCCGCCCCGAACACGATTGCGAACTTGCGCTGGCGCGGAGGCAGCCGGTGGGCTGCCATCCCGATGACGACTGCATTGTCACCGCTGAGCACAAGGTCGATCAGGATGATCGCCAGTGCGGCTCCATAGAACTGTAGCTCCACGTGGGCTCCCCTCGGATCCGTCGACCGCGCGACGTTCAAGCGTCAGATATAGAGCGGGGCTCGGCGTCCAGACGATCGCTCCGAAGCGGTCGCCGGTACACCGTACCGCGAGTGTACTGCCTGTCATGGCAGGGATGACCAGTCTGTGAATTCCTTCATGGAACCTTCACGGAACAATCACCCTGGTCCCTTGCACGATCCCGGCCGCACTTGCCGAGAGTCGCCCAGGCTGCGACGATACAGCGTGGAGGAGAAGGCATGAGCACGCTGACGAATCTGCTGGCCGATCTCGCGGAGGGCCGCGTCGAAGTCGTCGATCTGACCGCGCCGCTCTCGGACCGGACGCCGGTGATCCAGCTGCCACCGCCGTTCGCCAACACCCAGGGGTTCTCGCTCCAGGAGATCAGCAACTACGACGAGCGCGGCCCGGCCTGGTACTGGAACAACATCTCGGCCGGCGAGCACGTCGGCACGCACTTCGATGCGCCGGTCCACTGGGTCAGTGGCAAAGACGGCCTGGACGTCTCCCAGGTGCCGGCAACCCAGCTCGTCGGCCCGGCCGTCGTGGTGGACAAGAGCGCCGAGTGCGCGCAGAACCCGGACTTCCTGCTGGAGATCGAGCATCTCGAGGCATGGCAGCAGCAGCACGGGCCACTGCCGTCCGGCAGCTGGGTCTTGTTCCGGACCGGCTGGGACGTTCGGGCTGACGACCAGGCGGCGTTCCTGAACGCGAACGAAACCGGGCCGCACACGCCGGGCATCTCTGTGGCCTGCGCGCGCTGGCTCGCCGAGCAGCCGATCCTCGGCGTCGGCGTGGAGACGGTCGGGACGGACGCCGGGACCGCGCACAGCTTCGATCCGCCGTTCCCCTGTCACTCGTTCTTGCTGGGCGCCGGCAAGTACGGTCTGACCCAGCTCGCGAACGTGGCGCGGCTGCCCACCACCGGCGCCGTGCTGATCGCGGCGCCGCTGCCGATCGTCGGGGGATCGGGCAGCCCGGCCCGGGTGCTGGCGCTGGTTCAGAAGTGAGGTCAGACCCCCTCCCCAACCCTCCCCCTGCGAGGGGGAGGGTTGGGGAGGGGGGCCGTCCGGGGGTGAGGTCATGGTGAACGTCGCGGAGGCGGTCGGGCGGGCGCTGGCCGGGCTCGGGGCACGCCACGTCTTCGGGCTGCTCGGCAGCGGCAACTTCGTGGTCACCAACGCCCTCGTCGAGCACGGCGCCACCTTCCTGGCCTCGCGCCACGAGGGCGGCGCGATCACGATGGCGGACGCCTACGCTCGCGTGAGTGGACAGGTTGGCGTTTGCTCCGTTCACCAGGGGCCCGGCCTCACCAACGCCATGACCGGCCTGACCGAGGCCGCCAAGAGCCGGACCCCGCTGGTAATGCTGACCGCCGACACGGCGGCATCGGCGATCCGGTCCAACTTCCGGATCGAGCAGGACAACCTGGTGCGGGCGGTTGGGGCGGTGACGGAGCGCCTGCACGGCCCGGCCAGCGCCGTCGCCGACGCGTTCAGGGCGTGGCGGCGCGCCGAGGTCGAGCGGCGGCCGGTCGTGCTGATGCTGCCGCTGGACGTCCAGGCCGCGCCCAGTCCCCACGACGGACGGGACCTGCCCGCGCCGCTGGACCTGCCGCCGACTCGACCAGCCCAGGCCGCCATCTCGCCGGCCGTCGAGCTGCTCGCCGGTGCGCAGCGTCCACTCATCATCGCCGGGCGCGGCGCCGTCCTGGCGAACGCGCGTGAGCCCCTGGAGCGCCTCGCCGAGCAGCTCGGGGCGCTGCTGGCAACCTCCGCGAACGGCAACGGCCTGTTCGCCGGTAACCCGTGGTCGCTTGGCATCTCCGGCGGCTTCGCCTCACCGGCCGCCCTGGAGCTGGTCCCTCAGGCCGACGTCGTCCTGAGCGTCGGCGCCGGGCTGAACATGTGGACGACGCGCCACGGACGGCTGCTCAGTCCCACGGCGACGGTGATCCAGATCGACCATGAGGCCGACGCGCTCGGCGCCCATCACCGCGTCGACGTGGCCGTGGTGGGGGATGCTGCCGAGGCCGCGCGGGCGCTGCTGGAGGAGCTCGAAGGACGAACCCCTCACCCTAGCCCTCTCCCAGAGGGAGAGGGAGCCGGTAGGGGCGCAAGGCTTGCGCCCACCTTTCTTCCCTCTCCCTCGCAAGGGGGAGGGGTCGGGGGTGGGGGCTCCTCAGGCTGGCGCACGCCCGAGGTCGCGGGGCGCATCAGGACCGGCTCCTGGAAGGCGACGCCGTACGAGGACGCCGGCACGGCCACCCAGATCGATCCGCGCACCCTCTCGGCGGCGCTGAACGACCTGCTGCCAGCGGAGCGCACCCTCGCCGTCGACTCCGGCCACTTCATGGGCTACCCGCCGATGTACCTCCGCGTGCCGGATCCCGAAGGCTTCGTCTTCACCCAGGCGTTTCAGGCGATCGGCCTCGGGCTCGCCAGCGCGATCGGGGCGGCGGTGGCCCGGCCGGATCGTCTGACCGTCGCGGCGCTCGGGGACGGCGGCGCGATGATGGCGCTGCCGGAGCTGGAGACGGTCGCCCGCCTCGGGCTGAGGATGCTGATCGTGGTGTACAACGACGCCGCGTACGGCGCCGAGGTCCACCACTTCGGGCCACAAGGGCATCCGGTTGAGCTGGTCCAGTTCCCGGACATCGACTTCGCGGCGCTGGGTCGGGCGGCTGGCCTGGACGGCGCGACCGTTCGCCGTCGCAAGGATCTGGACACCGTCGTTACACCCTGGCTGGAAGGCCAGGGTAGGCCCGGTCTGGTCCTGGACGCGAAGGTCGTGCCGACCGTCGTCGCCGAGTGGCTGGAGGAAGCGTTCCGGGGCCACTGAGTGCGGACCGCCGGGATCGTTGCTACCTGCCCGGCTTGCGGAGCCCCTTCGGCACGTGCAGCATCTCGATGCTGACGAAGCGGTCTTCCTCGACGCCGACCAGCACGCCCTCGCAGTGGCGGGTCGTCCGCCCCCAGGCCGCGTGATCGGCATCCGGGAAGGCGGCGACGGCAGCGCCGTCGATGAACCCGCCATGCCCGACGATCAACGCCCGTCCACTCTCCGGCAACCGCCGTGCGATGGCGAGCCAGATGGCAGCCTGGTCCCGGGCGAACTCGGCGAACGCTCCGTTCTGCGCGAAGAGGCGCGCGATGCCGGCGTAGCCGGCGTCCCAATCCACGTCGTCGATGCCGGGGAAGGTCTCGCCTCGGATGTCGGCTCCGGCAAGCTCCGGGCACTCTTCGTCCACCGCGAAGCCCATCGCGACGGCCGTCTCGATGCAACGCGCCAGCGGGCTGCTCACCACCAGGTCGAACGGTCCAAGCTGTGCCCCGAGCGTGCGCGCCATCTGGACGCCCCGCTGGATGAGGTGCTGGCCGGGGCGCTCGCGGCGTGCGTGACGACGGACTTCGAGCAGACGCATCGTGCTCCTCTCCTGTGCGCCTCGGTTGGACGGGTGTGACTCACTTCTGGAGTTCTGGTGGACCGGGTATCGTCGCGGGCAGGAAAGGGCCGCCAGTGCTTCCGACACCGGCGGCCGCGAGGATGGCCGGACGATGAGGCGACCGATCCCCGAGCAGATCGTAGCAGCCGTGCGTGCGTTGGCGGAGAGCCTGGCGGACTGGTGTGAGGAAGGCCGCGATGGTCGGTTGGAG
>Ga0209382_10001570_pt1 | contig 35438 bp, 38 predicted proteins | sample SoiMetdeltSBSDD5_FD_187599 | JGI IMG/M metagenome (GOLD analysis project Ga0209382, IMG submission 187599) | Bulk soil microbial communities from a Populus tree surrounding site in Tennessee, USA - Soil MetaG P. deltoides SBSDD5 (SPAdes) (version 2) | ecosystem: Environmental > Terrestrial >... | reverse complement strand
CCACCGCCTCGGGCCGCAGCAGCCCGTGGGTGTCGGAGATCACGCCGAGGGTGTGAACGCGGGGAGCCATCGCGGGTTGCCCTTCGGGTCGGGGTCGATCGCCAGCGGTGTCAGGCGCACGCGCTGCCCGATGGTGACGCGGGCCGGGTCGGCGTCGAGCAGGATCGAGAAGATCCGATGCCCGCCGAGCTTCACCACAGCGAACACGCGGGGCCCGGCGAAGCCGGCCGGCAGCCCCGTCTCCTGCACCGTGAAGGCGTGCACGGTGCCCTCGGCCGGCAGGTCGGCCCAGTCGAAGGCGTCACCGCCGCACTCCGGACAGAAGCCGCGCGGCGGCCACGCGGTGCGGCCGCACCCGGCGCACCGGGTTGTCGTGAGGCGGCCCTGGCCCAGACGCGCGTAGAACTCGTGCAGCTTGGTGAAGTCCGCCGCCTCCAGCGGGAACGGATCGGTCGCGCGGAAGTACGTCATCGGACCACCAGGTGGGGGGCCCCGACATGGCCCCCCACGCCCCCCAACGCTCGGAGCGCCCCCGGAGACCCGGGGCGCTCCTCGGTCGTCCGCGCGGTCACGGGACCACCGGCCACGCGCTCTCGACCGGGACGCCGGCCCGGCGCACGTGCTCGCGGCTCAGCCGTTCGACGCGCTCGTAGAGCGCGCGCTCGTCCACGGTGGTCAGCCGGCCCTCGTCGAGGACGACGCGGCCGTCGATCAGCACCGTGCGCACGCTGGCGCCGCTGGCCGCGTAGACGAGGTTGTTGACCGGGTTCAGCAGCGGCCGCCACTCCGGCGTGTCGAGGTCGTAGAGCACCAGATCGGCGCGCTTGCCCGGCTCGATCGAGCCGACCTGACGGTCCAGCAGCAGCGCCTCGGCGCCGCGGATCGTCCCCATCTCGAGCACGCGCTCCGCCGGCAGCACGCCCACGTCGTTGCGGGCGTCCTTGTAGACCGTCGCGGCGAGGTACATGAGCCGCAGCATGTCGAAGTGGTTGGAGCCGTTGCCGCTGTCGCCGCCCAGCGAGACGCAGACCCCGGCGTCGACCATCTCCGGGAACCGCCCGTGGGCCGCGAGCCCCTTGGTGTGCTTGAGCCCGGCGGTCGGGCAGTGGGCGACCTTGACGCCCCGCCCGGCGAGGAGCGCGACGCCGGCGTCGTCCACGTAGACCATGTGCGCGAGCTTCGTGCGCGCGTCCAGCACGCCGAGGTCGTCGAGCCGCGCGAGCGGGATCGTGTCGCGGCTCGGGCGCGAGGGATGCAGCGCGCTCTGCATCATCCCCCACCCGACGCCGTGCCGGACGGCCAGCGCGTGGGCGCCGCGGATCAGCGCCTCCGAGCAGGTGCCGAAGCCGAGCAGGAGCGGCCAGGCGCCGATGCGCCCGCCGGCCCGGCCGTGCACCTTGCCGAGCACGTCCTCGGTGAGCGCCAGGGCCTCGTCGGTCGTCTGCCGCATGCGGCCGCGCTGGCCCTCGAGGTCCCACGTCCAGCGGCCGAGGACGGCGCGCATTCCCACCTGCTCGACGACGTCGGCGACGGCGGCCACGTCGAAGAGCGTGCCGGCCTCGCAGAAGGTCGTGGTGCCGGTGCGGATCATCTCCACGCAGGCGAGTAGCGCCGCCGCCTGCTCCTCCTCGGGCGTGACCGTGGAGTAGAGCGGCAACAGCCAGTCGGGCAGGTAGCGCGGCACCGGGATGTCGTCGAGCATCAGCCCGCGGCTGAGGTGCTCGGTGAGGTGCACGTGGGTGTCGACGAAGCCCGGCGCCACGACGCGGCGCCTGCCGTCGATCACGCGGTCGGGCGGCCGCGGCGGCCGGACCGACGCGGCCGGCCCCACCTGCACGACGTCGCGCCCGTCGAGCAGCACCGAACCGTCGGCGAGGATGCGGCGCTGAGCGTTGAGGGTGAGGACGGTCGCGTGCTCGATGAGGATCACGGCCGACGCCGCTCGGTCCGCAGGCGCCGCAGCAGCGCGCGCACCTTGTCGGTCTCGAACGCCTCACGCCGGTCGCCGGCGTAGTCGAAGAAGCCGCGCCCGGTCTTCGGGCCCAGCTCGTTGCGGGCCATCTTCTCCTCGACGAGCCGGGCCGGCTTGAAGCGCTCGTCGCCGAACGCCTCGGTCATGTAGCGGCTGGCGCGGTAGAGGATGTCGACGCCGCCCCAGTCGATGAACTCGAAGATGCCGATGGAGGCGTAGCGGAACCCCATGCCGGCCGTGAACGCGCGGTCGACGTCCTCCGGCGTCGCCACGCCCTCCTCCACCAGGCGCACCGCCTCGTTCATCAGCAGCACCTGCAGGCGGGGGCCGATGAAGCCGGGCGAGTCGCCGCAGCGCACCGGCGTCTTGCCCACGCGCTCCAGCAGGGCGAGCGTGCGCTCGACGGTCTCCGGCGACGTCCGCGCGCAAGGGACGACGTCGACCAGCGGGATGATGTGGGCGGGGTTCAGCCAGTGCGCGACCAGGAAGCGCTCGGGCCCCGGCACCGCGTCGCACACGTGCGAGGGCGAGATCGTCGACGACCCCGACGCGACGATGGCGTCGGCGTCCACGTAGCCGTCGAGGCGGGCCAGCGCCGCCTGCTTGAGCGGGACCGACTCCGGCAGCGCCTCCTGCACGAACCCGCAGCCCTTCAGCGCATCGAGGCCGATGCCCTCTTCGATCCGACCGAGCACGGCCGCCGACTCGGCCTCGTCGATCACGCGCTCCTCGACCATGAGCGCGACGTCGCGCACGATCTCCCGCCGCGCGTCGGCCAGCGCGCGCGCGGCCTCGCCGGCCGGGCGGCCCTCCTTCACGTCGAGCAGCCGCACGCGGCAGCCGCCGAGCGCAAAGGCCAGCGCGATCTGACGCCCGATCCGGCCCGGCCCGAGGACGGCGATCGTCTCGGCCATCAGGCCGGCTCCCGGCCGTAGATCATGACGACGTGCTCGCCCATGCCGCTGTTGTTGTGCGTGAGGCCGATGGCGGCGTCCGGCACCTGCCGGGCGCCCGCCTCGTCGCGGAGCTGGGCGAAGACCTCCGCCGCCTGGGCGACGCCGGTGGCGCCGAGCGGATGGCCGCAGCCGATCAGGCCGCCGCGCGGATTCACGACGACGTCACCGCCGTAGTCGCTGCGGCCGGCGGCGACGAACGGCCCCGCCTCGCCCTTGCCGCAGAACCCGAGCTCCTCGTAGGCGATCATCTCGGCGATCGCGAAGCAGTCGTGCACCTCGGCGAGATCGACGTCCGTGGGCCCGACCCCGGCCATGCGGTACGCGCCCTCGGCGGCCCGCTTGAGGGCGGGCCAGTGGGCGTAGTCCTCGTGCAGGGACGTGAGCTGGAAGCCGTCGAGGGCCTGGCCGGTGCCGCGGATCCACACGGGCCGGTCGGTGAGCTCGCGCGCGCGCTCCTCGGACGCCAGCACGACGGCGGCGGCGCCGTCGGTGATCGGCGAGCACATGAACAGGCGCAGCGGGCTCGAGATCATCCGCGAGCACAGCACCTGGTCGAGCGTCGCGCCCTTGTTGAAGTGCGCGTTGGGATTCTTGGAGGCGTGGGTGTGGTTCTTCACGCCGACGCGGGCCAGCTGCTCCTCGGTGGTGCCGTACTCGGCCATGTGCCGCTGGGCGGCCAGCGCGAAGCACGGCGGCGCGGTGAGGCCGAAGGCGGCCTCCCACTCGCGGTCGACGCCGGTGCCCATGTTGAGGATCGCCTCCTCGCCGCTCGGCTGGTTGAGCTTCTCCACGCCCAGCACCATCACGAGGTCGGCGAGGCCGGCCGCGATGAACGCGTACGCGTAGCGGATGCCGACGGTGCCGGAGGCGCACATGTGCTCCGTGCGCGCGCTGAGCGCGCTGGGCCGGATGCCGAGCGCCTCGGCCGCCAGCGACGAGATGTGGCTCTGGAACGCGGTGCGCTCGGGCATGACGGAGCCGACGACCAGGCCGTCGAGATCCCGGGGCTTCACCGCCGGCACCGAGTCGAAGCAGGCCTTGCCGGCCTCCCAGATCAGGTCGCGGTACGACGCCTTGCGGACCCCGAACTTCGTGACGCCCGCCCCGACGAGGGCGACCTTCCTCATGGCAGCTCTCCCCGGAGTCGCCGCGCGACGTGCGCGTGGCCATCCTTCTCGGCGATGGCGAGCGCGGTCGTGCCGTCGTCCGTCCGGGCGTCGGCGGCGGCGCCGTGGGCCAGGAGCGCGTTGACGATCACGACGTCGTCCCGGAAGGCGGCGATGTGCAGCGGCGTGTACCCGCCGGCCGCGCGGGCGTTCACGTCCGCGCCGGCGGCCAGCAGGCGGCTCACGATCCGGAGGTCGACGCGACCGGCCAGCGCCGCGTGCAGCGCGGTGTTGGCCTCGTGGTTCACCGAGCGCGCCCGCACGTCGACCCGGGCGTCGAGGAGCGCGTCGACCGCGTCGCCGTGGCCGAAGTGCGCGGCCAGGTGCAGCGCGGGCCAGCCGTCCGGGCTGCGGCCGGCCAGCGCGCCGGGCTCGGCGCGAGCCAGCACGCGCACGCGCGCCGCGTCGCCGAGCGCCGCCGCCTCGTACAGCGTGGGCGTCGTCTCCGCGGCCAGCTGCTCCGCGGTCGCGCGGTCACCTCGATAGACCGCGGCCAGGATCGGCGTCGGCGCGCTGGTCATGCGTCGCCTACCAGGAAGTCGGCCGCCTCGGCCAGCGTGCGGAACTCGTGATCGGGGCCGCGGTCGTCGAGCGGCCGCTCGCCCTTGCGGTTGATCCACGCCGACGGGATGCCGAGCGCGCGGGCCGGCTGCACGTCGTGGAAGTAGCTCTGCGCCACGTGCAGCCACCGCGCGTCGCCGATGCGCTTGCGCGCGGTCGTGAAGTGCCCCGGGGCGGGCTTGTAGGAGCCGACCTGCTCGGCGGTGATGACCGCGTCGAAGTCCACGGCCAGGTGGCGCCGCGTGCCGGCGATGAGGTCGTCGTCGACGTTCGACAGGATGATCAGCCGGTGGCCGGCGTCCCGCAACCGGCGGAGCGCGTCGTTCGTGTCGGGGAACGGCGGCCACGTCGCGAGGCTCTCGGGCAGGAAGGCCTCCCGCCCCGGGGCCAGGCGCCAGCCCAGCCGCTCGGCCACCGCGCGCGCCGCCAGCGCGAGCACGTCGCGGTAGCGCCGGTAGCGCTCGGCCTGGATGCGCGGCTCGAGCTCGTGATAGACGCGGAGGACCACGTCGCGGTCGACGGCCACGCCGTCGGCGCGCGCCGCCGCCGCGAACGCCTCGGCGATGCCGCGCTCCCAGTCGATGAGCGTGCCGTAGCAGTCGAAGGTCAGGACGTCGAAGCGTCTCATGCGAAGGCGGTCCCCCGGTCCCAGTCGAGCTCGCGGCCGATCACCACGCGGAGGATCTCGGAGGTCCCGCCGCCCGGCAGCAGGAAGCGCGCGTCGCGGAAGTAGCGCTGCACCGGGTACTCCATGGCCAGGCCGTAGGACGCGAAGACACGCGCGGCCTCGTCGGTGACGCGCACCGCCGTCTCCGAGGCGAACAGCTTGGCCATCGCGGCCTCGCGCCCGATCGGGCGACCGGCGTCGAGCCGCGCCGCCGCCTGGTAGGTCATGAGCGCGGCCGCGTGCAGGGAGGTGAGCATGTCGGCCAGCTTGAAGGTGATCGCCTGGTGCTCGCCGATGGGCTTGCCGAACGCGCGGCGCTCCCGCGCGTACGCGAGCGCTGCGTCGTAGGCGGCGCGCGCGAGCCCGACCGACAGCGCGGCCGTCATGACGCGGATCTCCGCCAGGATGGCGCCGATCTTGTCGACGCCGCCGGTCTCGCCGCCGAGCAGGTGCTCGTCGGGGACCTCGACGTCCTCCAGTCGGATCTCGCCCGTCACCGAGCCACGCACGGCCATCTTGTCGATCGACTTGCCCAGGGTGATCCCCCGCATGGCGCTGCGGTCGAGCAGGAACAGCGCGATGTTCTTGATCCCGCGCTCGCCGGACGTCTTCGCCGCCACCGTCAGCATATCGGCAACGGGGGCGTTGGTCACCCAGGTCTTGGTCCCGCGCAGCACCCAGCGGTCCCCACTCCGCTCCGCGCGCGTGGTGATGCCGGCCACGTCGGAGCCGGCGTCCGGCTCGGTCAGCGCGAACGTCGCCACGAGGTCGCCGCGCAGCGCCGGCGTGAGGTAGCGGTCTCGCAGCGCCTCCGAGCCGTACTTGTAGACGAAGTACGTGCCCATCAGCGACTGCATCGCCGCCGCCGCCGCCACCGACAGGGACCCGCGCGCCAGCTCCTCGGCGAAGAGGCAGTAGGTCACCATGTCGGCGTCGGCGCCACCGTAGCGCTCGGGGTAGCGCAGGCCGAGCCAGCCCTGGGCGCCGAGCCGCGCGAACGTCGCGCGCGGGAACTCGCCGCGCTCGTCGATGGCATCCGCCTGCGGCGCGACCTCGGCGTCGACGAACCGGGCGACCGTCCGGCGGAAGGACTCTTGCTCGGCGGTGAAGGAGATCATGCGGGGCTGGACCCGGACGATCGTGGCGCCGCACTCCTCATCTGGTGGCGCAGCGCGCGGGTGGAGGTCGCGTCGACCCGGAGGTCCATGCCCTCGCCGACGATCACGACGCCGTACGCCGTGCGCGCGGCGTCCACGGAGACGTACTCGTCCAGCACGTCCTCGAGCACGCGGGTGGGATCCCGGTCGAGCGGGTCGCCGTAGCCGCCGGCGCCGGACTGCTGGAACGATATGACGTCGCCATAGTCGAACTCGCGCGACTGCTTGCCGTGGACCGGCTGCTCGTCGGGGCCGGGGTTGACGACGGTGCGGGCCGGCCGGCCCGGCCCTCCGCCGAAGAGCCCCCAGGGCGCGAAGCGCTGGCGCTCGGACAGGTTCGTGAGCTTGCCCTCGTCGGCCAGGAAGCGCATGTCGCGGCGGATGCCGCAGCCCCCGCGGAACGTGCCCGCGCCCGCGGAGTCGGGGATGAAGCCGAAGCGCTCGACGACGATCGGCTGCGCCGCCTCCTGCGCTTCCACCGGGATGTTCGACGCGTTGAACGCCCACGCCATCGCCTCGCAGCCGTCCCGCGTGGCCCGGGCGCCGGTGCCGGACAGCACCAGCTCGTAGGCGACGAAGCGGCGCCCGCGGGCACGGTCCCAGCCCCCGAAGGTCGGATTGGCGAAGTGCGAGGCGGCCGCGGCGACCCGCTCCGGCAGCGCGGGAGCCAGCGCGCCGAGGACAGCCTCGAAGGTGCGGTAGCAGATGATCGCTCGGGGCCCGCCGCCCGCCGGCGGCCGCGGATTCAGGAACGAGCCCTCGGGCGCGCGCACGGTCACCGGTCGCAGCGCGCCCTCGTTCATGGGCGCGAGCGGGTCGGTCAGGCACTTCACCGCGGCGTACGAGTACGAGCGCGTGTAGTTGATGTAGGAGTTCATGCCCGAGGCCGTCTGGGGGCTCGACCCCTCGTAGTCGATCGTGACCGCGTCGCCCTCCACCGTCACCGTGACCGCCACGCGGAGGGGGTCGGTCCCGGGCCCGCAGTCGTCGAGGAAGTCCTCGAAGGGGTAGACACCGTCGGGAATCGCGCGGATGGCCGCGCGCATGCTGGCCTCGCTTCGCGCGATGATCTCGTCCATGGCGGCCGCGAGCACGTCGTGGCCGTAGCGCTGCGCCAGCTCGACGAGCCGCAGCTCGCCGACCCGCAGCGCGCTGCGCTGGGCCCGCAGGTCGCCGAGCACCTTGTCGGGCGTCCGGGTGTTGGCGGCGATGATGCCGACGACGCCGGCCTGCTCCTCGTACTCCATCCAGACCTTCGTGGGCGGGATGCGCAGGCCCTCCTGGAAGTAGTCGAAGATCCCCTCCACGCCCTGGCTACCCGGCCGGGAGCCGCCGACGTCCGTGTGGTGGACGATGTTGACGACGAACCCCACGAGCCGGCCGTCGTGGAAGACCGGCTGCGTGATGAAGAAGTCCGGGAAGTGGCCGGAGCCGAGCAGCGGATCGTTGAGCAGGATCGCGTCGCCCGGCCGCAGCGTCTCGACCGGATGCGCGGACAGCGCGTTGCGCACCGCCGCCGACATCGCGCCCATGTGGCCCGGCGAGTACGGCCCCTGGGCGACCATCCGCCCCTGAGTGTCGAACACCGACACCGAGAAGTCCTGCCCCTCGCGCGCCTGCTCGGAATACGCGGTCTTGTGCACGGTGGTGCCGATCTCCACCGCGATCGACTGCAGCGCGCCCCACACCACGCCGAGCGTGATGGGATCCACCGACGCTGTCGTCACTGGAGGACCTCGTCGGCTCGGGCCAGCAGCGACTGCGGGAGCGCGAGGCCGAGGCTGCGCGCCGTCTTGAGGTTGACGAGCAGGTCGAACTTCGTGGGCTGCTCGACCGGGATCTCGGCGGGCCGGGCGCCCTTGAGGATCTTGTCGACGACCATCGGCGCCCGCCGGTACAGGTCGAGGACGCTCGGCCCGTACGCGAGCAGCCCGCCCTGATCGACGAACTCCCGCGCCGTGTAGATCGCCGGCAACCGGTACTTGGCGGCGAGCTCGACCACCTGGCGCCGATGGAGATTGGTGACACCGTCGTTCGTCACGATGAGCCCGCCCACCCCGTCGCGCCGCGCCTGGGCGAAGAACGTCTCGAACTCCTCCGGTCCCTTGACGAGCACGATCGGCAGCAGCTCGACGCTGAGCGCGCGCGCGGCGTCCCGCACGTTGGTCTGCACGGTCTGGTCCGGCGCCCGGCTGGCCAGGACCGCCACCCGGGTCGCCTTGGGGACCGCCTGGTGCAGGAGCTCCACGTACTTCTCGCCGATGCCGGCCGTGCCGTACGTCAGTCCCGTGATGTTCCCGCCCGGCCGGGCCAGGCTGGCGATCAACCCGGTCGCGACGAGATCGGGGGCCACGATCGTGACGATCGGGATCGTCGTCGTGGCGCGATGGGCGGCCTGGACCTCGCGCATCCCGGTGACGACGATCACGTCGACGTTTTTCTGCACCAGCTCGACAGCGAAGTCCGGCACCCGCTCGGACCGGCCGCCCGCGAAGCGGCGGTCGACGGCGAGGCTCTGGCCCTCGACGTACCCCAGCCGGCGGAGGCTCTCGAAGAAGACGACCCACCGCGGCGGCGGCGGACCTTCCGAGTTGGTCCCGACCGACAGCACGCCGATCCGAGGCATCCGCGGCTGCCCCGCCGCCTCGGGGGCGAGGGCCAGGCACGCGAAGAGTCCCAGCAGGGCGGCGACGTGGATCATCGCGACGCGAGGTCGACCACCAGGTTGGCGTACTCGTCCACGGTGGCGACGGTGCCGGGCGGCAGCACGGACGTCGACTCGCGCTCCTCGACGATCGCGGGGCCGGCGATCGCCTGGCCGGCGGCGAGCCGGTAGCGGTCGTAGATCGGGCAGTCGATCCAGCCGCCCGTCTCGGGAAAGTACGCGCGCCGACGGCCCTTGTCGGCGCCGGCGGCCGGCGAGGCCGCGGCCTTCGCGAGGGCCACACGGGAGGCGCCGCCGACCGCCGACAGCTTCCAGGTCACGGTCTCGACCGGCTCGGCGGGCTGGGCGTAGCCGTAGCGGGCGGCGTAGATCTCGTCGAAGGCGGCGCGCACGCGGGCCAGCGCGTCACCGTCGAGGGCGCCGGTGGGGACGGGTACCGTGAGCTCGTAGCCCTGCCCGACGTAGCGCGCGTCCACCGAGCGCGTCACCGCCACGGCGCCGCCGACCGCGGCGTCGCGCACGACGTCGCGGGCCTGCGCGGCCATCTCCGCGTACATCGCGTCGAGCCGGGCGGGGTCGAGCGCGTCGAGGCGCCGAACGAACGTGCGCGACACGTCGAAGCGCACCTCGGCGGCGAGGAGCCCGATGGCGGCGGTGACACCGGCGGCCGCCGGCAGGATCACGCGCGGGATGCCGAGGGCCTGCGCGAGTCGGCAGCCGTGCACGGGGCCGGAGCCGCCGAAGGCCACCAAGGTCAGCGTGCGCGGGTCGCGGCCCCGCTCGATCGACACCACGCGCGTCGCCAGCTCCATGTTCGTGTTCACGATCGTGTGGATGCCCCACGCCGCCTGCTCCAGCGAGAGCCCGAGCGGCCGGGCCAGCCGGTCCTCGATGGCGCGCGCGGCGTCGCCCGGGCGCAGCGTCATCGCGCCACCGGCGAAGAACGCGGGGTTCAGGTAGCCGAGCGCGAGGTTGGCGTCCGTCACGGTGGGCTCGACGCCCCCGCGGCCGTAGCAGACGGGGCCCGGCGTCGACGAGGCGCTCTCGGGGCCGACGGCGATGACGCCCAGCCGCGGGCGCGCGATCGAGCCGCCGCCGGCGCCGATCTCCACGAGGTCGATCGCCTGGATGTTCATGGGCAGGCCGCTGCCGGGCGCGTTGTTCACGCGGTGCAGCTCGAACGCCGTCGTGGTGAACGGCCGCCCGCCCTCGATCAGGGCCAGCTTCGCCGTGGTGCCGCCCATGTCGAACGCGATCAGGTCGCGGTGGCCGGCCAGCTCGCCGTAGACGCCAGCCATGAGGGCGCCGGCGGCGGGCCCGGATTCGATCATCCGCACCGGGTAGCGCTCCATGGCCTCGGCGGTGGCCACGCCGCCCGAGGACTGCATGACGAACAGGCGGCCGCGATAGCCGCGCTCGGCCAGCGCCGCCCGCAGGCCGTTCAGGTACGCACGGATCGCCGTCATCACGTACGCGTTCACGACGGTGGTCGAGGTGCGCTCGTACTCGCGGAAGGTCGGCGAGACCTCGTGCGAGAGCGTCACGGTGACGTGCGGCGCCTCCTCGGCGACCAGCGCGGCCAGCCGCTTCTCGTGGGCGGGGTTCAGGTAGGCGTGCAGCAGGCAGATCGCCAGCGTCGTCACGCCGCGCGCCGCCAGGGCCCGGATGGCGCGGCGGGCGTCGGCCTCGTCGAGCGGCGTGCGCACCGACCCGTCGGCCAGCACGCGCTCGGTGACCTCGCCGATGAAGCGGCGCGCGACCAGCGGCGCGGGCTTCTCGATCTGCAGGTCGTAGACCTGGTAGCGCTTCTCGCGGCCGATGATGAGCACGTCGCGGAAGCCGCGGGTCGTGAGGAGGCCGACGCCCTGGGCCTTGCGCTCGATGACGACGTTGGAGCCGAGGGTGGTGCCGTGGACCGCCTGGCCGAGGTCCGTCCACGCCACGCCGGCCCGGCCGATCAGCTCGTCGAGCCCGGCCAGGCACGCGGCCGAGGGGTCCGGATAGGTGGTGAGCCGCTTGCCGGTCATCAGCTCCCCGGAGGGCGCCTGGAGGACGAAGTCGGTAAAGGTACCCCCGACGTCGAACCCCACGCGAAACGTCACCCGGTCAGCTCCGGCGCTCGGAGCGGGACAGGGCGACGCGGTAGGGATAGCGACGGCCCGCCTGGTACGTGATCGCGTACTCGACCGGCTCGCCGCTCGCGGCGAAGAAGATGCGATGGAATAGCAGGAGCGGCGTGCGAGGCCTTACCTGTAGCGTCTCCGCGACCGCCCGCGGCGCCAGCGCGGCGTCGACCGTCTGCTCCATGAACTTGATCGGCATGTTGAGCTGGCGCTCGATGGCGCCGATCAGCGACGTCTTCGACAGGTCCTCGTCGGAGAGCGCCTGGCCGATCGACAGCGGCAGCCAGGCCGTGCCGTGCTGGAACGGTCCGCCCTCGGCGTGCCGGATACCGCAGATGCGATAGCCGTTCGAGCCCGGTGGCAGGTGCAGCGCCTGGGCGATGTTGGCCGGCACCGGCGCCAGCTCGCGCACGAGGAGCTTGAACCAGTTCTCGTCGCCGAGGGCCATGATGTCGTCGATCGAGCCGATCACGCGGAGGCGGCGGTCGTTGCCCGCGGCGGCGGTGGCGAAGGTGCCGCGGCCGGCGTGGCGGTAGAGCCGGCCCTCCTGCACGAGGACGTCGAGGGCCTGGCGGATGGTGGGCCGGCTGACGCGGAACTTGGCGCAAAGCTCGTGCTCGGAGGGGATGCGCTCGCCGTCGCTGCGCAGGTCGCGACGGATCATGTCGGCGATCTGGAGGTACCGCGGAATCCCGGGCCGGAAGTTCACTGGTGAGGGGCCTCCCCGCTGTCAGGATGTCAGGACATCTAACACCCAGGACGCCCCGGGGTCAAACGGCCGAGGCGGAGGCGAGCAGGTCGCGGGCGATGACGACGCGCTGGATCTGGTTCGTGCCCTCGTAGATCTGGGTGATCTTGGCGTCGCGCATGAAGCGCTCGACCGGGTACTCCCGGGTGTAGCCGTAGCCGCCGAACACCTGCACGGCGTCGGTGGTTACCCGCATCGCCGCGTCGGCGGCGAAGCACTTCGCCATCGACGACTCCAGCGAGGTGCCGGTGGCGCCGCGATCCACGAGCGCGGCGGCGTGGTGCACGAGCAGCCGGGCGGCGTGCGTCTGCATCGCCATGTCGGCGAGCATGAACTGGATGCCCTGGAAGTCAGCGATGGGCCGGTCGAACTGGCGGCGCTCCCGCGCGTAGGCCGTGGCGGCGTCGAGCGCGGCCTGGGCGATGCCGACGGCCTGCGCGCCGACCGCGGGGCGCGAGCGATCGAGGGCGCCGAGGGCCACCCGGAAGCCCTCCCCCTCGCCGCCCAGGCGGTTCTCGACCGGCACCTCGCAGTCGCTCAGGTGCAGCGCCACCGTCGGGGAGCCGCGGATGCCCATCTTCCGCTCGAGCTTGCCGAGCGCGAAGCCGGGGAAGGTCGGCTCGACGAGGAACGCGGTGACGCCCTTGTGGCCGCGGCCGCGGTCGACGGTGGCGAAGAGCGTGATCACGCCGGCCTGGCTGCCGTTGGTGACCCACATCTTGGTGCCGTTGAGGAGGTAGCGGTCCCCCTTGCGCACCGCCGTCGTCGTCATGGCGGCGGCGTCGGAGCCGGCGCCCGGCTCCGAGATCGACAGCGCCGTCGTGATCTCGCCGGCGGCGAGCCGCGGCAGGTACCGCCGCTTCTGGTCGTCGGTGCCGTGCGAGACGAGCGGGTACCCGGCGGCGTACTGCACGAGGTAGATGACCGCGGTGGACGCGCACGCCCACGCGATCTCCTCGACGGCGAGGCAGAACGCCAGCGCGCCGAGGCCGGCGCCGCCGTACGCCTCCGGCACGTAGAGGCCCATCAACCCGGCCCGGCCGAGGTGGCTCAGGGACTCGGCGGGGTAGAGCTCGGCCTCGTCCACCTCGGCCGCGAGCGGCGCGATGCGCTCGCGCGCGAGCGTGCGCGCGAGGTCGCGCGTCTGCCGCTCGTCGTCGCTCAGCCAGAATCCGTCACGCATCGTCGGAATTATCCTCCCTCTTGACGCTCGCTCAAAGCGTGCCGCATGATCGCCCTCGCGCCGGAGCCGACGACGCCTCCACCCGTATCGATTCAACGGTCGAAAGGAGGCTGTATGCCCACGCTGAGGACGAAGAAGCGCCTCGCCGCCACCCTCACCGCACTCGCCCTGGTGCTCGCCGCCGGGCTCTACGCCGTCGCCCAGCAGGCGTACCAGCTGACACCGCTGGAGGAGGCCAAGCGCGATCGCGCCGTCTCCGTCGGCGGGGGCACGGTCCACGTGCTGCCCGCCACCCTGGCGACGACGCAGTGGGGCTGGCTCGATCCGGCAGAGCCGCCGAAGCTGACGATCGCCTCCGGCGACACCGTCGCCGTGGAGACGATGATGCACGCGCACAACGCGATCCAGCCCGGCTCGACGATGGACGACCTCGTCAAGCTGCGCCTGGCGAATCCGGGCGGCGGACCGCACTCGGTCACCGGACCCATCTACGTCAACGGCGCCGAGCCGGGCGACACGCTCGAGATCCGCATCAAGAAGATCGTGCCGAAGGCGTTCGGCACCAACTTCCACCTCCCGGGGAGCCAGTTCCCCACGGTCGGCCAGCTGGCGCCGGAGTTCCCCACCGGGTTCGTGCGCTACTTCTACCTGGACTGGGAGAAGCGGCAGGCGGAGTTCAAGCCGGGTGTCGTGATCGATCTGCAGCCCTTCCCCGGCACGATCGCGGTGGGTCCGGATCCCAACGAGCCGAAGGAGAAGGCTGGCCCCCCGATCAAGGACGCCAGGGGCCGCACGAGCACGCTGCGTCCGTGGAAGAACGGCTCCAACATGGACCTCAACGAGCTGCAGGAGGGGTCCACACTCTACCTGCCGGTCTTCCACAAGGGGGCCCTGATCTGGACGGGCGACTCGCACTGCCGCCAGGGCAACGGCGAGGTGAACCTCACCGCGCTCGAGTGCGCCTACCGGGAGATCGTGCTCCAGCCGGTCGTGCGCAAGGACATGAAGCTGGAGTGGCCGCGCGCCGAGACGGCGACCCACTGGATCATGATGGGCTTCGACGAGGACTTGAACGAGGCGATGAAGATCGCCGTGCGGGAGACGGTGAGCTTCTTGGCCGCTCAGAAGATGGTGCCGATGAGCCGCGACGAGGCCTACGCGCTGACGTCGATGGTGGGCGATTGCCGCGTGACCCAGGTCGTGGACATCCGCAAGGGCGTGCACTGCATGGTCCCCAAGTCGATCTTCACCAAGAAGTAGCCGGGTGATCGGCGCGCGCGCCGCGGTCGCGCTCGCGCTGGTGCTGGCCGCCGGCCGGGCCGACGGGGCCGGCGGTCCGCTCGCGATCGTCACGACGACCACCGACCTCAAGGCCCTGGTGGAGGTCGTCGGCGGCGAGGCGGTCGTCGTCGAGAGCCTCGCCCCGCCGCGGCACGACCCCCACGGTGTCGAGGTGAAGCCGGGGCAGATCACCCGGCTGCGCGGCGCCGCCCTGCTCGTACGCGTGGGGCTCGATCACGAGCCGTGGCTGCGCAGGGTGCTCGACACCGTCGGCGACCCCGAGCTCGCGGCGGGCGGGCGCCGCGACCTCGACCTCTCGCGTGGCGTCGCGCTGCTGCAGACGGAGACGCCGCGGCTGCGCGTCGACCGGGCGACGCCGCACGTGCACGCCTTCGGCAACACCCACTACTGGCTCGATCCCGAGAACACCCGGCCGATGACGGCCGCCATCGCAGCCGCGCTGGGGCGGCTGGCCCCCGAGCAGCGGCCGGGCTTCGAGGACCGGCGCCGCCGCTTCCTCGAGCAGCTCGACGCGAGGCTGGTGCGCTGGCGGCGCGCGCTCGCTCCCCACGGTGGCGCGCGGCTGGTCGCCGTCCACGACACGTGGCCGTACTTCGCGGCGCGGTTCGGTCTCGTGGTGGTGGCCACCGTCGAGGCCACACCCGGCGTGCCGCCCTCGCCCGCGGCCCTCGGCCTGCTCGTGGAGCGGATGCGCGCAAGCGGCGTCCGCGTCCTCGTGACCGAGCCATACACGAGCGCGACCCTGGCCCGCCGGATCGCCGAGCAGAGCGGCGCCCGCGCGGTGACCCTGGTCCCCTCGGTCGGCGCCGAGCGCGGCGTCGACGACTACCTGGCGCTGGTGGACGTCAACGTGGCGCGCCTGGCCGAGGCGCTCGAGGCCCCGCGGTGATCGAGCTGCTCGCGCTGCCGTTCCTGGCCTGCCTCGTGCTGACGGGCATCCACGCCTACCTGGGCCTGCACGTGCTGGCCCGCGGCGTGATCTTCGTGGACCTGGCCCTCGCCCAGGTGGCCGCGCTGGGACTCACCGTCGCGCTGCTGGCGGGCCACCCGCCCGCCAGTCCGGCCGCGTACTGGTACGCGCTCGCCTTCGCGGTCGGCGGCGGCCTCCTGTTCGCGGCGACCCGTGTGCGGCGCGCGCCGATCCCGCAGGAGGCGATCATCGGCATCGTGTACGCGGTCTCGACCGCCCTGACCGTGCTCGTCGCCGACCGCGTCCCGCAGGGCGCGGAGCACATCAAGCAGCTGCTGGTCGGCTCGATCCTGACCGTCAGCGGGGCCGACGTCGCGGCGCTGGCCGGCCTCTACGCCGCCGTGGGGCTCGTGCACTGGCTGGCGCGTCGGCCGCTGCTGGCCCTCTCGCTGGCGCCCGGGCCCGGGGCGGGCGCGCGCGTGGCCGGCTGGGACGCGCTCTTCTACGCCTCGTTCGCGCTCGTCGTGACCAGCTCGGTGCGCCTCGCCGGGGTGCTGCTCGTGTTCACGTTCCTCGTCGTGCCGGCGGCCATCGCGGCGCTGGTGGCGCGCGGGGTCGGCGCCCGGCTGGCGGTCGGCTGGGTCGCGGGCGGTGCCGTCAGCGCGGCCGGCCTGATCGCCTCGTATCGCTGGGACCAGCCGACCGGGGCCACCGTCGTGGCGGCGTTCGGCGCGGCACTCGCGGCGACGGCGGCGGCCCGCGGTGGTCGCGCGACGGTCCTCGCGGTGCGGGAGCGCGGCGTCGTCGCGCTGGCGCCGGTCGCGATGGTGGTGGCCACGCTGGTCGCGGTGGCCGGGCTCTTGCTGGCCGTGTTCCCAGCGATGGATCACCCGTGGCTCGACGCCATCGAGGGGACGGTGCCGTCGGTGCAGGACGCGTTCCTGACCGCGGGCGAGCGCGCGGTGCGACGCGAGAGCGCGGAGGCGACGGTCCGGGGCGAGGCGGAGCTGCGCCGGCTTCGCGCCCTGCAGCAGGACGTCGACTGGGGGGCGCGGACGCTCGACGAGGGCCAGCGCGAGCGCCTGCGGCAATTCCACGCCGGTCGCGCCGAGCTCGCGGCCGGCGACCGCCTGGTGCTCGGGACGCTGCGCGCCCGAGCGCGCGCGCGCCAGCGCTACTGGTTCGGCCTGCCGCTGATCGCCGTCGGCGCGCTCGGCGCGCTGGCGCTGGACCGGGCGCGCCGCACGACCGCGAGGGCGGGCCGATGACCGTGCGACCGCTGACGCCGAGCCGTTGGCCCGACCTCGTGCGGCTGTTCGGAGCCAACGGCGCGTGCGCGGGATGCTGGTGCATGTGGCCCCGCCACACCGCCGCGGAGTTCCGCCGCGGCAAGGGCGCGGGCAACCGGCGGGCGTTCCGGCGCGTGGTGACGGCGGGGCCGCCGCCCGGCGTGCTCGGCTACGTGGACGGCGTGCCGGCCGGCTGGTGCGCGGTGGCGCCGCGGGATGCGTACCCGCGTCTGGACCGCTCGAAGGTCATGGCGCGCGTCGACGACGAGGCCGTGTGGTCGGTGTCGTGCTTCTTCGTCGGAAGGGGCTTCCGTCGCCGAGGCCTCTCCCGTCCGCTGCTGGAGGGCGCGCTGGCGCTCGCCCGCCGGCACGGCGCCCGCGTCGTCGAGGCCTACCCCAACGACCTCGACGCGCGCGCCGCCGACGTGTTCGTGTGGATGGGACTGGCCGAGACGTTCCGGGCCGCGGGCTTCGAGGAGGTCGCGCGCCGCGCGCCGACGCGGCCGATCATGCGGCGGCGGCTCCGGGCCTGACTACTTCGTGTCGTACCGGTAGAAGCCGCGGCCGGTCTTGCGGCCGAGGTGCCCGGCCATGACCATGCGCTTGAGGAGCGGGGGCGGCGCGTAACGCGGCTCGCGGAACTCCTCGAACATCACCTCGGCCACGTACATCGTGGTGTCGAGCCCGACGAGGTCGAGCAGCGTGAACGGCCCCATCGGGTAGCCGCAGCCGAGCTTCATCGCCTGATCGATGTCCTCCAGCGACGCCAGCCCGCCCTCGTAGACGCGGATGGCGTCGAGCAGGTACGGCACGAGCAGGCGGTTGACGATGAACGCCGTGGCGTCCTTCGCCTGCACCGGCACCTTGCCGACCGAGCGCACGAACTCCATCGCCGTGGTGACCGCGGCCTCGTCGGTGAGGATCGTGCGGACGACCTCGACGAGCTTCATCAGCGGGACGGGGTTGAAGAAGTGCATCCCGAGCACCTGCCCGGGGCGCTTCGTGGCGGCCGCCATCGCGGTGACGTTGCACGACGACGTGTTGCTGGCGAGCAGCGCGTGGGGCGGGCAGATACGATCGAGCTTCGCGAAGGTCTCGTTCTTGAGCGCCTGGTTCTCGGTCATCGCCTCGATCACCAGATCGCAGGCCTTCAGGTCCTCCAGACGTGGCGTGCCCGCGATGCGCCCGAGCGTCTCGTCCTTGGCGCGGACGTCGAGCTTGCCGCGGGCCGCGAGCCCCTCGAGCGTCTCGCGTAGGCGGCCCAGACCGCGCGCGACCAGCTCGTCGTTGGCTTCGACGAACAGCACGGAGTAGCCCGCCTGGGCCGTGACCTGGACGATTCCCGAGCCCATGAGCCCGCAGCCGATGACACCGACGTTCTTGATGGCCATACGAGGACTTCCTGCGGTCCGGTCAGCGACGACGGCCGGGGCGCGGTGGCGGCTCGAAGAACTCCCCGCCGGGCGGACAGTCGTGCCGGATGATGACGGTCGTGTTGCCGTAGCGGATGCTGCCGTCGGGCTGCACCACCGGCTCGAGCTTCGGCCGCGCGGGCGGCGGCCCGTCCTGACGCAGCGCCTCGTCGAAGGCCCGCTCGCGGGCCGGCGCGCCGGGCTTCGTCATCTCGAGGATGATCGAGCCGTTCACCGGGGTCTTCGCCTCGTCGTGGGCGGCGGCCACGGCCGGCAAGCCGAGCCCGAGCACGAGCGATCCGACGACCGATCTCCACATAGCGCCTGGGTCCTTCTCCTAGTCGTACACGATCAGCGAATGCAGCGGGTAGTTCTTGAGTTTCTCACGGCCCTTGAGGAAGGCCAACTCGATCATGAACGCGACGCCGACCACCTGGCCCCCCAGCTGCTCGACGAGACGCAGCGTGGCGGCCATGGTGCCGCCGGTGGCGAGCAGGTCGTCGACCGCCAGCACGCGCTGACCCGGGGCGATCGCGTCCTCGTGCATGGCCAGCGCGTCGCGCCCGTACTCGAGCTCGTACTCCACCTCGATGGTCTTGGCCGGCAGCTTGCCGAGCTTCCGCACCGGCACGAACCCCGCCCGGAGCTGGTGCGCGATGGCCCCGCCGAAGATGAAGCCGCGCGACTCGACGCCGACCACGACGTCGACCCGCTCGCCCTGGTACCGGCTCGCCAGCGAGTCCACGGCGTAGCGCCAGGCCGGGCCGTCCTTGAGCAGGGTCGTGATGTCCTTGAAGAGGATGCCCTCGGTCGGGAAATCCTTGATGTCCCGGATCTTCGCGCGCAGCGCGGCCTCGTCCATGGCCCGCATACTAGATGATCCCTCTCGGGCCGCGCAACCGGCGCGGTCCGTCACTGCAGGCCGGCGACGGCCTCGGGCAAGGTCGCGAGGCTCGGCACGACCGCGTCGGGACGCTGGGCGCCCAGGGCCTTGAGTGAGGCGGTGGTCACCTGGATCGCCCGGAGTCCAGCCTGCCGGGCCCCGGCCACGTCGAGGACGGGATCGTCGCCGACGTGGACGGCCGCCGAGGGGTCCACCTGGATCGCCCGCAGCGTGAGCGCGAAGATCTCGGGGTCGGGCTTGCGGATGCCGATCTCGTCCGAGAACGTCGTGTGCGCGAAGCAGTCGAGCAGGCCGAAGCGGTCCAGGACCCGGCGCAGCGTCGCCCCCGGCGTGCGCATCGTGTTGGAGACGAGCGCCAGGATCAACCCCTCCGCGCGCAGCCGCAGCAGCGCCGGCCGGGCGCCCTCGTCGACCGTGGGGGGTACCAGCAGCGCCGGACCGGCGTAGGCGTCGACCAGCGCCGCCATCGCCTCGGGCGGCACCCGCGCCGGCAGGCCGGAGTCGACCGCCGCCAGGATCGCGCGGACGTGCTCCGCCACGGGGACGTCCTTGTTCTTCGACCAGAGGCGGCTCAGGAAGGTGGCCGAGTGCTCGTACGCGCGGTCGAGCGCGACGGCCGTCACCTTGACGCCGAGCCCGGTGAGGATCCGCTCGAAGTCGGCCATGCGCCGGCGCTTATAGCGGTTGTCACTGCCCGGAGGATCGAGGAGGAGCGTCCCCCAGAAGTCGACCGTGACCGCGCGGATCCTCAGCGCGGCTCCCCGAAGCGCGGCGGTCGCTTCTCCAGGAACGCCGTGGCCCCCTCGCGGGGCTCCCCGGTGGCGTACGCGGCCGCAAACGCGGCGATCCCCGCCCGGACCGCGCTCGTCAGGTCGGTCTCCCGCCAGCGCACGATGAGCTGCTTCTGCAGGCGCACGGCGCCGGGCGCGCAGGCGGTGATCGCCTCGACGACGGCGTCGACCGCCGCGTCGAGGTCGGCCCGGGCCACGACGCGGTTGACCAGCCCCCACGCCAGCGCCCGCTCGGCGTCGATCGTCTGACCGGTCAGCAGGAGCTCGGCTGCGCGCGCCGGCCCCACGAGCGGCGGCAGCAGCGCGGCCTGGATCACCGACGGCACGCCCACGCGCACCTCGGGCAGCCCGAACGTCGCCTCGGCCGCGGCCACGCGCAGGTCGCACGCGATCGCCAGCTCGAAGCCCGCGCCGAGTGCGTGGCCGTTGACCGCCGCCACGACGGGGAACGGCGCCCGGTGCACGACGTCGATGGCGTCGTGCAGCGAGGTGATGAGCGCGGTCGCGCCGGCGGCGTCGAGATCGCGCAGCACGTGCACGTTCATGCCTCCGGTGAAGGCGCGACCGGCGCCGGTGAGCACGACGACGCGCACGGTGGCGTCGGCGGCGAGCGTCTCGAACGTGGTGCGCAGGGCGGCGATCAGGCCCGGCTCGAAGAGGTTGAGGGGCGGACGGTCGAGCGTGCACCGCACCACGCCGCCGCGCCGCTCGACGCGGATGGCGGCCTCGGCCATCAGTACCGACGCATCCCCGGGTCGATGGCGCGCGCCCACAGGTCGAGGCCGCCGGAGAGGTTCCGGACGTCCTTGAAGCCCAGCGAGCGCAGGTACTCGGCGACGGCGGCGCTCCGCACGCCCTGATGGCAGTACACGACGATCGAGTCGTCGGGGCTCAACTCCTCGGTGCGGAGCTCGATCTCCTCGATGGGAATGTGGACGGCGTTGGGCAGACGGCAGAGCTTCGTCTCCCAGTCCTGCCGCACGTCCAGGAGCAGCGGCGGCTCGCCGCGGTCGAGCCGGGCCTTGAGGTCCTGCGGGCTGATCTCGCTCATCAGCGCGGCGCCGGGCGGCCGACCAGGAACTCGGCGAGCCAGCCGTTCACGGCCCGCGGGTGCTCGAGGTGGGGAAAGTGCCCGCAGTCGTCGACCCAGCGCAGCGCGGCGCGGGGGAAGCCGGACGCCGCCTCGGTGGCGTGACTCGGCGCGACGGCGGGGTCCTGGCGGCCGTGCACGAACAGCGTCGGCAGGTCAAGCGTCGTGATCGCGCGCCGATAGTCCGCCCGATGATCGACGAACTCCGTGCGGATGTGCCGCGCGGTCGACAGCCACGCCGCCCGCGCCTCGGTCCCGGTCCGGACCGCGTAGTCGTGCTCGATCAGGAAGTCGACCTCGCTGGCGCGCGGCACGTGGAAGCAGCGGGCGATGGCGGCCTTGTAGACCGACGGACGCGCGCACCAGCCGAGCACCTCGCCGACGAGCGGCAGCGCGATGAGCCGGTAGGCCCCCGACATGCGGAAGGTGAAGCCCGGGACGAGCGCCGCGACCAGCGCCACCCGCTCCACGCGCGAGGGATGCGTGAGCGCGTACGTCACCGCCACCGACCCGCCCAGGGAGTGACCGACCACCGAGGCCTGCGCCACGCCGACCGCGTCGAGGAAGCCGTGGAGGGCGCGGGCGAAGTAGCCGAGACGGTAGGCCGTGCTCGGCTTGGCCGAGCGGCCGAACCCGGGGAGATCGAGCGCGAACACGGTGGCCCGAGGGGCGAGGGCGTCGATCGTGTGCCGCCAGGACTGGGCGAACCCACCGAGGCCGTGCAGGAGGACGACCGCGGGACCACGCCCGGCGACCACGTAGTGGAGGGTGAGACCGTCGACCTCGCCGCCGCGCAGCGTGATATCCGGCATGGGAACCGGATTTTACCAGACGTCGGTATCGGCCAGCTGGCTCAGTGCCTCCCGGAAGGGGTAGATGCTGAACACACCGCCCGTGTGGATGAAGCAGACGCGGCGGCCGAGGCTGCCCGGCGCGCGCTGCAGATGATCGAGCAGACCGCCGAAGGCCTTGGCGGTGTAGACGGGATCGAGCACGATCCCCTCCCGCCGCGCCACGCGCAGGACCATCGCGAGGTCCTCGCGCGCGACCTCGGCCCGCCCCGCGCCCTGGTACCCGTCGAGGATCGGGATCTCGTCGGGGACGTGGATGGCGAGGCTCCAGCGACTGCGGGCCTGCTCGATGACGTCGGTCACGTAGGCGCGAACGCGCTCGGCCTCCCACGCGATCGGCACGCTGACGATCTCGGCCTTCAGGCCGGCGAGCTGCTTGGCCATCAGCAGCCCGGCCTGGCTGCCGCCGCTGAACGCGGTGATCGCGATCGTGTCGAAGTCGGGCGCACCGTGGCGCACCTGCTGCGCGATCTCCTGCCCGCACGCGAAGTAGCCGAGCGCACCGACGACGGTGGCGCCGCTCTCGGGGATGACGTAGGGCGTGCGTCCGGCCGCGCGGGCGCGACCGGCCATGTCCTGCATGACCTGGTCGACCTTCGCCCACTCCTCCTCGTCGCAGTAGCGCACCTCGGCGCCGAGCAACCGGTCGAGCAGCAGGTTGCCGTCGTACGTCGCCGGCGGCGCCCCCCTGAGGACCAGCATCGCCTTGAGGCCGAGGCGGGCGGCCACCGCAGAGACCGCCCGACAGCAGTTCGACTGCAGCGTGCCGCACGTGATCAGCGTGTCGGCCCGCTGGGCGAGCGCCTCGCCCACCAGGAACTCCAGCTTGCGGATCTTGTTGCCGGTCTCCAGCAGGCCGGTGAGGTCGTCGCGCTTGACCCACAGCTCGAGGCCCAGCTCGGCGGAGAGACGCTCGAGCTTGAGCAGCGGCGTGGGGGCGTAGGCGAGCTCGACTCTCGGGATCGGCGGCGCCACCGTGGCCATGAGCCACTATCTCAATTGAAGAGGTCGCGCGGCAAGGGTTCCTCCGGTCCGCGCTGGCCGAGCAGCGTCCTGAGGGCGAGGGCGTTGCGGACGGGGTAGTCGCGATTGTTGTTGTTGAAGGAGACGAACACCTCCTCGCTCTCCTGGGCCAGCCCCCCGATCTCCGGCACCAGGGCGGCCAGCTCCGCGTCGCTGTAGAGGTAGTCGTACTTCTCGCGCACCGCCGGCTCCTCCCCGCGGAGCTGGCGCAGGAACCCCTCGGCGTTGCGTCCGTGCAGGCGCAGCACGGCCGTCGGGGCCGTCACCGCCGTCACGTGGGGCATGGTGCCGGCCACGGCGGGGGCGTCGACGATCACGTGGGCGAGCCGGGCCCCGCGCAGCGCGCGCAGCGTCTCGTCGGCGTGGTCGGGGAACCAGGACCGGTGGCGGAACTCGACGGCTACCGTCCAGCCCGGCAGCCGCTCGGACAGCGACCCCAGGTAGTCCAGGCGGCGGGGCTCGAAGTGCACCCACGGCGCGAACTGGAAGAGCACGTAGCCGAGCTTCCCGGATTCCTCCAACGGCCGCAGCGCGGCCCGGAACAGGCGGAACGCGGCGTCGAGCCCGGCCGCCGGCACCTCGTCGGCCAGGATCTCGCCCCGCGGGTTGTGACGAGGCCGGGCGGGCAGCACGGCCTGCACGTCGGCCGGGACCGTCTGTGCACGGACGTGGTGGCCGGTCATCAGACTCCACGCCTTGACGTGGAAGACGAAGTCCGCCGGCGTGCGCTCGACCCAGCGCCGGACGGTGAGGATATCGGGAATCGCGTAGTAGGACGCGTTGACCTCGACCACATCGAAGGCGCGGGCGTAGAAGCGCAGGCGCGCCTCCGCGCTCATCGACTTCTTGGGATAGAACGCGCCCGACTCGATGAGGGCCGGGTCGGCCCAGGAACAGATGCCCACCCGGACGCGACCACCGCTCACACGATCTTCTCGTACACCCCCGGTGGGATGACGCGGTACACGTGGATGGGCTGCGAGACGTTCTTGAACGTCCGCTCGCCCAGGCTCTCCAGCACGAACTGGGCCTTGATGCGATCGGCCGTGGTCGGCCCGACGATGATCTCGCCGCCCTGGGCGGACCCGGCGAAGCGCGCGGCGACGTTGGTCGTGGGACCGGTGGCGGTGAACGTCCACCGCTGGCTCGCCCCGCCGCCGATCTTGGTGGCGCCGACCAGCGCCTCGCCGCTGTTGATGCCCATGTGCAGCGCTACCGGCGGGAACACGCCGCCGTAGTCCTCGTTGAGCTGCTCGGTGCGCTGCCGGATCGCGAAGGCGGCGCGGGTAGCATTGAGCGCGTGGTCGGCCGCGGTGGGCTGGGCCTGGAAGATCACCATGAGGCCGTCACCGGCCGTCTCGTTGATGTCGCCGTGGTGGCGCTGGATGATCTCGAGGAAGCTGGAGAAGTAGGTCTGCACGAGCTGGTTCAGCTTGCGCGGCTCGAGCTGCTCGGAGAGTCGCGTGTAGCCGGCGATGTCGAGGAAGAGCACCGAGACCTGGACGGTCTTCTTCTCCAGCTCGGTGGCGTTCGGATTCTGCTCCAGCAGCCGTTGGACGGCCTCGGGGACGAACTTCGACAGCTCGCCCTTGAGCTGCTCCAGCAACGCCAGCCGCTCGCGCGACTCCTGCAGGTGCTGCAGGGCCGTCGCGAGCTCGGTGTTCTTCCCCTCCAACTCCCGCCGCGCGGCGGCCAGCCGCGACGTCATGTCGTTGAAGGCGGCGCCGAGCTGCCCGATCTCGTCGCGGCTGGACACCGCCGCCCGCGCCTCGAAGTCACCGGCGCCGACCCGCCGTGCGGTGTCGGAGAGCTGCGTGAGGGGCTGCACCACGATCCGGCGCATGGCCACCGTGAGGACGACGGCGCCGGCCAGGATCGTCAGGCCGCCGATGAGGAGCTGGCGGTTGCGGTGACTGCGCACCTCGGCGAGCACCGGCGCCATCGACGTGTCGACGCGCACGACCGCGCGGACCTTGTGGTCGACGCCGTGGCAGCCCTGGCACTTCTCCTGGTTGATGATCGGGTAGTGCAGCGTGAAGAAGGTGGCGCCATCGCGCATCTCCAGCGACTCCTGCGTCGTCAGCGACTCCACCGCGCGCGTGAACTGCGGCCCGGAGGCGGTCATCTCGGGCGCCCGCGCCATCCTCTTGATGTTGTCGAGAACCTCCTTGGGCAGCCCCGCGTTCTTGTCGACCTCCATCGCGGTGGTGAGATCGCTGAACGCCTCGACGCCGTTGCGCCGGAAGATCATGAGCCCCTCGACTGGCGTCGAGGTCTTGAGCTCCCGGAGCACCGTGCGCGTGACGTCGGGGCGCTCCTGCAGCATGGCGCCCTCGATGCTGGCCACCAGGGTCGCGGTGAGGCGACGCGCGGCCATCTTGCTCTGCTCGACCAGCAGCTCGGCCTCGCGCTGGACCGTCCACAGCGTGGAGGCGCCGAATCCGACGATGAGCACCGCGATGATCAGGATGGCGATCTTGAGGGCGAGGCGACCGCGCAGCATGGGCGATCGTATCATGTAAGATCGACCGCGCATGAATCTGGCCCGCCTCGGCGAAGACGGCGTCGGCACCTTCGGCGAGTACGTCTCCCTCGCCTACGAGCGGCGCGAGTGGACCAACGTCGAGCAGCAGCGCGCCGCCAACCGATTCGCCCACGCGTTGCGGCGGCTCGGCGTCGGCCCCGGCGACCGCGTGCTCGTGCTGCTCCCCAACTGTCCGGAGGTGCTGCAGGCCTACGCGGGCATCCTCAAGGTCGGTGGCGTGATCGTGCCGGTCGTCTTCCTCCTCGGGCCGGACGAGGTGCGCCACATTCTCACCGATTCCGAGGCCTCGGCCGTGGTCACCGCGCCCGAGCTCCTGGGCAAGGTCGAGGGCTGGACGGGTCCGGTCGTGCTCGTCGGCGGTGGGGACGGCGGGCACGCCTGGGACGCGCTGCTCGCCGGCGAGTCCGACGACTTCGCGACCGTCGACCGCGCGGACGGGGATCTCGCGGTCATCCTCTACACGGCGGGCACTACCGGCCGGCCCAAGGGCGTGGCGCTCTCCCACGCGAACCTCGCCTCCAACGCCCGGTCCGCCGCCAGCCTCTACGAGCTCGATCGCACGAAGTGGTCGCTCATGGTCTTGCCGCTGTCGCATTCCTACGGCCTCACGGTGATGAACGCGGGCAGCCTCCTCGGCACCAAGGGCGTACTGCTGCGCTGGTTCAATCCCGAGGCCGTGCTCGAGACGATCCAGCAGTATCGCGTCGAGTCGATGGCCGCGGTGCCGACGATGCTCGTCTACCTGCTGAACTATCCGGACGCCGATCGCTTCGACACCTCGTCGATGCGCTCGTGGGGCGCGGGCGCCGCGCCGCTGCCCCTGGAGATCGTCGAGCCGTTCGAGCGGAAGTTCGGCGGCCGCATCCTGGAGGGCTACGGGTTGACCGAGGCGTCGCCGGTCGTAAGCGCGCACCGGTTCTCCGGGGTGCGCAAGCTCGGCTCGGTCGGTCAGCCGATTCCCGGCGTGGAGGTGGCGATTCTCGACGACGGCGACCGCGTCCTGGCGCGGGGCGAGGTCGGCGAGGTGGGCGTGCGCGGCCCGAACGTGATGCAGGGGTACTACGGATTGCCGGACGAGACCGCGCGGACGCTCCGCGGAGGCTGGCTGCACACCGGCGACATGGGCCGGCTGGACGACGACGGGTACCTCTACATCGTCGAGCGCAAGAAGGACCTCATCATCCGGGGCGGGTTCAACATCTATCCGCGCGAGGTCGAGGAGGTGCTGTACGCGCACCCAGCCGTCGCCGAGGCGGCGGTGGTCGGGATGCGCGACGCGCTGATGGGCGAGGAGGTGCTCGCCTTCGTCGCGCTCAAGCGGGGCGCGTCGGTCGACGCGGACGCGCTGATCGGCTTCTGTCACACGCGACTCGCGAAGTACAAGTGCCCGCGGCAGGTTCGCTTCGTCGACGCCCTCCCCAAGAGCCCCGTGGGCAAGATTCTCCGGAAGGAACTCCGCTCCCTGGCCTGAGCCAGGGAGCGGAGCGCGTACCGCGTCTACCGGTCGGTGTCCTCGGCGACGTCCTCGATCCCTTCCTGCACCTTGCGCTTCGCCTTGCCGAAGGTCTCGCGTGCCTTGCCGGTCACCTGTTCGGCCTCGCCCTCGGCTTCCAGCTCGGGGTTGTTGAGAATCTCGCCCGCCTTGTCCTTGACGTAGCCCTTCGCCTTCTCGGCTTTGCCCTTGATCTCGTCGCGATTCATTCGAGCCCTCCTCCGCGCGCTCACGCGCGCGTTGCGCTAGGAAGGGTGCAACGGCATTGCCAGCGGGCGTCGATCCGTGGACGCGGTGTGTCGACGATTTCCCAGAAGAACGGCACCGTCCGGGGCTCATCGACCACAAGGGCCCCGCTCGCGCGCCAATCCGTCACGCGTCTAAGCGTTGGATTTTCTAGAGGGGCGGAAAGAGAGCGTCAGTCCATTGACGCCGCCCATGGTAGATCCTTTCCCACGACTCACCGACCCGTTGCGTAGTACCGCGCCGAGTGATAGTCTGATCGCACTTCTTTCATTCGTCCCGTCATCCTCCTCGTTCGCCTAAGAACGTTGTGGCACTTTCGCCTGGCAGTTGCGACACAGAGGGAGGGGAACAGCAATGAGCATCCGGAGAGCTGTCGCGATTCTGACGCTGGCGTTGGCGGTGACGTTCGGGGGCCTGAGCCTGACGCGTCACATGCTCGCCGTGGCCGGGGAGATGGATGCCGAGCGGCTCAACCGCTCGATCCTCGACTACATCGCCCAGAAGAATCCGCGGGCGCCCATCGGCGCCTTCCGCCGCTTCCCCGAAATCATGCTGGCCGAGGCACAGCGCACCAACCTCGACCACTGTCTGGTGCTGGCCCAGGCGGAGGTCGAGTCCGAGTTCAAGCACGACGCCGTCGGCGCGGCCGGCGAGATCGGGTTGTTCCAGATCAAGCCCTCCACGGCCGCTCTGCTCGAGCCCATCGCAGGCAAGTTCAAGCGCCCGGTCATCAACGCCACGACACGCGACCTCGGTGATCTCGCCGATCCGGCGATCAGCGCGCGCTTCGCGATGGCGTACCTGCGCGACATCATGCTCCGCAAGCCGAACGTGAAGGACGCCCTCACCGAGTACAACGGCGGTCCCAACGGCCGGCAGCCGCACTATTACCGCATGGTGATGGGTGCGTACGTCGAGGTGCTGGAGCGGCAGGAGCTGCGGTGCCGCTTCCGCGACGCGCCGAAGCAGCAGCAGATGCCGCTGCTCACGCGGATCGCCGGGATCTAACTCGGAGGGGGGCTCCGCCCCCCTTCCGACGGGCGTGCGCGGGCCTTGCGGCCCGCGCACGCCCTGCCTCCCCCCGAAAAGCAGGATTGCGCGGGCGAAGCCCGCGCTCGAAAACGACCGTCCACCGCGCGTGGCCCCCATCGCTCCGCTCGTCGACCGTCGAGCGTGCGTGTAAGATCGCGGGCGTATCGGACGACTCAGGAGGCGGCGATGAAGGGCGTGACGTTGCCGACGGAGACGGTGTTCGTGATGGAGATGTCGCCGATCAAGTTCGGGCTGGGGGCCACGGACGAGATCGCGCACGATGTCCGGCGGCTGGGGCTCAGTCGCGTGTTGATCTTCACCGACCGTCACTTGGCCGAGCTTGGCTTGCCCGAGCGCATCCGCGGGCTGCTGGGTGAGGAGGGCATCAAGGCCGACATCTTCGACGGCGTCGAGGTGGAGCCCACCGACCGCTCGATGGAGGAGGCGGCGGCCGTCACGCGCGGGACCGATGCAGAGGGCTACATCGCGGTCGGCGGCGGCAGCACGATCGACACGTGCAAGGCGGTCAACCTCGTCAACACCTACCCCGCGCCCCTGCTCGACTACATCAACAAGCCCGTCGGCAAGGGCGTGCCGTTGCCGGGCCCGCTCAGACCGCTCATCGCCGTCCCGACGACGGCGGGCACGGGCAGCGAGACGACCGCGGTGGCCGTGACGCACGTCCTCGACCAGAACGTGAAGGCCGGCGTGTCGCACCGACTGCTCCGCCCGACGCTCGGTATCGTGGATCCGCTCAACACGCTCACGGTGCCACCCGAGGTGACCGCGGCCGCCGGCGCCGACATCTTGACGCACGCGATCGAGTCGTACACGACGCGCGCGTACAATGCCCGGCCCAAGCACCACCCACCCGACCGCCCGGCCTACATCGGCGCCAACCCGGCCAGCGACATCTGGTGCGAGAAGGCGATCGAGTACGTCGGCCGCTACCTGCGACGCGCCGTCCTCAACGGGAACGACCTGGAGGCGCGGGTGCACCTGGCGCTGGCCGCGAACTACGCGGGCATCGGCTTCGGCAACGCCGGCGTGCACATTCCCCACGCGGTCGCCTATCCGATCGCCGGGCTCGTGCGCGACTACGTGCCGTCAGGCTATCGCACGCGTTATCCACTCATCCCACACGGCATGTCGGTGATCCTCACGGCACCGTCGGCGTTCCGGTTCACGTACGCGACCGCGCCCGAGCGACACCTGCGCGCGGCCGAGCTGATGGGCTATCCGGTGGCGGGGCTGTCACACGCCGAGCGGCACGAGGCCCTGCCCCGGGCCCTCGTGTCCCTCATGCAGGACGTGGGCATCCCGAACGGGCTGACGGCGGTGGGCTACGGGGAGGGCGACGTCAGCGCGCTGATCGACGGCACGCTGAAGCAGCCGCGGCTCCTGTCGGGCGCGCCGCGCGCCGTCGGCGCCGCGGAGCTCGACTGGATCCTCCGCGACGCGATGCAGCTCTGGTGATCTAGCGCGCGTCGATCGCGCGGGCCAGCTCGAAGTCCTTGGCGCTGAGCCCCCCGGCGTCGTGCGTGGTCAGCGCCAGCGTCACGGTGTTGTAGCGGATATCGATGTCGGGATGATGGCCCGCGCGCTCGGCCAGCTCTCCGACCCGGTTCACGAACGCGAGCGCCTCCCGGAAATCTCCGAAGCGGTAGGTCCGCCGGATCTCGGCGCCCGCGCGCTCCCAGCCCTGCGTCTGCCGGAGCGCCTGCGCGATGCCCGGGTCGTCCAGTCGGCTCATACCCGGGCGAACTTCTGCAGCGACCGGATCTCACGGGGCGGCGTCTCGTGCTGGCCGACGGCCGTGAACGAGACCTCGGCGACGTAGAAGTCGCCGCGCGAGTCCACGGCGACACCGTGCGGGGCGATGAACTCGCCCGGCTTCTCCCCGGCGAAGCGGCCCCCGACGCGGTCGATCAGCTCGCCCTTGATAGACAGGATGCTCACGCGGGCGCCGACGTTCGGCACCTCGCGGTTCACCGCCAGGTGCGTCGGCAGCTCGCCCACGTAGAAGACGTCGTGGCGGGCGTCGGCGTAGAGACCGCACGGCCGGTGGAGGTTCTTCCACTGGTCGAGGTACTGGCCGCGATCGTCGAAGATCTGCACGCGAGAGTTCTCGCGGTCCGCGACGTAGACGAGACCGGCGGCGTCGGTGGCGATGTTGTGGGGAATGTTGAAGCAGCCAGGATCCGTGCCGGGCTCGCCCCACGACGACAGCGGTCGGCCCTTGGGATCGAACTTGTGGACGCGGGAGTTGCCGTAGCCGTCGGAGATGTAGATGTTGCCGGTCTTGGGGCAGATCGCCGAGTGGGTGGGCCGGTTGAAGGGCTTGCCCCCGTGCAGCGTCGAGGCCTGATCGGGGTCGCCGATGGTCAGCAGCAGCTTTCCCTCGGGCGTGAATTGCCGGATCGTGTGGTGCAGGTCGTCGGTGAGCCAGACGCTGCCGTCGGGCCCGATGTTGATGCCGTGCGCCCGGCGGATCTGCCCCTCGCCCCACGAGCGCAGGAACTTGCCGTCGCGATCGAAGACGATGACCGGGTGCTGGCCCCGGTTGAAGACCCAGACGTTGTCGTCGGCGTCGACCGCGACGCTCGTGGCCTCCACGAAGGACCAACCCTCGGGCAGGCGTCCCCAGCCCTCCACCGGACGGTAGTGCATGACGGGCTCCTCTCGCCGCGCGCCGCGGCGACGCCTATACTGCCATAGCTCCAGTACGGCCCGGGCCGTTGCACCCCTCGACCCCCGCTCGGGCGTATATCCAGTCACGATGGACGAGCGCACCTTCGCCCGGCTGGTCGAGGAGTACGCGGGCCGGCTCTATGCGGTCGCCTTCCGGATGCTCGGCCATCGGGCCGACGCCGAGGACGCCGTGCAGCGCGCGCTGCTCAAGTGCTTCGCCGCGCGCGACGCCTACTCGCCCAGATGGGCCGTGTCGACGTGGCTCTACCGGGTCCTCACCAACGTGTGCATCGACGAGCTGCGCCGACGTCGGGTGCGCGGCGACGTCGACAGCCTCGACGCAGCGCCGGCGAAGGCATCGCACGTCCGGGCGGTCGCGACGAGGCCGACGCCGGTCGGCACGGGCGTCGACCTGACGCGCGCGCTGAACACGGTGCCCCGCGAGGCGCGGATGCTGCTGGCCCTGCACTACGTCGACGGGCTCGGCTACGGCGAGCTGGCCAGGATCCGGGGCATCTCGATCAACACAGTGAAGAGCCAGCTGCGGCGGGGCAAGGCGATCTTGAAGAAGGCGCTCGAGGCAGGAGGGCACGATGGATCGGACTGACGCGAGGCTGCGAGAGATGTTCGCGGTGGCGCCGCCGTCCAGGCTGGCGGAGCGCGTGCGGGCCGCGCTGCGGGAGCCGGCGCCGACGCTGGAGGGGCTGGCGGATCGGTTCCACTTCGAGGCGACCGAGCTCGGCGTCAGCCGCCTGGCCTATGGTCGCGGGCGCGACGTGGCCGCCGGCCGCGGACGCCGGCACGTCGAGCAGGCGCGGGCCGAGCTGGTCGAGTATTTGGCCGGACGGCGGACGTTCTTCACGGTGCCGGTCGACCTGGCCGGCGTCGCCGAATTCCAGGACCGCGTGCTGGCCGAGGCCCGACGCATCCCGTTCGGCGAGGTTGCCTCGTACGCGGCGCTCGCCCGTCGCGTCGGCCACCCGAAGGCGGCACGGGCGGTCGGCAATGCGCTCGGCGCCAACCCGGTCCCGGTGCTCGTCCCCTGTCATCGGGTGATCCGCGGCGACGGCACCTGGGGTCACTACGCCTTCGGTCCCGCGCTGAAGACGCGGCTGCTGGCCCTGGAGCGCGCCACGCCGGTGCTGGTCGGGTCCACCAGCACCCGCATCGTGTGCCGGCGCGGCTGCACGCACGAGCAGCGCATCGGCGAGGATCGACGGGTCGTGTTCGCCTCGGTCACCGACGCCGCCGACGTCGGCTACCGGCCGTGCGAGGTGTGCCGTCCACGCGACGACGCCGCCTGAGCCGCGTGCTACCCTCGGCGCCATGCACGACCGGACGGCGCCGGTGCTCGTCCTCCCGGGCTGGGGCGACTCCGGCCCCGAGCACTGGCAGACCCTGTGGGAGCGAGCGGATCCCGGCTTCCGCCGGGTCGTGCAGCGCGACTGGCAGTACCCGATCCGCACGGAATGGGTGGAGACGCTCGAGCGCGAGGTTCGCGCCGCCGCCGCGCCGGTCGTGGTGGTCGCGCACAGTCTCGGGTGCATCGCCGTCGCTCACGCCGCCCGTGCCGGCGACCTCCCGATTCACGGTGCGCTGCTGGTCGCGCCTCCGGACGTCGAGCACCCCGACTTCCCGCCGGTGATCGAGGGCTTCGCGCCGATCCCCCGCGAGCGGCTCGCGTTTCCGAGCGTCGTCGTCGCCAGCCGCAACGATCCGTTCGGCGACTTCAACCGCAGCCGGGCGTTGGCCGAGGCGTGGGGCAGCCGGTTCGTCGACGCGGGGAACAGCGGGCACATCAACGCGGATGCCGGTTTCGGTCCGTGGCCGCTGGGTGAGGCCTTACTGGCCGAGCTGCGTCGCTGACCGATCAGGGTGCGGCGGCCGCGAGCAGACGACGGTCGGAATCGTAGCGCAGGCGGGCCTCCGCGTCGGCCCGATCGGTCCAGAGCACCTCGTCGACCTCGTGATCGTGCTCGCCGACCTTGGCGATCGGCCGCATCAGGTACCAGCGCACCGTCTTCCGGATGCGCCGACCTCCCCGCTGAAACCAGTACGTCACGGGCGTGAGCTCACGAACGAGCTCGCACTGGTAGCCCGTCTCCTCCAGCACCTCGCGCAAGGCGGCGTCGATGCTGGTCTCGCCCGGATTGAGGGCGCCCTTGGGCAGCGTCCACACGGGCTGATTGCGGAGATCGCGGGCGCGGATGAGCAACACGCGACCTTCTTCGTCGAAGACGAGTCCCCCGGCGGAGAACTCGAGCCGGGGACTCGCGCGCCGATCGGCCATGCGCCCCATCATACTCGCCCGGCCGGTGGGGGCGAGCAGAGCGGCGCGCCGGCCGGTCAGCGGGGACGATCCGCTAGCGAGGCCAGCCGCCCCTCGATCGCCGACCGTGGCTGCACGCCGACGAGACGATCGATGAGCTGCCCGCGGTCGAAGATCAGCAGCGTCGGGATGCCGCGGATCTCGTAGCTCCCGGCCGTGCGCGGATTGGCGTCGACGTCCAGCTTGCCGACCACCACCCGGCCCGCGTAGTCGCGGGCGAGGGCGTCGATGGTGGGGGCCAGCATGTGGCAGGGCCCGCACCACTCCGCCCACGCGTCGACCAGGACCGGGGCGGAGGCTTTCAGCACGATCTCGTCGAAGTTCGCGTCGGTGATCGTGACGGGCTGCACCGCCGTGGCCAGCGGCGACTTGCACTTCCCGCACCGCGCCGGCTGCCCGGCCCGTTCGGCCGGGATTCGGTTGGTCGCTCCGCACTTCGGACAGCGGATCTCGAGTCCCGGCAGCGTCTCAGGCATGGCGACACTCCTGAATCCAGTCTACTCTGCTATCGTGGGCCGTCGAGGAGCCGCACCGCCTCGTCATGGACGACCTACTCGCGCACTTTCCCGCCGGCGCCACGCCCCGCCCGGAGCAGGCGCGGCTGCTGGCCACGCTGGGCGACGCGCTGGCCGAGATCGCGGACGACCCCCGAGCGCCGCGCGTCCTCGTGGTCGAGGCGCCACCCGGCGTCGGCAAGAGCCACGTGGCGATGACGCTGGCTCGCTGGAGCGGCGACGCCTATCTGCTGACCTCGCAGAAGCTCCTCCAAGACCAGTACGAGCGCGAGTTCGGCCGTGACCTCGCGCTGGTGAAGGGGCGCGACAACTACGTGTGCGAGCGCTACCACGGCGCGCCCGTGCCGACCTCACGCGGGATGTGTCGGCGGGTGCGCGGGCCGGTGTGCGGCTGTCCGTACGTGCGCGCCAAGCAGAAGGCGTTGAACGCCCCTGTCTTCTGCACGAACACCGCGTACTTCGCGACGCTGCGCCACTGGCACGCCGAGCAGCTCCGCCGCCGCCGTCTGCTGATCATCGACGAGGCCCACAACCTCGAGGGCCAGCTCGTCGGCGTCTTCACCGCGCGCTTCTCCCACGACGAGATGCGCACGTGGTTCGGCGGCCCACTGCCGCGATTGCCGCTGGCCGACGACTACCGGCCGCTCCTGGCGAGCCATGTCCGCCGGCTCGAGGGGAGCCTGGAGGAAGTCCGCCTGCGCCTGGAGGCCCTGCGGCCCGCCGAGATCCCGCCCGAGCTCTTCCTGGAGGCGCCCCCGAGCCGCGAGGAGCAGAGCCTGCTCGAGCAGCGCGAGACCCTGGAGGGAGCGCTGGCGCGCATCACCTTCTTCCTCGAGGCGGAGGACCGCGAGTGGATCGTGCGCTATCCGGAGAGCGCCGGGGCCGAGCTCGCCCTGGTGCCCCTCACGGTCGCCGCGATGGCGCGCGACCTGTTCGCCGAGTGCGCGGAGGTGACGGTGCTCTCCTCGGCCTACCTGGGGCACCGCACGGTCCTGGCGGAATACTTCGGGCTCGCCGAGAGCGACGTGCGCGTGTGCGCGACGCCCTCACCCTTCGCCGTCGAGCAGCGGCCGATCGTCTACCGGCCTGTCGGCGCGCTCTCGCAGGCCACCCGGGCCAGGCTGGAGCCGGCGCTCTTCGCCGAGGTGGCCGCGATCCTCGCGGCGCATCCGCGTGACAAGGGGCTCATCCACGTGCCCTCGTACGACGCGGGTCGGCGCCTGGTGTACGACCTGGGCGCGCGAGCACCGCGCGAGTCGCGGCGGCTGCTGTGGATCGACTCGGCGGGCGGCAAGGCGGGTGCGCTCGACCTCCATCGCGCCTCGACGCTCCCGACCGTGCTGGTGTCGCCGTCGCTGCGGGAAGGCGTGGATCTGCCCGACGAGTACCTGCGCTTCCAGGTGCTGACGAAACTCCCCTACCCCGACCTCGGGGACCCATGGACGGCGGCGCGACGGTCGCGTGACCCGCGCTGGTATGCGGTGGAGACCGCCAAGGCCCTGGTGCAGGCGTACGGGCGGTCGTGCCGGCACGCGGAGGATGAGGGCGTCACCTACGTGCTCGACGCCCAGTTCGCCCGCTTCCTGCAGCACTACCGCGTGCTACTCCCGGAGTGGTTCCTCGACGCCGCCGAGCCGGCGCTCCGAGCGGCTCACCGGGAGCCGCTCGATCCCTGACGCCGCCTACGTGCGCGCCTGGCGCGCGGCGGTCGCCGCCGAGCGGCCCGCGATCCGCCCGAACACCGCGCCCGCCATCAGCCCCGCTCCACCCGGATAGTTGTGGTAGAAGAGCCCGCCAACCAGCTCGCCGGCCGCGTAG
>Ga0209382_10001569_pt1 | contig 35459 bp, 39 predicted proteins | sample SoiMetdeltSBSDD5_FD_187599 | JGI IMG/M metagenome (GOLD analysis project Ga0209382, IMG submission 187599) | Bulk soil microbial communities from a Populus tree surrounding site in Tennessee, USA - Soil MetaG P. deltoides SBSDD5 (SPAdes) (version 2) | ecosystem: Environmental > Terrestrial >... | reverse complement strand
CCGTTCTTGAAGAAGTAATCGCCATTCCTGTCGCTCTGACTGGCGGTTGTCACACACTTAAATCTCTACACTTTGATGGCGGTTGTTTCAATATTCGCGTGAGTCTCTGTTTCGCTGTCGGTTCGCACATGGTTTTTTTAAGATTCTCTGCGAACTCCGCGATCTCTGCGGTTAAAAAGGATTTTAGCTTCGCAACTCCTTCAAATTCTCCCACATGATATATCCCCCCGCGACCAGTACCCCAATAATCACGATCTCCCAGAAGAAATGAAAGAGCAGCACGAGCGCGCAGACAATGCTTAGGCCAATCGTCACGCTGTTGACGAGTTGTGAGAGCTGCCGCCGGAAGCCGGCCTCGATGAACGTCATGAGCGAGATCAGTCCCACCAGCCCGAAGATTAAGTACGCGCGCGCGAAGAGGGTGATGAGCACGAACCCGATGAGCATTAGCCCGATGCTGATGGCCGACCACATCTCGGCGAAGCGGCTGAGTTGTAAGCCCTCGTCCGTTGCCGGGCGGGCAGCATGGTGGATGTGCGCCCGCAGTGGCCCGCGTTCGCCCGCGCTGAGTTGTACGCCATAGAGGTACATGGATTCCTGAAGGGCCTCGTCCGCGGCCAACTCCGCTCGCAACTGACTGATTTCCTTGGAGAGTTCGGTGATCTGCTTTTGGTGGGCGGCGTTGAGCTTCTTTAAATGTGAACGGCCCTGCATCGCTGACGCTTCGATGCCCAGCCCCATGAGTTCGCGGTTCTTAGTCGCGATCGTTTCTTTGAGCATGGCTTGCCGGGCGAGGATTGCATTCTGTTGAACTTCCAAGTGCGTCACCATCTCGTCCGGGGGAGGCAATTTGTCCAAGCCGGCCCAACCCAGCGGGTCATACCACGAGCGGCGCACCGCGCCATCGCGGTTATACACCGGCCCGGCGGGCGCGTTTTCGCCGGCGATGGGATCGCGGGCGTACAATCCCCAGAGACCGCGATAGTTCATGGCCCAGGCCGGCGCGGGATCCAACAGTTGCGGTTCGGCCCATTCCTTGCGCTGGCCGACGCCTATCGCCAGGCCATCGCCGCGCGCGTAGTCCACGAAGGGGACGCGGAAGACGTTGAACTCTCTTTTTAGTTCTTGCTCGGCTTCATCGTTTGACTCGCCCAGAATTCTCTTCCAGATTTCATGCAGTTTATCCACCGCCCGGACGAGCGGCGAGAGGAACGGCAGTTCTAACTCGGCCAGGTACTCGCCGCGCGAGAAATAACTGGCGTGGGAGCCCGCGCCCGCGTAGATGACTGGATGCTCACCCAATTTTTCCACTTCCGGGTCATCCCAACGGCGGCGCAGATCATCGCCGAAGTAATCGTGCGAGGCGTAGGCTACCCATTCGGGTTTCACCTCGCCCGCGTCGGACTCGGAGAGGTAGACGTAGATCATTTCCCAATCGGCTTCATGATCGTTGACACCGAAGAAGGCGGAGCGCCAGTTGTTGAAGGGGTAGAAGAACCAATATTGCAGCGCCACCCACCCATTGCGCCGGATGACGCGGCCATGATAGACGTAGCGTTCGTTTTCCGACAAGATTTTTCTATAAGCGATGGCGGCGGCGGCGGCGGTGTCACCCGGAACCCGGCCCCGGGCCAGGAGGGAGAGCGAGAAGAGCGCATCTATGAAGCGTGAGCCATGTCCCACGCGCGCCAACCGCCCGCGCCCGGCCTTGAAGATTTCCATCGCATCTTTTTTCTTGAGACCTTCTTGCAGTTGGTAACCGGTCAACGTGGCGAGATCAAGCGGCTCGATGAACTTGAGGAAGTAGAGGGCGTCAAAGCCTTCCGTCCGGGGTTCGGCCAACTTCTCCAAGGTCAGTTCCCCTTCCGGGACCAGGCAGACGGCCGGTCGGTCGGGTAACTGTCGCCACAAGCTGCAGGCACGGACGTAGGGTTCGACCTCCATCGGGAAGAAAGCTTCCCCGCGGGTGTAGCGGATAACCGGTTCGAAGCGTCGCAGCAGCGCTTTGTCGGCGGCAATTTTTTCAGATTGGTCGTCGGTAGTCATCGCTTAGGCTCCTGGCCGGGTTGGAGGGCGGGGCGCGAAAAGCTGCCTGCACCTCGGCGTGATTGAGATAGAGCACCATGCCAATTCCATAAACCATCATGACGTAGGCGAAGGCTTGTCTCTCATAGAAGTAGAATCCCAGCGCTGTGAGTAAGCCAATGCCCTGAAGCAGTACGGCGTTGACCCATGCGCCGCGCCGCATCCGCAGGAAGCTGAAGGTGGTCAGCAGCGTCAACAACGCGAACCCGATGAAGCCACTACCCTTAAAGACGGCCGGAAGATTAGCGCGGATGATTTCCGGCGTGAGGGTCCACTGTGGCCCCAGCGGCGCGAGAAAGAATAGCCCCAAACTGCCCAGCGCCAGCGATTGCACGAGCAGCAACAGGCCGAGGGCCTTCACCGGCCAGGGCCGCTTGGGCCGACTTTTGATTTGAGAGGCTCGATCCATTTTATTTTTCCTCCGAATAATTTTAGGAGCGCGAGATCGCGCCTCATGATACTGCCGAGGTTATTTCGGAGCAAATGATAACTGCTCCGGAACGTGCGCCGCACCTTCCGGAGAGCAAATGAAAAGAGTCGAGACGCAGCTAGTCGCGTCTCGACTTTATACCCCCTCAAATTTTTTGGTCCGAGATGTTTTAGGTTTTCAGATAACTCATCGAACCCCAAGCTGAAGCCATCGGGGCCGGGCAACCATTAGGCTCCGATCCCCAGACCGCCGGGCATTGGTCAAAGGGATCGGGGACACTGTCTCCATCCGTATCAGGCAACGGACAGCCGTTGTTCGCCGTCGGGCCGGGCTGGTTGGGACATTGATCTATCCCATCCGGGAGGCCGTCGCCATCCGTGTCATGCGGACAACCGTTGTTCGTCGCTAGGCCGGGCTGATTGGGACATTGATCCATCCCATCTGGGACGCCGTCTCCATCGGTATCAGAGACGGGGCAACCATTGTTCGCCGCTGGACCGGGCTGACCGGGACAGTGATCATCAGCATTTGGGATGCCGTCGCCATCCTCATCGTCATTGGTCTCGGGACAGCCGTTGTTCGTCGCCGGGCCGGGCTGACCCGGACAGTGATCATCAGCATTCGGGATGCCATCGCCATCCTCATCGCCATTGGTCTCGGGACAGCCGTTGTTCGTCGCCGGGCCGGGCTGACCCGGACAGTGATCATCAGCATTCGGGACGCCATCGCCATCCTGATCTCCCTCCGGCAACGGGCAACCACGATTCTCCTTCGGGCCGGGCTTATCCGGACATTCGTCGAAGGCATCGGGAATACCATCTTTATCGTGGTCACTAGGGCAGCCATTGTTCGTGGCTAGACCGGGTAACGCCGGGCATTGATCTTCATTATCCGGGGTTCCATCTCCGTCTTGGTCGCCGCCGCTCGGACTTCCATCCTGGCCGTCGCAATCCTGGTCTACACCATCCCCCTGGGGATCGTCGGCGTGAGGCTGGATGCTCGGATCGCTGTCATCGCAATCACCGAATTCCGGCGCGAAGCCGTCGCCGTCTTCATCGTGCCCGCTGCCGGAGGGGCAACCGCCATTTTGGATCGTGCCCGGTTCTTCAGGGCATTTATCAAATCGGTCGGGGACACCATCTTGATCTTGATTATCGAAGCTGCTGCGATCTCCATCCTCGCCGTCGCAATTTTGGTCAAGGCCATCGCCCTCTGGATCGTCCGCGCCGGGGTGAATGCTTGGGTCGCCGTCGTCGCAGTCGCCAAAGTGCGGCGCGATGCCGTCCCCGTCTTCATCGTGTTCGCCGCCGGGCGGGCAGCCGCCGTTCTGCGGCGAACCGGTTTCGTCGGGACAGCGGTCGAATTGATCGGGCACGCCGTCTTGGTCGCTATCCTCGCCGCCGTCACCCGAGGGACAACCGAAGTTCGTGTCCGCGCCGGGTTTGAAGGGACAGAGATCGAATTCATCCGGGACGCCGTCCTGATCTTGATCGTGGACGCCATCATTGCCGTCACAGTTTTGATCAATACCATCGTCCGCCGGGTCGTCCGCGCCGGGGTGAATGCTGGGATCGCCGTCGTCGCAATCGTGATGGAAAACGGTGAAGCCATCGCCATCGGCGTCGGTCTGTGCGCCATCTTTTCCATCACAGTTTTGATCCAGGTCGTCGTCCGCGGGATCGTCGGCGCCGGGATGGATGTCGGGATTCTGGTCGTCACAGTCGCCGTCAATAATTCCATAGCCGTCCTGGTCGTCGTCGCCCTTGACGATGAGTTCGGCGTCGGGGTAGGTGCTCAACCATTCGTTGATCAGCGAATCGTCAATCAGCATGACCTCGGAGGGCGGCGCGCCCACGCCGCTGATTTCAACTTGCTGCCCGGAAGAGAAGTCTACCGACCCGCCGGCGTTTTCCAGATGGCAGACGCCGGTCGTTTCCAGGCAGGTGACGATCAACTGACCGTCCTCCATGACCTCGACACTTAAGAGCGAGCCGCGAACGGCAGCGACGCCGGACGGGGTGGTAATTTGGAATCCACCCTGCCCCATGGGTTGAGAGATGATGACGAAGATTTTGCCGGCGAGGAGTTGCAGTTGAATGAACGGGTTCTGCGAATCGCCTTGGGACGCGGTGAAGGTGAAGAGGGAGTCCGGCGCTAAACGAGTCAGTGCGCCTTCACTGAAGCGGATGGTCGCGAGCGAGTCCGCGCCCGTGCGCACCTGGTTCCCCAGGGTGAGCGTTTGACCCAGGCTGGCCGCGCTCCAATCCGCCTCGGTGTCCGTGCGCGCTTCGGTGGCACCTTGAATTTCCGTGATTTCAGCCGAATGCGCGTCGGCGGTGGCGGTGGACCCCAGGGTGGAAAGCGGCCCACTGGTGGTCGTGGGATTCGGTGGGGTCGCCGTCGGCCGGCAAGCGGCGAGCGCTAACGAGAAGAGAAGCAAAATAGAAAAAGATTTCTGAAGCGAGGTTTTCATGCGGCCTCCTAAAAAAACAAAAAACGCCACTGGGTCAGGTTTCAGGGCAATAGATCGGGAACGTGTGTCTCTCGATGCAATTGAAGATCAGACTACTCTCTATAACGACGAGGTTGGCGGAGTAGTTACAAAGCGCCTTTCCCGATGACTGGTTGATTGTACCCTTTTTAGGCGGGGCCGCTATATAGGCCGTGGTTCCCTGAGCAAAGAGTCCGTCCCCCATCTTGATACGCCTATGCTAAAATCAGAGCAGCATGGATTGGCTAACGGCACTTTTTGCCTTTCGGGTCGTGGTGGCTATCACGGGCTTGCTGCTGATCGGCCAACTACTCTTTACCTCGCACGTCTATCTTTCCCGGCGCGCGTTTCTGTTCTTTGCATTGGCGGTCATCTCTTTTATCGGCGTTGGCTATTATCGCATCTTCCCCCTCCCGGCCAGCGCCAGCAGCGCTCAGGCCACCGGCGATTTGGTGGAGACGATCTTTGTGATTGGGATTGTCGGCGCGTTGCTGGAGCACGTGTTTGCCGACCGCCGGCGGCATCAGGATTCGCAGAAGTTGTTGGAGCAGTGGCGGTTGGCGTCCAGCCTTGCCCAGAAGCGCACGCAGGAATTGGAAATCCTGTCCGCCGTTACCCGCGAGTTGACTTCCAGTTTAAATTTGCCGGAAGTCCTGCAGGCGGTAGTGAATCAAGCTCTGCGCTTAGGCGGCGCGGATTCGGTGGCGGTCTTCGTCGTCAATCGCGAGACCGGCGAGCTGACCGATTACCGGGTGACGGCCGCCGTCAGCGAACGGCTGAGGCATTTGCCGGCGCCGCGCCCCAACGGATTGACGGCGACGGTGGCGCGGACCGGTGAGGCGGCCTTTATTGCCGACGCGATGCATCATCCTTTTTATATCGACGGGTCTTCCCCGGATTTATATGCGATTGCGAGCCTGCCGTTGCGCCTGGAGGGGGAAGTCTTGGGTGTGATGAATGTGGGCTATAACACGCAGCCGCATGAATTCGATGACCAAGAGATTCGGTTGTTGAGCGCCTTAGCCGATGCGGCGGCCCTGGCGGTGCATAACGCCGCGCTGCATGAGCGCATCTCCACGCTGGCCGTGACCGACGATCTGACCGGCCTGGCGAACCGCCGCCGCTTTTTGCAGACGCTGCGGGCGGAGTTGCAGCGCGCTCGGCGGTATGAGCGCCCGTTGACGTTGTTGATCGTGGATGTGGATGCGCTCAAGCAGGCGAATGATCACTATGGTCACGCCGCCGGGGATGTGATCCTGTGCGGCGTCTCGCAGATTCTATCGAACTCGATCCGGGATACCGACCTGGCGGCTCGCCTCGGTGGAGATGAATTTGCCGTGCTGCTCCCGGAAACGCCACGGGAAGCTGCGCTCTCCATCGGCGAACGCATTCGCTCGGCCATTGAGAGTCTGCGGCTGACGGTTGGGACGGAGACGTTGTGCGGTACGGTGAGCATCGGCATGGTGAGCGGCGAGGCGAAGGACTTGCCGGACTTGCCCACCTTTATCCGTATTGCGGATGACGCGCTGTATAAGTCGAAGGCGATGGGGCGGAATGCCTTGACCGCTTTAGAGATGCCTAGGCTGGATCAAAGCGCTTAACTGCCGGGAAAAATCCCTCGCGGCTTCCAGTGGGTGATTACACAACTCTTGCTCACCGCACCCCGCAGGTCGGTGGCGGCTGGAGCACTTGTGAATAATCACCAGGCCTCCATTCCTTGACCGGCTTCTTTTAAGTCTGGTATAATCCCGACGCTCTTTTGCCGACGTAGCTCAATCGGCAGAGCACGCGTTTTGTAAACGTGTGGTTGTGGGTTCAATTCCCACCGTCGGCTTGGTTGTGTGTTGGCGATTGAGGGCGAACCAAAAATAAGTTGGCCCTTGATCTCCAGCCCTCAACGGCAGTTCTTGAAAATGGGCGGTTACCCAAGTGGCCAAAGGGGGCTGACTGTAAATCAGCTGGTGTACACCTTCGGAGGTTCGAATCCTTCACCGCCCACTGCGTAGCGTCATAGCCGCCCGAGCTGGAGACTTGCCCTCGTAGCTCAGTTGGCAGAGCACAGTCTTGGTAAGACTGGGGTCCTGGGTTCAAATCCCAGCGGGGGCTCTCGCAATCAGAATAATTTTCTTTATCAAGTAAGGAGTAGGCTTGGATGGCCAAGGAAAAATTTGATCGGAGCAAACCGCATTGCAACGTGGGGACGATCGGGCACATTGACCACGGCAAGACCACGCTGACGGCGGCCATCACCAAAGTGCTGGCGATGAAAAAACAAGCCGAGTTCCGGCGCTACGACCAGATTGACAACGCCCCGGAAGAGCGCGAGCGCGGCATCACCATCGCCATCGCCCACGTCGAGTACCAGACCGACAAGCGCCACTACGCCCACGTCGACTGCCCCGGCCACCGCGACTACATCAAAAACATGATCACCGGCGCGGCCCAGATGGACGGCGCGATCTTGGTCGTGGCCGCCCCGGATGGCCCGATGCCCCAGACGCGCGAGCACGTGCTCTTGGCGCGCCAGGTGGAAGTCCCGGCCATGGTCATCTTCCTCAACAAAGTCGACATGATGGATGACCCGGAACTCTTGGAACTGGTGGAGTTGGAACTGCGCGAACTGCTCAACAAATACAAGTTCCCAGGCGACAGCACGCCGATCGTGCGCGGCAGCGCGCTCAAGGCGCTGGAAAGCACCAGCACCGACCCGAACGCGCCGGAGTATGCCTGCATTCACGAGCTGATGAAGGTGGTGGATGAGTACATCCCGCAGCCGGTGCGCGAGAAGGACAAGCCGTTCCTGATGGCGATTGAAGACGTGTTCTCGATCAAGGGGCGCGGGACGGTGGTGACCGGGCGGATTGACCGGGGGGTGGTGAAGGTGGGGGACCCGCTGGACATCATCGGGTTGCGGGATGAGAGCATGAGCACGGTCTGCACCGGGGTGGAGATGTTCCACAAGTTGCTGGACGCGGGGGAAGCGGGGGACAACGTGGGGGTGTTGTTGCGGGGGATCGAGCGGGAGCAGGTGGAGCGGGGGATGGTCTTGGCCAAGCCGGGCTCGATCAAGCCGCACACGAAGTTTGAAGCAGAAGTGTACGTGTTGAAGAAGGATGAGGGGGGGCGGCACAAGGCGTTCTTTCCGGGGTATCGGCCGCAGTTCTACATTCGGACGATGGACGTGACGGGGGCGATCACCTTGCCGGCGGGGGTGGAGATGGTGATGCCGGGGGACAACGTGAACATGAGTGTGGAGTTGATCACGCGGGTGGCGTTGGAAGCCGGGCAGCGCTTTGCCATTCGCGAAGGCGGCCTGACCGTCGGCGCCGGCGTCATCACCAAGGTCTTGGAATAAACGAGAGAAGGGCAGTTTAGAAAATGGCGAAGAAGAGTAAAGATGTCCGGCCGGTGATCACGCTGGCTTGCTCGGATTGCAAGGAACGGAACTACACCACCGAGAAGAATCGCCGGAACGATCCCAACCGGATTGAGTTCAAGAAGTTCTGCCCGCGCTGCCGGAAACATACGCTGCATCGGGAGACGAAGTAGGAGTGTCACGTGCTTAGGTGTCAAGTGTTCACGTGTCACGGCTCACTTGACACTTAAACACCTAAACACCTGACACGTATTATTGTAGGCCAGTAGCTCAATTGGCAGAGCACCGCTCTCCAAAAGCGGGGGTTGCGAGTTCAATTCTTGCCTGGCCTGCCTCGTGCATTGGGCCTGTGCCCTCTTTAGACACCGCTGCAGGTGAGGCGGTGTCTTTGACTGTCTGGAAGGATCGTGGACATGACGAAAGCGCAAGTGATCAAAGAGCCGAATGCGATTGTTCGCTATTACCGTGAAACGGTGGGCGAGTTAAAAAAAGTGGTCTGGCCCACGCGCCAGGAGGCCGTCCAGCTCACGACCATCGTGCTGATTGTGATTGTGGTGATGGCCACCGTGCTGGGGTCGTTTGACTATCTCTTCACTGAATTATTCCGCTGGCTCATTAACCTGCGCTAGGCTAGCCATAGGTTGAGAGGTGAGTGTGCTGATGGTTGAGGTTGACGAGCAGTTCTCCGACGAAGAACTGCCGGCCAAAGAGGCGGAAGACACGCCGGTGGAGCCGGCGGCTTTGGTTGAGAATGAAACCGAGCCGATGGCGGAAACGCCGGAAGCCGCGCCCGTTCTGGCGGAAGATGGCCGGAACTGGTATGTGATTCATTGCTACTCCGGTTATGAGAACAAGGTGCGGCACAACCTGGAACAGCGGATCGAGTCGATGGGCATGAAGGACAAAATTTTTGACGTGGTCGTGCCCACCGAGGAAGAGATCGAGGTCAAGGAAGGCAAACGCCGCACGGTGGAGCGCCGGGTCTTTCCGGGCTACATCCTCGTCCAAATGTTCATGAACGAAGAGTCGTGGTACGTGGTGCGCAACACCCCCGGCGTCACCGGCTTCGTGGGCATGGGTAACACGCCCACCCCGCTGCGGCCGGAGGAAGTCTCGCAAATTCTCAAGCGCATGGAGGCGGAAGCGCCCAAGGTCAAGGTCACGTTCAAACCGGGGCAGAAAGTCCGCATCGTTGACGGGCCGTTTAATGATTTCATCGGCACCGTCGATAAGATTGATATGGATCGCACCAAAGTGCGCGTGATGGTGTCCTTCTTTGGGCGCGAGACGCCGGTGGAGTTGGATTTCTTGCAAGTGGAAAAAGTATAAGTCCGAAGTCGCCAGTCCGAAGTTCTAAGTCAGTTGACTTTTGACTCTGGACTTAGGACTTCGCACTTCGGACTTTTAGTCGTGGGAGGGCGAAAGCCCGTTCGCACCACCAGGAGAGAAAAATGGCCAAGAAAATCAAAGCAATTACCAAGTTACAGATCGAAGCGGGGAAGGCCAATCCGGCGCCGCCCATTGGGCCGGCGTTGGCCGGTTTCGGCATCAACTTGATGGGTTTCTGCAAAGAATATAACGCCCGCACCTCAAACCGGATGGGCGAGATCATCCCAGCCGAAATCACCATTTATACCGATGGCTCGTTCACGTTTGTGCTCAAGACCTCCCCCACCGCCGTCTTGCTGCGTAAAGCGGCGAAGATTGATAAAGGCTCCGCGCAGCCCAATCGGAATAAAGTCGGGCAGGTCACCCGGGCCCAGATTCGCGAGATCGCCGAAATTAAGATGAAGGACTTGAATGCGATTGACCTCGAAGGGGCGATGAAGCAGATCGAAGGCACCGCCCGCAATATGGGGATTACGGTTGAGAGCTAATTGACGGAAGACGGATGACGGCGGACGGAAACGACTCTCCGTCGTCGGTCTTCCGTCCACCGTCCTGAATGTGGGAGGGCTGCGGCCCGCCAGAACCACGAGGAGACCCTTATGCATAAGCACGGAAAGAAATACCGCGAACAAGCGGCCAAAGTCGAAAACGAAAAGAATTATCCTCCGCAGGAAGCCGTGGCGTTAGCCAAAGCCACCTCCTATGCCAAATTCAACGCGACGGTTGAAGTTCACGTGCGCCTGGGCGTTGACCCCAAACATGCCGATCAGAACGTGCGCGATGTGGTTGTCCTGCCGCATGGATTGGGTAAAACCGTCCGGGTGCTCGTTTTTGCCGAGGGCGAAGGCGCGCGGGTCGCCGCTGACAATGGGGCGGACGTCGTCGCGGACGATGAAGTGATCAAGAAGATTCAGGAAGGCTGGTCGGAGTTTGATGTCGCTATCTCCACGCCGGAACTGATGGGCAAGGTGGGCCGTCTCGGGCGTGTGCTCGGCCCACGCGGGCTGATGCCTAATCCCAAGACCGGTACGGTGGTCCCGGCCGCGGACCTGCCGCGAGTCATCAAAGAGTCAAAAGCCGGACGCGTAGAGTTCCGCGTGGACAAAGGCGGCAACTTGCACGTGCCGATTGGCAAGGCCTCCTTCACGGAGAGCCAGTTGTATGATAATCTCTCCGCGCTGATGCAGGCGGTGATGAAAGCCAAGCCGGCGTCGGCGAAGGGCATCTATTTGAGGAAAGTTGTGGTGACGACGACGATGGGTCCCGGTGTGAAAATAGACCCGAACGCCATCGCGTCGTTGGAGGCGGCGGTCTAAGAAAAGTTCTTTCTAAATTTCGCGCTTCGCCGCAGACAGCAGGCCGGTGGCTCAGACAGCCCCAGAAGTCCTGCCGAGGTGAAGACTCACAGAAACGCAGCCTCCCCTCGGAGTATCGCTCCGGGCGGATTGGCCCCGGCTGAAGCCGGGTGAGCGCCATCTGAAAAGTCTTTGCTGGCACCTGCAGGCGGCAAAGACTTTTTATTTTATATCTCAACGAGGAAGGAGGTGAAAACCATTGGCTATTACGAAGGAACGCAAGGACGAACTGGTTAAGCAATATAGCGACCTCATTCAGAAAAGCGCCGGAATGGTTCTGATCGAGTACCGCGGCCTGAACATGAAAGGGATGGGGCCGCTGCGCGGCCGCGTGCGCGAGGCCTCCGGCGAACTGCACGTCGTCAAGAACACCCTGGCCCAACTGGCGTTGAAGCAGGCGGGCCATACGGTACCTGAGGAACTTTTTACCAAGACCACGGCCGTCGGCTTTGCTTTTACGGACGTGCCCGGTGTGGCGAAGGCCCTGACGACCTTTGCCAAAGAGTCCGAGTTTGTTAAAGTGAAGGGCGGCCTGTTAGGCAAAGAAATCTTGAATGCCAAACAGATCGAGGCGCTGGCGGATCTCCCGCCGCTGCCCATCCTCCGCGCGCAACTGCTGGGCTTGCTCTCGGCTCCGGCTTCCCGCCTGACCGGCGTCGTCGCCGGCAGTGTGCGGCAGGTGGTCAACGTAGTGAAGGCGTATTCCGAGAAAGAAGCGCCGGCCTCAGCATGAAATTGATGATTGAAGACTGAAAGTCCCTTTGGGATTGATGATGGCTGAATTTTTTCAATCAACAATCCCACTCCGCTGCGCTCCGGGGACTATAGGTCAGCAATCCACAATCAGAAATCTTTTGAATGTAAGTTTATCTAAAAGGAGAAACTGCAATGGCTGATCTAAACAAACTGGTGGATGAACTCAGCACCTTGACGGTGTTGGAAGCCGCCGAACTGACGAAGAAGTTGGAAGAAAAGTGGGGTGTTTCCGCCGCGGCGCCGATGGCGATGGCCGCGATGCCGGCGATGGGCGCGGGCGCTGCCGCCGCGGCTCCGGCGGAAGAGAAGACTGAATTCACGGTCGTGCTCAAGGATGTGGGCGCCAAGAAGATCGAAGTCATCAAGGTCATTCGCCAACTGACCAACCTGGGCCTCAAGGAAGCGAAAGACCTGGCCGAGGCTCCTAACGCCACGATCCTGGAAGCGGTGAACAAGGAAACCTCCGAAGACGCCAAGAAGAAGCTCACCGAAGCCGGCGCGACGGTCGAAGTCAAGTAAAAGCTCGAACAGTTTCATATTGCTGCAACACACCAGGCCGCACGGAGTCATCCGCGCGGCCTAGTTGCTTTAAAAATGTGGGCATGGATAGAGGCTGGCTGAAGGCCGATTCATTTTGATTTCTGCAGTATTGCCTCAGGGTCTATAACCTGAATCTGGGTAAGTGTCACCGCTAAGTCGTGTGTGCCAGGCCCGCTGGTAGGCAAGCGCCGGTCGCCGTTAGCAGGATCGTACAAGCCAACAATCACATCATACTGTCCAAACTGCGCGTCAGGTTTGACCTGCAGGTGAATAGCATCGGTCACGATCTCGCCCGGCGACCAACAAGTGGTCGGATAGTGACCGGCATCAGGTAAGGAGTCGTTCTGCGCCGCCAGCCCGAGCATCGGCTGATAAACATGTGAGAAGGTTGTGTACGAAGTAGTTAGGGGTGCATCCGCGCTCCAGTACAGCGTTAAATCAATCACGCTGCCGGGCTTTACCTGACTCTCACTCAGTTTGTATCCTACCAAGTTGATCTCATTCCCAACCTGCACATCCAGAGGCGTAGCCTCAGCCGGGAGCTGGTAAGAATAGAGGTGCACTCTCTCGCGATCGGTAAACAATACCGCTTGCATTACGATGAGTTGGAACGCCAACAAACCGGCGGTGAGGCTCCACCACCGAACCGAGTGAGCCGGCCCAGTTTCCACAGTGAAAGCTGCCAGGAGCGCTAGCGGCATGAGAAATGCCCATACCCGGCCTACCTCGGCGCGGGAGAAACCGGACAAGATCAAAGCCACAAGCGTCAGCGTCACGGCGGTTACTAACCGTTCAGCCGGGACGAAAGCCCCTCGCCTAAGGCGTATCCCCTTCATCACTTGCCAAATAGCGGCCAGGCCCAGGAGTCCTAAGATGTAACCGAGGAACAGAATAAAATCATACGGGTTGTAAAATAAACGCGGGAAGTAATGGGTGGTCATGGCAAAATGCGGACTGGAATTCGCGCGATAGACGTCTAGGTATGAAACGCCGTAGATCGCCCAATACCCGAGCCATACGCTGCTCAAGGATACGAGAAAACCAATCCCGCTTACGAGCAGTTGCCGCCGGTGACTCCACCAGAACTTTTTCTCCGGCCAAAGCTGCAGCCCGGTGTAGAAGACTGTAAATCCAACCAAGACTAATATCGCATGCGTGAAGAAACTGGCCACCGACAACAGGCCGCCGGCCAGCCACCACGCCCATTGATGCCGACCCACCAGGGCTTGGTAAAGCAGCCAAAGCAGACAGGCAGTAACCAGGACAAAAGCCTGGTCCCAGACGCCTGCCCACACAATGTAACCCGGCACGAGAGGACTCATCAGCGCGGCAGCCAGCGCCGCTGGTTGGCCGATCAATCGCCGGCCGACGGCATACAAGGGGACCACGTTTAAGGCGTTGAGCAGCAGGCTGAGTAGACCGCCAGACACCATCGCAAATTTAGCGTCACTCACATACAGCAGCGGCCAATACTCGCACCGATAGCGATGCAGTTGTATCCCGATCCAGGTAGCCAGCGTCGGAAAGATTTCAAACAACCGCCTCAGGCCATAGAAATACAAGATGAAGCCGGGCGGGTGACGTTGCGCGTGTGGCAAGTAATCCGATGCCAACTTGGGAAAATTACGTAGAAAGTTTCCCGGGTCATCTATGTTCATCCCAACAGTTTGGTAACCCGATTGATAGGGCGAAGCGGTCCGGAAAAAGATCCAACTCAGCGGGTCCGGATCAGTGATGTGCTGCGCAGCGATTTGGATCACGACACTTGCGAGGCAGGCAACGGCAATGGCTCCCCAGGCCCAGCGTTCATCCCTGGAGCGCCGATTGGCTAGCAAGAGCCCGGCAGCCAGCGCCAGGTAGCCGGCCAAGACTAGCGCCGCCCACAGCACTCGCTCGGGCGCAATAAGCGGATGGTACGCCCAACGCCAATCTAGGTCGCCGAGTAGCCAGGGCGAGAGATTAAACGCGAGAGCTAAGATCAAGCCGAGGGCCAGTAGCCAGGCCAGCTGCAGCCAAGTTGGGCCGAGCCGGTTTTCATCTTTCATCATTGTCTGTTTTTTTATGATCTAAAGTGTCTAAATCTACCAAGACGCTGGGGACTTGGGCTAAGCCACCGGGAAGAAGCTGGCTGAAGTCGGAGTGATTATAGTCAGAAGCCATTTTATCCTGTTTCCAACTTTGGTGTATCATTCACCCCATGACAACTCGCATCCTGGTGGTCGAAGACGAAGATCGCATTCTGCAATTTCTCCAACGGGGACTGACTTACGAGGGCTACCGCGTGGACGTGGCGGCGGATGGGCCGACTGGCTTGGGATTGGCCCGTGAGAATCCGCCGGACGTGGTCATCTTGGATTGGATGCTGCCGGGGATGGATGGCCTGGAAGTCTGTCGGCGACTGCGGGCTGGCGGGGCCGTTCCCATCCTAATGCTCACCGCCAAAGATTCGGTTGGGGACCGCGTTCAAGGGTTGGATGCCGGAGCGGATGATTACCTCGTCAAGCCCTTCGCCTTTGACGAATTGCTCGCCCGCGTGCGCGCGCTGCTCCGGCGGGCCGCGCCTTCACAGCCGGAAATTCTGCGCTTCGCGGATCTTTCATTAGACACCGGCACGCGTCGCGCCTTTCGCGGTGAACGCGCGATTGATCTCACGGCCAAGGAATATGAATTGCTGGAACTCTTCTTGCGCCATCCTCGGCAAGTGCTCACGCGCGAAGTTATCTTCGACCGGGTCTGGGGCTATGACTTCGGAGGGGAGAGCAACATCATCGAAGTCTACGTGCGGTATCTGCGGCAAAAGACCGAGTTGGGAAGTGAATCGCGCCTGCTGCATACAGTGCGCGGCGTTGGGTATGTCCTTCGGGAAGAATAAATCTGAACCCTGATGTGGTTTTTCAGCCAACTTACGGAATACGCAATATGCAATACGTGGTAGCCTGTATTCCGTATTGCGTATTCCGTAATCTATGACGCTCCGCCTGCGCCTCACGCTCTGGTATTCCCTGGTGCTCGCTGGGATCATTCTGCTGTTTGGGATGGCGGTCTATGCCATCCTGGTCATCAGCTTAACACATCAAATTGATCTCAGTCTGCGCGCCGCCGCCAACGAAATTAATCGCGCCATCAGCATTGACCGCGTGCTGGATTTCCAGGTGGTCACCATTCCGCAACTGGATCGCTTTGGGACCTCCAGCGTCTATGTGCAAGTTTGGAAGACGAATGGCACGCTCTTCGTCGAATCGGATAACTTGGGGGATTATGATCAGCCGTTAGATCCGGAAGGGTTAAGCGCCGGTCATGAAGCGCTGGAGTCCGTTTTTGTTAAGGGGGTCCACGTGCGAGTGTTGACCACCCCGCTCACGACCACCGATGGCACGGTCTTGGGCTATTTACAAACGGCGGCCTTGCTGCGTCCCCTGGATACGGCTCGGAGCGCGTTGCTCCTCGTGCTCATCGGCGGCGGAGTCGCGGCCATCGTCTCAGCGGCGCTCATCGGCTGGCTAGCCGCGCAGCGGGCGCTGCAACCGTTGGAAATCATTACCGAAACAGCGCTGCAGATCACGCGCGCCGACGATCTCTCGCGCCGCATCCCCATGCCCGAATCACCGCAAGACGAGGTCGGCCGGTTGGGGATGGCGTTCAATGAATCGTTGGAGCGCTTGGAGCGTTTATTCAATTCCCAACGTCGCTTTCTGGCAGACGTCTCACACGAACTGCGCACACCGCTGACGGCTATCCGGGGCAATGTGGATTTACTCCGGCGGATGGGCGGGGCCGATCCAACGTCCCTCGATGCCATGCAATCTGAAACTGACCGGATGAGCCGATTGGTTGGGGACTTGCTGCTGCTGGCTCAAGCGGATTCCGGAAAGCTGCCGCGCGCGCACGATCTCATCGAATTAGACACGCTGCTGTTGGAGGTCTTTCGGGAGGCGCAGATTCTCGCCGGGGGAGTCCGAGTGAGTCTAAGCGAGATTGATCAAACGTGCGTGGTCGGCGACCGCGATTTGCTCAAGCAGTTGCTGCTAAATCTCGTGAGCAACGCACTGAAGTTTACGCCCGAAGCGGGACAGGTGGTTTTGGGCTTGATCCCGGTCAACAACTGGGCGCGGGTGACGGTGACGGATACCGGCATCGGAATTCCGCCAGCGGAGCTACCGCATATCTTCGAAAGATTCTATCGGGTGGATAAGGCGCGTTCGCGCGCGCTGGGTGGAGCCGGGCTGGGATTATCAATCGCGCAGCGAATTGCGCACATGCACGGTGGCCGGATCGAGGCCGCCTCAGAGGGGATTCCCGGTCGCGGCTCAACCTTTAGTATCTGGCTGCCTCTGGCCGGGCCAAAGGATCACTCAGCGAGTCAAGCCCAACTCCTGCGCAGCTCGGGTACACAAGCTCGCACCCCCAGCTTGTAGCCATTCTTGCAGGCGCGGACTCTCAGGCAGACCGTTCACCGCGTCCTGATAAATCCCCGTTCCCCAATACCAATAACGCTGCGTCTCGGCCGGCCACAGCGAGCTATCCCGGCCAATCTGGCTGTGCCCGCCGTTGTAGCCAGCCAGTGCCAGCCCCACATTGCCGCCCGCCCGGCTCAGGCCCAGAGACAAATACGCCAGGCCGCGCCCGGCGTTCGTGTCCGGATCTTCCATCACATCCTCCGGCGCAAAGTGGAAGGGCATCACCTGGAACAATCCCTGCGCGCCGGACGAGGAGATGGCGTGCGGCGCGCCGCAGGACTCGATCTGCATCACCGTCGCCACCAAATTGGGATCGAGTTGATAGGGCGTAGCCCAATTCGTGATCTGAGATGCCCAATGTTGCACCTCGGGCGTGAAAACAGGAGACAGCATGCTAGCGCTGGCGGCGGCCGGCATGGTTCGGAGGATGGCGCGCATCCCGCTCATCAGCAGTCCACCGGCGACCACCGAGAACAGGAAAATCTCCAGCGGGATGAGGCGGATGATAAGCCGCTGTGTCATCGTTTAGTTCCGTTCCGAGTTCGGGCGGTTGGGGGTTTCGGAGGACCGCCCTCCGGTGGGACGAGTTCCGGAATTGGGTGAATACCCCGCCGACGGTTTGGGAACCGGCCGCACGGAAGGCAGCGGTGGGGCAGCCGGCCGCTGGGGCGGCGCGGGAGCGCGTTTCACCGGGTTGCTACGGAAGGCTTCGGCCGCTTGCGGATAAGGCTCATAGTCCTCTTCATCTTCTTCGTCCCCGCCAATCACGTAAGTCGGACGAGCGACTTTCTTGGGCGCGGGCCGGACCGAAGCGGAACGCTGAACCGTCTTCTCCGTTTGAGTGAACAGGCGCTCACCCGCCATGGAGAACGTCCCAATCATCAGGATACGGATCAGCCAGACGAGCACGGCGACGAAAACCGGAACACCACTCAACAATTGCTCCCGGCTCAAGATCTCATTTCCCAACGAGCCGCCGTGCTGCAGCAGCGCCAACGAAACACCCCACCAGGTAAGCATCGCGTTCATCGTCGCCGCCAGGAACCACGCGCCGAGCAAGTACCAAACTTCCACCTGTTCGCTTTTTTCTTTTTCCGGGGTGAACAGTCGGGCAATCCCGGCGAAGTCCATACCACAGAAAGCCAACGACAGGATCATCGCCCACCGAATCCCCACAAAGCGGATGTCGCCGAGTAAGTCAGTCAAAGCAAAGTCCGTCGTCGTATAGTTAAACAGCTCAAACGCCAGCAAGGCTCCGATAATAATCCCGCCAAACACCATTCCGCGTTTCATCTTGTAATCCTCCAAAATTTCCTTCGCCCGACGCCAGTATTTCACATCCTCAGTATTCGTAGGTTGCATTTGACACCTCCCTGGAACTCGACCCGTTTTCACTGGATATTAGTACAGATGTTCTACAATGTCAAGTTTATGCAGGCCAATTTAAGAAATTGTCTGCTATGATCCCGCCCCGTGCGTATTGCTCTCATCCACGATTGGCTCAACCAGATTGGCGGCGCGGAGGATGTCTTGGAGGCGCTGGTCGCCTTCAACCCCACTGCGCCGATCTTCACCTCCATTTATTGGAAGGAGAAGATGCCCACGGCTTATCGCACTTGGCCTATCCAGGTCTCGTTCATGGATCGTCTTCCGGGCATTTACCGTCATCACCAGCCCTACCTGCCGCTCTACCCTTTAGCCTTTGAGCGTTTTGATCTCTCCGGCTTTGACCTGATCCTTTCAAATAAGAGCGGCTTCTGTCATGGCGTCCATAAGCCGCTGGGCGCGACGCATATTTGCTATTGCCTGACGCCCACCCGTTACGTCTGGGGCTTCGAGGATTACGCTGCCCGCGAGGGTTTAAGCGCTGACAAACGTCTGATGCTGCGCCCTTTGCTTCAGTGGCTCAAGCGTTGGGACAAAGCCGCCGCCGCCGGCGTGGATCACTTCATCGCCATCTCCTCGGAGATCCAAAAGCGCATCGCTCGTTTTTATGAACGAGACTCAACCATCATCTACCCGCCCGTTGCCACCGAGCGCTTCAAGCCCCAGCCGGAAGTCGGCGATTACTTTCTCAGTCTGGGACGATTGATTCCTTATAAGAGGGTTGACCTCGCCGTTCAGGCCTGCACCCGGCTCAACCTGCCCCTCTGGGTGGGTGGGGATGGGCGTGACCGGGAGCGATTGGAAAGAATGGCCGGGCCTACGGTAAAATTCCTGGGTCGGGTGCCCGACGCCGACTTGCCGGAACTGATGGCGCGTTGCCGCGCTTTTATCTTTCCCGGTTTGGAGGATTTCGGCATCACGCCGGTGCAGGCGCTGGCCGCCGGTCGGCCGGTCATCGCCTTCGCGGGCGGTGGCGCGTTGGACATTGTGGAGGACGGTGTGAACGGCCTCCTCTTCCACGAGCCGACGGCTGAAGCGTTATCTGTTGCCATTGAACATTTCGCTCGCTTGCAGTTTGAACCGAAGATCGTCCAGCGTTCGGCCGAGAAGTTTGATACGGCGATGTTTAAAGAGAAGTTGATGGCTTTCATTGCCGAGAAAACAGGAAAAAATTAAATGGAACTTCGTCAATACGTGAGAATCGCTCTCCGCTGGTGGTGGCTGATCTTCTTGCCGCCGTTGATGGTTGGGGCTTATGGTCTAGCCACCTATCGCCCGGCCCCATCCAGCTACACCACTTCGCTGCGCTTCACCGCCGGTCAGCCCCAGTCACTCACCACGATCCCCGGTTACGACGCCAACTACTATCGTTGGTTGACTTCCGAGTACATCGTCGGCGGGCTAAAGGATTGGGCGCGCACGGGCGCCTTCGCCGAGGCCGTTAGCCGCGAACTGGCGGCGAGTGGAACGACCCTCTCAGCCGACTCACTTCGGGGTGCGATCGCCAGCGACAACGCGCGCAGTGTGCTCTTCATCTATTTGACCTGGGGAGACCGCGAACAACTGCTGGCGCTCGCGCAATCGGTAACCAAAGTGCTGCAAGAACAAAACGCCGAGGTGTTCCCGCAGTTAGGTGGTCAGCCGGCCGCCGTCGTCCTCTTGGATTCGCCTAATCCCGCGCCGGTCGGCATCTCCTTGCGCGCGCGCCTTGACCTGCCGCTCAAAGTGGGGTTAGGCTTCGCGGTCGGTCTCGCGCTCGCCTTCCTCGCCCATTACTTTGACCCGTTCGTGAGGGAGAAAGATGAATTGGAAAGGATGGGGATGAAGGTTGTAGGAGAACTGCCGAAAGGCGGACGAAAGACGAAGGACGAATGACGAATGCAAAATGACAAATGTAAAATGGAAACTTCTGTCTTCTGAATTCTGACTCCTGACTTCTTTCTTCATTCGTCCTTTATCCCTATGGTAGAATCATTCTCTCTTGGAGAAAATTATGTCCATCACCGAATATCTCCACATTCTTCGTCGGCGCGGCTGGATTTTAGTTCTCATGGCCGTGCTCACCGCCATCAGCGCGCTGGTCTTTAGTATGGTGCAGACGCCGGTCTATAAATCCACCATTTATCTTGGCGTGCAGCCCGCGCGGCCCGACCTCGGCCTGACGCAAAGCGCCAAGAGTCTGCTGCGCTTGTACACCTCCTGGATGAGCACCCGCACCAACGCCCAAAAAGTCATTGATACCTTGCAGTTGGATCGCACGCCCGAGTCCTTATTAGGCGATGTGACCATCGCTTCCGACGACTCGCGTTTCGTCGTCCAGATTGATGTGAAAAATCAGAACGGCGACCTCGCCAATAACATCGCTCAAAAATGGGCCGACTTGTTCGTGCAATGGCGGCAGGATCAGAATCAACAACAGCGCCGCGAAGATCGCGTGGACGCGTTTATCCTTGACCCGCCGATCTATCAACTCTACAAGCCCAAGAAAAGTGTGAACACCCTGGCGGGCGGCATCCTCGGCTTTTTACTGGGCGGCGTCATCATCTTCGTCCTCGAATATTTTGAGTCGGGTGTCATCCGTTCGCCCCAGGATATTGAACGGGCCTTAAGCCTTTCCGTCCTGGGCGCGATCCCCGTGGCCGAAACCACCTCCCAAACCAACGCGCGTCAGCGCCGGTCGCGTTTGGTCACCTCCGCCTCGCGCGCGGGTTCATAAAGGTTCCTATCATGTCCTCAACTGATCACTTGATCACCCTTGCCGATCCACAATCGCCGGTCGCGGAGTCCTTTCGGACGCTGCGCACGAATCTCATCTTCTCCAGTCTTGACCATCCGCTCACGACCTTACTCGTCACCTCCGCCGCACCCATCGAAGGTAAGAGCCTCACCGTGGCGAACTTAGCGGTGACGATGGCTCAAGGCGGGCGCAAGACGATCCTGGTGGACTGCGATCTACGTCGCCCGCGCCAGCACGAAATTTTTGGCGTGCCCTCCGATCCCGGATTGACGACGATGATTTTGGATGAGACGCAGGAGCCGCCCCTGGTAGCCGGCGGCGTTCAGGATTTGTGGCTGCTCCCCGCCGGTCCTCTGCCCCCCAACCCCGCCGACCTTTTAGGTTCTCGCCGGATGGAGGCGGTGATCGCGACCCTCAAATCCCGCGCCGACATCGTCCTCTTCGATGCGCCACCGGTCATCGCCGTCACCGACGCCGCGTTGCTTGCATCTAAATTGGACGGTGCCTTGCTCGTCGTCAGCGCCGGACAAACCAAACGTGATCACGCCCAGCGCGCCAAAGAACTCCTCGAGAAAATCAACGTGCGCGTCGTCGGCGCCGTGCTGACGAATGCGGCAGTGGATAAGAGCGTAAACGCGTATTAAGGTAAAGTGTCAAGTGTTTAAGTGTTCACGTGTCACGTGACACTTAAACACTTGACACTTAAACACCTGAAACTTAAACACTTCACAGGAACCAACTTATGAAAAATATCCTCGTCACCGGCGGCGCCGGGTTCATTGGCTCTAACTTCGTTCGCTACATGCTCCACAAATATTCGGAATACAAAATTGTCGTCTACGACAAGCTCACGTACGCTGGGAATCAGAACAACTTGCTCGAAGTCCACGACGACCCGCGTTACAAGTTTGAGCGCGGCGACATCGCCGATAAGCCCTCGTTGGAGCAAGTTATCCGCACGCACGCGATTGATACGATCGTCAACTTCGCGGCGGAGAGCCACGTGGATCGTTCCATCCTTGAGCCGGATGCCTTCATCCACACCGATGTCGTCGGCACGTATGTCCTCCTCGAAGCCGCGCGGGCGCTTGGGCTGGAGCGCTTCCATCAAGTCTCCACCGACGAAGTCTATGGTTCGATCCCCGTCGGCTTCTTTAAAGAAGGTGATCCGATGGAGCCGAACAGCCCGTACGCCGCGAGCAAGGCCGGCGGCGAGTTGATGGTGCGGGCGTATCACGAAACGTATGGCCTGAACACCGTCATCACGCGCGGCAGCAACACCTTTGGGCCGTATCAATATCCGGAGAAAGTCGCGCCGCTGTTCATCACCAACGCGATTGACGGCGAGCCACTGCCGCTTTACGGCGACGGCATGCAGGTGCGCGATTGGCTGTACGTGGAAGATCACTGCGCCGGGATTGACTTGGTGCTGCATAAAGGGCCGCCCGGCGAAGTCTACAACCTTGGCGGGAGCAACGAGCGTCACAACATTGACGTCACACACCTGATCCTCAAGCTGCTCAACAAGCCGGAGTCCCTCATCCGGCCGGTTGCCGACCGCCCCGGCCACGACCGTCGCTACGCGCTCGACTGCGCCAAGCTCAAAGCGCTGGGCTGGACTCCCGCGCGCGACTTCGAAACCGCGATGGCCGAGACTGTGGCGTGGTATGCCAAAAACGAATGGTGGTGGCGGCCCATCAAGTCCGGCGAATTCAAAGCCTACTACGCCAAACAATACGGCGAGCGTTTGGCGGCGGCGAATTAGCTGGCAATTTGTCCTCTGCTCCAAAGCAAGCGCACTTGCAAAATTCGACTCTTCAAATCGAGTATTGACCCCCTAATCAAATCTGACTACAATCATGGTCAGATATGAAGCCTTCTTTTGAACTGATTTACGCGCCACTTATTAAGCGCCATTTGAAGACTCTCAATTCCAAATTTTATTCGCTTATTCGAGATACGATTCGGGAGCAATTGCAAACTGAACCCGATGTAGAAACCCGCAATCGAAAGCCGCTTAGACGCCCTATCTTTGGTGCAACTTGGGAAATACGCTTCGGGCCGAGTAACCGGTTTCGGGTTCTTTATAAGGTCAATCTTGATGAAAAGCAGGTCGAGATTTTGGCGATTGGTGAAAAAGAGGGCGAGCGCTTATGGATTGGTGGAGAGGAGATTAAACTATGAAAATAGCCTCCGTCGCTGATGTGAAAGCAAAGCTAAGTGGGTATATCAAAGCTAGCAAATCCGGCCCGGTCGTGGTCACGAAAAATGGCAAGCCGGTTGCTGTCCTGCTGTCCATGCAAGATGAGGAAGAGTTGGAACGTCTCTTAATGGCTTACTCTCCCAAGTTGCAACGCATCTTGCAGGCTGCCGAAAAACAAATTCGAGAAGGCAAAGGGATCAAGCACAAAGATTTCTGGGCGGAAGTTATTCCTGGTTCTTGAGCCTTCATGTGACTTGAGACTGCAATGGCCGAGACCATGGCCTGGTACGCCAAAAACGAATGGTGGCGGCCCATCAAGTCCGGCGAGTTCAAAGCCTACTACGCCAAACAATACGGCGAGCGTTTAGCGCTTGGAGCCCTTGAGGCAGAAAAGCTATGAAGAAAAAAACAGTGGCTAGGCCGATGGCCCAAAGAGCGATTGATAGTTTTGAGCGTATTGCAGGAACTCCTGCACACTGGCAGTGGTCTGCGCGTGAATTCATCTGTGCTGCTAATATTTTATACCAGCAATATTGTGCCATGACCGAATCCTTGACTGTCCCCCTTCGGGTTATTGCCTCCGCAGAAATACCCCAAAGTGTCCTGGCATGCTGTGAGTCAATTACTCCAATGATGTTGCTTTATGGATATGCCCTAGAGAATATGACCAAGGCGTTGTTAATAGCTCAAGGTATTAAGGCAACTGTAAAGGGAAACTTTAACAAAGCAGACCTGAAAGGCCACAAAATCAAGAAGCTTATTGGGCGAACAACTGTAACATTGACTAATACCGAGAATGACTTAATGGATGAGTTGGAAATAACCATTACTCATGGAAAATACCCGGTTGGACTAACGGCTCAAAGCCTGGAACCTTCAAGACCTTTTATTCTTCCAACGGATATAGAAATAATCCATAAAGTGTTTAATGACTTAGAAAATGAACTTTATAAAGTAGAGCCTAATAGAACACTTCCGCCAGTTAATGCAACTTTATTCAGATATTCTTTGATGAATTCATTACCCTAAAGGGGTTAGTTTGAAGCCGTTGCTCTCCTGTCTCTTCCTCAGCGGCACCTCATTCAGTTGAAAAGAAGATTGCAAGGGCGACTCCCTCTGAGTCGCCCGGTTCCGTTGTACAATCTTGAATGTGAGTCCTTATGTCGAAGTCGAGCACACGGCGGATTGGGCGCTGCGCGTTTGGGCGCCGACGCTGGAAGAACTGTTCGTTGACGCTGCGCGGGGCATGTATGAATTGGCCGGAGCCAAGCCCAGCCCAAACCTCACCGAGCGCCGTCGTGTGGAACTAAGCGCCGAAGATTACGAATCGCTGCTCGTCGCCTGGCTCCAGGAACTCCTCTATTACACGGAGTCGGAAGGTCTTGTCTTCAGCGAGTTCAAAGTAGAACTGCTCGACCCGCCTCAACTCAAAGCGGAAGTCTCTGGTGAAAAGTCTGAGCGGTTGGATAAAGTGATCAAAGCGGTGACATATCACAACTTGAATATCCGCCAAACGAATGAAGGTTACGAGACAACGATAGTTTTTGATGTTTAAAGATAAGAGATTGGGACGCAGATGAACGCAGATTTTTTTCTTGATCTGCGAAAATCTGCGTTCATCTGCGTCCAATTAATTCTTCTTAAAGGATGCCCTCCGTGACTCTCCGAAAGCAAGATTTCAAAAAGATCAACAACTATCTGTGGGAGATTCCCGTAACCTATCGGCACGATATGCGCGTGCCGGTGCGTGTCTACGCCGACGAGCGGCTGTTGGAAGATTCGCTCGACGACAAATCCTTCGAGCAAGCGGTGAACGCGGCGACGCTGCCAGGGCTGGTGGGACACGTCACCGTCATGCCGGATGTCCACCAGGGCTACGGCTTCCCCATCGGTGGGGTCGCGGCCACCAAGTTGCCAGACGGCGTCATCTCGCCCGGCGCCATCGGTTACGACATCAATTGCGGCGTGCGTTTGCTCACCACGCAAATTGAATTTGAAGCCGCGGAATCCGCACTGGCTGATTTGGCAACGGCGCTCTATCGCAACTGTCCCAGCGGCGTCGGCGAGAAGGGAACCGTGCCGCTGACCGTGGCCGAGTTAGATAAAGTCTGCCGTGAGGGCGCGCGGTGGGCGCGGCGCGAGGGTTATGCGCGCGATGAAGACTTGCAACGCACCGAAGAGTTTGGCTGCATCGAGGGCGCGGAGCCGAGCAAGGTCAGTTCGCGCGCGAAGGAACGCGGTCGTTCACAACTCGGCACACTCGGCGCGGGTAATCACTTCATCGAAATAGATGTGGTGGATCAAATCTTCGATGCCGAAGCCGCGCGCACATTGGGTTTAACGGAAGGCTACCTCACGGTGCAGATTCATTGCGGTTCGCGCGGCTTCGGTCATCAGATTTGCACCGATTACGTTCAGGAATTTCAAGGCGCGGTCAAACGTTACGGCATCCACCTGCCCGACCGCGAACTGGTGTGCGCGCCGCTCGATTCGCCGGAGGGCCAGAGTTATCTCGGCGCGATGAAGGCCGCGGCCAACTTTGCGTTCTGCAACCGGCAGGTGCTCGCGCATCACATCCGCCGCAGCTTTGAAGAAGTGCTCGCGCGTAAGTTGAGAAATTGGGATGTGCGTCAGGTGTACGACATCGCGCACAACATGGGCAAGGTCGAGACGCATCAAGTGGATGGGGAAAAGATGCGGGTGTGCGTCCATCGTAAGGGCGCGACGCGCGCCTTCGGCCCCGGCTTCGAGGGGTTGCCGCCCGACTATCGTCCGCTTGGGCAACCGGTGTTGGTCCCGGGTTCGATGGGCACCGCAAGTTGGGTGCTGCTCGGAACCGAGGGCAGCATGGCGCAGTCGTTCGGGTCCACCTGCCACGGCGCGGGCCGCGTGATGAGCCGCTCGCAAGCCAAGCGCGAAATTCGCGGCGACAAACTGCGGCAAGACCTCGAAGCAGATGGCATTCGCGTCCGCGCGGGATCGCTGCCCGGTTTAGCGGAAGAAGCGCCAGCGGCCTACAAAGACGTTGACCGCGTAATCGAAGTCGTGAGCAAAGCCGGCATCGCTAAGAAAGTGGCACGGTTGAGGCCGGTAGCGGTAGTCAAAGGGTGACGGTAGACCGAAGACGGACGACGGAGGTAAAAGCTCTTCATCCGTCGTCCGTCTGCCGTCCTCCGTCTCTTTGCCAATGCGCGCTTCCGCCCTCCAATTCTCCTCCACCCCCTTCGCCCTCGCGCGTAATCTCGAAACCGCCGAGCGCTTGATTCGCGCAGCCGCCGCACAAGGCGCGCAGCTCATCGTCCTCCCCGAACTGTTCAACACCGGCTATGTTTATACACCGCGCTTATTTGCCGCCGCCGAAACTGAAGACGGCGCGACGCCGCAATGGCTCACCAGCTTAAGCGCCGAACTCAAAGTTCATCTCGCTGGATCATTGCTCCTCCGTGAAGGCGCGCACCTCTTCAATGTCTTCGCGCTCGTCACGCCGGAGGGGAAGATTCATAAGTATCGTAAACAGTATCCCTTCCTTTGGGAATACTGCTACTTTGAACCTGGGCGTGAGCCGGTGATCGTTGAAACTGAATTGGGGCGGATCGGATTCCTGGTGTGTTGGGACATCATGCAGCGGCGCGCGTGGGAAGCGTATCGCGGCCGGGTGGACATGATGCTCACGGCCTCGGCTGCGCCCCGCCTGCATCGCGCGGTGCTCAACTTCCCGCTCGGCAAGAAGATTTATCTGGCGCAGATGATGCCCGATCTATTACGTGACCGAGAAGCGCTCGATCAATGGGACGCGGAAGACCTCGCGGCGCGCGCGGCCTGGATGGGGGTCCCCGTGATTCATGCGGTGATGGCCGGGCGCTTCGTCACCGAAGTGCCGTGGCCGCGTTTGAGTTTTCTCTTTGGCGCTTTAGCCCGTCCCCAACTTTGGCCGTGGGTCAGGCAAGCGCACCTCGCCTCCCTGCGCGCTATATTCTCCGGCGCGAGCACGATCTTCAATGCCAATGGTGAAATTCTCGCGCGCGTTGAGGGCGAAGAAGGGCTGGCGATTGCAGATATTAACTTGGGCCAAGCGCCTCCGCCTTCCACAACTCCGAATTTTGACATTCCGGTGTCGTTACGGTTTATGGAATTGGTGACGAAGCCCTGGTTCAGCGCGTATTATCGTTGGCACCGTTCGAGCGCAATCAGATAACTTCTGTCTAGATTCTCTTTGACTTTTCCTGCGATCCGGCTACTATCTGTTGGGCGGCTTCACGCGGCCAAGCGCATCGTAGTCAGACTGGTTCGCCCTTCAGAGGGAATACGATGAGTTACAACGCGACCATTCGTCCGATCCAGCCCGACGAGGCGGCGGAAGCCAAAGCGTTGGTCTTTCAGGTGGCCCACGAACTGATGGAGCCGGAGACGCCATTTGAGGATTTCAAGGCGCTCTGGAATTCTTGGGGCGTCTTCAATGACATGGACAGTGCGCCAACAAGCTACTTCGAGAACGGCGGAGTCTTTCTAGTGTCGGTGTGCGATGGCCGGATCGTTGGAACCGGGGCGTTTCTTCGCTATGCAGCCGCCGGGTACTGTGAGCTGAAGCGAATCGCTTTGGCGCCCGAGCATCGGGGTCAAGGCCTGGGCTATGCCATGATCAAGGAGTTGATCGGACAGGCGCAAACGATGGGCTACCGCAAAATGATTCTTTGGACCAATCGCTTCAAGTTGACCCGGGCCGTAGCTCTTTACCGTCAAATTGGTTTTGTCGAGGTGTCACATGCAGGGGCGGATGAGGACGAAATCTGGATGGAAATGGCGCTTGCTCCGGAGGATTGAGGCTTGTCTACAGATCCGACCCGGCCAGCATCGGTCGTGAAAAGCAAAGCGATATAATTCCTGTAAAAAGGCGAACCGATGAGAATCCCCACCATTCACGGCATTATTGAGCGGCGCATCCTGGCTAACTATCAGGTTGACCCCGTTATTCTAGCCAGAGTCCTGCCACCACCTTTTCGGCCCAAGCTGATGGGTGGCGTCGGCATCGCGGGAATTTGCCTGATTCGGCTCAAGCACATCAAACCCAATTTTATGAGCGGCGACTTTGGCCTCGCCTCCGAAAACGCGGCGCATCGGATCGCGGTGGAGTGGACGGAGAAGGGTCGCCTCCGCGAAGGCGTATATATTCCTCGGCGCGATACGTCCTCAACGCTCAATACCCTCGTCGGCGGCCGATTGTTCCCCGGCCTGCATAACCACGCTCACTTTAACGTCGCCGAACATGACAACTATTATCAGGTGGCCCTGGAGAGTGATGATGGGAAAACTCACGTTCTGGTCGAAGGTCGGATCAGCGCTGCCTTACCTCCCACCTCCGTCTTCGGCTCTTTAGCGGAGGCCTCGGCCTTTTTTGAAGCCGGCTCATTAGGTTATTCGGTCACTACTCGGGCGGGGGAGTATGACGGCTTAGAGTTGCGCAGCCGGGAATGGAAAGTTGAGCCACTGAGCGTTGAGCGAATCGAATCAAGTTTCTTTGAGAATGAGCAACTCTTTCCACAGGAGGCGCTTCGATTTGACTGTGCGCTCCTCATGCGTAACATTCAGCATGAATGGCATGGGCAAGAGTCGTTGTGCTATCCCCTGGCAGTATAAATTTTAGGTCAAGGTCTGAGGTGCAGGCCGCTCAACCGGAAAGGTTTAGCCGACATGTCTTTTAAAGCGTATCTTGATAACATCAAAGCCAAAACCGGAAAGACACCGGAGGACTTTCGCAAATTAGCGGCTGAGGCTGGCGTCTATAGCCCGGAGATGAAGGCGAGTCAACTCGTCGCCTGGCTCAAAAAAGATTTTGATCTGGGTCACGGCCATTCCATGGCCATCTGGAAGGTCTTCAAAGATAAGGGCTGGGTTCACGAGCCGGCGAAGAAATCGAAGAAGTAATGCAGAGAGTTATCCAACCAGACCTCTACTCCAGCCAAACCAAAAAGGAGAATAAACCATGGCCAAGAAAGCAGTGAAAGCAATTGCGAAGAAGACGAAACCTGCTAAAAGAGTCGCTGCCAAGAAACCCGCTCCCCGCCGCTCCGCCCCACGCGTGGAACAGCACAAGTTCCTCCTCGACGAGAGTCAACTGCCCAAGGCCTGGTACAACATCAACGCCGACTTGCCCGTCCCGCCGCAGCCGGTTCTGCATCCGGGGACGATGGAGCCGGTCACACCGGACTTCCTCGGCGTGTTGTTTCCGATGAATCTGATCATGCAAGAAATCAGCCCGGAGCGCTGGATCGAAATTCCGGAGCCGGTGCGCGAGGTCTACAAACTCTGGCGTCCCACGCCGATGTACCGCGCGCTGCGGCTGGAGAAAGCGCTTGATACGCCCGCGCACATTTATTACAAGTACGAAGGCGTCAGCCCGGTCGGGTCGCACAAGCCGAACACCGCAGTGGCGCAAGCTTTCTTTAATAAGGAAGCCGGGACGAAGGCGCTGACGACCGAAACCGGTGCGGGACAGTGGGGCTCGGCGTTGGCGATGGCCTGCAACTTCTTTGGGCTTGATTTGGAAGTGTACATGGTCAAGGTCTCGTATTATCAGAAGCCCTATCGCCGCATCATCATGGAAAACTTCGGCGCGCAAGTGTACGCCAGCCCGACTGACCGGACGCGGGCTGGCAAGAAGGTGCTCGCGGAAGATCCCGATTCGCCCGGCTCATTAGGCATTGCGATTTCTGAAGCGGTCGAGGCCGCGGCCACCTCCAACGGTGCAAAGAAATACAGCTTAGGCTCGGTGCTCGGTCATGTGCTCATGCATCAGACCGTCGTCGGCTTGGAAGCTTTAGAACAAATGGAATTGGCCGGTGAATACCCGGACATCGTCATCGGTTGCATTGGTGGCGGCTCGAACTTCGCCGGGTTCACGTATCCCTTCCTGTGGAAGAAGTTCACTGCGAAGAAGAACATTCGCGTGATCGCGGTCGAGCCGGACTCGTGTCCAACCGTAACCAAGGGCCTCTACACTTTCGATTACGGCGATACCGCGGCGATGGCGCCTATCGTCAAGATGTACACCCTCGGTCACACGTTTGTTCCGCCGGGCATCCACGCCGGCGGCCTGCGCTATCATGGCATGTCGCCGAGCGTGAGCGCGCTCGTCGCGCACGGCGACATTGAAGCGCGCGCCGTTGGTCAGTTGGCGACGTTCGAGGCGGCGGTGCAATTCTCCAAAGCGGAGGGCATCATCCCCGCGCCCGAGTCGGCGCACGCCATTCGCGCGACGATTGACGAAGCGTTGGAGTGCAAACGAACCGGCCAGAAGAAAGTCATCGCTTTCAATCTTTCCGGCCACGGGCACTTCGATATGATGGCTTATGAGGCCTACAATCACGGCCAGTTGGAAGACTATGCTTATCCGGTCGAGCTGGTGACGAAGGCGATGCAGGATTTGCCGAAAGTTCCGGCGCTATAGAAAATGAAGAGTGTCGTGGAGCGCCGAACCCCGTAGGTCGGCGCTCTTCTTAATAGTGAGAGCAAGCACCCTGAGCGGAGACCCGCGTTCCCCAGCGGGGCGTAGTCGAAGGGGCGGTTCCCTAACGGGGCTTGGCTTGGAATCGCATCCTTCGACTGCGCCCCGTAAAATTCGTGGGGCTCCGCTCAGGACGCTTGCGTGAAGTAGAAACCATCCCAACTCAGTCCATTTGAAATTGGCGGGCGCGGACAGAGCGCGCAGAGTGCGATATAATTCGCCTCGGCTCCTTATTCCTAATCCTCGAAGGATGCCGATTTTAATCAATGAAAGGCGAAAGAGAACATGGTGACAACTGAGACGATCAACAAAATTAAGATGGAACAGGCGACCGGGCGGGTCTACAACTTCAACGCCGGCCCGGCGGCGTTGCCCGTGTCCGTACTCGAACAAGCGCGGGACGAAATGCTGAATTTCGGCGGCAGCGGCATGTCCGTGCTGGAGCTGAGTCATCGGTCGAAGCACTTTGAGGACATCCTCAACCGCGCCGAGGCCGATCTGCGGACGCTGTTCAAGATTCCGAGCAATTACAAAATTCTCTTTCTCCAAGGCGGCAATAGTTTGCAGTTCGCGATGCTGCCCATGAATTTCCGCGCGCCGGAGGCCTCCGCCGATTACGTCCAGACCGGTTCGTGGTCAAAGAAGGCGATTGGCGAGTCTGAGAAATTGGGCAAGGTGCGCCTAGCCGCGACGACCGGAAAAAATATTTATATTCCTTCTCAAGCCGAACTCGATCTTGATCCGCAAGCGGCCTACTTGCACTTTACGGCCAACGAGACGATTGAGGGAATCGAGTGGGCGACCGAACCGACTCCGCCCCCGAACGTTTTCCTGGCTTGTGACACGTCCTCGAACCTGGGCAGCCGGCCTTTGGACGTTTCCAAGTACGGCATCATCTATGCGGGCGTGCAGAAGAATTTAGGTCCGGCCGGTGTGACCATCGTCATCCTGCGCGAAGATTTGCTCGAGCGCGTCCCGCCCAAACTCCCGGCGATGTTGGATTACAAGAACTTGGCCGAGGGCAAATCGTTGTATAACACCCCGCCGTGCTATTCCATTTATGTGGTCGGCTTGGTGTTACGTTGGCTGATCGACCTCGGGGGCGTGGAAGAAATTGCTCGGCAAAACGCAACCAAAGCGACGACGCTTTATCAGCTCATTGATTCCAGCGGCGGATTTTATAAGGGCGTCGCGCGCCCGGACAGCCGCTCGCGGATGAACGTCACCTTCCGCTTGGGGACGGAGGAACTGGAAAAACAATTTGCCAAGCAGGCGACGGCGCAGGGGCTGGAAGGCCTCAAAGGTCACCGCTCCGTCGGCGGGCTGCGCGCTTCCATTTACAATGCCGTTTCACTGGAAGCGGTGGAAGTCCTCGCGCAGTTTATGAAAGAGTTTCAACGGATTAACGGATAGCAAGTGGAAAGTGGCAGGTGGCAGGTCGTCTTTTACTTGCCACTTTCCACCTTCCACTTCTCACTTGGGAACAACCTCATGTCATTTAAAATTCTCGTTTCAGACGGTCTCGCCGAAGACGGCCTCGCGCTTTTGCGCCAAATGGGTGAAGTCACGGCCAATTCCAAAATCACGGCGGACGAGTTATTAGTCGCGTTGCCGGATTATCACGCGCTCGTCGTTCGGTCACGGACGAAGGTCACAGCGAAAGTCGTCGAGGCCGGGAAAAATCTCAAGGTCATCGGACGGGCCGGGGTGGGCGTGGACAATATTGACGTCGCCGCCTCAGTCGCGCGCGGGATCACCGTCGTCAATAGTCCGATGGCTGCGTCGGTTTCTGTCGCCGAGCACACGCTGGGGCTAATGCTCGCGCTCGCGCGCCTGATCCCCGCCGCGGATGCGTCGCTCAAACAGGGCAAGTGGGAGAAGAGCGCGTTCATGGGCGGCGAGTTGACGGCTAAGACGCTTGGGCTGTTGGGGATTGGGCGCATCGGCGCGCTCGTTGCCAACCGCGCGGCGGCGTTTGGGATGTCGGTGCTGGCTTACGATCCATATCTCAACGAGGCGCAGATTCGCGAGCGCCATGCCGAACCTGCGAAGTTCGATGAAGTGCTCGTGCGGGCGGATTACATTTCGCTGCACTTGCCGTTGACCGCGGAGACGAACGGCCTGATTGGCGCGAAACAATTTGCGACGATGAAGAAGGGCGCGCGCTTGGTCTGCGCAGCGCGCGGCGGCGTGATTGATGAAGACGCGCTCCGCGCGGCGCTGGACAGCGGCGTGTTGGCCGGAGCCGCGCTCGACGTGTTTGCTTCCGAACCGCCGCCCGCCGGAAGTATCGCGACGCATCCCAAGGTGATCGCCACACCGCATGTCGGCGCGCAAACGGCGGAGGCCCAAACGCGCGCGGGTCTGGCGATTGCGGAGGAAGTGTCAACCGTGCTGCAAGGCAAAGAACCGCGCTGGAGGGTGACGGCGAACGAGTAGGCTATATCGGGGTTTTTAATCACGAATGACGCGAATTGCTTCCGCTTCGCGCGAATAGCGCGAATGAGTTTTGAATGAATCGAACCTCCCACACGTTGAATGTGGGAGGTTTTTATTTGTAGTACAACCGAGACCGACGCGGTTTTTAAAACCGCGTCGGTCTGCCTTAGAAAGTGACAGCCAACAAATAGCGGGGTAAAATGTCGCTGCTCTCCGGGCCCGTAGCTCAATGGCAGAGCACGCGGCTCATAACCGCTTGGTTGCAGGTTCGAGCCCTGCCGGGCCCATGTTTGGACTTTTCTTTAAGTTGTTACTCATCTTCAGATAACCGCTGGAAAAGATGCGGGCATCACATAAATGGTAAAAAAAGCAAAATACGCCTTCCTTCTTCTAGAAATCGTTTTTGCAATAGTTTCAGTGATATTACAGGATATGGAGATTGATTGGCCTCTAGCCCAATTAATTGCACCTGGTTACACTGCTGCAAACAAAGGTTATCAGTTACTTCGTACGTCCCATAAACTTGAAAGACAAGACGATGGCTTTAAAGAAATATCAGAACTCATTTCGGGCGAAATATCTTCAATAGCCCTTAGAGATATTGTACGTATTGATTACGCAGGCGGAGCGGTGATAGATATTCCTGACTTTCCTAGTGAAGATGAAGTGGGCCCATCCATAAGCATAGTTGTTGTTTTGCAAAATGACCCTCCTGTTGGCGTCAAAATACGGAATCCAAAAGAAACCATATTAGAGCACTTTTACAACGAGCCTGTAGAAAGAGCGTCTATAATTCTTCTATGGCTCCTAATCATTATCGGTTTCACTTTATTTATTTTGGAAGTCATTCCTGATCTTAAAAGCAATAATAAGACTGTCTAATTGACGCCATATAAGAACCAAGTTGTTTTTAAGCACTTGGTCAAACACCTGTCCAACCCATCCTATGACCCATCAACTTGCTCTCATCATCGAAGACGAACCTTACGCCTCCGAGATCTTCTCCAAGGCTCTCCAGAAGGCCGGGTTCGAGACGGAAGCGATCTTAGATGGCGGCCTTGCACTCACGCGGTTGGCGGTGGTTGTACCGGCGGTGATTGTCTTAGATATAAATTTGCCTTCGGTGTCGGGGGGAGATATCTTGCAGGCTATTCGCGCTGATCCACGTTTAGCCAAAACCCACGTCATCATCACGACCGCCGGCCCACATCTCTTGTCGGATGCGATCCGGAAGAACGCGGACTTGATCCTCGTCAAGCCGGTGAGCTATAACCAGTTACGTGATCTGGCGATCCGCCTGTATTCGGATGGGGCTTCTAAGACGGCTGAGGGGTGACGGAGTTCACTGCCTTTTTTAATCACGAATAGCACGAACCGAAAAATCGCGCGAATAACACGAATAAAAACAAAAGAAAAATTCGTGCCATTCGCGCGAAGCGGAAGCAATTCGAGACATTCGTGATTAGAGTCCAGTCTTTAGCTTGAACCCGATGATTTCGTAGTTCCCCGCCGCTGCTTGAACTCCTCTTCCCACGCTTCAACTTCCGTCGCGCTCAAACCGGTTTCTTTTTCATTCGGTAACGCCGGCCGCGCCAACATTTCCTGCGCGAAAGCGGCCGGGCTTTTCACTGCCGCGCCCGCGTGCTGCGCCGCGCGTATCACTTCGTGGTCGGCGCTCACGACGGTCAGTCCGCGCGGATTTTTCTCTCGGCGTAACCGCTCAAGAATGACGTCATCCGCGGTCTTGGGGAGCGGGGCAAAGCGCACTTCCAAAATGCTGTTCGACCACTTGGACGCGCCGCCCGGCAGCCCGCGATCAAAAATCACGCAGCCCTTCTTTTTTATGCGCGCCAGATAACCCCGGAGCAGTTCGACCAGCTTCTGCTCATCGTCCGGGTCATCCAGTCGCAGGCCGGGCGTTTGACCAATGAGATTATGACCGTCTATGAGGAAAGGCATGGTAACGGGATTGTAGCACTCTCAGTCAGCGGATCAACCCCCTCCCTGACCCCGCTGGCGCGCCATCGCGGCCATCAGCGAATTAGATTTTCCTGCCAAGTTTGGCTGCGATGGAGGAGGGGATGCGCTCTACTTCAGAATTTTAGATGTTTAAATTTCGCGATAAAATTACTTTTGATGAGACCCGGTAAAAGAGCTGAGGAGTCCAGCCGATGAATTTGGATCGAGTCATTGAGCAAATTATTCGCAAAGCCCAAGAGGAGGGTAAGTTTGATAACCTGCGCGGGAAGGGGCAGCCCATTAATTGGGAGGAGAATCCGTTTGGCGATCCCGCGTGGGAAATGGCGCATCATCT